>Ga0154020_10002807_pt1 | contig 21184 bp, 18 predicted proteins | sample Klosneuvirus_201_FD_109709 | JGI IMG/M metagenome (GOLD analysis project Ga0154020, IMG submission 109709) | Active sludge microbial communities from wastewater, Klosterneuburg, Austria - Klosneuvirus_20160825_MG | ecosystem: Engineered > WWTP > Aerobic digester > Activated sludge | place... | reverse complement strand
TGCACCTGGGCCGGAGCGGCGCCGTCGAGTCCGTGGCCCTGCCCGTGCCTGCGGGGGAGAGCGCGCGCGAGAGCTCGCGGCGCGTGCGCTTCTTGGACCAGAGCGGTGGGCGCTGGTGGACGCTGGACCTCGGCGACGTCGAGGCTCCGCGGGTGGATGCGGCGACCCCCATCGCCGATCTGCCGAAGGGCGGCACCGCCAAGGCGTTTGCGTCCGACGGGCAGCGCGCGCTGATCGGGCTGTACTACGTCGACTACGACCAGACCCCGACGCGCTACCACGGCAAGACCGCGCTCTACTCCGTGCCCGAGGGCAAGCGCATCGGCCCCGAGGCCCCCATGACCGCCTGGCGTGCGGCGTGCGTTGGCGGTCGCTGCGTGGCGGTCGCCTCGCCCGATGATCGCTTCGACGCCATGGAGCTGACGCTGTTCGACGACCGTGGCTCGCGGGTGCTCGCCCGGCTGGACGGGGATTGCAGCGGCTGGGCGAGCTGGCAGGTGGGGGATCGCTGGGTCGTGGTCCGTCCGACGGCGTCGGGTCTCGAGCTCTTCTCGATCGAGATCACCACCGGCCGCATGTCGAAGAAGTCGGTGCCCACCGGACTGCGCTGCGCGTCGGTCTGGGAGGCGGAGCTCGAGGGTCGGACGGGGGTCTTCGTTCAGAGTGGCACGGCCACCGCCGGCCAAACGCCGTCGTTTCTGCCGATCGACGCCCAGCTGGCCACCGGCGATCCCGAGCCGTTTCCGCTGAGTGTTTCCTACTATCGGCCGCCGCTGGACCTGCCCGATGGAACGCTGGTGCTCGACGAGCATTCGGGTGGGGGAATGCGCCACACCCCCACGGACTCGCGGGGAGTGCGCCGGTACTTCCGCACCTGGAGCTACTCGGGGCGCGCGGTGTTCGTGCAGCGCGCCGCTCGCGGCGCCTGGCGAGAGAGCCACGAGAAGGCGCTGCCCCACAGCGGAGAGCACGGCGAGCACAGTGGCGGCTATCGGGCGACGGCGCTCACCCGGCCCGGATGGGCGCGGGTGCTGGTCACCGGTGACGCGGGGCTCTCGGGCTCGATGATCACCGTGCGGAAGCCCTGCAAGCCGCCGACTTGACCGGTCGATCACCCCGCGCCCAGCGCATCGGCCCGCTGCATGGCGCCCCGCACGCCGTACAGGGTCGAGTCGTCGGGCGGGAGCACCGGCCCGAGCGCAGCGCTGGCGGCGATGGCGCAGAGCTGGTGCAGGGCGTGCTCGGTTGCGCCGGCCTCGGGCTCGATCTCCCACACCGTGGCGCAACGTGCAGCCAGATCGGACATGCCGGCGGCACGCCCCGCGAGCTCGGCCCGATGCGCCCGGGCCAGGTCGGGCGCCGTGGCCGCGCGCGCACGCAGGGTGAAGCTGGAGCCAGCGAGGCGCACGCACGCGCTCGTGTCGTGTGCCCCCAGCACCTCGAGGTCCAGGCCGAAGTGCCGGGTGGCGTTCCGCACCAGCGCGGCGAGATCGACACGCGGCTCGGCCGTTTGCGCAAACACCAGGATCGGCACCGGGCCCTAGTGTAAGGTCGGCGCGTGTCCGGCGGCAGGCTGAACCTGGTGCTCGAGGGCGAGCGGCGCTACGCGGTCGAGATCTCGGCGGGCGACCAGACCTGGCACGCCAGCCTCGAGATCGACCCAGCAGGGCACGTGGGCTTTGGCGCGTGGCAGCCGCCCGATCCCCCCGCGTGGCTGTGCCAGGCGGCCACGGCCGTGATGCGGGCCGAATGGCGGGCGCGGCAGGTCCCGGACGCGCCACCCTGGCCGCGACGCATCACGCGGTGGCGCCGCGGCCCCGACGACGTATGACCCCTGGCGCCGTCGGACCGACCCAACCCCCACCCTCTGCACTAGTCTAACGGGAACTAGAACCATGCGCGCTCGGCTGTCGATTCTGGCTTTCATCGCTGTCCCGCTGATCGCTTGCGCCCCCGCGGCCGCCAAGCCCGCCGCCGCGCCGCCACCGGCCCCCGGCGCGAAAAAGGCCGCGCCCGCCGTCGCCGACCGCGCGAAGGCCGGGCGCGAGGCGCTGGAAGCCAGCAAATACGGCGAGGCCGAGGTGCACTTTCGTGCCGCGCTGGGCGGGGCCAAGCGCGGCGAGGCGGCCCTGGGTTTGGCCGAGACGTTGCTCGCGACCGGGCGCTACGACGAGGCCGTCAAGACCGCGCGCACGGCTGCGGCCAGCAAGGCCACCAAGCTCGAGGCGGCCTGGGTCGAGGGCGAGGCGCTGCGGCGCCAGGGCAAGCTGGCCGAGTCCGAGGCGGCGCTGCGCAAGGTCGAGAAAGAGCCCGAGGCGCGCCGCGCACGGCTGCTCTTGGGCGAGGTGCTGCTCGAGCGTGGCGCAGAGCAAGACGCCGAGCCCGTGCTGATGACCCTGGTCAGCGACTACAACGACGACAAGATCACCAAGACCGACGGCCGCGGGCTGTCGTGGGTGGGGCGCGCCGCACACCTCTTGCGAGCGCCTCGAGACGCCAACGACGCATTCAACGAGTCCGAGCGCGTGCTGAAGAGCGACGTTCCGACGCTGCTCTGGCGCGCCGAGCTGTTCCTGGAGAAGTACGACCCCGGCCACGCGGAAGAGGTCACCAAGGAAGTGCTGGCCAAGGCGCCCAATCACCCGGATGCGCTGGTGACCCTGGCCTTCGTGAAGCTGGAGCAGGCGTTCGACTTCGACGAGGCCGAGCGCCTGGCCCGGAAGGCGCTGGCCATCAATCCCAAGCTGGGCCGGCCCTACGTGGTCCTGGCCGGCATCGCGCTGCGCGACATGGAGCTTCCGGACGCCGAGAAGCACGTGGCCGAAGGTCTGAAGCACAACCCGCGGGATCTGGAGCTGCTCAGCATGCGCGCTGCCGCGCGCTTCTTGGCCGACGACACCGCCGGCTTCGAGGCCGCGAAGAAGGCGGTGCTGGATCTGAACCCGCGCTACACCAAGATGTTCCAGATCATCGGCGACTTTGCCGACTGGGAGCACCGCTACGACGAGATCGTGGCGATGATGCGCGAGGCCGTGCGCATCGACAAGCGTGACGCCAAGGCCCACGCGCAGCTGGGGCTGAACCTGATTCGCTCGGGCAACGACGACGACGGCGTCAAATCGCTGAAGACCGCCTTCGACAAGGACCCGTTCAACGTGCGCGTGTACAACACGCTGAACCTGTACGACCGGGACATTCCCCAAAATTACGTGACGGTGAAGCACAAGCTGTTCACCTTCCGCTATCACAAGGACGAAAAGCCCATCCTCGAGCGCTACGTGCCCGGCTTGATGGAGACGGCGTGGAAGAAGATGGTGAAGGAGTACGGCTTCACCCCCAGCACGCCGGTGGGCATCGAGCTGTATGCCGAGCGGCCGAACTTCGCGATCCGAACCAGTGGCCTGCCTTCCACCGCGATTCAGGGGGTGTGCTTCGGCAAGACGCTGGCCAGCATGAGCACCATGCACGAGAAGTTCAACCTGGGCATGACGCTCTGGCACGAGCTGGCCCACGTGTTCCACATTCAGCTGTCGAAGAGCCACGTGCCGCGCTGGTTCACCGAGGGGCTGGCCGAGCACGAGACCCTGGTGGAGCGCGCCGAGTGGGCCCGCGAGCACGACCCCGACTTGTACCAGGCGCTGCGCAGCGATCGCTTGCCCAAGGTCGGGGCGATGACCAAGGCTTTCACGCGCGCCGAAGAGATGAGCGACGTGGCGACGGCCTATTACGCCTCGAGCCAGATCATGGTGATGCTGGTCAAGAAGCACGGCATGGCGAAGATGGCCGAGATGCTTCGGCTGTGGGGCGAGGGCAAGACCACGCCCGACGCGGTGCAGAAGGCGCTGGGGCAGAGCGCCGACGCGCTGGACCAGGAGTTTCGCGGCTGGGCCGAGCAGCGCCTGTCGCGCTTCAAGCAGCAGTTCGTGCCGATTTCGCGCACCGGCCCCTACGACAAGGCCAAGGCCGAGGCCGAGAAGGCGCCGAACGACGCGCTCAAGCAGACGGTGTACGCCCTGGCCGCGCTGAAGAGCGGCAAGAAGGACGAGGCCACCTCGGCCCTCGAGGCGGCGCTCAAGGCCGATCCGAAATTCCCCGACGCGATCTGGATCAAGGCGCGGGTGGCCCTGGGCAAGAAGCAGGTGCCCGAGGCCGAGGCGCTGCTCACCAGCCTGGTGACCGGCGGCAGCGACGGCTATTCCGTGCAGATGGCCCTGGCCGACATCGCCGAGGCCAAGGGCGACACTCCGAAGATGGCCGCCGCGCTGGAACGCGCGCACCAGCACGATCCGACCGCCCCCGAGCCCATCTCGGCCCTGGTGGATCTGGCGAAGAAGCAGGGGCGCGCCGACAAAGAGCTGGAGGGCCTGCGCAAGCTGGCGCTGATCGAAGAGCACGACGGTCGGGTGCATCGGCGGCTGATGCGCGCGCTGCTCGACAAGAAGCTGTACAAAGAGGCCAAAGACGCCGGCGAGCGAGCGCTGTGGGTCGAGATCAGCGGCCTCGAGACCCACGCCCTGTTCGCCGAGGTGCTGGTGGCCAACAAGATGATCCCGCGGGCGGTCTACGAGCTCGAGAGTGCCGTGCTCTGCCCCGGCAGGCCCGAGAAGAAGGCCGACGCGCACGCCCAGCTGGCCGAGACCTATCTGCTGGTGCCGAACCGCCCGGCGGCCCAGAAGAACGCGGCTCTCGCCAGGAAGCTCGATCCGAACAACGCGCGGCTCAAGAAGCTGAAGATCTGAGCGGCGCTACTCGCAGGTTGCGCCCAGGCACGCCGCGAGCTCGGCGCCGCAGAACTTCTGCGCGCACGACATGACGCTGCTCGGGCCGTCGGCGCAGTCGGCGATCTTGTCGACGTTCTGGAACGCGCAGCTCAGGGTCTGATCGACGAAGAACTGCACGTCGGCGCAGCCCTTCGACACGCAGTTCGCGACGCACGACACGCTGAAATTCGGCGGATCTTCGTCCAGCTCGACGCAGCCGAGCGCGCAGGTGACGATCATGAAGCACGACAAGAGCTCGCACTCGCCGCAGTCTTGATGGCAGTTCGAGCAGGTCTCGAACTGCGACGCCTCGCACTTGCCGTTGCCGCACACGCTGCACACGCCGCAGTCTTGGGTGCACGACGCGCAGTTCTCGCTGCCGGCGCAGGCGCCGTCGCCGCACCCGGCGCACTTGCCGCAATCTTCTTGGCAGGTGAAGCACGACTCGCCGTCGGCGGCCGAACAGCTGCCGTCCCCGCAGGTCTCGCACTTGCCGCAGTCTGGCGCGCACGACTGACAGGTCTCAGCGCCCTTGCAGTACCCGTCCCCGCAGGTGGGGCAGGCCCCGCAGTCTTGGCTGCACGACAGGCAGCTCTCGGCGGCGTCGCAGGTGCCGTTGCCGCAGCTGTCACACAGCCCGCAGTCCTCGGGGCACGAGCTGCAGCTCTCGCTCGGGTCGCACACGCCGTCGTTGCAGGTTTCGCACAAGCCACAGTCGAGGGGGCAGGTGGTGCACGACTCGCCCGGCTTGCACTTGCCGTCCCCGCACGACGCCCCGCCGCCGGACCCACCCGCCCCGGGCGCGTCGTCGAGCTCGAGCCCGCTGCGGCCGCAGCCCGGGCCTGCCAGAAGCGCGACGACGCAGAGGGTGATCGAGGCGAGCGCGACGCGGGCGGCTTTCACCCCGGTACTCTAGCGTTGCCCGAGGGGCAGGTCACTCTTCCGGCTCGTCTTTGCCGCGCAGGCCCAGGGCTTTCGCCTTCTTGTACAAGTGGCTGCGCTCCAGGCCCAGCGCCCGCGCCGTGGCGGCCATCTGCCCGCCGTGGTGCACCATGGCCTCTTCCAAGATGGTGCGCTCGGCCTCGTCCACCAGCACGCGGAACGGCACCCCGGAGCGAAACAGGCCGGTGTGTGCCACGGTGGCCGAGAGCCCCAGCGAGCGGGCGACGTCTTCGCCGGTGATCTTGTCGTCGGGGCTGAGGATCACTAGCCGCTCGATCAAGTTGCGAAGCTCGCGCACGTTGCCCGGAAACGAGTGGCGCGTCAGTGCCTCGAGCGCCGACGGCTCGAGCGCCACGCCGGGGCGCGCGTTGGCCTTGGCTGCTTGCGTCAAGAACTGACCCGCGAGCAGCGGAATGTCCTCGCGGCGTGCGCGCAGCGGGGGCAACTCGAGCGGCAGCACGTTGAGTCGATCGTACAGGTCGGGGCGGAAGCCGCCCTCGCGGCAGGCGGTGACCAGGTCCCGATTGGTGGCGGCCACCACCCGCACGTCGACCTTCAGCACCTCGCTGCCGCCCACGCGCTCGATCTCGCGCTCTTGCAGCACGCGCAAGAGCTTGGCTTGCATCGCCAGCGGCATGTCCCCCACCTCGTCCAAGAACAGCGAGCCCGAGTGGGCCCGCTCGAACTTGCCGCGTCGCTGCTTGGTGGCCCCGGTGAACGCGCCCGCCTCGTGGCCGAACAGCTCGCTCTCGATCAGCTCGGCGGGCACCGCCGCGCAGTTCAGCTTCTCGTACGGGCCCTTGGCTCGGGGCGAGGCGCGGTGAATGGCCCGCGCCACCAGCTCTTTGCCCGTGCCGCGCTCACCGGTGATCAGCACGCTGGCCGCGGCCTTGGCGGCCCGCGTGACCTGCTCGCGCAGGTCGCGCATCGCGCGACTGTGCCCGATCAGCTCGTCGAAGAAGCCCGTCTCGGCCCGAAGCTCGGCGGCGGTTTCTTCGGCGCGCATCAGGCGCAGCGTGTTCTCGAGCACCACCAGCAGCCGATCGGTCGACACGGGCTTTTCGAGGAAGTCGAGCGCCCCGAGGCGCGTGGCCCGCACGGCGGTGTCGATGGTGGCGTGCCCGCTCATCATGATGACCGGCGTCTCGACCCCCGACTTGCGCAAGCGCTCGAGCAGCTCGACGCCGTTGCCGTCCGGAAGCGAGACGTCGAGCAAGAGCACGTCGTAGCTTCGCTTCGCCAGGCGCTCTTCCGCCAGCGCGACGCCCCCGGCCACGTCCACCGTGTAGCCCTCGAGCGAGAGTGCCTTCTTCAGCGTGCTCAGAATGGAGGGCTCGTCGTCCACGACGAGAATTTGGCCGCGCGGCATCAGGCCGCGACCTTGCCAAGGTCGCGGGGCGACGCCAAGCGCCGCGGCCGATGCGCCAATTTCCCCGGAAGTCCTGCACCGCTCCCGCGCCGCCCCGGCTCTGCTAGTCTCATCGGCCCATGTCCGAGGCGACTGCGACCGGCAAGCTCGAGACGACGCCGCTCTCGCAGCTGTTGGTCTATGCGCTCGACAAAGGGCTGACGGGCTCGTTCATCTTTCAATCGCCCGACCGCCAGAAGAGCGCGCTCTATCTGCAGGGCGGCACACCTGCCAACGCCAAGACGGGCCAGCCGGTGATCCACCTGGGCCGCCTGCTGCTCGAGCTGGGGAAGATCGACGAAGACGTCTACAACGCCACCCTGTCGCGCGTGGCGAAGGAGCGCGCGCTCCACGGAAAGCTCTTGCTCGACGCCGGCGCCATCGATCAGCCCACGCTCGACGCGGCGCTCTCGGAGCAGCTCTTGCGGCAGGTCGTGTGGATGTTCTCGCTCAGCCCCAAGACCGGCTACGCCTATTACGACGGCAAGAACTTCCTCGACAAATGGGGTGGCGGGCCCGTCACGCTCGAGCCCCTGGGGCTGATCTGGCGTGGCATCCGGCGCTACGAGAACGTGCAGCGGGTGGACTTGGCGCTGGCGCGGCTCGGGGCCCGCCAGCTGCGCCTGCATCCTTCGGCTCAGATCGCGCGCTTCGCTCTGGCCGACTCCGAGCGGGCAGTGCTCGACGTGATCCGCGCCAAACCGCAGACCTTGACCGAGCTGCTCGACTCGGGAGTGGCCGACGTGGTCGAGACCAAGCGCCTGGTCTTTGCGCTGATGATCACCCGCCATCTCGAGGTGGGCGCGCCCCCGCTCGGAATCGGTCTGCGGCCCACGCCGCCGCGCAGCGTCACGTCGCCACCACCCTCGGTCCGGCCGCAGTCCGCCGTTGCCCCGCCGCCCCTGGCGTCGTCGCCGGTGGCGTCGTCGCCCATCTCGGCCCTGGTCGGCTCGTCGCCGATCGCCGCGCCGCCGCCGTCCACTCGCGCGCCAGCATCGGTCGCCCCCCAGAGCGAGCCCCCGCCCGTGGCGGAGCTGCGACAAGAGCTGCGCGAGCTCGACGAGAAGATGCCGCACCAGAACTACTACGAGATGCTGGGCGTGCCCTTCAAGGCAGCCAGCGCCGAGATCTCGGCGGCGTTCTTCAACCTGGCGAAGAAGTGGCACCCCGATCGGCTCGGCCCCGAGTTTGCCGCGTTGAAAGACGACGTGGTGAAGGTCTTCGCCCGGATGACCGAGGCGCACCAGGCCCTCACCGACGACGACCGGCGCCGTGACTACGACGTGCTGGTGAAGGACGGCGGCGGCACCGAGGCCGAGCAGCAAGAGGTCAACAAGATCATGAACGCCGTCGTGGCGTACCAGAAGGCGTCGGTGTACTTCCGAAAAGGCAACCTGGCCGAGGCCGAATCGCTGGCGAAGCAGGCGATCGATGGCGATCCGGAGCAGGCCGAATACCGCGCCTTGTGGGTGCAGTGCGAGGCGCAGAAGCCGGCGCGGGCGGTGAAGGGCGACTACAGCGACCTGATCGCGATGATGGACGACGCGGTGAAGAGCGAGCCCGAGAACGAACGGGTTCGCATGGCTCGCGGTGACCTGCTGAAGCGTGCCGGCAAGCTCGAGCAAGCCGTGGTGGATTTTCGCTGGGTTGCCAGGCACTTCCCCAACAACACCGACGCAGCCCGCGAAGTGCGCCTGTTCGCCATGCGGGGCGAGGCCAAAGAAGAGAAGCAAAAGGGCGGGCTGCTCGGCAAGTTCTTCAAGCGCTGACCGGTCAGCGGCGCCGGATCTCGAGCGCGCGCACGAAGCTCTTGCCCGCCGACGGCCCCAGCGCAAGTGGCAGATGCCCGCTGCCCACCGTGCACGATTGCGTGGCCCCCTTGCGCTCGAGCGTGGCTTCGTCGGCACGCCGTCGCACGTGCACCACCTCGCCCGGCTCGGCGCTGGCCAGGTCCGGCCAGGGGCAGTCTGCCCCGCCCAGCACGGTCCCGCCCAGGTGCACCACGGGCGGCGCCCCCGAGGTCATGGTGAGCGCCAGATCCAGGTCGGCATAAGTGGTGTCGGCCACCACCGCCAGGGACTGAGAACCGGCGAGCCCCAGGCCACCGGCCGAGTACTCGATGCCCGACTTCGACACGCCGGACGGGAAGCGGCTCGGTGCCACGTGCTCGCGCCCGGCCAGCAAGAGCGGCGCCAGGTCCCGCGCATAGGGGCCGCGCACGTCGTGGCGGAAGCCCCGCAGCGCACCGCCGCCGGCGCGCTCGAGCCAGACGAACGCACCGGGATCCACCGCCAGCGGCGGGGGCAGATCGGGATCCGGCCCCTGCTCGGGGATCTCGGCCGGCTCTTCGAAGCGACCCGTCCACGGGTCGAAATAGCGATAGGTGGCGGTCGACCCGACCACCGCGTGCAGCCAGGGCGCGCCGGCGCCGGCGGCGATCAGCGACGCGCTCGACGGCGTGAAGGTCAGTGCCGGCAGCACGTCGAACGCGCCATCCTTCCTGAACCAGATCACGCTGCGCATGGCGGCGTCGCCGCTGCAGGCCTGCACGGTCTTCGGAACGCACACCCCGACGCCCAGCACGCCGCCGTCGGGCATGGCGGCGAACGAGTGGCTCTCGGCGAGCACCAGGTTACCCTGCAAGAAGGTCAGTGACCGCGCGTCGGGCGACAGCCACTCGAGCACGCCCACGGGAGACCCAGCCAGCGTGCCGCCGCCGACGAAGACCCGCCCGTCGGTGAGTCGCAGCGCCCGCGGGTGCACGCGCGGGCTCTCCAGGGTCGCGAGCCCTGCAATGCGCGCCGACGAGTCCTCGGGCGAGACGATCTCGAGGGTCGAGAGGGGGACGCCGTTCGGCCCGGCTCCACCCACCAGCAGGGTCTCTCCGCTCGCGAGCACCACGGCTGCATGGCCCGATCGGGGCTGCGCCAGGGCGATCACCCGGGTGCGATCGAACCGAGCCTCGCCTTGCAGGTAGATCGAGGCCGACGCGATGGGCGGTGCCGCGCCCAGGTCGCCGCCCGAGAGCGTGGGGTCGACGCCGCCGGCGACCAACATCGCGCCCGGGCCGAACGCGGTGATGGTCGCGAAGGCGCGCGCGGGCAACATGCCATCCGCGACCTCTTCTGCGACCCCGGTGGAGAGGTCCACGCGGAAGGCGCGACCCGCGTCGGCGCTGGCCACCAGTGATCCAGCGGCCAGCACCGTCCGCCGCGCGGCATCGATGCCCACCGCCACCCCCAACGGCTGACTGGGAAAGCCGGCGCCGGCGGGCGACCACAGCTCCGAAGCGCCGCCCGTGCGCCACAAGAGAACGTCGATGTCGCCCGACGGCGCGGCGGCGCCAACGCCGGCGAAGCCCTTCGCCCCGCTGCCGGCGCGGGCCGTGACCGCCCGGGTCTGCGCCGGAAACGGCAGCGACAGGCCGCGGGCGTCGCCCCCCGCGATCTTCGAGGTGGCGTTCGACCCCTCGAAGTCTCCGAGCGCGGTCAGCTCGATGGACAGGTCCTCGGCGCCGGCAGCGTGCGCGGTCGGCAGGTGGGCCGCCACGCGCAGCACCCGGTCCGGCTCTTGCTCGGGGCCGCAGCCAGAAAGCAGCAGAATGAGCCAGAGGGCGCTACCATTGTCGCGCCCGATGTACCCGCAGCTCTTTGGCAAGTACGTGCTCGAGCGAGAGATCGCTGCGGGGGGCATGGCCAAGGTCCTGGTCGCCACCTTACGCGGTGCGGTGGGGTTCGAGAAGCGCCTGGTGGTCAAGCAGATCCGCCCCGAGCTGGCCTCGGACGAGGCCTTCGTGAAGCGCTTCGTCGAAGAAGTGAAGACCGCCGTCGAGCTCGGGCACCCCAACATCGTACCGGTCTACGAGCTGGGGGTCGAACAGGGCGTCTACTACATCGCCATGGAATTCTGCGAGGGCGTGACGCTCTCGGAGGTCCTGAACGAGACCGGCACGCTCTCGCCCGAAGAGGGGGCCTATCTGGGCATCGAGATCTGCCGCGCCCTCGACTATGCGCACCGGCGCGCCAGCATCGTGCATCGCGACGTCACCCCGCGAAACGTCATGCTGGACGAGGAAGGCGCGGTCCGGATCATCGACTTCGGGATCGCCGCCCCCGTGACCTTGCCGGACGCCGGCGTTCAGCGCAGCGACCTGTTCGGCACGCCAGGGCACATGGCGCCGGAGCAGATCGCGGGCGAGGCGCTCACGCCCGCCACCGACGTGTTCGCGGTCGCCGCTCTGCTGATCGAGGCGTGGACGGGCCAGCCGCCGTTTCGTCGGAGAACGCCCGCCGAGTGCCTGAAGGCGCTCGACGAAACCCCGCCGCGCATCGGCCAGGTCGTGCCCGAGCTCGAGCCGCTCTCCGAGCTCTTGGCCACGGCCGTCGCCACCAAGCCGGCGGACCGCCCCCAGAGCGCAGAGCAGCTCGCGCGCCCGCTGCGCGAGTTCGTGAAGACCGCCGATCTGGGCGACGTCTCGCGACGCATCGGCACGCGCGTGCGCCGCGTCCGCCGCAAGCTCTTGGCCTCGAGCCCGTGGCTGCTCAGTGCGGCCGATCCCGAGCCGCAGCCCCTCGAGAACGTCCTGGTCACGCGGCGCGCCCCGAGTATCGGCGACACGCAGACCTTCGCCGTTCGCAACGATCTGGTCGAGTGGACGCGCAAGCTCCCGAGCGTGCCGCCGCCCCCCGACGACGTGGTGGTCGAGCCTTCGCCCCCGAGCGAGGCGATGTCCACCCGCCCGATCGCCAGCCTGACGCAGGAAGAGCCCGCCCCCGCCACGGCCCGCGAAGAGCGCCACTCCGAGCCCAACCGCGCCGCACGGCCGCTGGTCACGCTGGCCGTGGTCGGGGCCGTGGCCGCCGCGGTGTGGTGGGGCGCTCGCTCGCCCGTGCCTGCCGATCGGCCTGGTCCTGCGCTCGGGGGGGCCTCGGCCACGGTCAGCGTCTCGGCCGTCCCGCTCTCACCCTCGACGCCCCCGTCGGCGCTGCCCAGCACGTCGGCCGTTCCTGACCGCCCGCCGGTCCGCCCTTCGGCCCACGCGACCAGCGCCGTGAGCGGCGCCGTCGAGCCCGGTGCGCGCGCGCTGCTCACGCTGTCCGCCGAGCCGCCCAGCGCGGTGAGCGTCGGCGGCAAATCGTACGGCACCACGCCGGTCTCGGGTCTGCAGCTCCAGCCTGGCAGCTACTTCGTCAGCTTCGAGAACGCGACGCTCGGGCTCCGGACCGGTGCGCAGGTGACGCTCAGCCCGGGTGCGAAGCGCAGCGTGCACGCCGACTTCACGGATCAGTCCCCGCGGGTGATCGTGCGCTGATCGCGAGGAGCCCGTTCTGGCGGAGCGCTTCGTAGAGCGCGATGGCCACCGCGTTCCCCAGGTTGTGCGATCGCACCTCGCCCAGCGTCGGAATGCCGACCACCGAGTCGCGGCGGGCCGCGATCAGCTCGGGCGCCAGCCCCACGCTCTCTTTGCCGAACACCAGGGCGTCGCCGAGGCGGTAGTCGACCTCGAGGTAGCTCCGCTCGGCCTTGCCGCTGAACAGCCAGGTCCTTGGCGCCCGGATGGCCCGCTCGGCCGCCTCGAGGTCTGGATGCTGGTGGACCTCGACCAGATGCCAATAGTCCAGGCCCGCCCGGCGGACCGCGTGCTCGTCGATGCTGAACCCGAGGCGCCCCACCAGGTGGAGGGGGCAGCGGGTGGCGGCGCAGGTCCGGGCCACGTTCCCGGTATTCGGCGGGATCTCGGGCTCTACCAGCACGACGTGGAACGGCCGGTCGTGGATCTGGCCTCGGAGGCGGGGCTCGTCGCCGGGCATGGGCGGCGAGCTTAGGCCGGGTGCCGCTTCTCGGCCATAAGGCCGGCCGTCAGCCCCCGAGCTTGACGATGATCCCAGCCGGCAAGTAGCCTCGCCCGGCGGAGAGTGCGGTGGGAATCAAGGCTCACTATGCAGCGGTAGCTGCTGGAATTTTCGTAAGCGTGGCTGCTTCGGTCGCGGCCGCGGAGCCCATGGACCCTGCGCTCGAGCGCCTGGTCACGGACGCGCGTTGCCGAACGGACGCCGGCGAGTGGGTCGACGACCCCACGACGATGGCGCAGCTCACGCAAGACACCGGTCGGGCGTGGTGCAGTCCCGACCACAAGGCGTTCAAGCGGCTGATCAACCAGTTCGGCTTCGCCCTGGCGCCCACGGCGATGCACTCGGCGCGGACCACGGGTTTCGGTGGCTTCCACCTGTCGGTCGAGGCCGACTACACCAAGATCGACTCGGGGGCCGACTACTGGAAGCGCGGCACCCAGGGCAAGATCGACCCCAACACCAAGAAGGCGTCGATCAAGAACAAGAGCCCGTCCGACATCTTGTCGCTCTACTCGCTCAAGATCCGGAAGAGCTTCGGCTTCGGTCTCGAGGTCACCGGCCAGGTGGGCTTCATGCCCAACACCAGCATCGTGTCGGGCGGCGCCGACGTGCGCCTGTCGCTGCTGGAAGGGTTCCGCAGCGGCCTGCCCGGCATCTTGCCCGACCTGGCGGTCGGCGGCGGGGTTCGCACCATCACCGGCACGCCGCAGTTCCAGCTCACCGTCGCGGGTCTCGACGCGCAGATCTCCAAGCCGCTGCCCATCGCCGACTCGTCGGTCATCACCCCGTACTTCGGCTACCAGTACCTCTGGATCTTCGGCGATTCGGGGCTGGTCGACCTCACCCCGGCGACCGACGCCGTCGGATATTGCAACTACGGCGGCGCGAACCTGCCGGGCAATGCCGACCCGACCAAGCCGGGGCTGTACGACGGGCAACCGATCTGCGCCGGCGGGTCGCCGCTCGACTTCAACAACAACGTCGTGTTCAAGAAGGTGCGCCTCGAGCGGCAGCGCCTGCTGCTTGGCCTGAACTACCGCTACGAGATGGTCATGGTCGGTGGCCAGTTCATCACCGACATCGTCGATCCGGCAGACGCGCAGAACTCCGACGGCGACAAAGAAGACCTCGATGGCACGCCGCGCCAGTGGACGATTGCCCTCGAAGTCGGCGCGATGTTCTAGAGCAGGGCCAGCGCAACCATCGCCGTGCCGAACGCGCCGCAGGCAACCAGCGCCAGCGCGCTTGCGACCCACATTGCGCGGCGCGACGCCTGCGTCGACCCCTCGTCGTCCAGTTGATAGGCGCCGCGCAAGAACGCGCGGGTCGCGAGCCGCGGAACCGTCAGCGACATCGGGACGGCCCGCCGCGCCGCGCCGAAGCCGTCGGTGATGGCCAGCATGCCGATGCCCGCGGGCAAGGTCACCAGGTCCCAGCCGCACGAATAGAGCCCGAACCGCAGGCTACGGCGGGTTCGCGAGCGAGCGCCGGCGCGCCGCGCGCCGAAATCGAGCCCCAGGCCGTGCAGCGCGTGCAGCACGACCATCAGCAGCGCCAAGCCCGGCATGCCGAAGCCGAGCAACCGCCCCAGCCAGGCCCGCAGCCACGGGTCGCGCCCGATCGAGTCGAGCAGCCAGGGAGCAAAGGCGAGCACCAGCGGAACGGCGACCACCGCCATGCCCGCCACCGCCAGCCCCTCGGCCAGCAGGGCGAAGCGCAGCGGGGGGCCGAGGTCGCCGTCGGGCAGGGCGCCGAAGAACTGCTCGGAAGACAGGGTCGAGAGCTTGGCCGTGCCCCACAGCCGACCGGGGGCCGAGCCGGGCCGCTCCCAGGGCACGATGGCGACGATCTTGGAAGTCTGGGTGGTCTCTTCGAGCTGGCACCCGCCCAGGCACGAGGGATCACCGCACCACGCGCAGACCACCGCTGCGGGCACGTCGATCAGCTCGAGCGCAGGATCGCTGTCCGCGTCGACCGCTGACTCATGCTGCTCCGCGGACCCCCACGGAGCGCTACGTGCTCCAGCCTTCCGCACCCCCGAGCGCTAGCACGTTTCCGCGACCCCGGCGAGCGCGCGAGTCAGTGCAGGGTCTCGCCGGCGCTCGACTCGCGCTGGCGTCGGCCCCGGTCATCGCGCCAGGGAACCGCCGGCAAGTCATCCAGCCTGCCGCCGAACCGGGCAGCGAACGCCATGGCAGCCAGCGACACCGCGGCGCTCGCGTAGATGCCGAACCCCCAGGCGAGCTCTACCGGGCGCAAGCGGCTGCTCTGCGGCGGAAGCGAGAGCATCATTCCGACCTCGATGAGCGTCAGCGCTGCGAAGGCCACGCTGACGATGCGCACGCCCCGCATCTTGGCGATGGTGCGCCGAGTCCACACCAGCGGGATCAGGATGAACCAACCCACCGCGCCGCCCCAGAGCCAGCCCGCGCGCCCCCGCGCCAGGTCGAAGCCCGACAGGGTCATGTCGCTCGGGGCCGACACGACCACCCAGGGCAGGAAGAAGGCCACCAGGCCCAGCACTGCAAGGACGAGCAGGGCCCCACGCCCGCGACCGAAATAGGACCAGGCCAGCGGGCGGTGCTCGGGGGGCACGACTTGACCCTCTTCGACCTCGTCCGAAAGAACGTCCAGGCTGGGGGGCAGCTTGGACATCGACTCGAGAGAAACCCCGCATTCGGGGCAGTCGCTCGCCTCCCCGTGGGGGAAGAGCTGCCGGCAGAAGGGGCAAGCCATCAAGCGGGCCACGGCCAGAGCATATCCCATCGCCCTGGACCGACACCGCGGGGGCGCTCCGGTTCCCAGGGTGACATTTGGCGCGGTTTGGCTACACCTTGGGCCCCCCGGTCACCATGCTCTCTCGGATCGCAACACAGTTCGGGCTGCCGGCCGAGGCGCCGCACCGGAAACAGGCGCTGACCCACCCCAGCTTCGCCAACGAGCAGCGCGGCGAGCCGGACAACCAGCGCCTCGAGTTTCTGGGCGACGCGGTGCTCGGGCTCTGCGCCAGCCAGCTTCTGTACGAGCGCTTCCCCGAAGCGGACGAAGGCTCGCTCACCCGTCTGCGAGCGCGGCTGGTGAACGCCGACGCGCTGGCCGCATGGGGCCGCGAGAGCGCCGTGGCCGAGGCCCTGCTGCTGGGCAAAGGCGCAGAGTCGAGCGGGCTGCGCGGCAGCACCAACGTCCTGGCCGACGCCGTCGAAGCCCTGGTCGCGGCCACCTATCTCGACTCGGGGCTCGAGGCCGCACGCAGTGCCTGCGAGCGGATCTTGATTCCGCAGCTCGAGCAGCTGGACGCGGGCGCGACCCGTGATCCGAAGAGCGAGCTGCAAGAGCGCGTCCAGGCCCTGCGCGGCGACACCCCGCGCTACGAGGTGGTCGAGACCGGCGGCCCCGCCCATGACCGCTGGTTCGAGGTGAGCGCGCTGGTGGGCGCCAGGGAGCTCGGCCGGGGTCGCGGCCGGTCGAAGCGCGCCGCCGAGTTTGCTGCGGCCCGGGCGGCCCTGGCCAGCCCCAGCTGGACCGAGAAGGAGGAGGCATGACAAGGCGAAACCTGCTTGCGCTGGGCGTTGCGCTGCTCTTGGTGGCGACCCCGGCCCTGGCCGGCAGCTACCTCGACCGGCTCTCGCTGCTGATCACCGGCGCCAGCACCGACTCGGAGTACCTGCGCGCGCGCCTCACGGATCGAGAGCTCGCGCGCGTGGTCCATACCTCTGCCGAGGCGCGCGTGAAGGCCGCCAGTGTGATGACGGTGCCGAAAGAGATTGCGCAGGCGCACCCGCACCTGCTGCTCGTGCTCGAGAATCACGAGCGCGCTGCCGAGGCCGCCAAGGACGGCAACCCGCAGCGCTTCCTGGTGTATCACCAGCGCGCCCGCGACGAAGAGCGCGTGCTCCGCGGCGTGCTCAAGCAGCTCGGGTTTCCGCTGCCCGGCAAGTGACGTTCAGCGCAGCCCGCGCTCGTCGCGCTGCGGGGCGCCTGGGTTCTTCGCCCGGTGGCGCGGGATCACCCCGGGCCGCTGGCGTGCGCCCACGTCGCCCGAAGGGTCCACGTTGACGTAGCTCAAGAGCTCGTAGCTCACGTTCTTGACCATCTCGCCCTCGAGCTTCTTCGCGAGCTCACTGGACTGGCTGGCGACCTTGTCGCGCGAGAGCACCTGGCGGATCGCCGGGGCCTCTTGCGCCAGCGTGCGGTTGACGGCCTCGAGGCTGCCGCGGCGCCAGACCACGGCCCAGTTTTCGCCCTCTTTCACCGGCTCGGGCACCAGCTCGCCGTCTTTCACCTTGTCGGCCGCCGCGAACAGACCGGGGTCGACCCGCAGCTGCGGCATCTCGGTCTGGCCGTCGGGTGACACGAAGCCCAGGTCGCCGTCGCGCATGGAGGTGGACTTGTCGACGGAAGCCTCGCGCGCGGACTTGTTCCAGCGCTCGGCGGCGGTGACCTCGTTCGCTTTGACCTCGCTCAAGATCTTCTTCGCCGCGGCCTCGTCGCGCACCAAGATGCGCCACAGCTTCACGCGGCGCGGCGTGTTGAAGCGGTGCCGGTTCTGATCGTAATAGGACTTGATCTCGTCCGGCGTGACGCTGTTGGCCGCCTCGCGCAGCTCGCCCTCCATCGCCTGGCGCAGCGTGTCCCGGATGCGGTCGCGCGTGGCGGGCTGCTTCTCGAGCTCGCGTCGGCGTGCTTCTTCCACCTGAAGCAGCTCCGGAACCAGGACCGTCTCGACGAACTTCTTCTTGATCTCGTCCGGCGCCTTGCCGAACTGCGCCAGCTGGAAGACGGGGATGGCGCCCAGGCGACGCTCGACCTCTGCCACCGTCAGCGTGCTCGACCCCACGGTCACCGCCACGTCGGACTTGCCCGCCGGCTCGGAGGGGCTCTGGGCGACGGCGGTGCTGGCGAGCAGGGCCAGCGCCAGGGCAATCGGGTGGCGCATGGGACCCGACCTTCTTAGAAGACCCCTCGAGGCTCGGCAAGCCACGGCTCACGTTTCCGCGCGGCGCCGCTTTGCCGGTGGCCCGACCACACCTGCGCGCTTCAGCACTTCTTCCGTGATTCCGAGGAAGGCATACGCCTCTTTCGGAAAGCCGTAAGCCCGGTGCAGGCGGCCCAACGTCTCGAGCAGGCGCGCGTCGGCGCTCGGCGCCGGCCGCGGGCGGCAGACCTTGCGAATGCTGGCCGCGCTCTCGCCCAGCTCGAACAGCTCGGTCACGTGCGAGAGCACGTCCACCGGCTTGAGCGGACGCCCCGAGCCGCGGGTCTTGCCCGACTCGAGCTCGGCCAGCAGGCGTCGACGGCGCTGCTCGGTACGCCCGTCCAGGCGCGACGAGCCGGCTGGATCGAGCAGCTCGTTGAAGGCCCGCGCCGAGCGGCGCTTCGCGATGGCCTCGGGACTGCCGCGCTTGTTGATCGGGACCGGTGCCTCGACCTTCTTTGCCACGAGCCCACGCTAGCGCGACTCGGCCAGGGCGGCGAGCAGCGTGGCCAGCGCGACGATCACCCACACCAGCCAGGTGCGGGCGAAGAACCCGCGCACCTCGGCCGCCACGCCCCGGGCTGCGCGCCGCTGGATCTCGTGCTTGCCCACCCGTCGCGCGGCCTCGCGCTGGATCTCGGCGTGCTCTTGCTCGTCGAGCGGATCGTCGCCGGACAGGAACCCCAGGTGGTGCTCGATCTCGTGGCGAAGCGTCTCGCGCACCTCGGCCTCCACGTCGTACGGCCCCTCGTCGCGCGCGATGTTGGCGAACGTCCGGTAGAAGATCCGAATCTCTGCCGGCCGCGGCACCAGTCCCTCGGGGTCGGGCGGGCGATAGCAGCCCAAGAGCGGCTCGCCGGCGTCGTCCACCTCGGCCGGCCCCTCGATCACCGCCAGATCGATCGCGCGGACGCCGAGCTCGGTGTACGCGCGCTGCGCCTCTTTTCGAACCACGGCCTCGAACTCGTCCACGCTGATGAAGCCCGTGTCATCGGGCGCCGGCGGCGAATGCAAATGCTCGCCACGAAGCTCGCGCGAGAGCGGCGCGGGCACCCACTCGGTGACGCCGCAGCTCGGACAGACGTGGGGTACGTCCAGGCGTGGGGGGTAGTGCGCGTCCTCGAACAGCGTCGCGATGGAGTCGAACGCCTGGTCCGAGCACCGGGCCAGCGCTCGGGCGATTCGTTTCGGGTTGGTCTCGCCGTCCAGCTCGACCACACCCATCCCCCGCACCACCTTCGAGGTGATGCGCAGGGGGCGCGACGCCGACACGGCCGCCCAGAGCGGCAGCGCCTCGCCGACCGTGCGAGCGGCGAGGCGCAGCGTGCTCTCTTCACCGTCGCCCAGCGGGGGGACGGCATACGCGCGGAGATGGTCGAAGGGCGCGTCGAGCTCTTCATCGTCCAGCTCTCCGTCCGAGAAGGGCCCCAGCTCCAGCGTGGAACATGCCCGCACGCTGAGCTCGCGCTGGCAGTTGCTGCAGCGGATCGTCGCCTCGGGCTCGTCCACCAGCTCGAGGCGCATGGCCAGCGCGCGGATCACGTGGAGGTCCGACAGCGGCAGCTCGAGCAGAGGGACGCTGGTCCGCACGCGCAGCCCCCGAAGCTCGTCGCCGAGCAGCCCGGGCAGCTCGATGGGGCTGCCCGCGCCCAGCTCGACCCAGGCACCGCTCGGCAGGTGGAAGCGCACGCGCCCGAGTCTACTCAGCCCGCCAGGGCCGTCGCTCGCGATCCCGGCTTGGTCTTGACCGGGCCGGGAGCGTCCAGCACCACCCGCTCTTCATAGGCGCGAACGCCCTGCGCGCGCAGGCGCCGCCGCGCCACGCGCAGCGCCTCTTCGCCCAGGTCGATCCCCACCGCGCGGCGGCCCAGCCGGGCGGCCACGGCCAGGGTGGTGCCGCTCCCGGCATAGGGGTCCAGCACCAGATCGTCCGGATCGGTGCACGCCTGGATCAGTCGCTCGAGCAGCTCTTCGGGCTTCTGCGTGGGGTAGCCGGTACGCTCCTTGGCGATCGGCGCCACGATGCCGATCTCCCACACGTCGCCCATCGGTGCGCCCGGCGTGGCCTCTTCCGTCCGGCTCGAGCGGGTGCGCCGCCCGTCGCGGCCCACCACGGCCCGCTGCTTCTTGTCGCCCCAGGTCTTCAGGGTCGATGCCGCCAGCGGCTCGTAAAGCTGTCGGAACTTGGGCTCCACGTCCGGGCTCTTCACGTAGCGAAGCAAGACGTCGTGCACTCGCTGAAAGTTCTTCGTCTTGGCCGGCCACCGGCGATAGCGCCAGACGATCTCGCTGGCGAAGCACTCCGGTCCGAAGACCTCGTCGCACATCACCTTGGCATAGTGGCTGGTCTTCGGATCCACGTGCACCACCAGGGACCCGTCGGGCGCCAAGAGCTCGCGCGCGGCCTCGATCCGCGCTCCCAGCTCGCCCAGATAGTGATGCAGGCTGTCCCAGCGATCGTCGAACGCCGGCCGCATCAACCGAACCACGTTTCCGGTCTCGGGATCGCGTCGCCGGTCCACTCGCTCGTGCTGCCTGCCGGTGAAGAACGGCGGGTCCAGGTAGACCAGCGAGAACGGCGAGCCCGCGCGCTGGCCCAGCGCGCGCATTGCGAGCAAGTTGTCGCCGTGCACCAGCATGCATCCCGGGTGTCCGCCGCGAGCAGCCTCGAGCCGCGCCGGGGGCGGCGCAGTCCGAGTGCTCTTGCCGGGCCACTCCAGGCGTATCGTCCGAGTCGGGCCGCGCATTCTCGAACGAAATCGTAACGAGAGACGGACACCTCGGGCCAAATTCGGGGCGTGAGGGACTTGCCCGCGCTCCCCTGGAAGGCTACCTGACGCCAGGCGAACATGACCTCTGCACCTCGCATCTTCTCTGGCATGCAGCCCACTGGCAGCGGCGAGCTTCACATCGGCAACTATCTCGGCGCGCTCAAGAACTGGGTCTCGCTCAGCCGCGAGGGCACTTACGACGCACTGTTCTGCGTGGTGGACGCACATGCGGCAACCACCGAGTATCGTGCGGCCGAGATGCCGACGCGCATCTTCGGCACCGCGCTGTCTTACATGGCGGCGGGCCTCGACCCGGCTCAGTGCACGCTGTTCGTGCAGAGTGACGTGCCTCAGCACATGGAGCTCGCGTGGTACCTCTCCACCGTCACGCCGATGGGTGACCTGCACCGGATGACGCAGTTCAAGGAGAAGAGCGACGAGCACAAGCAGAACGTCAACGCCGGGCTGTTCACCTA
>Ga0154020_10002806_pt1 | contig 21186 bp, 16 predicted proteins | sample Klosneuvirus_201_FD_109709 | JGI IMG/M metagenome (GOLD analysis project Ga0154020, IMG submission 109709) | Active sludge microbial communities from wastewater, Klosterneuburg, Austria - Klosneuvirus_20160825_MG | ecosystem: Engineered > WWTP > Aerobic digester > Activated sludge | place... | reverse complement strand
CGGCAGCGGTCGAGCTGCTTTTCCAGGTCCTGGCCTTCGCTGAGCACGGTGCCGGCGGGCAGCAGCGCCAGTTCTTCGGCCATGTGCTCGCGGTGCAGGTAGGGTGTGCCGACCTCGGTGAGCTGCATGCCGAGTTCACGCGCCAGGAAACGCGCCAGCGGGATCTCGAGCTGCGAGTCGGGGAAGAAGAAGATGCGCTGGCCGGCCAGCGCCGCGCGGTGGCGGGCCAGCGCGGCCTCGGCGCGCGCACGGGGGGCGGCGGTGGCGGCGTCGACCCTGTCGGCGGCGATGCCGAAAGCCGCGGCGGCCGCCTGCAGCCAGCGCGTGGTGCCTTCGGCGCCCAGCGGGAACGGCGCGGCGATGCGGCGCGCGCCGCGCGCTTCGAGCAGGCGCGCGGTGTCGGCCAGGAAGGGCTGGGCCAGCAGGAAGCGGGTGTTCGGGCCGACGGCCGGCATCGCGTCGCTGCGGCGCGCCGGCAGGAAGGCCACCGGCGGCAGGCCGATCTGCGCGAACAGCCGCGTGAACTGGTCTTCGACGACGTCGGCCAGCGCGCCCACGACCACCAGCGACGGCGCGGCATCGGCCGCCGGCACCGGCAGGCCAGGCACCAGCGACGCCAGGCAGGCGTCCTCGCCCTGCGTGAAGGTGGTCTCGATGCCGCTGCCCGAGTAGTTCAGCACCCGCACCTGGGGATTGAAACGGGTGCTCAGGCGCTGGGCGGCACGCGACAAATCGAGCTTGATGACTTCCGACGGGCAGGAACCGACGAGGAAGAGCGTGCGGATGTCCTGGCGGCGTTCGAGCAGGCGGGTGACGACGCGGTCGAGTTCGTCCTGCGCGTCGGCCAGGCCGGCGAGATCGCGCTCGTCGATGATGGCGGTGGCAAAACGCGGCTCGGCGAAGATCATCACGCCGGCGGCGCTCTGGATCAGGTGGGCACAGGTGCGCGAGCCGACGACCAGGAAAAACGCGTCCTGGATCTTGCGGTGCAGCCAGACGATGCCGGTCAGGCCGCAGAAGACCTCGCGCTGGCCACGTTCCTTCAGCACCGGCGCGGTGCTGCAGCCGCCGCCGGCTTCGACGTGCAGGGGAATGACGGCGTTCATGCGGCCACGCCCTGCATCGGGGCGGCGCCGCGCCGCGCCGCTTCGTCCCGCCGCGCCAGGCGCAGCTTCCAGACGAACTGCGCCGCGTTGACGACGTAGGTGGCGTAGGCCGCCAGCGCCAGCAGCATCTGGCCGCGCGCACCCAGCGCGCCCGACACCAGCGCCACCAGGTAGGCCGTGTGCAGTGCCAGCACGAGCATGCTGAACACGTCTTCCCAGAAGAAGGCCGGGGCGAAGAGGTACCGGCCGAAGACCACCTTCTCCCAGATCGCGCCGGTGACCATGATCGTGTACAGCACAAGGGTTTTCACCAGCACCGACACCGTGGCGGCCATCAGGCCCTCGCCGCTGGCCAGGAAACGCAGCACCAGCACCGCACTGACCACGAAGACGACGAACTGCACCGGTGCCAGCAGGCCCTGAACCCGCGTCCACACCGTCTGGTCGCGGCGTGCCCGCTGTTCTGCGGTGTACAGCGGCGGGCGCTGGACCGCGGCATGGGGGGCCGGAGCGGGCCGCTGGGATCGATTCATGGCCCGGAGACTAGGTGCTGAAGGCGCAACTGTCAATTCAGATAGACGTAAATCGCAGTTGACACAATCGACCGGGCTGGACATCCTCTCGACAGGGGCGCAGGCCCGGGGCCCGCGGGTCCGACAGGGGTCGGGCAGCACCCCCGGCGATTGGAGATCAGTGGAAACACCAAGCAAAATACTTTCTTTGACGCGCGTCCTGCGGCGGTTTACAACCCTGACCGACGTGCAAGAAGACCACCCCCACGACGAGCCGCTGCAGCTGGGCAGGCGAGTGCATCACCCCCTCGGCCAACGGTTCCCGGTGCGGGCTGGTGCGGGGGTGGGCCGCACGCCACGGGCCCGCGCTCTCCTGGCCCGGCAGCACATGGCCGCAGCAGAGGGAGGCAACGATGCAGAGTGATCCGACCGGGGGCCACGCGGGTTCGGAATCCGCCGCCCGCGACAGCGAGTGGGCGAACGAGGAACCTACCACGTGCTGGCCCGACACGGCGGCAGGCCGCGTTGCCGCCAAGGACCGCCTGGCGCGCCTGGCGCGCACCATCGAGACCGACGTCATCCCCCGCCTGGTGCATGCGCACCGGCCGGGCGCGGCCAACCCCGAACCGGGCTCGGCCGTCGCGGCGCCGGGCGACGTCGATGCCTTCGTGCACCAGATCATCCACGCCGGCGAGGCCGATGCCGTGCTCACGCTCGACCTCCTGCGCGAGCGTGGCGTGGCCGTCGAGTCGATCTACCTCGACCTCTTCGGCCCCACCGCCCGCCGCCTGGGCGAGATGTGGGAGGACGACAGCTGCGACTTCAGCACCGTCACGGTGGCGCTGGGCCGCCTGCAGCGCCTGCTGCGTGAACTGAGCCCGGCCTTCGGCACCGAGATCGAGCACCCGGCGAACGGGCGCCGCGCGCTCTTCGTGCAGCCGCGCGACGAGCAGCACAGCTTCGGCCTGTCGATGGTGGCCGAATTCTTCAGGCGCGACGGCTGGGACGTCATCGGCGGCGTCGGTGGCGCCGTCGCCAGCCCGCAGGCGCTGGTGCGCGACGAATGGGTCGACGTCGTCGGCTTCTCCGTCGGCAGCGACAGCCGCCTGCCCTGGCTGCGCGAGACCATCGCCGCGGTACGTGGCGCGTCGCGCAACACCGCGCTGGGCGTGCTGGTGGGCGGCCCACCCTTCATCGCGCGGCCCGAGTGGGCCATCGAGTGCGGCGCCGACGGCACGGCCCGCAACGGCAAGGAAGCGCCGCTGGTGGCCGAACGCCTGCTGGGGCGGGCTAGACTTCGCAAGACTTGAAATCAATGCTTGGCAGCGCTGTAAACTTTGGCTGACAATTGCACTTGTCAACCCAAACTAACAGTCGAAGCCCATGCCCCGAACCTCAGGCGAGCTGCCGCCACTGGGCGCCCTGGACGCCAGGAGTGCGTCGCGCCTGATGCGGGCGTCGAGCGACATCGCGCTCGTGCTCGACCAGGAAGGCACCATCCTCGACGTTGTCACGCAGGGGGTGGACGCCGCGGCGCAGCAGGCCCGGAAGTGGCGCGGCCAGCCCTGGGTGAAGACGGTCACGCCGGAAAGCCGGCAGAAGGTCGAAGCGCTGCTGCGCGACGCGCAGGCCGGCGCCGACGCCGAGATCGGCCGCTCGCGCCAGGTCAACCAGCAGCTCGCCGAGGGCGAGGATCTGCCCGTGCTCTATTCGGCGGTGCGGCTGGGCGAGGGCGGCGCGGCCGCACGCGGCCAGGCCCGCATCGTGGCCTTCGGCCGCGACCTGCGCTCGATGGTGGCGCTGCAGCGCCGCCTCATCGACACCCAGCAGGCGATGGAACGCGACTACTGGCGTTCACGCGAGGCCGAGACGCGCTACCGGCACCTGCTGGAAACCTCGTCCGAGGCCGTGCTCATCGTCGACGGCAATACGCAGAAGGTGCTGGAAGCCAACCCCGCGGCGCGCGCGCTGTGCGGCAGCACGCGGCCCAAGCTGGTGGGCGCGGCCCTGACCGCGCTGTTCGACGCCGCCCACGGTGAGCGCCTGCAGGACCTGCTGGCCGCCGCCCGGTCGGTGGGCAAGAAGGACGCCGTGCGTGCCCGCCTGGCCGAAGGGCAGCCCGAGGTCAACGTCTCGGCCTCGGTGTTCCGCCAGGAAGACGCCGTGCTGGTACTGGTGCGGCTGGCACCGGTGGCCGCACCGGGCAGCAAGGCCGGCAGCGGCCGCCGCGCCGCCGGCAGCAGCCCGCCGAGCTGGGAAACGACGCTGACCGCCTTCGTTCAGAACTCGCCCGACGGCCTGGTCTTCTGCGACGACGGCGGGCGGGTGCTGTCGGCCAACCGCGCCTTCCTCGCGCTGGCCGAGCTGAGCACCGAAGACCAGGCGCGCGGCCAGGCGCTCGACCGCTGGCTCGGCCGCACCGGCGTCGAGCTCGGCGTGCTCATCACCAACCTGCGCCAGCGCGGCACCGTCGGCCGCTTCGTCACCGCGCTGCGCGGCGAGTACGGCACCGAGATCGAGGTCGAGATCTCGGCCGCGCAGCTGGCCCCCGGCGGCGATGCGGTGCTGGCCTTCGCCATCCGCGACATCGAGCGCCGCCTCAAGCCCGAGGCCGAGAACGGCCGTGCGATGACACGCTCGGTCAGCGAACTCACCGAGCTCGTGGGGCGCACGCCGCTGAAGGACATCGTCTCCGAGACCACCGACCTCATCGAGCAGCTGTGCATCGAGACGGCGCTGGAGATGTCGCACGACAACCGCGCCTCGGCGGCGCTGCTGCTGGGCCTGTCGCGGCAGAGCCTGTACGTGAAGCTGCGGCGCTACGGCCTGGGCAGCCTGGGCGGGGACGAATAGCCGATCCCCCTGCACCCGACATCCCGGGTGTAAACATAGATTGACGAATGGAAGTGTCAAGTGCACTATGCACTCATGACCTCCACGGCCCAGGCGAGCCCGCCGACCTTTCCCGCGCCGTCGGCCGTCGCCGAGCTGCTGAAGCCGGTCACCTGGTTCCCGCCGATGTGGGCCTTCAGCTGCGGCGTCGTCGCCTCTGGCGTGCCGCTGGCCGGTCACTGGGGGCTGATCCTCGTCGGCGTGCTGCTCAGCGGCCCGCTGGTCTGCGCCACCAGCCAGGCCGTCAACGACTGGTTCGACCGCCATGTCGACGCCATCAACGAACCGCAGCGCCCCATCCCTTCGGGCCGCATGCCCGGGCGCTGGGGCCTGTACGTCGCCCTCGTCTGGACGCTGCTGTCGCTGGCCGTGTCCACGCTGCTCGGGCCCTGGGGTTTCGGCGCCGCCGTGGTGGGCCTGGCGCTGGCCTGGGCCTACAGCGCACCGCCGCTGCGCCTGAAGCGCAACGGCTGGTGGGGCTGCCTGGCCTGCGGCATCTGCTACGAGGGGCTGGCCTGGGTCACCGGCGGTGCGGTGATGGCCGGGGGGCAGGCGCCGGCGACGGCGTCGCTGCTGCTGGCCGCGCTGTACAGCGCCGGGGCGCTCGGCATCATGGCGCTGAACGACTTCAAGGCCATCGAAGGCGACCGGCAGACGGGCATCGGCTCGCTGCCCGTGCGTCTGGGCGTGCGCGGTGCGGCCCAGGCCGCCTGCGTGATCATGACCGTGCCGCAGGTCATCGTCGTCGGCCTGCTGGTCTTCTGGGGCCAGCCGCTTCACGCGCTGGGCATCGTCGGCCTGCTGGTCGGACAGGGTCTGATGATGAAACGTTTCCTGGCCGACCCGGTGCGCCACGCGCTCTGGTACAGCGGCTTCGGCGTGCCGCTCTTCGTCACCGGCATGATGGTCAGCGCCTTTGCGCTGCGTGGCCTGGCCGGAGCCGCAGCGTGAACGCGCCGCCACCGCTGGGCTGGCTGGGCATCGCGCGCCTGGGGCTGGTGCAGGCCATGCTGGGCGCGGTGGTGGTGCTGACCACCTCGACGCTGAACCGCGTCATGGTCGTCGAACTCGCGCTGCCCGCGCTGCTGCCCGGCCTGCTGGTGGCGCTGCACTACGCGGTGCAGCTGAGCCGGCCCCGCATGGGCTACGGCAGCGACGTCGGCGGCCGCCGTACACCGTGGATCCTGGGCGGCATCGCCGTGCTGGCGCTGGGCGGCTTCGGCGCCGCGGTGGCCACCACCTGGATGGCCACCGACCGCAGCGCCGGCATCGCACTGGCGGTGCTGAGCTTTGCGCTCGTGGGCATCGGCGTCAGCGCCGGCGGCACGTCGCTGCTGGTGCTGCTGGCCAAGCGCGTCGACGAGACACGCCGCGCACCGGCCGCGGCCCTGGTGTGGGTGATGATGATCGTCGGCTTCGCCGTCACCGCGGGCCTGGCCGGGCAGTGGCTCGACCCCTACACGCCGCAGCGCCTGGTGGCCGTGTCGGGCGTGGTGTCGCTGGTGGCGGTGGCGGTGACGGCCGTCGCGCTGTGGGGGCTGGAAGGCCATGCCCGCGGCCCGGCGCCCGAACGCAAGGAAGCTGTCGACTTCCGCGCCGCGCTGGCCGAGGTCTGGGCCGAGCCCGACGCACGCCGCTTCACGCTCTTCGTCTTCGTCTCGATGCTGGCCTACAGCACGCAGGACCTGATCCTCGAACCCTTCGCCGGTGCCGTGTTCGGCTATTCGCCCGGTGCGTCGACGCAGCTCTCGGGCGTGCAGCACGGCGGCACGCTCACCGGCATGCTGCTGGCCGCGCTGGCCGGCCGGCGCATCGGCAGCGCGCGGCTGGGTTCGCTGCGCGCCTGGACGGTGGGCGGCTGCATCGCGTCGGGCCTGGCCCTGCTGGGCCTGGTGATCGCCGGTGGCGCGGCGCCGCACTGGCCGCTGCGTGCCAATGTCTTCCTGCTCGGCGCGGCCAACGGCGCGTTCTCGATCGCCGCCATCGGCTCGATGATGAGCCTGGCCGGTGGCGGCAGCACCGCCGGCCGCGGCGCGCGCGAAGGCACGCGCATGGGCCTGTGGGGCGCGGCGCAGGCCATCGGCTTTGCCGTCGGCGGCCTCTTCGGCGCCGCCGCCAGCGACGTGGCACGGTGGTTCATCGGCGACGCCGGCAGCGCCTACGCCGCGGTCTTCCTGCTCGAAGCGGGCATGTTCGTCGTCGCCGCCTGGCTGGCCGCCAAGGTGGGCGGGCCGCACGCCAGAGTCACCGCCACGGCGCCCGGCGCGCCCTCCCTTCCCCTGGTCGGCGCTGCCGACGCTGAGCCCCTGCGGGCCGGAGGTTCCTGATGTACCCGACCCCCCACACGCTGCTGGCCTACGACGTCGTCGTCATCGGCGGCGGCCCGGCCGGCGCCACCGCCGCGCACGACCTCGCCAGCCAGGGCCGCAGCGTGCTGCTGCTCGACCGCGCCGGGCGCATCAAGCCCTGCGGCGGCGCGATACCGCCGCGCGCCATCAAGGACTTCGCCATCCCCGACCACCTGCTGGTGGCCAAGGCGCGATCGGCACGCATGATCTCGCCCAGGGACGTCAAGGTCGACATCCCGATCGACAACGGCTTCGTCGGCATGGTCGACCGCGAGGTCTTCGACGAGTGGCTGCGTGAACGCGCCGCCGGCAGCGGCGCGGTGCGCGTCAACGGCAGCTTCGAGCGCATCGAACGCACACACGACGGCCTGGCGGTGGTGCACTTCCGCTCGCGCACGAACGACGGCCCGAACGACGGCCATGCCGCCTCGGTGCGCGCACGCTGCGTGATCGGGGCCGACGGCGCGAAGTCGGCCGTGGCCCGGCAGTGTGTGCCCGGTGCCAGGGACACCGAGTACGTCTTCGCCTACCACGAGATCGTGCGCGCCCCGGCCGAGAAGCCGGCCGGCTACGACGGCACACGCTGCGACGTCTACTACCGCGGCGAACTCAGCCCCGACTTCTACGGCTGGGTGTTCCCGCACGGCGACACGCTGAGCATCGGCACCGGCAGCGCCGACAAGGGCTTCTCGCTGCGCACCGCCACCGCCACGCTGCGCCAGGCCGCGGGCATGGCCGGCTTCGAGACCCTCCGCCGCGAAGGCGCGCCGCTGCCGATGAAGCCGCTGAAACGCTGGGACGATGGCCGCAACGTCGTGCTGGCGGGTGACGCCGCGGGCGTCGTCGCGCCGGCCTCGGGCGAAGGCATCTACTACGCGATGTACGGCGGCCGCCTGGCCGCCGAGGCGGCGCAGGCTTTCCTGAGCACCGGCAAGGCGGCTGCGCTGGCGCAGGCGCGCAAGCGCTTCATGAAGGCCCACGGCCGCGTGTTCTGGGTGCTGGGCATCATGCAGCGCTTCTGGTACAGCACCGACAAGCGCCGCGAGAGCTTCGTCAAGATCTGCCAGGACAAGGACGTGCAGCAACTCACCTTCGAGAGCTACATGAACAAGGAACTCGTGCGCAAGAAGCCGATGGCCCACGTGCGCATCTTCTTCAAGGACATGGCCCACCTGCTGGGCCTCGCACGGGCCTGACCCCGGTCAAGCCCGGCCCCATTACCCGATCCAGGGCCGACAGACGGCCCGCCGGCCCCGCAGGCCGGTCCTACAATCAAGACACCGTCGTTTCCACCCGGACGCCACCCCTCACTCCCACGGAAGGACTTCCACTTGAGTCGCCGCGACAACCAGCCGGCTGACCTGGGCGCCCTTTCCGGATGCGCGGCCGGCTTGGCGCGCGCCTTCGTTTCCCTGTCCTCCGACATCGCCCTCGTCATCGACGAGGACGGCATCGTCACGGCCGTGGCCCAGAACGAGCAGTCGCCGATGAGCGCTGCCGCGCAGCAGTGGGTCGGCCGGCACTGGGCCGAGACAGTCACGGGTGACACGCGCAGCAAGATCGAGAGCCTGCTGGCCGACGCGAGCACCGGCGGGCTGGGGCGCCGCCGCGAGGTCAACCTGGCCAGCGAGCCCGGCACCGAGCTGCCGGTGGCCTACACCGCACTGCGGCTGGGTGAACGCGGCCCGGTGCTGGCCGTCGGCCGCGACCTGCGCAGCATGGCGGCGATCCAGCAGCGTTTCCTGGAAACCCAGGCGGCGCTGGAACGCAGCTACTGGCGCGCGCGCCACAACGAGGTGCGCCACCGCCTGCTCTACCAGGTGGCCACCGACGCCGTGCTCACCGTCGACACCCGCGACCAGGTCGTGGTGGCACTGAACGCCTGCGCCATGGGCCTGCTGCTGGCCGACGGCGGCTGCGCCCCGGGGCGGCCCCTGGCCACCCAGTTCGACGCCCGTTCGCGTCCGGCCGTGGCCGCGCTGCTGGAGCGTGCGCTGGCCGGCAACAACCCGCTCGAGGGGCTGGCGCGGCTGGCGGGCTCGCACCTGTCGCTGAACCTGGTGGCCACGCGTCTGCCCGGCGCACCCGGCAGCAGCCTGGTGCTGCTGCGCATGCGCCAGGCCGACCCGCCGCAGGACGATCCGCTGGCCGTCGGTTCCGCGCTCGCGCGGCATGTCGACGGCACGCCCGAAGCCATCGTCGTCACCGACGCCCTGGGCCAGGTGCGCGAGGCCAACCTGGCCTTCGTGCAGATGACCCAGGCCGCCGACATCGCCGCCGTGCTCGGCCAGCCGCTGACGCACTGGCTGCCCGGCAACGGGCAGGACGTGCTGCACCGGGTTTTCGCCCAGGGCCTGGCCCCGCACGAGCGCGTGACGCTGCGCCGGCGCGACGGCACCCAGCTGCCGCTGGACATGGCCGGCGCACTGCTGGCCGACGTGGCCGGCGGCGACGCCGGCTTCACGCTGCGCCCCTGCGGCACCGACACGCTGGCCGCCGACGCGCGTGCCGCGGCGCTGGTGCAGGCCATCGACGCCCTGGCTGCGGAACTGGGCCACGTCGCGCTGCCCGAACTGCTGCAGCAGGCCCAGGTGCTGGCGCGCCGCCACCTCGTGCTCACCGCCATCGATCGCCATGCCGGCGATGCTGGCGCCGCGGCGCGCCTTCTCAGCATCAGCCCCGAGCGGCTGGCCGAGCTGCGCCGCGAAACCGGACCCGACACCCCGCCGCACCCGAGGTAGCCGCTTGTCGCGCGGTTCGGCATCCGGTCCCGACGACGCGCAGGCCCAGGGCGCCGCGCCCGGCCTGCACGGTGCCGTGCAGCCGCACGGCCTGCTGCTGGTGGTGCACGGGCCGCGCCTGCGCATCGTGCAGGCCAGCACCAGCGCCGCCGCGCTGCTGCAGCGGCCGCTCGACAGCCTGCTGCTGGCCAGCGTGCACGAGCTCGGCGGCGACCTGGGCCCGCGGCTGGCCGCGCTGCTGGCGCCGGGCCCGCTGCCGGCGCTGCAGCCGCTGCGCTGCACGGTGGGCGACGGCGCGCAGGCGCAGCCCTTCGAAGGCAGCGTGCAGCCGACGGCCGGCGGCGCGCTGGTGCTGGAACTCGAACCGCTGCAGCCGCCCGCAGGCGCCGTGCCCACCGTCGAACGGCCTGCCGCCGAACTGTTGCGGCGGCTGGGCGACGCCGTGCAGCGTTTCAGCGAGGCGCCCTCGGTCCCCGCCCTGGCCCACGCCGCGGCGCGCGCCGTGCAGGGCCTCGTCGGCCACGACCGCGTCGTCGTCAGCGAACTCGATGCCGACGGACAGGCGCATGTCGTCGCCGCGTCGCACGAGCCGCTGCACGCGTCGCCGCCCGCCGTCGGCGACGCCCTCGAACCGGGCTCAATCGCCGCGCGCGAGGCCCTGCTGCGCCAGCGCCTGCATCTCATCGTCGACGTCGACGCCCGGCCCGCCCGGCTGCTGCCCGAGCTGCCGCCAGGCCACGGTGACCTGTGCGAGGGCGCCCACGGCCGGCTGCACGGCCCGACGGCGCGGCAGGCGCAGCACCTGCGCGACGGCGGCGTGGCCGCGACACTGACGGCGGCGCTGGTCTGCGAAGGCCGCCTGTGGGGCCACATCAGCTGCCGGCACGGCCAGCCGCGCAACGTCGGCCACGGCACGCGCGCGGCCATCGAACTGCTGGCCGAAGCCTTCGGCACCCGCGTGCTGGCCCTGCAGAACTACGCCCGGGCCCAGGTGATGACCGAGGTGCGCCGGCTCGAACAACAACTGCTGGACGCCACGGCCGTCGACGGCGACTGGCAGGCCGCGCTGCTGCGCCGCCAGCACACGCTGCTGGAGCCGCTGGCGGCCAGCGGCGCCCTGCTGTGCCACGACGGGCAGACGCTGGCCTGCGGCCGCGTGCCCGCGGGCGTGGCACGGCAGGCGCTGCTGCAGTGGCTGCAGGCCCAGCCCGCCGGCACGGCGCCGGTGCACTGCGCGGTCCTGGAAGCCACGCACCCCGCGCGCCGCGACGGCGTCTGCGGCGTGCTGGCGGTCCGGCTGTCGCAGACCCGGCCCGATGCGCTGCTGTGGCTGCGCCCCGAACACGCGCAAGGCGGTGTGGCCCGGCCCTGGTCGCGCGACGACCTTGCGCTGGCCGCGGCCTTCGGCGCCGCGCTGGCCGACCTGATGCTGCAGGTGAATGCCGTGCGCCTGCTCATCGCCGAGAGCCAGTTGGCCCAGTTGCGCGCCGCCGTCGCCGGCGCGCCGCACGCGGCGATCGTCATCGACGCCGCGCAGCAGGCCTGCTACGCAAACCCGGCATTCCACCGCCTGCTGGGCGGGCACGGGCAAACGCCGTCCGGCCTGGACACCCTGTGCCTGTGCTTCACCGATCCGGCGCTCGCACGGCGCATCCTGGGCCAGGTGCGCGCCGAGCAGCGCCCCTGGCGCGGCCCGCTGGCGCTGCGCCGCGCCGACGGCAGCGTGCTGCCGGTGACCGTGCGCGCCGACCCCGTGCCGGCCAGCGAGCACACGCTGCTGGGCACCATCTTCATCTTCGAGGACCTGAGCGATGCCCGGCGCGCCGAAGCCGCGCGCGCACGCCTGGACGCCGCGCTCGCGCGCACGCGCCGAAGCGCACGGGCCGCCGAGGCCCAGGCCCTGCTCGGCGCGCTGCTGGCCAACGCCGGGCTGGCCGCGATGGACATCACCGAGGGTGGCCAGCCGGCGGCCGTGCCCCCCTTGCTCGATGCCGTGGAAGCCAGCACCGCCCGTGCCGCGGCGCTGCTGGCCCGCATCGAACAGCCGGGGCACGGCGCGCCGGATTGACACGTGCCCGGGCGCCGGCCGCGGCGCGCCCGGCCACGTCCTGCAGCATGCGTCGCCTGCCGGTCACCGCCATCCGTGCGGCCCGTGGTGCCAGCGGCGGGGCGGCGGCCCACGCCGCGAGGGCCCGTCGGGGCGAGGCGCCCCGGACCTGCGAACGGCTCTTCGGGGACGGCACCGTGCCATCCCCGGCCATCCAGGCAACGGCCCGGAATTCCGGCAACCGTCTGGCAGCGACCCGAAGCAGCCAGGAAAAAGCACCTGGCGCTTTGCGCCAGGTGCCTGTTTCTTCCAACGTTTTTGGTGGGCCCCGACAGATTCGAACTGTCGACCAACGGATTAAGAGTCCGCTGCTCTACCAACTGAGCTAGGAGCCCTGATACGGATGCGCACTGACCGTCGCCGGTCGCGTGGTGGGTCGTGCGTGACTCGAACACGCGACCAACGGATTAAAAGTCCGCTGCTCTACCGACTGAGCTAACGACCCGTCCGCAGAGCCTCACATTATAGCCAGAAAACCAGGGGCCACCAGCGGCGCTAGCGACGACCGGCGGCCAGTTGCGCCAGCGCCTCGGCCGCGGCCACCATGCCGAAGGTGGCCGTCACGGTGACGCTGGAACCATAACCATGACAGTTCAGCGTGCCGTCGCTGTCGCAGCTGTCCTGCGGCGCGGCCACGCTCTCGCGCGAGAACACGCAGCGCACGCCGATGCGGCCCGCGCGCGGCGCAGCGGCGTCCTTGCGCAGTCGCTGGCGCAGGCTGGCCAGCAGCGGGTCGTGCGTGGTGTCGGCCAGGTCCTCGACCTCGACGCGCTGCGGTGCCCGTTTGCCACCGGCCGCCCCGACGCAGACCAGCGGCGTGCCGCCGGCCAGGCTCCAGGTGGCGAGCGCCGCCTTGGCACGCACCTGGTCGCAGGCGTCGACCAGGGCATCGACCGGCTGCGGCAGCAGCGCCGGCCAGTTGCCCGGTTCGACGAAGGCGTCGACGACCGTGAGCTCGCAGCCGGGGTGGATGCCGGCGAAACGTTCGCGCAGCGCCAGGCCCTTGTGCTGGCCCAGTGTCGCGGTGGTGGCCTGCACCTGGCGGTTGACGTTCGATGCGGCGACATGGTCCAGGTCGAACAGCACCAGCGCGGCCACGCCGCTGCGTGCCAGCGCCTCGGCCGTCCACGAACCGACACCACCCAGCCCGACCACGGCCACGCGGGCGGCACGGATGCGCCGGTAGGCCGCATCGCCGTACAGGCGGCGCAGGCCGCCGAAGCGGCGTTCGAGGTCGGCCTCGTCGGCCGGCGTGGGCGTCATGGGCGGCGGCGCGGCCCGCAGCGGCAGCGGCGACAAGGCCGGCGCTAGCGGATGGAGGCCAGCCGCTCCTTGCCGGCCTGCGCCGCCTCGGACTGCGGGTAGGCCTTCATCAGGTCCTCGATGGTCTTGCGCGCGCCGCGGGCGTCCTTCATCTCGGCCTGGCTGTTGGCCAGCGCCAGCAGGGCCTCGGGCGCACGCGGGTGGTCGCCGGCACCGGCAACGAAGCTGCGGAAGGCGGCGATCGCCTCCTTGTAGTCGCGCTTGCCGTAGAGCGCGTTGCCCAGCCAGAAGCGCACCGAATCGTTGTAGGCGCTGTCGGGATGCTTGCGCTGGAAGCCGGTGAGCAGGCCCACCGACTTGTCGAAATCGCCACCGCGGATGGCCGCGATGGCATCGTCGTAGGCGCGCTTCTCGTCCTGCGGCACCGTGGCCTCGCGGCCGTCGATGACCACCTTCACGGGTTCCAGCGCACGCAGCCGGTCGTCGAAGTTCTGCGCCGCGTCCTTCTGCCGCTTCTGCACCTCGGCCAGCTCACGCAGCATCTGCTCGTTGTTGCCGCGCAGCGTGGCCAGTTCGCCGCGGATGGTCTCGAGCTGGTTGTTCAGTTCCACCAGGCTGCGGCGGGTGGCCGTCAGCTGTTCCAGCAGCTGCGTGTTGGCCGTGCTGAGTTCGGTGATGCGCGTCTTGCTCGCGTCCTCCACCGCCGTCAGCCGGCTGCGAAGGTCGACGATGGCCTTGCGGGCCTCTTCGTCGTCGAAGAGGCCGGCATGGGCCGAGGCCAGCAGGCCGCCGGACAGCAGCGCCGCAGCAGCAGACCGGGCAAGCGCTCGCCCTGGCATGTCAACGGTCCTTCAGCTCGGCGCGGCGGTTCTTGGCCCAGGCCTCTTCGCCGCTGCCGCTGGCCGCAGGCCGCTCTTCGCCGAAGCTCACGGCTTCCATCTGGCCTTCGCCGGCGCCCAGCAGCTTCAGCGAGTTCAGCACCGCCGCAGCGCGCTTCTGGCCCAGCGCCAGGTTGTATTCGCGGCCCCCGCGCTCGTCGGCATGGCCTTCGATGACGAGGCGCTTGCCGCGGTTGGCCGCCAGGGCCTGGGCATGGGCGTCGAGCATGGCCTTGTAGTCGCTCTTGATGACGAAGCTGTCGAAGTCGAAATAGACGATGCGCTGGCTGGTGGCGGCTGCCGCGGCCTGGGCCGCCGCCCTGGCCGCCGCGGCGCGCTCGAGGTCGACGCTGGCCACCTGCGACTGCGGCGTGCCGGCGGGTTGGGCCGGTTGGGCCACGGCCGGCGCCGGCGTGGGCGCGGGGCTGGCGGTCTGCACCGGCGTTGCCGCCGCCTGTTCAGGCAGCTTCGTCGTGCCACATCCTGCCAGCAGCGCGAGCGCAGCAGACAGGGCCAGTGCGGCGGGCAGGCGGTGGTTGCGGATCGTCATCGGTTTCTCCTTCAGGTGGCGGGAAAAAGGGTCGCCGGAATCAGCGGCCGTAGGGGCCCCAGGCGGGCTCGCGCATGTCGGCGCCCCGGGCGATGCTCAGCAGACGTGTCTTGATCCTGCCGTCCAGCGTGGTGGTCATCAGCACGTCGTTGCCCTGGATGCGGGTGGCATAGACGATGAGGCGGCCGTTCGGCGCAAAACTCGGGCTCTCGTCGTCCTGAGTGTCGGTGATGGGCTGCGCGGTTCCGTCACCCAGGTTCTGCAGCATCAGCCGGAAGCCGCCCGCGCTGCGCGTGACATAGGCCAGATGGCGGCCATCGGGGCTGACGGCGGGGCTGATGTTGTAGTCGCCCTGGAAGGTCACGCGTTCGGCGCTGCCGCCCGTGGCCGGCACGCGGTAGACCTGCGGGCCGCCGCCGCGGTCGCTGACGAAGTAGACACTCTGGCCGTCGGGCGCGAAGGCGGCTTCGGTGTCGATGCCGCTGCTGCGTGTCAGCCGTGTCGGCGTGCCGCCGGTGGCGGGCAGCGTGTAGAGCTGCGCCAGGCCGTCCTGCGACAGCGTGACGGCCAGCCGCTGGCCGTCGGGCGACCACGCCGGCGCGCTGTTGCTGCCGCGGAAGTTGGCCACCAGGCGGCGCGCGCCGGTGGTGATGTCCTGCACCCACACCACCGCCTTCTGGGTTTCGAAGGAGACGTAGGCCAGCTGCCGGCCGTCGGGGCTCCAGGCGGGCGAGATGATCGATTCGGGGCTGGCCAGCGCCACCGCGCCGCCTTCGCCGTCGGCGTCGGTGACGTGCAGCGCGTAGCGGCGACCCTGGCGCACCACGTAGGCGATGCGCGTGGCGTTGACGCCGCGCTCGCCGGTGAGCTTGAGCTGCACCTCGTCGGCGACGCGGTGCGCGGCCAGGCGCAGATCGGCTTCCAGCACCACCTTGCTCTGCCCCAGCACCTCTTCACCGCGCACGGCGTCCCAGAGCTTGTAGCGCACGTCGAAACGGCCGTCGGCCAGCCGCGTGACCGAGCCGGCCAGCAGCGCGTCGATGCCGCGGGCCCGCAGCGGCGGCAGGTCGACGGCGCTGCGCTCGTCGAGCGTGCCCTCGGCGTCGACGCTGCGGATGAGGCCGCTGCGTTCGAGGTCGGCGCGCACCACCTGCGACACCGCGACGCTGGCCGCACCCTCGTCGCGGAAGGGCGCCACCGCCACCGGCACCTGCGTGGCGCCGACGCCGGAGATCTCGAGCCGGAACTGCGCCAGCGCGGGGCCCGCTGCGGTGAGCAGACCGGCAGCCATGAAGGCGCGGCGGCTGCGGCGGTTCAGGGCTTCCAAAACGGACCGGTGCGGGCTCGTGGCATGGCCGGCATTGTAGGCAGCACGACGCCAAGGCCCTGGTCGGCGTCCGGCGGCCGCGATAATCGCCCGCCGCTGCGCCATAACGCAGCCCGCGCGCAGCCCGGCGCGCGACCCGACCGCCCACCCCATGCCCACCCTCCTGCAGCGCCTGAAGCGGCTCTGGCCCTACATCAACCACAGCCGCGCCGGGCTGGTGGCGGCCGTGGCCGGCTCGGTGGTCACGGCCATCACCGAGCCGATGATCCCGGCGCTGATGAACCGCCTGCTCGACGAAGGTTTCACCAAGGGCACGCTGGCGCTGTGGATGGTGCCGGCGGCCATCATCGGCCTGTTCGCGCTGCGCAGCCTGTCGGGCTTCGTCGCCCAGTACGGCCTGGCCTGGACAGCCAACCGCGCCGTGCTGTCGCTGCGCCAGAAGATGTTCGCGCGGCTGCTGGCCGCCCACCCGACGCTGTTCTCGAACAACACCGCCAGCGGCATGACCAACACCATGGTCTACGAGGCCCAGGGCGGGGTGCAGCAGCTGGTGGCCTCGCTGCTGACGCTGGTGCGCGACTCGCTCACGCTGGTGGCGCTGCTGGTCTACCTGCTGACGCTGAACTGGCAGCTCACGCTGCTGGTGGCGCTGCTCTTCCCGGCCGTGGGGCTGGTGATGCGTGTCATCGGCCGCCGCCTGCACCGGCTGACGGTGGAAGGCCAGCAGGCCGTCGACGAGCTGGCCTACGTGGTCGAGGAGAACATGCTGGCCTGGCGCCTGGTGCGCCTGCACGGTGCCGAGGCGCAGCAGAACGAACGCTTCTACGACCGCGCCGACCGCGTGAAGCGGCTGATGATGAAGGCGCTGGTGGCCGGCGCCAGCATGACGCCGGTGACGCAGATGCTGGCCTCGATCGCGCTGTCGGTGGTCATCATGCTGGCGCTGTGGCAAAGCAGCAGCGGCGGCGCGTCGGTGGGCGGCTTCGTCGCCTTCGTGATGGCCATGCTGCAGCTCATCGCGCCGGTGAAGCACCTGTCGGACGTGATGGCGCCGCTGACGCGCGGCCTGGCGGCGGTGGAGCGTGGCCTCGACCTCATCGAGACGAGCCCGGTCGAACAGGGCGGCAGCCACGATGGCGGCCGCGCGCGCGGCGACATCGCCTTCGAGCACGTGAGCCTGCGCTACCGCGAAGACACGCCGCCGGCCGTCGACGCGCTGAACCTGCAGGTGCGCGCCGGCGAGACGGTGGCGCTGGTGGGGCCTTCGGGCGCGGGCAAGACGACACTGGTGAACCTGCTGCCGCGTTTCATCGAACCGACGGCCGGCCGCATCACGCTGGACGGCGTGGCGCTGGCCGACTGGGACGTGCGGGCGCTGCGGCGGCAGTTCGCGCTCGTCAGCCAGGACGTGGTGCTGTTCAACGACACCGTGGCCGGCAACGTCACGCTCGGTGCGCCGATGAGCACCGCGCAGGTGCGCGACGCGCTGCGTGGCGCCAACCTGCTGGACTTCGTCGACGGCCTGCCGCAGGGGCTGGAGACACCGATCGGGCACAACGGCAGCCAGCTTTCGGGCGGCCAGCGCCAGCGCCTGGCGATCGCGCGCGCCATCGCCAAGGACGCGCCGGTGCTCATCCTCGACGAAGCCACGTCGGCGCTGGACAGCGAAAGCGAACGCGCGGTGCAGGACGCGCTGGAGCGGCTGATGGTGGGCCGCACCACGCTCGTCATCGCGCACCGCCTGAGCACCATCGAACACGCCGACCGCGTGCTGGCGCTGGACGCTGGCCGGCTCGTCGAACAGGGCACGCATGCCGAACTGCTGGCGGCCGACGGCCTGTATGCGCGGCTGCACGCGATGCAGTTCCGCGGGTCATGATGCGGGCCGGCGCCACAACGGTGCGGCGCGCACGAAGCCAGGAGGACAGACGATGACGGCGATTTCACGCTACCCCGTACCCGAGCTGACGGACCTGCCGGACGACATGCGGCAACGCATCCTCGAGGTGCAGGCCAGGGCCGGCTTCGTGCCGAACGTCTTCCTGGCGCTGGCCCACCGCCCCGCCGAGTGGCGCGCCTTCATGGCCTACCACGACGCGCTGCTGCTCAAGGACACGGGTTCGCTGACGAAGGGTGATCGCGAGATGATCATCGTCGCCACCTCGGCGGCCAACCAGTGCCTGTACTGCGTGGTGGCGCACGGCGCCATCCTGCGCGTCTACGAGAAGAAACCGCTGGTGGCCGACCAGGTGGCGGTGAACTACCGCAAGGCCGACATCACGCCGCGCCAGCGCGCGATGCTCGACTTCGCGATGAAGACCTGCACCGCGTCGCACACCCTGGAGGACGCCGACTTCGCGGCGCTGCGCGCGCACGGTTTCAGCGACGACGACGCCTGGGACATCGGCGCCATCACGGCCTTCTTCGGCTTGAGCAACCGCATGGCCAACCTGAGCGGCATGCGGCCGAACGACGAGTTCTACCTGATGGGGCGGGTGCCGAGGGTGCCGAAGGCCTGACGAGCCGCATCCAGCGGCCGCCGCGGAACCGGCTTGGCCGGGCCGCTGGCAGCGGCCGACCGGCTTGCAGGCCGGCCGGCCCTCGAAGGCGAAGCCCAGTCCGCAGGGACTGGGCTTCGTCGCTTCTCGGCCCCCTTGAGGGGAAGCGCCGTCAGGCGCTTCGGGGGTGGTCTATTGCATCTGCTGCAGCGCGCGGATGCGGTCTTCCATCGGCGGGTGGCTGCTGAACAGCGCCATCAGCCCGCTGGGCTTGCTGCTGATGCCCATGTTGGCCACGCTCTTGGGCAGTTCACCGGGGTCCAGCCCGCCCAGGCGGGCCAGCGCGTTGATCATCGGCTGCTTGCGCCCCATCAGCTGCGCGGCGCCGGCGTCGGCGCGGTACTCGCGCTGCCGCGAGAACCAGGCCACGATGACGGCGGCCAGCACACCCAGCACGATGTCCAGCACGACGGTCGTCACGTAGTAGCCGATGCCCGGCCCTTCGTTGTTGTTGCGCAGCACGACCTTGTCGACGAAGTAGCCGATGACACGCGACAGGAAGACGACGAAGGTGTTCATCACGCCCTGGATGAGCGTCATCGTCACCATGTCGCCGTTGGCCACGTGCGCGACCTCGTGGCCGATGACGGCCTCGACCTCTTCGCGGCTCATGCTGTGCAGCAGGCCCGTGCTGACGGCCACCAGCGCCGAGTTCTTGAAGGCACCGGTGGCGAAGGCGTTGGGCTCGCCGTCGTAGATGGCCACCTCGGGCATGCCGATGCCGGCCTTCTTCGCGAAGTTCTCCACCGTGCCGACGATCCAGCGGTGCGTGGGGTCGGCCGAGCCGTTGATGACCTGCGCCTTGGTGCTCCACTTGGCCATCGGCTTGCTCATCAGCAGCGAGATGATGGCGCCGCCGAAGCCCATCAGCGCGGCGAAGCCCAGCAGCGCACCCAGGTCCAGCCCGTTGGCGGTGAGGAAGCGGTTGACACCCAGCAGGCTGGCGGCGATGCCCAGCACCAGCATGACAGCCAGGTTGGTGACGACGAACAGCACGATACGTTTCATGGCGGAGGCGGCATCGGTGGCCGCAGGTTTGCCCAGGACAGGCGGAATGTTAGGGTGCGGCGCGCGCTTTCAAGCACACCCGGGCGGCGTAGGGGCAAGCCGGCGCGGCCAGGGGCTCCGGCGGCGCCGGCTCGCCCCTCAGGCGCGCAGGCGCACCTGCGAAGGCTTGTCGGCCGGCACCAGCTCGAAACGGTCGGACAGCTGCGAGAAGAGCTTCAGCGACGAGCTGTTCTTGCCCAGCAGCTGCGCTTCGCGCAGGCGCTGCACGGCCACGTTCAGGGCCAGGCCCTGGCCGGCCTGCAGTTCGGGCAGGCAGGCCAGCACCGCCTGCAGCGAGGTCTGGCCGCGGTCGCCCCGCGGGTGTGTGGCGTGCCGGGCAGGGGCCTCGCGGGGCGTGCGCTGGGCCGCTGCCACTGGCGCCGGCGCCTCGGCGACATCCACCGCCGCCACAACGACCGGCATCACTTCGTCGGCAGCCTCTTCGAGCACCGCCACCGCCTTGCGCGACGCCGTCTTGCGCGGTGCGGCCTTGCTCGCCGTCTTGGGCGCGGCAGCGGTTTTCTTCGCGGCCGGCGCCTTCTTGGCTGCAGGCACCTTCTTCACCGCCGGCGTCTTGGCCGCAGCCGTTTTGCGCGGCGCGCGGCTGCGCTTGGGCGCGTCGGCCGCGGCGGCGCGGGCCTGCTCGCCGGCGGTGGCCTTGCGGTGCTCGAGCACCGTGTAGTCGTCGTAGACGTCCTGCGTCTCGTCGCCGGTCTTGCCCTTCTGGCCGATGCCGCGCACGACGCAGCCCTTCTCGCGCAGGCGCTGCACCAGCGGCGCGAAATCGCTGTCGGACGAACAGATGACCACCACGTCGGGGCGCTCGGCCAGCACGAGGTCGATGGCGTCGACGGCCATCGCGATGTCGGTGCTGTTCTTGCCGGCGGCCAGGTTGACCATGGGCTTGATGCCCAGGCGCTTGAACACGCCCTGGTTGGCCACGGCGCTCTCGGCCGTGCAGTAGGCGCGGCGCACGTGCACGGCGCCATGCTGGTTCATCAGCAGGCGCACGGCCTGTTCCATGACGTCGACCGACACGTTGTCGGCGTCGATCAGCAGCATGACTCGGTCGGTGCTCATGCTGCCCGCCCGGCCGTCCGACGGGCAGCATGCGCCCCATGGGCCACGCAGGGGCCCCGGTGGGGGCCGTGGGGCAGCGAACGAAGTGAGCGTGGGGGCTTCATGATTGCAGTTTCCAGTTCAGCGTTTCGCCGGCACGCAGCGGCTTGATGGTGGCGTCGCCGAAGGGCAGCGTCTCGGGCAGCGCCCAGGTCTCGCGTTTCAGGGTCACGGTGCCGGTGTTGCGCGGCAGGCCGTAGAAACGTGCGCCGTGGACGCTGGCGAAGCCTTCCAGCCGGTCCAGCGCGCCGGCGGCCTCGAAGGCCTCGGCGTAGAGCTCCAGCGCCGCCGGTGCGGTGTAGCAACCGGCGCCGCACACGCTCTGCTCCTTCATCACCGCGGCATGCGGTGCGCTGTCGGTGCCGAGGAAGAACTTCGGGCTGCCCGAGGTGGCGGCCTGCACCAGCGCCTGGCGGTGGCGTTCCTTCTTCAGCACCGGCAGGCAGTAGTAGTGCGGCCGCAGCCCGCCGGTGAACAGCGCGTTGCGGTTGTAGAGCAGGTGGTGCGCGGTGAGCGTGGCCGCGGTGTGCGGGCCGGCCTCGGCCACGTACTGCGCGGCTTCGGCGGTGGTGATGTGCTCGAAGACCACCTTCAGCCCGGGAAAGTCGCGGCGCAGCGGTCGCATCACGCGGTCGATGAACACCGCCTCGCGGTCGAAGATGTCGACCTCGGGATCGGTGACCTCGCCGTGCACCAGCAGCAGCAGGCCGGCGCGCTGCATCGCGTCCAGCGTGGCGT
>Ga0154020_10002805_pt1 | contig 21187 bp, 11 predicted proteins | sample Klosneuvirus_201_FD_109709 | JGI IMG/M metagenome (GOLD analysis project Ga0154020, IMG submission 109709) | Active sludge microbial communities from wastewater, Klosterneuburg, Austria - Klosneuvirus_20160825_MG | ecosystem: Engineered > WWTP > Aerobic digester > Activated sludge | place... | reverse complement strand
GCATCCGCACCGAGCTGGCCCGGCGCTGGGGCGAGCCCCGCTGGGCCCCGCGCGCCTTCGCGCTGGTCTTCGCCCTCCTGTGCTTGGTGATCTCGCTGCGGGTGGTCTCCGGAAAGCCCCGCGCCCCGCGCGAGCAGAGCTACAGCGCGGCGCTGGCGGTCGACGCGGCGAGCGACGTCGACGCCTCGCAGCCGACGCTACCCAGCCCGAACCTGAGCGAGCGGAGCGGCGGACCGCGCGAGCTGCCGTAGGGGCCCCGCCTCAGGCGAAGAGGAGGCTCAGAGCATCCGCCCCGGCTCCAGCGCCCGCACCAAGACGGCAGCCCACGAGCGCGTCTGAGGCCGACTTCCCGGTCCCCTGTTCACATTCACATTCCCCGGTCTGATTGCTGTCCCCCGTTCCCTGCGCCCAGTTCCCTCTGCGCCCGTCGAATCGGAGCCGGGAACAGGGCACCGGGAGCTGGGTACGAGAATCAGACCGGGGAATGTGAACAGAAGACCGGGAACCGCGAACAGTTCGAGGCGTGCGTGCTTTTGAGATTAGTTCTAGCACCTGCTCCCCTGGTCCGACGTTCCTTGTCGTCTCCAAGCCCCCGCCCCGGAAACTTCCGCCCGCCTCAGCGGTGAGCAGCACGAGCTCCCCGATGACACTCAGCGCGAACCTATCTCCTCACCTCCTTCGCCTCTGGCGCGCCATCGAAGCCAGGCCCATCTGGGCCGTCACTTTGCTCGGCCTCTTCATCTTCCTCCCGGCGCTGGGCTCGGTCGGCCTGTGGGATCCTTGGGAGACGCACTATGCCGAGGTCGCCCGCGAGATGATCGCGCGCCATGACTTCGTCTATCCCCACTGGGGGAGCGCGTACTTCTACTCCAAGCCGGTGCTCACGCTGTGGATGATCGCGGCCGGGTTGCTCCTCGTCGGCGCGGAGACCGGCGGCGCGGAGCTGCCCTTGCCCGAGGGGGTGGAGTGGGGTGTGCGGCTGCCCTTCGCGTTGCTGGCCGTGCTCCTCCTCCTCGCCGTGTGGCGCCTCGGGCGCACGCTGGGCGGGCCACGCGCGGGCCTCCTCTCCGCGTTCATCTTGGCCACCAGCCCGCTCATGGTCTTCGTCGGCAAGCAGGCCATGACCGATCTGCCGGTGGTCGCCTGCATCTTCATCGGTCTCGCGCTGACCTTGCCCAGCGCCTTTGGAGAGCGAGCTGAGATCGGAGCGCGTGACGCCCGGCTGGCTGCGCTGCTGTTCGTGCTGGTGGGCGGGGCGCAGCTGGCCCTCATGGCCCGCGCGGGGCCGCTGCCGTGGGTCTCCGCCCTGCTCGGGCTCTTGGCGCTGCTCACGGTGCTGGTCGGGGTGCGCATCGCTCGCTCCCGCGACCGCGCCACCGTAGAGCTGGCGCTGGCCGGCTTGGCCTTTGGCCTCGGAGCGCTGGCCAAAGGCCTCGCGGCGGCCGCGCTGGTCGGCCCTACGTTTCTCATCGCTGCGGCGATCAGCCGAGATCTCGGGCCGATCCGGCGGGCCCGTCCGGCGTGGGTGATCCTCTGCGCGCTGCTGGTCGCGCTGCCCTGGTACTTGGTGCTCTCCACCTTTAGCGGCCGAGACGAGGAGGGGCTCAGCTTCCTCGGTCGCTTCCTCATGCACGATCACCTGGCGCGCGTCTTCTCCGGCGTCCACGGAGACCGCGGCGGTGCGGGATACTATGCCGAGCAGCTCCTCTACGGCTTCTTCCCTTGGGTCTGCTTTCTCCCCCTGGCGCTGCTCGGGGTGGGGACGACGCGGCCGCACGAGCGCCGGGGAGCGTGGATCTTCGTGGTGAGCTTCGCCGCTTTCTCCTACGTCTTCTTCACGGCCAGCGCGACCAAGCTCCATCACTACATCTTCCCGGCGTTGCCGGCGTTGGCCCTGGTCGTGGGCACCTGGGCCGCGGGGCTGCGGCATCGGGCGTTCGGTCCGGGCGCTGCGATCGTCGTGCTGGTGATCTTCGCAGTCGGCCTCCATGATCTGGTCGATGCGCCGGCCACCCTCGTCCACCTCTTTACCTATAAGTATGACCGGAGCTTCCCTCGAGGGTTGATCGTCGCGCCCGCGCTGCTCCTCATCCTGGGCAGCGGGGCGCTGGTCGCGATCGTGGCCGGGATACGCCGTCGGCCAACCCTGAGTTACCTGGCGATCGGGCTCTCCACCCTGGGGCTGGCCTCGTACTGCTCACACTATCACTTCAACATGCTGTCCCCTCACTATAGCCAGGCCCAGCTCTTTCGAACGTACTTCGAGGAGCGCCGTGCCGGTGAACCCATCCTGGCCTATCAGCTGAATTGGCGGGGTGAAGCCTTCTACTCCCGAGGACAGGTCGTCGAGCTGATGAACGCGGGTGCCGCCGACCGCTTGCGAGCCAAGGTCGGAGAGCCTGGGCGACACTTCATCTTGATCGAGAATACGCGCTTCACCGAACTTAGAAACCTACTCCCCGCTCCGGCCCGCGAGCGCCTCGAGATCATCGACCGCTCCAATGAACACTTCTACCTTTGTCAGTTGGACACCCCATGAGAAGCCTCTGCCTGCTCTCCCTTTGCCTGGCTTGTGTCCCGCACCCTGAGTCCGTGCGGGAAGCTCGATCCCACTTTCCCCGGGAGGCGCTGATGGGCAGCGTCCTCTTGGCCACGCCGCCGCCCCTGACGCCGCTGGGCTCGGTCTTCGACGATCGGGTCGAGCTGCTGGGCGTCGACCTCGATCCTCCCCGGCCGCAGGCGGGCGATACCGTGTCGGTGCGCTTCGTCTTTCGCGTGCGCCGGCCGCTCTTCGACGACTTTCAGGTGTTCGTCCATGGCGATCCCAGCGGGCAGAGCACGCGGCGCCTCTTCGCCGACCACTGGCCTGCGCAGGGCCGCTATCCGAGCGGGATGTGGCAGACGGGGGAGCTGATCGACGACCGCTTCAGCCTCGTCATCCCCAGCGACTATGCGGGCTCGCGCCTGGCGGTCTACACGGGACTCTACAGAGGAGAGCTGCGTCTGCCGCTCACGGATCCGGGCCAAGCCGCCGCGGATCGCGAGAATCGCGCGCTGGCCTTCCAGCTCTCGCTGTGACCGACGGCCAGCCCTCGGGGAGAGCCCGAGCGTGCGAAGTACACCGACCCCGGGCATGGTAGGGCGGTGCGCCGCCTCGCTCTGTTGTGCGCGCCACTCGCTGGCTGCTTGGCGGCGACTCCCATCGATTGGCCCTTCACCGGGAACGGACCTCAAATCCTGGTCCTCGAAGACGCAGCGGGGGGGATCGAAGCCACGATCCTGCGGGCGGGTCGAGCGACCCTCTTTGTTCCTCCCGGCGGGGCCACGCTCTATGCGCTGTCCTACGAGCGGCCGCTCGAGGAGCTGAACCTGCCGCTCCAAGGCGATCGCATCGTGCTGGCCGCCGATGGCGCGCCGCCCGAGAGCGCGCGGCCGTTGCCCGGCCGCTACCAGGCGCTGCGCTACGCGGCGGAGTCCGGATGGAGCGCCGTGCCCGCGTCGAGCGCCCTTGATCGCCTGAGGCTCCAGTACCCGGCCTGCCCCACATTGGAGGCGGAGTCCCTGATTCTCCTGGACACTCATCAAGATCTGCGGGCGTTGCTGCCTTTTCCCTCAGGTAAGATCTTCGCGCTGACGTCCGCGGGTGGGTACGAGGGCGGGGAGTTTGAGGCCGCGCAGGTCTATGAGGTCGGATCCTCCACCATCACCCGCCGCTCCGACGTCGAGCGCGCGCTGGCGCTGGCCAGCAGCGCGACGGTCACGAACCCCATCGCCTTTCAGCTCGGCGGCCAGCACCACCTCGTGCTCGACGACGGGGCGATCGTCCGCATCGACGACCACGGCGCTCTCACACCCGTGCACCCGGGGTTGCGCTTTACATCCCCCGCGCCGCTGGTCGGCGTTGCCGCGAGAGAGACGCGAGGTCAGCTCGAGGCCTTCGCTCTGACTTTGGCCCTCGACGGGGCACCAGCCCCGGGCGAGCTGTACTATCTGGCGCCCGGCGCACCCAACTGGAAGGCAACGGGATTTTCGCGCGGTGAGTACCGCAGCGACTGCGGGCTGTTGCAGTTCACCTCGCTTTCCATCGAGCCGGGCAGGGCGCGCTTCGCCTACCGCCGAGCCCTGGCCTATGAATACGACGACGCAACGGGGCGCTTTAGCACGGAGCAGATCGAAGCTTCACCCGATGACTATTGCCGGACTTGGCTCCTCGACAGCGGTCGCTTTGGGCGCCTGGCGATCTTGGATGAGCCCGGGATCAGTTCCCGCGGTTACTTGAGCCGCCGAGAGCTGAGCGGCTGGGTGCGGCTCGGGGCGGTCGACGGGATCAGCGGTCGAGGCCTCTTCGAGCTGGGCGGCGAGCTGTTCGCGTACTCCAACCACGGAGGCTTTCGCGCGCTGCGCATCTTCGAACCGCAGGGCGTTCCAGCGACGCTCTTCGGCTGCCCGTCCGAGCTCGGCGCAAGCGCGGAGACCAATCTGGCGGTCCCCGTGGGCGACCAGGTCTACTTCGAGACCAAGCAGGCCGAACAGCTGGCGATCGGGCGGGCTCGGGTAACGGTCCACGACTGACACCCGCAGCCTGCATACTCCAGGCTTCAGGTGCTGCTTCGAGGCACGGCCCCCCCGCCGAATCCCCAAGCGGTGTTCCTGGGGGCCGCATTGCTAAGCTGCGCCCCCCGTGGGCACCACCGCATTTAAGGCTGCGATCCCTGTCTTATTGCTTTCTTGGGCGGCTCCGGCCTCCTCCGAAGGCTACGCTCCGCTGATCAGCGGGGAGGCCGCCGACTGGAAGCTCCAGGCGCCGATCCTCTTGATGGCCGGGGTCGACGGGGGCGGCGCGGTGATCGTCGACCGCGAGGCCGCCGAGCTACCCGGAAACGTCGCGCTCGGTCCGCGCCTCCGGCTCGCGCTGGTCGCCACCAATGAGGCGCTGATCGACCAGGGCAAGCTCACCTTCGAGTATGAGCACGACGTCATCGGAGGCTTCGTGCTCGGTCGCCCCGATCTGCCCGGCGAGCAGCTCCCCAGCGGCGGAGGTCTCACCACGATTCCTCGCAAGGCCTCGCTCTTTTTGAGCGTCTCGGGGGTCCACCTCCTCGCGGGCCTCACGACCAGCCAAGCGGGGCTCGGCCTGGTCGCCAACAACGGCGGCTCGGGCTGGGAGACCTGGGGCGCACCCTTCGCCGACCCGCGGGCTGGAGATCGCGTGCTGCGCCTGGCGGCCGCGCTCGGACCCATCCCGGATCTCGGCGCCCTATTCACCGTGGCCGGGGACTACGTCATCGCTGATGACGCGCTCGAGCCCGGAGATACTGCGATTCAGCTGGCGCTGCGGGCGGAGCTCGGGAAGCTGAAACCCAACAATGCCTCCCTCACCGTCGCTTGGCGTCACCAGCGCGGCAACAACGGGAGTAACCTCGACGCGGCCATCGTCGATCTCTTCGGCCAGCTCGAGGAGCACAGCGGGGACTTTCACCTCAAGGTCGGGGCCGAGGTCGCCGCCACGCTCGGACAGGCTAGCCTGGCCGCCACCCCCGAGAACCCAAACCAAGCGGTGACTCAGCTCGGCGCGGCGCTGCGGGCTTCGGCCAACTATGGGATGGCCGGAATACACCTCGACGTCATCGTCGCCTCCGGTGACTCGGACTCGGCGGACAACGCCCAGACCGCGTTTCGCGCCGACTCCAGCTATGGTTTTGGCCTCGTGCTCTTCCGCCGCGTGCTCGCCGCCCAGACCGGGCACGCCACCGCCACCGCGGGAGACCCAACCCTGGTCGGCCAACCGGCCCAAGGTCTACAGCGCTTCCCCAGCCGCGGCGCGGTCAGCAACACCTTCGGCTTGTTCCCCCGCTTGTCGATCGCGCCGATCGAGGGGCTCGAGATCTCGGCCGGACCCTTGTTCGCCTTCGCCCTGGCTCCCCCGATCGATCCGCTCAACACCCGCCTGGCCGGGGGCACTCCGATGAACGCGCTCGACGCCAAGCCCGGTAAGTACTGGGGCACCGAGCTCGACGGGGCGATCCGTTACCGCGCGATCCTCGGCCAGACCGAGCTGGTCTTGGGAGTGGAGGGCGGGGTGCTCTTGCCCGGCTCTGCCCTGAATATGCCGAGCGGCCAGCCGATGGCCGCCGTCCCTGGCGGACGAGCCATCGTCCAGCTTCGCCTGTGAGCCTGAGAGGTCGACCCATGATCGAGCTTCGTACCATCACCATCACCTCCCTCCTCCTCAGCTCGGCCCTCGCGTGCGGGCCGGGTCCCCAAGGGCTCTCCAAGGCCAAGCCCGCGTTGACCACGGTAAAGTATGACTTCTTCCACGAGCCGCTCCCCGAGGTCCCGCTGCCCAACGACTTGGCTACCCGCTACGCCGACGACGCGGCGACCCACCGGCGGCTGAACATCTCCGAGCACGCGCCGACCGGCCTCGAGCGCCGCGTCCGCCAACTGGCCAACACCTTGGACGGGTGGGGCGTGATGCAGCCGATCTCCATCCCCTTCACCGGGGCGCTCGACGTCGAGAGTATCCTGAGGGCCCATAGTCAGGATGACTACGACACCAGCGATGACGTGGTGTATCTCATCAACGTCGATTCCAAATCCGCGCACTTTGGGAAGCTCCATCACCTCGACCTCGGGAAGAACAACTATCCCCCAGTGCTGGAGAACCTCGACGGATACTCCAAGAACGATCCCCGGGGCTTCACGATCTCCCTGATGTTCGAGGAGGCCGAAGAAGATCTCAACGGTAACGGCGTCCTCGATCCCGGGGAGGACACCGATATGGACGGGGTGCTCGATCACCCCAACTATCTCCCCGGAAAGAACCCCGAGCGGACCGATATGGCCGGCCGCGCGGACGCGCTCATGACCTTCTACGAGAAGGAGACCCACACCCTGATCGCCCGCCCGCTGGAGCCCCTCGAGGAGCGCACCCGCTATGCGGTGGTCGTCACGCGGCGCCTGCTGGACGCCCAAGGCTCGCCGGTCGGGTCACCCTTCGAGTTCGTCAATCACCTGGCCCAAAACGACGCGCTGGCGCGGCTCCCGGAGGTCCTCCCGGCCGGAGTCACGATGGACGACGTGGCCTTCACCTGGACCTATACCACCGAGACGATCGAGTCCGACTGGCTGGCGGTCCGCGATGGGCTCTATGGGCACGGGCCCCAGGCCCACCTGGCCACCGACTATCCGGCCGAGATCGATAGTCTGATGCCGCTGCGCGATCGCAACTTCTTCCCCGGGATGGTGAACCCATACGTGGCCTACTCGGAGACGGTGCGCCCGCTGATCCAGGAGATCCAGACCTCCGTGCTCAACGAGAGCTCGGACAGCGAGGTCGTGGTTCACGCCATGGAGGCCTATAAGTACGTCGACTATTTCGTGGTCGGGAAGATCAAGGCGCCCCAGCTGTTCTTCGAGCAGGACGCCGCGGGTGCCCCGCTGCCGTACGACGCCCGCTCTTGGCCGGCCGATCTCGCTACCAAGCCGGCGCCCACGCGCTCCGAGGATCTCTATTTTACCCTGCTGGTCCCCCGCAAGGAGATCTCCCCCCGCGGCGAAGGGAAGCCGGCCGACGTCGTGGTCTTCTCCCACGGCTACGGCGGCAACCGCTTCGACGCCATGACGCTCGGACCCTTCTTCGTGAAGCATGGCCTGGCGGTCCTCTCCATCGACGGGCCGGGCCATGGCATCCCTCGCGGGCCGCTGCTCGAGGCCGCGGTGCGCGGGATCTTCGAGAAACACGGGGTCCTGCCCTTTGGTGAGGCATTGCTCAAGGATCGCGCCAAGGACCTCAACGGCGATGAGACCATCGACTCCGGCGCCGACTTCTGGACCTCCTATGTGTTTCATACCCGCGACGTCGTGCGCCAGTTCGCGCTCGACTACATGAGCCTGGTCCGCGTCGTGAAGACCTTCGACGGCAGCCGCCGCTGGCGCTTCGATCTCAACCAGGATGGGCAGCCAGATCTGGCCGGTGACTTCGACGGCGACGGCGCGATCGACATCGGCGGCACTGGCAAGATCCTCATGTGTGGTGGCTCGCTGGGCGGCATGATGTCGGTGATCATGGGCGCCCTCGAGCCCGCGATCAGCGCCACCGCGCCGATCTCCGCCGGCGGCGCCCTGGGCAACATCGGCATGCGCTCGACCGTCGGCGGCGTGCGCACCGCGATGATCATGCGGACGATGGGGCCGCTCTACGTGGGCACCTTGGATCTCGCCACGAGCAGCCTGGCCCTGGTCACGATCGTCCCGGACCTCAACCACTCGGCGGAGGAGCGACCCATCGCCACGGTGCCCGGCCTCGTGCCCGGGGACGTGCTGGTCGCCGAGAACCGCAGCAACGGGGAGCTCCGCTGCGGCGTCATCGACCCTCAGGGCAAGGTCCGCGTCGGCTTGCCGAGCGATCTCGACGATGCCCACCGCGTACAGTTCTACGCGGGCTCGGCCGTCACCGGCGGCGATCACTGCAGCATCGCGCTGGGGGCCACGCCCAAGGCCGAGATCACCAGCTTCGGTGCGGACATCAAGTTCCAGCTCCGGGAGTATAAGGCCGGGGCGCCGCTGGTGGCCCTGGCGGAGGGGCTCGGCGTTCGCCGGGGCAACCCGGAGGTGCGGCGCTTTCAGGGCATCGCGCAGCTGGTGCTCGATCCGGCCGACCCCGGCGTCCTGGCCCGCCACCTGGCCCGTGAGCCGCTGGTCTATCCGGGAACCGGCGAGAAGACGGGCGCGCACATGCTCCTCGTCTCGACCATCGGCGACTCCAGCGTCCCGGTGGAGAGCGGGATGACCATCGCGCGTTCGGCGGGCTTGCTGCCGTACCTCGAGAAGGATCCTCGCTATGGCAAGCCAGCCAACCAGGTGCTGATCGACTGGCATGTGGCGGAGTCCTCGGACACCTATCGCCGCTACTTCGACCGGGCGGGGACGCCGGTCCACGCCGATGTGGAGGGCTTCGATCAAGGGACCGCGCCCTGGGTCATGGACGTGCCGCACCTCGACCCGCCGCTGCGGCTCGGCTTTGACAAGCCCGACCTGCTCGGTGGGAAGTCCGCCGCCATCTTCCCGCTGACCCGGCCCGAAGGGGACCACGTCTTCGACCCGCCCTATACCTGGATCGATCGACAGAAGAAGGCTTGCAAGGCAGCTTGCGAAGCCAGCGGCATGATGCCCTGCGACTGCCCGACGACCGGCGCCTACGACGTGGGCAACTTCCTGATCAACATGATCGGCCGATATCTGAGCAGCAATGGCCAGACGCTCTCCACCGAGCTGTGTATGTCGACCGACCAATGCGCCGATCAGGACGGGACCCCCTCCGAGCGACCGGCCGACCTGCTGCACTGAGCGCACCCGGAACCCCCCAAAAGCAGTATCCTCGGGCATGACCCGCGGTCTTTGGTTATTGCTCCCCTTTCTGGCGGTCGGCTGCAAAGAGGCCACGCTCGGGCTCGACAGCGGCAATGACCCCAAAGATCAGGGCTTTTTCAGCCAGCCAGACGGCGGCGACGTGGAGCTCTTCGACGTCTTTCGCGAGCGCCCCGACACCGGCGACGCCGAGGCCTCCATCTTCGAGTTCCCCGACGCCGACGCCGACATCATCGATCAGGGTGGGCCCTTCATCTGCCGGGGGCCCTCGGAGCTGCCGGCCCCGGCCTGCGGCGTGCTCAGCTGCGGCAATGGCGTGGTCGAGAGCTGCCAGGCGTGCAGCCAGGGCTGCGGGATCTCGGTCGACGCTGGCTTCCGGATCCCCTTCCCCTTCGACGCGGGCTGCTGCCCTGAGGTCACCGAAGCCTGCGATCAAGCCGATCTGGCCGGCAACACCTGTGAGTCCACCGGCTGGGCTTGGGGGCAGCTCCGCTGCACCAACGCTTGCTCGCTCGATCCGGGGAGCTGCGCGAGCTGCGCCCAGGGCCTGGGCCAGTGCAAAGAAGGGCTGCTCGACGGCCGCGACACCGTGGCCCTGGACCTCGCCGCGCGCGGGGAGCAGCTCGGCATCGCCTGGGTGACGAACAACCGCGACGAGCTCCAGGTGCACCTCGGGCTGCTGGGATCCACGCTGGAGCCGACGCTGACGATCCCCTGCGCCTTCGGCGGAGGGTTCTCGGTGGCGCTCACCGATCTGCCGGACGGCTGGCTCGTCGCGGTCCGGGAGGTCGGCGGAGTTCGGCTCCATCACCTCGGGCCCCGCTTTGAGGCCTTGGGTGAGGTCGGGCGCTTCCTACCGGGCGCCAATGTGGCTCATTTCATCCGCGGCCCCGGCTCGTCCCGGGCCTTGGTCTACGACGGCGCTGACTTGACGCTCGAAGGGCTCGACGCGACCGGGCGCGCGCGCTTCACCAGCCAGGGCTTCATGCCAGGGCCGGTCATCGACACCGAGGCTGTCGGTGTCGCGGCGCTGGGCGATCGCTGGTACGTCTCCGCGCGCACCAGCGCTGGGATCGCGGTGGCGGTCATCGACGACGCCGGGCGGGTCCTCGGCGCGCCCGTGCTACCCGAGAGCAGCGTCGAGTATCCGACCCTCGCTGCGGCCAATGGTCGGTTGGTGCTGGGCTGGGCGCGCTTTGGGGGCGCGCTGGAGGTCGTGCTCGGAGAGCTGGACCGCGACGGCGTGCTCCTGCGCGCGCCGACCGTTATCGGCGATAGCCAGGACTACAACCGGCCGCTGCTCAGCTTCGACGGGACGACGGTCCGCGTGGTCCTCCAGGGCTATACGGGTCAGACCCACGTCGCGAAGTCCCTCTCCACCAAGGCGGTGACGCTCAATCCGGCGCAGGTCTCGGTCGCGCGGCGTCTGGTGACCGCGCCCGGGATCCGGCCCACGCGGCTGCTCGATCTCGGCGCGCGTCGCTTCGTCGCCTGGAACGTCTTCGGTGGCCCGGGCACCGGCCGCGTCGGCGTCGCTGAGCTCCCCTGACGAAGGGGACCGAGCCTCCGTACCTCGAGGCTCTAGAGCGCCATCACTCTTGATGGGCGACGCGGATGTCATTGGTCGTAGTGTCGAAGAACGCGACCCAAGGCGTCCCGTTGCCGTCAAAGACCACCTCGCTGGGCCACAGACCTGAAGCGTGGATCTGTTCGCTGCGCCAGCCGGTGCTCTCGCCGATGTGGAATGTAAGGGTCGCCATGGCCGCGCGGGTGTTGTGAGCGATCGCGGGGCTACCGCTCGAGGACACGCCGATCGCGATGCCATTGCTGCTCGTCGCCAGCTGTTGCGTCACCCACTGAGCACCGTCGAATCGCGTGTGGCTCGAGGTCCCCCTGCCGTTCGAGTACACGACTTGGGGACGACCGTCGGGCCCGACGGCGATTCGCGCCGACGACCCAGCCGCCAACTCGGTCAGCACCCACCCGGAGGATCCGCGGCGCGCATAGATGATGGCTTGGCTCGGGCTGCGTCTCGAATAGACCACGTGGGCAGCGCCCTGATGGTCAAGGGCGATGTCCGGTCCTTCGATCATCCCCGACCCGATCGTTTCATGAGCCCAGCCGGACGCCAGGCGTCGATACAGACGAAGCTCGGACCCGAACACGGCGACGGCGTGCGGAACATCAGCCGGGTCGATATCGAGGCCCACCAGGCTGGCGGGACGCTCGGCGGCAACGGTCTCACTCACCCAACCTGAGGCAGTCCGACCCGCATAGCTCAGGACGGTGGCCGTGGCGTACAGGACGTGCGGCTCACCTTGCGAGTCCAGCCTGAGCCTGCTGTACCCTCCGTTGTTCGAGTCCGGTTGCCCCGAAACGATCTCTTCGATCAGCCACTGAGCTCCGTCCCACCGGGCGTAGCCGAGCCCGTAGCTGTTCGCCGCGGGCTCTGACTGAAAGCTCAGGTGGGGGCGATCGCTGGCGTCCACATCGAGCGAGAGCGTGCTGAGGCCCCGGCCGATATTGGCCACGATGGTGGTGGGCCAGGCACAGGATCCGCTGGCGCAGCGAGCGCCGCAGCGATGGTAGCCCGAATTGCATGCCAAGTTGCAGCGCTCGCTGGCGCAGCTGTCGACGCCGTTCGGATCCGTCGGGCAGGGCGTGCAGCGCTGACCACAGCTCAGCGGGGAAGTGTCCGAGCTGCAGCTCCCCGAACAGTCGTGATGCCCGGTCAGGCAAAGATAGCCGCACGAGACACCGTCGCAGGTGCTGCTGGCGTTGGCGGGGACCGGGCATGGCGTGCAGCGCCTGCCGCAGCTGAGAACGTCCGCGTCGTCGACGCAGATTCCAGCGCAGGCGTGCTCCGAGCTGCGGCAAGAGATGCAAAGGCCGCCCGCTCCACAGGTCCCGGAGCTGCAATCAGCGTCGTTGGTGCAGCGCCGTCCCAGCGAGCAGGGCGCGCAGGGACCACCGCAGTCGACGTCCGCTTCGCCGCCGCTTTGACGGTGGTCCGAGCAGGAGCCGCAGCGCCCCGCGTCGCAGCGTCCCGAGGAGCACTGTGAAGCTTGATCGCACTGTAACCCGTCGCCGCAGGCTGGGCAGCGGCCTCCACAGTCGACGTCAGCCTCATCGCCGTTCTTGATGGAATCCGAGCAGGAAGTGCAGGTGGCTTGATCGCAGAGGCTCGACTGGCAGTCCCCGGCCACTCGGCAGGCCCGCCCGTCGGCGCAAGCGGGGCAAGCTCCTCCGCAGTCCACGTCACTCTCGTCGCTGTTCGCCACGCCATCCATGCAGCTGACGCAGCGCCCCCCCGCGCACCGGCCCGAGTCGCAGTCCCGAGGGGTCGAGCATGAGCGCCCCGCGGCGCAGGCCGCGCAGGGCCCGCCACAGTCGACGTCTCCTTCGCCCTGGTTTCGTAGCCCATCGTCGCATGCTGGATCTCGGCAGCGCCCGAGCTCACACCGCATCGAGAGGCAGTCTCGATGGTCGCCGCACAGAAGATCGCTGGCGCAGCCGGAGCACTGCCTGCCGCCACAGTCGACGTCGGACTCGCCCGGTCCCCTCAGCCCATCTCGGCAAGAAGCCGGGGCCGCGCAGCGATCGTCCTCACAGGACCCCGACCTGCAGTCGGAGGCGCGGTTGCACGAGAGACCGATTGAGCAAGGCTCGCACGAGCCGCCGCAGTCGACGTCGGTCTCGGTCCCGTTGCTTCGGCCGTCGTCACAAGTCGGCGCCGAGGCACAGACGCTGCTGGTGCACTCGTGGCTCGAACAATCGCTGGCGTCGTTGCACGCGCGCCCCGGTTGGCAGACGCCGCAGCGATCCCCGCAGTCGACGTCCGACTCCTCGGGATCGATCACCCCATTCATGCAATGGGCCGGGCGGCTCGCCTGAGGTTGAGGGCTAGAGGTCCGGCGGTCGTCGCAGGCGAATAGCGAGAGGACCATCGCGACGAGGAGAGCTCGCATCCGTTGGTGGGTACGGCCTTGGTCGAACATTCTTCCTAGGTCGTATTCGGTCACGTGACCTGGCTGGGCACAGTCGGACGCCTCGACGCCGCGAGGTTAGCAACTGTGTCGACCGTGTGGCGGCCAGGCCGAAGAGAGCTCGACGGCCTGAAGCTCGCGACGATCTGAGCGTGAACAACGGCCTACCGCCGGGAACCTCCGCCGAGGCTCAGGGCATCATCCGCAGGAGGTTGCGACTCTTGATCGGGACCGGCAGGTTGCTCATCGGGGGGTTGTCGCTGCCAATTCCCAGGTCGAAGAACCGGTTGGTGCCCCAGCAGTACACTTCGTTGGTCGTCGACTTGGCGCAGCGCCCGTTGTCCGTGATCGCCATGGACTCAAAGATGACCCCCAGCGGAACCGAGACCAAGGTCGGCGTCGTCTGCTTCGTCGCGTTGGCGGGCGGTCCGCCTGCGTCGTCGTGACCGTTGCCGAGAGAGCCTTCCGTGGCATGACCCCAGCAGTAGGTCCGATCGTCCAAGGCGATCCCGCACATGGTCGGGCCGGGCCAAATCGACTTGAACTTGATCCCCGGGACCTCGCTCGGAACACGGTAGTTGTGACCATAGGGGCTCGTGGTCCCGTTGCCCATCTGACCTTCGAAGTTGTCGCCCCAGCAGGTTGCGGTGCCATCCACCCCGAGGCCGCAGGCGTTGCCGCCAGCTCCAACCAGCGCACCAGGCCGCGGGTCCACCGTGATCCCGCGCGGCATCGGCGTGGCCGTCATGTCGAAGGAGCCCAGCGAGTACGGCGCTACGCCGCCGTAGATGTTGCCGCCCCAGCAGTCGACCTCACCGGTCCCGACCCGGGCCCCACAGGTAAAGCTGCCGGCAGCGCCGATCGCCGCGTAGCGATGGGGCGAGTCTACCGGCAGCACCTCCCAGGCATTGGAGTAGACGTCGCGCCCGAGCTCACCCACGGTGTTGTCGCCCCAGCAGAAGATCTTCCCTACCGCGGTCGTGTCGGGGGAGTTGGCGGCTCCCAGGCCACAGACCGAGCGACCGCCAGCCGTGAGCTCGGTAAGGACCACTCCTGCCGGTAGCGCCTTCTGTACCCACTCCCGCGCCGGCGGGCTCCCGGGCGGCGGCATGATGCGGGTCAGCTGCGCGTCGCCAATGCACCAGACGTTGAGCACGTCGAGACCGCAGACCCAACCTGGCCCCGAGACAACGTTGGTCAGCGACCGCGGCGGGAGGCGCGTAGGCTCACGAAACATCGTGTCGAGCGGGGGGGGCTCGGCCAGCCCCGAGCCCATCGCGATGACGCCCATGCCGCCCCAACACCACACGTTTCCGCCCAGCGATTCTCGCGCGCACTGACGCGTCAGCTCGGAGAAGGCGAGCCCCGGGGGTGGCGTCGTGCCCGGACCGTAGTAGGAGAAGCTGCTGACGCTCGCCTCGAGCAAGTCCCCGGCGATCGTCGCGCTGGCGATCTCGCTGAAGGTTCCGCCCGGCTGGGCGCGATAGAGGTGAAGCGTAGCTCCGGCCGATACGCGCGCAGGCTCGTAGGGAAGGCGTAGGGTTACGGGCAGGGCAAAGGTTGTCCCGTGCGGCAGGACTTCATAGAGCAAGCCCGCAGCGTCGATGCCTGGAGGGGGGAAGCTCGGGTTGGTGGCGCTGGCGGTCGCGACGGAGATCTCGACGTAGTCGGACAGCGCGCCTGCGGGCACGACGATCTGTGCTCCTCCCGGTCCTTGGACCGTACCACCCGCGGGGCCAATCCCCCGGTGGCCTGCGTCGATGGGCCCGCCGTCGACGAGACCCTGATCGTCGGGGTCGGCGTCGCCAAAACCCGCATCGGCCAGCGCTGCGTCCTCGAAGGCCGTGTCCGGCGCCTGCGCGTCGTCCCAGGCATCCGCGGCGGCGTCCCAGACGTCAGCGGCGCTCGATCCGCTGTCGGGTGCGCCGCCCACGTCGGCTCCACTGCTGCCGCTCCCGCAAGCGGACGCGACGCTGATGGAACAGAGCAGAGCAGTGACTCGCGAGGTTTGCATGAACTTCCTCCGGGACCGCTAGAGGTCCAACGCGATGGAGGCAGCAACATCCACGCCGCGACCCGGCCTTGCAGCCAAGCAGGATTTGTCACGCGCAGGTGACCATTGCGTTACTGCGCGGCGTACTCGCGCGGGAGCCAGAGTCGTTCAGGCGGCAGCAGCAACGCCGCGCCTGATCTCGCCGACGCGACAACCCCCTCAGCGCCCGAAGGGGCGAGCGTGGATCGCGCCGCCGCCGATCACCAAGCGAGGGCTTGCTCTCGGACAAGGTTGCATGAACAGCGTCGCAGAGCGCTGACCGGCGCGAGCCTCGATCTCGCTTAGGATCGCTTGGTCAACGCGAACTACGACCTCGCCGAGCCTTGCAGGAACACCCGATCGGCGAGGCGGAGGTCGAGCTTCGAGAGAACGTCGATCGGCAAGCTCTGGTGTCCAATAGCGCCGCCCTCGCCCCCGTACCCACGCAATCAGGATGTGGGACGCCGGTCTCAAGCGCGAGCTCAACCTACCGCGGCAGTATGGCAACGGCACGAACGGAGTTGCCTCGGACCTTGGAGAGGGCGCGCGGGAAGGGATGACCCCCGTGTTTGGGGGTCGCTCCCGCCGCTCCGCGCGAGACTCAACCTCGGGCGGAGATCACCGCTGGACTGGCTGGGGTCGAGCAGGCTCAGACCTTGGTGGACGTTACGGCGTGAAGTTTCTCGCAAAGCGAAATCCGCACCCTCGACGTCCAAATCCTGTCGGCTATGCTGGACTCGGGCGGTTCGCTGATCTGAATTCGATTTCAAGCCGATGCTTCGATCGCCGGCGCAGGGCGCAGCGTCTTCGCGATCAGACCCTCCGACTCCTCGATCAGCGCCGCGACCTGACCTTTCGTGAGCGCCTCGGTCGGCAAGATCGCATGCGCCTTCTGATTGAACATCACGCCGCTCCGCCCCTCGAGTTCCGGGGCGACGAGGAGCGGCACGATTCGCTCGGCGTAGGTCGCCGGCGTCGGCGTGAGGAGCCCGATGAGGAACTCAACCCCGCGATGACGGAGGCTCCCGTGGCCGCCGAGCGCGTTCGCGCGGATCCCGGTCTTGATGAGGCCGGGGTTCAATCCAAAGAAGCTCGCGTGCGGGTAGCGCTCGACCGCGTCGAGGACGAGCGCCTCGTTGCCCGCGACGGTGTTCATGTGAACCTCCATGGACCTGTACGAGCGCTCAGCGTTGAGATCACCGAGCTTCCCGGCCTCGCCCGTGCCTGGAAAACCCATCACGAAGACGCGCGGCTTCGGAGCGTTCGCCGGTCGCCCCTGACCGAGCCTCGGCGCGAGCTCGCGGAGGAGTGCGAGGCGCGAGAGATAGCTCACCGCCATGTCCCGCTCGAGGCCTTCGTCTGTGACCTCGCGCTTGGGAGCGGCGATGATGCCGGTCGTGAGGAGCACGACGTCGGTCAACTCTACCGGCAGCGTTTTGCCGAGGCGCGTCGCCTCACTCATCTGGCTGAGATCAGCTTTCACGAAATCGATGTTGCGCCTGTCCGCGTCGCGGAAGGTCTGCCCGACGGCGGTCACCCGCGCGCCGCGCGCGGCGGCGAGGCGCGCAATCGCTCGGCCGAGGCCGTTGGTTCCGCCGACGGCGAGGATATTCTTCCCGGTGAGGTCGAGCGATGCCGCGGAGTGGCGAGCCCAGTCGAGGCTCGAGTCGCGGATCCCCGAGAACCCGGGTCTGGAGGTCTTCTTCGCCATCAGGTCTCCTTCGTCTTCACCAACTCAAATAGCGACCCCGTCTTTCCTTGTCACTATCAGGAAGCGTAGAGTCTGCTTTGCGATTCTTGGAAATCTCCTATGGACACCTCGAAGCTCTCTTCCTTCATCGCTGCGGCCGAAGCGGGCACGCTCTCGCTTGCGGCCCGTCGGCTCGGTGTTCAGCTCTCGACGATGAGTCGTCAGATCGCGGACCTCGAGCGCACACTCGGCGCGCCGCTCCTCGTGCGAACAGGCCGCGGCGTGCGCGTGACTGCCGAGGGCGGGCGCTTTCTCGTGCGCGCGCGGAACATCCTCTACGAGTTCGAGGCGGGCGCGGTCGAGGTCCGCGGGTCGGCTGCGCCGACCCTTACCCAGCTCCGGATCTCGTCGCCACCTGATCTGTCGCTTCGACTGCTCCCCGCTCCGCTCGTAGACCTCGCGCGGCGCTACCCTGATCTCGCGATCGAAGCGCGTACAGACTCGCGTCGGGTGTCACTCGCCGAAGAGGAGTACGACGCCGCGATTCGGCTCGGCCCGCTTCGTGATTCCGAGCTGGTGGCGCGGCGCTTGGGCGCCGTCTCGCGCTGGGTCTGCGCTGCGCCCGAGGTCGCGAAGAGCATTCGGGCGCTTCACGATTTGGCGCGGCGACCGTGCGTACTTGTCTCGAACGTCCCCGGTGATCTCCGAGCGACCTTCCGCGGGCGACAGGTGACGGTGAATCACACCGGTCGACTGCGGGTTGCGTCGTTTCTCGAGGCCGCTGAGGTAGCCGCGCGATCCGATCGGATCGTCGTGCTGCCGAGCTTCACCGCCGCGGCGCATCTCGAGAACGGGACTCTGGCGCGCGTTCTGCCGGCGCTGAAGCTACCGACCCTCGACGCGCAGCTGGTTCATCCGCAGCGCCATCGAGGTTCGCTCGTGCTCAGGGACCTCGGCGATCTGGTCGCGGCGGCGCTCGAGGTAGCAGAGCGCGCAGGGAACGCGAAGAGAGCCGTCCCATGAGCTCACTCCGGCGAGCCTCTTTGAGCGTGCTGTATTTGAACGGTCGATCGGCGGACGCAGGGTTCGGATCGGCCAACGCTGTCGCGGTTGCTGGGCGACGATCGGTAGCCACCGGCAACCCATGGAACCCTCCGTTGTTGGCGGTTCGCCTTGGAGCGCGGATACTGCCGCGCTCCCGCGAAGCGAGTCAAACGTACTCGTTCAGCAGCGACCGCCGGCGGGAGGCGCCCCAGTTGAAACAGGCGCCATGGCCAATCTTCCTGGAGAGCAGCTACGATTCCGCTGTGACCAGAGCGTCAGTTCTTCCAGCATAAGTGGAGGAACTGCTGGTCGTTGGCGCCAGTGCAGATGTTCGGCCCCATGGAGCCGAAGACGACCGAGTCTGTGTATCCGCCGGGGCAGCCCGCGATCCCTGGGAGCGCGGGGTTGTTCATGGTGCAGCCTGTGTTGGATGTCTGATAGTAGCCACCCAGCTTGATCGAGCTGGCGTCGGCGGTCGACCCGTAACACGCGTGCAGCCAGGTCTGGTCATTCGCGCCTGTGCAGGTGTTCGGGCCCATGACGCCATAGACCACGGCGTCGGAGTATCCGGCGGGGCAAGAGGGAGACCCGGTCTTGGGATTGGGTCGGGAGCATCCGCTGTTGGAGGTCTGGTAATATCCACCCAGCGAACGCTGCGTCGGCTGAGGAGCCGTGCTCACGCAGACGGTCTTGAACTCCTGATCGTTGGCTCCCGTGCAAACGTTCGGCCCCATGGCGCCGAACACGATGCTGGCCGTGTAGCCGGCCGGACAACCAACCGTGCCGGTGACCGGATTCGAGAGGTTGCACGCGGCGTTGGACGTCATGTAGTCCCCACCGAGGGTCAGTGGAGCGGGAAGCGTAAGGCTGTTCACCGTCTCGATCTTGAGGATGGTCACCTCGCCCGCGGGCACCATCACCGTGATCTTGCCATAGTCGAAGGTGGGCGCGCTTGCTCCGAGGAGCTTGGTGACATTGCTGAAATAGGTCCCTGATCGATAGACCGAGACGACGCTGTTGTAGTTCGAATTGAACGTCTCGACCGCGGAAGAGCTGATGGCCTTGTTGACGCCGCGGTTGTTGTAGATGGCGAGCAGCTTGGATCCGTCGGCGCGGGTGGAGATTTGATAGCTGATGTGGCTGCCCGAGACCTTGAAGGGTGCATACACTTCGTAGGCAGCCTTCAGGTGCTGAGCGAAGACGGACAGGTCGCCGGGGACGTATAGCTGACCGCCGCCCGGCGTGAAGAGCGGGGCCAAGCTCACCAGACCGGGGCTGAGGACGACCCGCTTCCCGGACTGCAGAAAAGCGTTGAGCTTCGCGATGAAGGCGGCACTCATCTCGAGGGGACCGCTCAGGACGAGAATGTTGTAGGAGCTCAAGGCGCTTGGAGTGGCGTCTTCGGTCAGGACATCCATCTGGTCGCTATACCCGTGCGGGTGAGGAACCATGTCCTGATCCTCGCTCGGCGAGTAGTCGGTGTTGTTGAACCCGCTCGGCCACAGAACCTGGTTGAACAGGGCATAGGTCCACCAGTTCTGGTCGCCGGTCACCCACGGGATGTACTCCCAGATTTTTCCGGACGACCACGCCCCGCCGATGCCGTGGTACCGATTCAGCACGACGGCTGTTGGAACGAAGGGAGTGCCGCGGTCTTGGGAGCGCGTGAAGTCGAGGAAGGCCTTGGCGACTTGTCCTGTTCCGCTGAGGTTCAGCACGCCGTTGGCGTTCTTGGGTAGCTCCTGAAAATAATCCAGGGCACCACCTTCGTCGTGGATGTAGTTGGCGCCACCCAGCCACGACAGATAGAACAGCCGCTTCATCAGGCTGTCGGAGTGGCCACAGGTGGAACACCACGTGGCGCCGCTGGCGTACGAGTATCGGGTCGCTCGCACCGCCGTCCCGAACCAGGATGAGTAATCCATCAGCCATTCCCAGCCAAACTGCCGCCCAGCGCCGCGCGCGAACGCGAGATGCGACTGGAAGTTGCCTGTTCCCGCGCCATTCTCCGCGCCGATGATCTGATTCGCGGCAATGGAGCCGCTGTAGTGCTGATACCATCCATGTCCGGGCACGGACGTATGCACCCAGCCCGCGGGTAGCGCGGGCGTGTGATGCTGAAGGTAGAGCGCGAGCCGACTATACCCCTCGGCAGGCGTGGCCGGTCCGGCCGCATAGCACCCGGGATAGTTATAGCAGTCCTGGGCGTCGCGGATGGTCCCGTCGCCCACTGTCTCGCCCGGCTTGACGTAATAGTATGTATAGTCCCATTCCCCCATGAGTCGCATTCGCTGACCGGACAGGGATGTTGCGGTGTACGGGATGTTCAGGCTGGCCGAGCCGAGCCCATGGTAATCGAGCGCGCTTTGCAAATCAGCTCCGGTCCACGGAGCCTGACCATAGTCCGTGATCAGAAATTTGAAGCCTGTCGAGAGGGCGCTCGATACTTGGTCTTCTTCTCCTGTTTCCGGGGGCGGGCTGATGCAGGAGAGGTTGAGCATGACGAAGCCCAGCAGCGCCGCCCCCAAGGGAGCGACCGTCTTCAGAGATCGTGAGCGCGCGCGGCCGTGACCTTGTCCTACTGCAGCGCGACAGCGCATCATGTCGAGATCGAGCAGCTCGCGCGGACTCGCGGCCACGAGCGTCGCGTAGTCCTCGGTGAGAGCGACGAAAGGAGCGAGATCGCTTCCGCCACAGGCATCGGAAGCTGTTAGGACACGCGATGCGTCGTCTGCACACTTCATTGGCGACAACTGTCCGACTTTGCTCCCAGAGTTGTCACTGACACACGGCTGACTCGCGGCCGCCTCCGAGGCTGTTGACGAGTTGACGTAGTGGCCGTTCTCGGCCCCCCCTCCGGCGTCGATCTCCAGGCGCTCGATCGCGGCGCCGAGCCCTGCGTCGATTTCTCTCAGTATGCGTGCGGCGGCTGGATCCGAGACCACGAGCTCCCGACGGACGCGGCTCGCTATAGCCGAGGCAGCGAGCCGTTTTGGGCTGCAGTCCCAGATCTCCGGGCGCTCGTCGAGCAACCGGACGTCGGGACGGATGATGGACAGCTCATCT
>Ga0154020_10002804_pt1 | contig 21194 bp, 2 predicted proteins | sample Klosneuvirus_201_FD_109709 | JGI IMG/M metagenome (GOLD analysis project Ga0154020, IMG submission 109709) | Active sludge microbial communities from wastewater, Klosterneuburg, Austria - Klosneuvirus_20160825_MG | ecosystem: Engineered > WWTP > Aerobic digester > Activated sludge | place... | reverse complement strand
GGAAATCGTCGGCATCATGGAAGGCAAGGCCAAGCCGGAATACGGCACCTGCGTGGACATGCTGACCAAGGCCGCCATCAAGGAAATGATGATTCCGTCGCTCCTGCCGGTGCTGGTGCCGGTACTGGTCGGCGTGCTGCTAGGCCCGCAGGCCCTCGGCGGCGTGCTGGTGGGCACCATCGTTACCGGCCTGTTCGTCGCCATCTCGATGACCACGGGCGGCGGCGCCTGGGACAACGCCAAGAAGTACATCGAGGACGGCCACTTCGGCGGCAAAGGGTCCGAGGCCCACAAGGCGGCGGTGACTGGCGATACCGTCGGCGATCCGTACAAGGATACGGCCGGCCCGGCGGTGAACCCGTTGATCAAGATCATCAACATCGTTGCATTGCTGATCGTGCCGCTCGTGGCCTGAGCGCGCACTGCATCAAGGAAAAGGCAGCCTTCGGGCTGCTTTTTTCATGCCGTATTTCACAAGATGGAAATGTGAGCTTGATGTTTGTCGGGTTTGAGTAAATTTTTCCTGTTTTAGTTTGGGATTTCTCCTACAATTAACTTTAAGTATAAAGAAAGCGGAAAGGGTCGTGCGGGACGTCGCTGCCGGATGCGGGGTTCAGCCGCGAATGTCGCCGAACCGCTGCAAGAACACCAAGAAAAATCAGTAGTTTTGTAATCCCCGGAGGGATGATGCTGGCTCGGCAGGAAAGAAGCATCTTCATGCGACGGAAATTCGTCGGACGGCGTGCCGTTGCGTTCTTGCTTGTCAGCCTGCAAGTGGCTTACCCGGCCTTGGCCGCGGCCCAAGCCGTGATCATTCCGGACGGTCGCACCCAGACGACCGTGGTCACCGCAGGGGCTGTCTCCAACGTCAGCACTGCCACCATCCTTGGCGCGAACGCGTTCAATTCCTTCCAGGTTTTCAATGTGGGGGCCGGCAGCATCGCCAACCTGCACGTCCCCGGTAGCGCCACCAACCTGATCAATCTGGTCAGCGGACAGCAGACATCCATCCACGGGATACTCAACGCCATCAAGGACGGCCGCATCGGCGGCAATGTCTACTTCGCCAACCCGCACGGCTTTGTCGTAGGGGCCGGCGGCGTGATCAACGTCGGCAGCTTGAGCGTATCGACGCCGACGCAGTCCTTCGTGAACGGATTTTTTCTTTCCCCGGGTAACCCGAGCGAGGCGGCGCTTGCCCAACTGCTGTCGGGGACGGCGCCCAGAAGCGGAACGGGTCTGATCTCGGTGCAGGGTACGATCAACGCGATCGACAGCATCAGCCTGGCGGCCGGCACCATCAATGTCGGCGGCACCTTGTACAGCGGTGCGCGCTTCGTCGGCAACGGGCCGGACTTCAGTGATGTGGTGAATACCAACGGCTTGACGTCCGCCACCAATGTGGTGATACGGGAAGGACGGATTGCCATTGTTGCGGATGGTGACGTCGCGGTATCAGGCACGATCGCGGCGCCGGGCGGCCCCGGCGTGGGCGGCGGTGTGGTCGATCTCCGGGCCGGCGGCAATGTCGTGCTGGAGAGCGGCGCCAACATTTCCGCTCGCGGCCTCGGGGAGGATTCCGGCGGCGGCTCGGTGAATGTCTGGGCGGACCACAACGCAGTCGCGCGCGCGGGCGCACTCGTGGATGCCTCGGCCGGCATGTCCGGCGATGGGGGCACCATCGAATTCAGCGCGAAACAGCTGGTCGATCTGGCCGGCGGCGAATTCCGTGCGGCGGCGCCAGGCGGCAGGCGTGGCACGGTGCTAATCGATCCCGCTACGGTAACGGTCAGTGCCGACTTCTATACCGGCGGCGCCGACCACACGATTCAGGCAGACGAGAGCATCACCGTCAACTCGGGCGTCACGGTTTCAACAAGAAATATCGTCGGCGGCGCCGGAGCGGATCAGGATGCCGCGAACTCGGCCGGCGACTCGGGGGACCTGACGCTGGGGGCGCCGTCGATTTCGCTGCTGAGCGGCAGCAGGCTGCTGGCTCATGCCGACTCGGGCTTTGCCGCCGGAGACGTTACCCTCAGCGCCGTTCGTGCCGGCGGAAACCTGGATGTCGTCTCCGACACGCTGACGCAGATCAGCCTGAGCGGTGCCGCGATCAGGGGCCGCAACATCACCCTGGAGGCCGTCTCCTCGCACGCCAGCACCCTGTCGCCGGTAGTGTCGAAGGCGGTGAAGGCAGGCATCGACATCGATTCGAGCGTGATCAGCGCCAGCGGCAACGTGGTGCTGCGCGCGATATCCAGTACGGACGCTTCCACCCCCAATGTCGTTCCCTTCGGCACCGTCGATGTGGATGCCGAGGCGTCGGTGAACGTGCGCGGCGGCTCGCAGATCGTGACCTCGGGCACGGGCAACGCGCAACTCTCTGCGTCCACCACTGTTACGGCCAGGGTGCTGCCGGGACTGCCCGACTTCGTCGACCTGCCTGGCGATGCGGGCGTGGCCGTGGCGATCGTCGACAGCAAGGCGACCGTGGACGTCGGCGGCACCAGCAGCATGAGCATCGCCGGCACCCTCGGCCTGAGTGCGGCCAACAGCGTCGACGTCGAGGCCAGGGCCGATGCCTCGGCCAGCGGCAGCAGTGCGGTGGGCGGCACGGTGGCGGTGGCGGTGGTCGACACCACGACCCGGGCATCCATCGGCGGCGGCGCGAGCGTGGCGCAGGCGGGCGCAGTCACCGTCTCCGCCGAATCCGAAAACACAATCGTCGCAAGCGCCAAGGCCGCGGCCGGCGGCGCGCAGCAGAAGGGTGCTTCGCAAAGCAAGACCGAGGAAATGCTGGGTGACTACCAGACGGAAGCTTCAACCTCTGACGGCGGCGTAACGGTTGCCGCTGCGGTGTCGGTGAGCGACCTGGAGAGCACAACACAGGCGTATCTCGCTTCGTCGGCGCCGGTAACCTCGATCGGCCCGGTGTCCGTCTCGAGCAGGGCGATGAACCTGTCGGAAGTCACGGCCGACGGCAGCAGCTCCGAAGGTGGCGTCGGCGTGGGCGTCGGCGTCGCCCTGAATCTGGCCCGGCTGACGAACGAGGCTTACGTAGTGCAGACGGTCAATGCCAGCGGCCTGACGGTCGAAGCGCTGATGGCCGGAGCCGGTGGACAGAACCGCTTCATCACGTCGTCGACCTCCGGCGCGGCTGCGAGTAGCGTCGGCGTGGCGGGAGCGCTGGCGGTGAACACCGTCGAGAACCGCACGCGGGCGCTGGTCGGCGGAGCCGGCGCGGTGAATGCCGGCGGCGGCAATGTCAGGATCGAGGCCGCCAACGAGAGCGAAAGCACGGCAGAGGCCAAACCGGCCGATGGCGGCACAAGCGGAGACAGCGTCGGCTTCGGAGCTTCCGTCGCGATCAACGTCGCGACGAACGAGGTTCGCGCCGCGGTGGAGAATGGCGGGCAGGTGAATGACGCCCAGGACGTGACGCTTTCGGCAACCGGCAGGCACGCGATGGCGACTGACGCCGAAGCAGGCGCAGCCGGCGGCATCGGCCTGACGCCGGTGGTCGCCGTTTCCGTGGCCGACAACACGACCACCGCGCGCCTGGGCAGCGGCGGTGCGCTCGACCTTGTCGGGAACCTGCTGGTGAGCGCCACGCATTCGGGTACCACCACTACTTCGGCCAAGGCTGACGTTGCCGGCGAAAAGGCGGCCATCGGCGCTGCGGTGGCGGTGAGCGTCGTCAGTGACGTCGCGCTTGCGACCACGGATCGGGCCGTCAGTAGCAGTGCCGGCGGCATTGCCTTCGCCGCGCACGCCGACTCCACCAGTAGTGCAGTAGCCAAGGCCAGCGCCAAGGGGGGCAAGGGCGATGAAAGCGGCGACACACAGGACGACGGCGTGGACCAGGAGGTCGGCAAGCAGCTCGCAACCGGCAAGGACCGGCAGGCATCCGGCAGCAACAACGAGAATCAGGACCCGGCTTCCGCGGAAACCGCCGGCGACGGCGGCAACAGCAGCAAGGTGAGCGTCGCCGCGGCGATCGCCGTGAATGTCGCAAGTTCGAGGGCCGAGGCTTTTGTGCCGGATGGCCTCAACATGTCTGCCGGCGGCGGTGAACTGCGGCTGTCGGCTTCCAACAATACCGATGCCTCGGCCTCGGCCGATGGCAGCACCGTCGGCGATTCGTCGGTCGGCATCGGCGCCGGCGTGGCCATCAACGTGGCCGATTCGAGTAATCTCGCCAGCCTCGGTTCGGGTTCCCACAGCGCCCAGGGCGTCATCGTGGAAGCCATGATGACCAACACCGGCGACCGCACCAGCAGCTTCGGCGCCGGAGCCAAGTCAGGCGCCGGCTCCGGCGATGTCGGCGTGGCCGGATCGCTCGGCCTCAACATCGTTGACCACGGCAGCATTGCGCGGATCGGCGGCGGCGCCATCGTCAATGCCGGCGGCGGCGATGTCCGGATCGAGGCGGAGAACCGCTCCGATGCCGCGGCCAAGGCCTTGCCGGCCGAGGATGCCACCGCGTCGGGCGCGAAGGTGGGCATCGGCGCCTCCGTCGCGATCAACATCGTTGCCAACGAGAGCCGCGCCGAACTGTCCGACGGGGCAACGCTCAACGGCGCCGACAACCTGACGGTGGCGGCCACGGGCGAGCATGCCATGGCGACCGAGGCGGAAGCCGGTTCTTCCGGCGGCATTTCGGTCACTCCCGTGGCGGCCATCTCGGTCTCCGACAACCAGACCGTCGCGCGGCTCGGCGCGGGCGATGCGCTCGACCTCGCCGGCGGGGCCAGCGTCAGCGCCACCCATGCCAGTACCATCGTGACGAGCGCCAAGGGCTCCAGCCAAGGAGAGAAGGCGGCCGTCGGTATCGCCGTCGCCGTGACCGTGGCCAGCGATTCCGCCCTGGCGATGACTGACCGCGACATCCACAGCGCCGGCGACAACATCGCCTTCCTTGCGAGCGCTGCCCAGTCTACGGACACCTCGGCTACGGCCAGCGCCAAGGGAGGCAAGCAGGAAGACGAGAACACGGAAGAGGATGGCGTGGACAAGGAGGTCGACAAGCAGACCTCCTTCGGCAAGGACAAGCAGAAAGCCGGCAGCAACAACCAGAGCCAGCAGCAGGGCTCGGCGCAGAGCAGCGAAGGCAAGGTGAGCGTCGCCGCGGCAGTGGCGGTGAACCTCGCCGACTCCAGCGCACGCGCCTACGTGCCCGACGGCCGCGTTGTCAACAGCAGCGGCGCACTGACGGTGCAGGCTTCCAACAACACGGATGCCAGAGCGACCGCCGACGGCAGCGCCGCGGGCAGCACTGCCACCGTCGGCATCGGCGCGGCGGTGGCGGTCAACAAGGCGACCGCGCGCAGCGAGGCCTACATCGGCGATGCCGACATCTCGACGAACGGCGTCGCCGTGCGTTCGCTGATGACGAACGTGGGCGGGGATACGACGAACACCTTCGCGGCCGAGGCCAAGGCCGGCGCAGGCGGCGGCAAGGTGGGCATTGCCGGGGCGCTGGCGCTGAACCTGATCGACGTCAGCAGCACGGCCGGCATCCATGCCGGCGCCGCCGTCAACGCCGGAGGCGGCGACGTCGAGGTGACCGCCCAGAGCAACAGCAGCACTACTGCTTCGGCACTGCCGGACGGGCCGGCATCGGGCGGCCAGATCGGCGTCGGCGCCTCCGTTGCGCTCAACCTCTTCAGCCGGGACCTGACGCGGGCGGAAATCAGCGACAACGCCAACGTATCCAATGCCGGCAGCGTGAGCGTCAGCGCCGCCTCTGACAGCGACACCGTGGCCGAAGCCGAGGCGGGCGCCGCCGGCAGCATCGCGGTCGATGCGGTGGTGGCGCTGACCGAAGCGAAACAGACCACCCAGGCCATCATCGGCGCGGGCAGCGTGATGGATGCAAGCGGATCCGTGAGCGTCACGGCCGTGGCCAGCGGGGATCACAAGGCGACGGCGACCGGCGACGTGAAGTCGAACAAGGCCGGCGTCGGCGCGTCCGCGGCGATCATCATCAGCAACACGACCACGGAAGCGCGCCTCGCGCGCAGCGTGACTGTCGCGGGCGACTTGACCCTCGCCGCGAGCGGGACGCGCAGCTACGAGGCGGTGGCGAAAGCCAGCGCGGGCGGCGGCAAGGACAGCGACAGCACGACGCAGGCGGAAAAGGATAAGGCGAAGTCCACCTCTACCCTGAAGGATAACGAGAGTGCGCAGCAGGGCACGGAGAAAACCGGCAGCGGCAGCAAGGTGAACGTGGCCGCCGCCGCGGGCGTGCTGGTGCTCGACGACGACGTCACCGCCGCCGTCTCGGGCGGACTGACTCTTGACGCAGGCGGCAACATCGGCGTGAGCGCCGCCAACAGTTCGGATTTCAGCGCGCGCGGGCTGGGCGACGCGATCGACATCACCAAGCTGACGAGCGGGGCGAGCGTCGGCATCGGCGTCGGCGTCGGCCTGGCGATCGTGCGCAACGATACCGCGGCATCAATCGGCAACCTTACCCACATAATCGATGCCGGCGACATCTCGGTGACTGCGGAATCCAAGCAGAACGCCTCCGCGGGCTTTGCCAACAAGCTCGCGGCGGAGGGCGTGGCCGGGGCCGGCTCGGAAAAGGTCAGCGTCGCCGGCGCGTTGGCCGTGGCCAATTCGAATGCCACGACGCATGCCTCGATCGGCGACGGCGTGGTGATCGACCAGGCGGACGCAGTCAGCATCGAGGCCGACAATACGAGCAAGCTCTCGGCGAAGGCCTGGAGCGTTGCGACCTCCGGCAAGGTGGGCATCGGCGCTTCGGTCGCGATCATCGTATCGGACAACGAATACCAGGCCTGGCTCGGCCAGAACGCCGACGTCACGTCTGCCAGCCTTGCCGTCGCGGCGCGCAACCACAAGGTGACCGGCCCGGTGTCGTTCGACTGGAGCCTGGACGGCCTGCAGGACCGGTTTACCGACGCCAACCTGCAGATTCTGCTGGGCCAGAACAACTACTACACGGAAACCATTGCGGGGGCCGGCAGCAACCAGGTGGCGGTAGCGGGCGCATTCTCGGTGAACGTCTTCGATGATACGACCGAGGCCTGGATCGGCCAGGGCGCGCAGGTGACCGCGAGCGGCGCGGTGGACGTGACGGCGGCCAATGACACGACGGCCAAGGCCTTCGCCGGCGGCGTTGCCGTTGCCGGCAAGGTCGGCGTCGGCCTGGCCAGCGCCGACGTGGCGAACAAGGGTGTAACCCGCGCCTATCTTGCCGACAGTGCGCGCATCCTCCAGGCCGGCAGCGTTGCGTTGAATGCCTCGGCCGACCTCGACCTTGCCACGATCAGCGCAAGCGCCGCCGGCGCCAGCACGGCGGGCGTCGGCGGCGTGCTGAGCCTGATCCTGTCCGAGAACACCGTCGATGCCTATGCCGGCGACGGCAGCCGGATCGACTCGAACGGCGCCGTCGGCATCAGCGCGAGCAACGACTTCACTGCCCTGACCGTCGCCGGCGTGGCCGGTGTAGGCGGCACGGCGGGCGTCGGGGTGTCGTCCGGCGTCAATGTCGTGGACAACCGGACGCGCGCCTGGATTGGCAGCAATGCCACGGTGGATGCCGCCGGCCTGACCAGCGTCGATGCTGCATCGAGCCAGGATGTGGTGAGCGTCGTCGTCGGCGGCTCGGGCGGCGGTACGGCGGGAGTGGCGGCGTCGGCGGCTGCCAACGTCTTCAACCCGCTGACCCGGGCTTGGATCGGCGCCGGCACGCGGGTGAACGCCGTCGATCCGCTGACGAACCAGAGCGTGCGCGTGAGCGCCGACAGCAGCACCGATCTGCTGTCCATCGTCGGCACGGTCGGCATCGGCGGCACCGCCGGCGTCGGCGGGGCGGCCGACGTGGTGGTGATCGACAAGGACACCCGCGCCTGGATCGAAGGCGCCGGCAGCGACGTGCGCGCGGGCAACAACATCCAGGTGCTGGCCGGTTCGGAGGAGAAAATCCGCTCGATCGGGGCCGGCTTCAGCGCCGGCGGCACCGCGGGCGTGCAGGGCGCGGCTTCGGTGGTGGTCCTGACGACGGATACCCAGGCCTACCTTGCCGGCGGGACGAGCGCGCATTCGGAAGGCAATGTCGTGGTTGCCGCATCGGGCGACAGCGAGATCGACATGCTGGCCGGTGCCGGCGCTATCGGCGGCACGGCCGGCGTCGGCGCCGCCGCGGCGGTGGCGGTGGTGGACAAGACCACCCACGCCTGGATCGGCGACAACGCTGAGGTGACGGCCCTCGGCCTGAAGGCCGGCGTGCAGGTGGCGAGCGGCAGCTTCGGCATCAACTATGCCACCCAGGCGGCGGGCGAGGGCGAGGTGGCCGCGCCTGGCATCACCCCGAGCAACGGCGAGAACGACGTGGCCGGCGGCAGCCAGGCGCTCACCAAGGCGCGCCTCGCCAGCGGCGGCACGCGGACGCTGCAGGGCCTGGCGGTGACGGCGGTCAACCAGGATGACGTGGCGAGCTATGCCGTGACCGGCGCTGCTTCGGGCACGGCGTCGGTCACGCTGTCCGGCGACGTCAGCGTCTTCAACACCGACACCCAGGCGTGGATCGGCAGCGGCACGAAAATCAACGAGATCAACGGCACGGCAGGAGCGAACCAGTCGGTGCTGGTGGCGGCAGGCAACGATTTCTTCCGGCTCGGCATCGCGGGCGCGCTGGCCGCATCGGGCACGGTCGGCGTCGGCGTCGGCGCCGACGTGGCCGTCATGTCGCACCAGACCAAGGCCGGCATCGGCAACGGCGCGCTGGTCAATGCGCGCAGGGATGTTGACGTTGCGGCGCGCTCGTCGCAGGAAGTGCTGTCGATCAGCGCCAGCCTCGGCGCTTCCGGCACGGTCGGCGTCTCCGGCAGCGTCTCGGTGCTCAGTTTCGACAACGAGACCTGGGCGCGGATCGGCGACGACGCCAGCGTGGATGCCGGCGGCAACGCGGCGGTGCTGGCACAGGACGATACCGACACCACCCTGATTGCCGGGACCGTGGCGCTGGGCCTGGGCGGCGGCGGCATCGGCGGCGGCGTCGGCGTGACGACCATCGACAAGGACACCCGCGCCTGGATCGGCAGCAACGCCGTCGTCGATGCGCGCGGGCAAAACACGGCCGACATGCCCGCCTACAGCGGGGACACGTTTGCCGGCACGGCCGCCATGCGCGGGCTCCAGGTGCGGGCGCAGTCGAGCGAGGACCTGTTTACCATCGCCGCCGCCGGCGCGGGCGGCCTCTACGTCGGCATCGCCGGGGCCGTCTCGGTCGCCGCGATCGACTCGGACACCACTGCCTACATCGGCGACGGAGCGCAGATCAACACCTCGGGTGGCACGGCCAACGCCGCCCAGGACGTCAATGTCACGGCGCGAAACGACCTGGAAATGCTGACTGTCGCCGGGGCGCTGGGCGTCGGCGCGGTCGGCATTGCCGGCGCGGTCGATGTCGGCGTGATCCGCAACGACACCACTGCCTACATCGGCAACAACGCCAGCGTGAACGCGGCGCGCGATGTCGACGTCAATGCGCTGTCGCGCAAGGACATCGATACCTTCGTGGTCAGCGCCTCGGGCGGCCTGGCCGGGATTGCCGCCGGCGTTGCGGTGTACTCCGTGGGCGGCGCCCTGGACGGCGATTCGCGCGACCGGCTCAAGTCCGACGACGGCGACACGGTCGGATCGTATGCCGATGCCCAGGCCACCGATGGCAGCATTGCCGGCTCGTTCCTGTCCGGTTACAGCGACAGCCGCATCCAGAGCGCTTCCGCCAATGTGTCCGCCGCCCGCAGCGGCACCGGGGTCAGCGGACGCTTCACCGCCACGGAAACCCATACCCTGCCGGCAGGCAACGCGGCGTTCATCGGCAGCGGCACGACGGTCAGCGCCGGGCGCCATGTCGATGTCGATGCCCGCGAAACGGTGAACTTCGACATGCTGACCGGCGCGCTCGCCATCGGTGCCGTCGGCCTCGGCGCCGGCGTCGGCGTCGCCAACTTCCGCAACGACAATCGCGCCTACATCGGGAGCGATGCCACGGTCACTGCCGGCACGGCGGGAAATGTCACGGTCACCGCCCAGCTCAACGAAAACCTCGGCGCGCTCGGCATTGCCGGCACCGGCGGCATCGTCGCCGTGGATGCGGCAGTCGCCGTCCTCGGCGACACCAGTTCGGTGGTTGCGAGCGTCGGCGACAACGTCACCATCGACCGCGCCAACCTGGTTCGCATCGAGGCCGACGACGATCGCACGCTGGAAGCCGAAACCTACAGCGTCAGCGCCGGTGCCATCACTGCCGGCGCTTCGGTGGCGACCACCTCGATTGGCGGCGCCACTGGGGCCTCGGTCGGCGCCGGCGCCCGGATCGGCCAGGGCGTCTACGATGTGAACGACGTTGAAGTTTCTGCCGACGCCAACCATGCGGCCTCGGCCGAAGCCACTGCGGGCAAGGCCGGCCTGGGCCTGGCGGCAAGCGGGACGGTGGCGACGGCGAGCATCAATCCGGTGGTCTCCGCCTCGATTGGCAACAGCGGGGCGATCGCCGTGCAGAACGGAGTCGACATCGATGCCGTGGCCCGGGTTGCGGCAAACGCCCAGGCGACCGGCATCAATGTCAGCCTGGGCGGCAGCGTCGGCGCCTCCATCGCCCGTGCCACCGCGTCGCCGCAGGTAAGCGCTAGCCTGGGCACCAATACCAACGTTGTCGCAGACGATCTGCTGGTCCGGGCAAGGCAGCTGCTGCCTGCGGGCGGCTACGCGGCCAACGCATCGGCAACCGGTGCGGCCGGAGGCCTGCTGGTCGGCGTCAACGCCACTTCCGCTCTCGCCAGGAATACCGCCACTGTTTTGGCCTCGGTCGGCGGCGGCAGCACGCTGGCGGCGAGCGGCTCCAGCACGGTCAGCGCCGAGAACAACACGTCCCAGCGGGCCGTCGTCACCGGCATTTCGGTCGGCATCGTCGCCCTCGGCGCCAACCTGGCGGATGCGGAATCGAATACCGTGACCCACGCGACCCTCGGCGACAACGTCAGCGCGAGCGGCAACGCACTCACCGTCAGCGCGAGCGGCAAGGACATCAATCGGGCGGATGCGACTTCGGGCAGCGGCGGTGTCGTCTCTGGTGCGGCGGCCTCCGCGGACACGTCGAGCACGAGCAATACGCTGGCGACGACGGGCAGCGGCGACAGCAGCCACCAGGTCAGCGTCGGCTCGCTGGACATCCGCGCCGCACACACGACCCAGTTCAACGGCAGCGTGGACAGCCTCAATGCCTCGCTCGTCGGTGCCAGCGGCGCGATGGCCAACCATCTCGTGTCAAGCACGGTTTTTGCGGGCATTGGCGCGGGCGGACGCGCAAACGCCAACAGTGTAACCATCGGCGCGGACAACCTCAGCCATAAATTCTGGCTGGGGGCGGGCACCGTCGCCCAGGATGCGGCGATGAATCCCGACAATGCCGGCTGGAACATCAATTCCGGCTCGGGCGGACTGATCGACCTGCCCGCGGGCTCCAGCAAGACCCACATCACGCACGCGACGACCGCCAGCGTCGGCGAGGATGCGGTGGTGCATGTATTGATGCCGTCCGTCGGCAACGGCATCTTCAACATGGACGCCTACAACGAGGTCATCGCGCACGACAAGGCGAAACTCGATTCCGGCGGCGCCGTAGCCGTCGCCAAGGCCGTCTCCCATGTCTTCGTGGATAGTGCCGCCGCGAGCGTGGTGTTCGGGCCCAACGCGCAGGTCGTGAGCGACGTCGGCAACATCAACGCCGGCGCGCGCTCCCGCGTAAACCTTGCCACCCGCGCTTCGGCCGATACCTACGGGCTTGCCGGCGCGCCCTCGGGGGAGGCCTACTCCGTCTACAACGGGAACAACCAGGCGGTGGTGAACGCCGGCAGCCTGATCCGCGCCGATGACGGCAGCGTGAACCTGGCAGGCGGGCAGAGTTCCGGCGGCACGCCGACGAATATCGTCGCCAACGCCAATGTCAACCTGTGGAACAAGACAGCCTTCCCGATCGATACCGACCCGGACGCCCAGTCGAACATCGTCAATAACGCCAGCGTCAGGCTGCTGGCGACGAGCAGCGTCGAAGCCGCCGCCGACATCTCCCTTTCGGCCGATAAGGGCAGCGTGACTGCCAACGCCACCGGCATCGGCAAAGACATCTATCGCGAGACCGCGGGAGCAATCGCCAGCGGTATCAGCAACCTCTTCGGCGGCGACGACGTTTCCTTCGACATCCACGGCGGCTCCACCTCGGTCGGCGGCCTGGCGCAGGTCACGGTCGACGGCAGCGCAGTGGCGGGTATCCACCGCTTCGAGTCGCTCGTCCTCGATTACGAGCTGGTGGACGCGAACGGCAACGTCGTTGCGAGCCCGGTGCGCGATCCCGTGACGGAACTGGTGCTCTGGCGGCTCAAGGCGACCAAGACGGACGGCGTGAATTTCAGCGTCGATCCCGCCGTCGGTCTCGCCGCCAACATTCAAAAACGCATCGACAAGCTGCGCAGCCTGATGTCGCAATATGCGACCGACGCCGTGGCCGTGGCGGCCTACGACGCCGAAATCAAGTTCCTGCAGCACAAGCTGGTAGAACTGGGCTTCGCCAGCGCGGCGGCGGACGGCTCGATCAACGTCGGCAACTGGAACAGCCCGAGCCCGTTGCAAGCAGCGCAGAACCAGATCAGGCTGTACGAGGCGCAGGTGTCCGGAACCGTGTCGACGATCAACAGCGCGGCCGGCACGGTGAGCGTCACGACCACCGACTCCCTGACGACAGTGACGACGATTTCCAGCAATGCCAACACGATAGTCAGCACCTACGGCACGGCGGGCAGCGCCGGAACCGTGGCCAACAACAACGCCCTGATCCAGACGAACCTCCAGGCGCTCGCCAACTATAACGCGGGCAATGCGAGCTATGTCCAGCTCACCGGCCTGTTGAGCCAGAATGTGACGCTGCGCACCGAAATCGATACCCTGAGGTCGGCCAACGCCGGTGACCAGACTTCCGTCAGCACGCGCAACGGCACCATCAGCACGCTGCTCGGCAACATTGCCTCGCGGAACAGCCAGATCGACGCACTGATCCAGAGCAATGCGGCGCAAAGCCAGATCGATGCGCTGCGTGCCCTCAATTACGCCGACCAGTCTTCGATCAGCAGCGAAACCGCGGCCATCAATGCCCTGCTCGCCACCATGGCCGGCCGCAATGGCCAGATCGGCAGCAAGGCTTCCACCATCGTCGGCAACAATACGACCATCCGCAACCTGCAGGATGCCCTCGAGACGGCCTTCAGCAATGGCAGCGCCGGCAACACCACCACCGTCGTCGCCATCAACACCCTGCAGGGCAGCAATACCACCCTGGGGACGACCATCAGCAGCGCCTCGGGCACAATCAGCACCAGCCAGACGACCTTCTCCGGCTATGCGAGCACCGTCGGCACGCAGAACACCTCGATCGGCATCGCGCTTAACGACCGCGATACCGCCCTGGGCCAGATCGCCGACCTGACCGCGCAACTGCCGACGCTGAGCGATACGCCGGCCAACGGGCCGATTGCCGACTTCGTTCATGTGGATGACATCACGGTGCGACTGGGCAACGTCCGGGTAAAGGGCGATCGGCTGACCGGCAGCGGCATTCTCTCGGCGCCCGGCGACGCGCAGATCACCGTCACCAACAACACGCCGAATTTCCTGGTGCTGAACAACCTGCGGATCGCCAGCGACGAGGGCGGCACGATCCGCCTCAACGGTGTGATGGTCAACAACAATGCTGACATCAATCGCGTCAACGCCGGCGGCAGCGGGGCGTCGTTCGCCACCGTGCGCACCCGCGATTCGCAGGGGGCGGGCGTGCCCAAGCCGGAAATCACAATCACCAGCAACTATGACCCGCACGGCGCCGGTACGCAGATTCCGGCCCCGGCCCCGGACATCGAGCTTGCGGGCGATGTCGAGAACCTGCGCGGCTCGGTGAATGTGCTGAGCAAGGCCGGCAGCATCCTGGTCAACGGCAACATCCGTGCCGGCACCGTGAACATCAAGGCCGAGAACGGCGATTTCGTGCAGAGCTACGTGGACGGATTCAACCATGTCGGCGGCGATCCGGCATCGATCCAGGACCACGGCACCTCGCTCGGCGGCGGCATCATCGCCAACGGCAGCGTCTTCATCAGCGCGCGCTACCTCAACATCAACAGCTTGGTGCAGAGCGGCATCGAGCAGTGGAGCCTGGCGCTGCCGGCCGACCCCATCCTCACCGGCGCGGCCGCCTACTACGGCGTCAATCCGCAGGACATCAATAATGCCAAGACCGCCTACCAGGCGGCCGTAGCGGGCGGCAATGCCGCCACGATCGCGGCGGCTTCGCGCGTGACGCTGACGACCCCCCACGGCCTCACGGTGACCTACGACGTGCCCAAGGATCGCATCGAGGCAAGCACCGCGTTTGCGCTGGCGGATTCGCAGACCGGCGACTGGGCGACGCGCACCGGCACCAACAGCGGCTACTACGCGCTGGTATCGGACTATGGGAATATCGGCGCGAATTACGACCCTGTCACGGATCGCTACCTGCTCGACGGCGAAGTGGTGAAGGGCGGCTACATCCAGCTCTTCGGTCAGATCATCAACACCTCGGAAGGCAGCGCCGGCAAGCTGCGCGTGCTCGACGGCTACGGCCAGATCAACGTGACCAATCCGACCGGCCGCGCCGTGGTGCTCAACCTGCTCGATGCCGGGGCCGACCCGACCGGCACGGGACGCGGTACGGCTGGCATCATCGACATCATGGACGTGCAGGGCATCAATGCCGACAACACCGCCAACGTGATCCATTCCGTCTATACGCGGGACTACAATGTCGGCACCGGCGCGGCGAGCGTCATGCTCGAGCAGAAAAACGGCAGGCTCAACCTGGACGGCACCATGACGGTGTTCGGGACGCTCAATACAGGCGCCGATGCGAGCGCGACCGACGGGCGAAATACGGCCTACAATCCACAGAGCGGGCTGCGCTACGCCTGGACGACCGGTACCGACAACTCGTCGATCAAGTACTGGGAGTTCTCCGGGTCGCAATTCCTCGGCATCAGTTCGCTGCGTACGCAGCCGAGCGGCAGTGTGGTCAGCCAGTCCGGGCCCTATGTGCTGAACAGCTATCGCCTGGACAGCGGCACCTATCTGGCAAAGAACACGAGCCTGACCAGCACGCGGCACACCTCGAATTCGCAGACCTACAGCGATGGCGATTCGATCTGGGTGAAGACCGACGAATGGACCAACTGCAACTGGTGGACGATCTGCATCGCGCAGGACTACCACACCACCTGGACGCAGACGATCCCGACCAAGACGATCACGACCAAGACGCTCAAGGCGGATTATCCGATCGCCATCGAGTTCAGCGGCTGGAATACCGGCATGATCGCCGTCAACTCGGCGTCGGATGTCATCCTCAACGGAGAGATCCGCAACCGCGCCGGCACGACGACCATCACCGCGGGCGATGCCGGCGTGGCCCTGGCCGGGGTGTCCACCGCGAACCGCTCGATTGTCCAGAACAACGACCTGGCCCTGATCACCTCGCGCGATCTCACGCTGAGCGCTACGGGCAGCGTCGGCGGGACGCTCAACAGCGATCCGGCGCGCTCGATCCAGACAGCGCTGACGGGCGTGCTGAACGCATCGGCGGGCAACGGCAACGTGCTGGTGACGCAAACCATCGGCGACATGCGCGTCGGCGCGGTCACGGCGACCGGCAATCCCCTCGCCGGCACCGGCAGGGTGATCCTGAATTCGGACGGGAATATCGTCGCCGATTCGGTTGCTTCGCTGATCCAGGGCGGGCGTGTCGACCTCACCTCGGAGAACGGCGGCGTGGGTTCGATTGCCGACCCGCTCGCGGTGAACGTCGGCTACACCGACAACCTGATCGATCGGCGCTTCTACGGCCTGAGGGCCGTGGCGGCCGGCGACATCGGCATCGAGACCCAGGCCTGGAGCGGCAACACGGATGGCAACCTGCTGGTGGATACCGTGGTATCGAGAGGCGGGGACGTGCGCCTCGTTTCCCCGGGGAGGATCCTCGACAACAATCCCCTGGAGCAAATCGACACTCGTACCTGGAACGAACTGCTCAATTTCTGGGACTCGCTGGGCCTGCGCGTGGGACAGGCCTCGAACCGGGCGAAGCAGGAACAGGCGGTGCGGGCCTTCGAGCAGGGCATGACCCAGAACTACCAGGTCTACTGGCTGATCCGCCAGCGCCAGGCCGATGGCGGGGCCGCCTACGACGCTTCCTTCCAGTACAGCGCAACCCAGGCCGAGCGGGACGTGCTGGCGGCGCAGGGAATGACGGCTCCGCAGATCGCCCAGTTCGAGCAGAACCGCACGCAGCAATACCACGACCTGCACGCCCAGGTGGACGCGCTTACCCCTGCGTACGACGGCAGCTTCCAGTATGCCGCCACCAGCGCCGAGGAAACGCAGATTCTGAAAGGCTCGTCCTGGACCGACCGCGAGCTCGGCATCTCGATCACGCCGGGACTGCTGAAGACCGTTACCAGCACCAATCCGGTGATCAAGAATCCGAACGTCGAGGGGCGCAATGTGTCGATCGAGGCCGGCATCGCCATCGGAGAATCGCTCTCCGGCATCACGATCCCGACCAGCATCCTGCCGCAGGACCTGACGGACGTGCAGAAGGTCGCGCTGGCCGCAGCCGAGCGCTCGGACCTGGTCATCACCGACTCGCTGATCACCGTCAGCCAGCGCAAGCCGATCAATTTCAACGCCCTGACCGGCATGTCCGCCATCGTTGCGCCGGGCGCTTCCGGTCATGCCGACAACGGCAGCATGTTCCTCGCCTCGATGGGCAACGGCCTGCTCGACACGATCAGCGCGCCCGGCCAGGCCCGCATCAAGGTGCGCGGCTCCATCATCAACGTCGGTGCGCTGTCGCCGGCAATACAGACCGGCGACCTGGTTCTTGAGGCGGCTGGCGGCGGGATCGGCTACGTGCCCGACGACGGCGTCAACCCCGCCCTTGTCCAGCCGCTCCGGATCAGCCTGGTTTCGGGCGCCACGCTGGTGGCGCGCGCCGCGGACAACGTCGATATCGTTGCGACGGGCGGCGACATCAACGTCGATACTGTGTTCTCACGCAAGGATGTCGGCCTGACGGCCGCCGCTTCGATCCTGGACGCCTTCGCCGGCACCGAATTGAACGTGCTCGCGGACAACATGACGCTGACGGCACAGGGCGGTTCCATCGGCTTGGCCGCCAACCCGCTGGACGTGGGTGTGGATGCCACCGGCAGGATATCGGCCTACGCGCCGAATGGCGCCATCCACCTGAACGGCCCGCTGGGCACGAGTTTCAACATTGCCGAGGTTGCCGCCGGCGATGTCGCGAGGCTGTCGGCCGACGTTGACATGCTGATCGATGGGCCGGTGAGCGCGCCGGGCCAGGTCGGCTTGGTGGCGGGCGGCGACATTGCCATGACGGCGAACGCAGCGGTCAGCGCCGGCGTGATCGGCGCGCTGGTCAACGCCGGCTCTCTGACGATGGCCGACGGCGCCAGCATCAACGTAGGGGTGGGCACCATCCGCATCGTTACCGACGGCGACATGCGCATCACCGGCATTGAAACGGGCAACGACGGCGTCAGCAACATGGGTGGGACCGACAGCTCTGTGTATATCGAGAGCCTCCACGGCAGCATCTACGATGCCGGCGACACGCGCCTGGATATCATCACCGACACTGCGCCGGCGGCGAAGCTGATCATCAAGGCGGCCGGCCAGATCGGCGGCAATCCGCTGGACGTGCGCCTGCTCAACCTCGATGCAGTCTCCGGCGGACTGACGCACATCAACGAACAGGATTCGATCAACGTCGAATCCCTCCAGGCCGGCGGCGAAGTGCTGTTCAACGCCGGCGTCGCTGCCCCCGGATCGATCACTGGAGGCACGATCGCGAGCAGCGGCGGCCCGGTCAACCTGGCTGCGAGCGGCGGCGGCGTGAGCCTGGCCGGCGTGACCGGACAGACAGGAGTGAATGTCCTGGCCGACACCGGCATCGACCTCGGCGCGGCCGCCAGCGCGGGCGGCAGCGTCTTCCTCGGATCGACGGCAGGAGACATCAATATCGGCACCGGCTCCGCTGCTGGCGGTTTCACGGCGGATGCGGCTGCCGGCAACCTCGCCGCCGGCCCGATCTCCGGCGATTCGGTCGGCCTGTTCGCCTTTGGCAACCTGGCAGCCGGACCCATCCTGGCCGGATCCCGGCTCAACCTCGGCGCCGACACAATCGATGCCACGGCATTCCATACCGGAACGGGCTTCCTCGCGGCAAACCTCGCCAACTACGGCGGCGGTCCCGCCAGTCTGGTCGATCTCACCGTGTCGAGCCCGACGGGCGTTGCGTTTGGCACCTTCTCCGCGGTGGATGCCTCGCTCTTCCTGCCCCAGGGCGTCCTGAGGATCGCCGACTCCTTCATCTACGACCGGGCGACGATCACCAACCCGCTCACCTTCCTGCTCATCGACCAGGTCGACCGGTCGCCACAGCCGGCCGACATACAGGTCTGGGCGCCGGGCCTGCCGTTCTCCCTCAACCTTGCCGGGCGGGTGATGGAGACGAACGCCACGGTGATCCATTACAAGGAACTTACCCACAGCGTGATTTCGCTCGACTCAGGCGTCAATCCGGACCTGAGGCAGAACATCGAAAACGGTCTCGCCTTGGCGGCGCGGAGCGTCGAGGAGGAAGACGAGCACCCGGCCGAGGAAGGGGAAGGGCTGCTGCGCTTCGACGGCGTGCCCGTCGCCATGCCGGACTGCACGAAGGACCCTCTGCCCGAAGAATGCCGCTGACGCGGCCTGTTTGGTATGCTGCGCAGTCCCGCTTCCCAGGGCGAATGAACCACACTGACACATGATGACCGGCCGCCCTTATCCATCGCCATTCCTTGCCGCGGCATTTTCTGCGCTGGCGGCCATGCCCGTCCTGGCCCAGCAGATTCCACCGGGCGCCCAGCCGGGCGTCATCCAGGAACGGCGTATCGAGGAGGAGCGTCGCCTGCGGCAGCAGGAGGATCTGCGCCGCGAACGCATCGAGAAACCGGTGGATGCCGATGCGCTGCGCACGCCGGCCAAGCCCACGGCAGGCGACGAACTACGCTTCATGGTTCGCGAAATCGAGTTCACGCCATCCGTAATCCTCACCTCAGATGAACTGGAAGCGCTGGTTGCGCCGTATCGCAACCGGATGGTCAGCCTGGCGGATCTGCACAGCTTCGTCGCGCAGATCAACGAGCTCTACCGGAAGAAGGGGGTCGTCACGGCCCAGGCATTGCTGCCGCCGCAGGACCTGAGCGACGGGAAGGTGCGCATCCGCCTGGTTGAGGGGCGCATCGGCAAGCTCTCCGTACAGGACAATCCGACGACGGAAGACGATTACGTCACGAACAGGATTCGCCAGCAGCCGGGCGACCTGGTCGACCTGCCCTCGCTGGAAAAGGATCTGAAGCGCTTCAACCGCTACAACGATGTGCAGTTGCGGGCCGAATTGAAGCCTGGCGAGCAGGTTGGACAGACCGACATTGGCCTGTTGGTCGCCGAGCCGCCCCGGCATGACCTGCGACTTTTTGCGGACAATCTCGGCAGCCCGCAAACCGGCCAGAGCCGCCTCGGCGTCGTCTACCGCAACCGCAGTCTCCTCGGGCGCCGGGATGAAGCCATGCTGTCGACCGTCCGGGCGGAAGGCCAGGAAAGCTACTCCGTTTCCTACGGCCTTCCCGTGGGTACGCTCGGAACACGCCTGCAGCTGGCGCACTACGATGACAAGACCCGGGTCATCGACGGGCCGTTCGCGAAGCTGAAGCTCTCGGGCGAGTCGCTGGCCACGGTGGCCTTCCTCCGCCATCCGCTTCTCTTGGGAGACGCCTACCAGCTCGATGCCGTCGTCGGTGCGAAGAAGCGCGATTCAAGGAATTGGCTTGACCGGATCCTGCTTCAGGACGTCGAAACCCGCGACTATAGCCTGGGACTCGAGGGGCAGCTGGCCGACAATTCCGGTTACTGGCTTGCCTCGGCAACACACCTCGGCGTGCGCAGCCGGCAGGCCGCGAACCCTTCCCGCACCTTCCACATCTGGCGGGGCGTGCTGCGTCGCCACCAGGAGCTGGCCAAGGGATTTGCCGTAGTCGGCGGCATCACCTGGCAGCATACGCGCGACGACTTTCTCCCGGCGAGCGAGCAGTTCCTGCTCGGCGGCGAGGGTTCGGTGCGCGGCTATGCTCCCGGGATTCTCAGCGGTGATCGCGGCGCGATCCTCAACCTTGAGCTGCATCATCCGCTCCCTCTGTTTTCAAGCAGTGGTGGCGAACCGCAGGCGAGCGGGTTCTTCTTCATCGATTCGGGCTACACCCGGCCATATCGGCCGCCGGGCGATCCGCGCGACGGCAAGGATTCCCTCACCGGCGTCGGCTGGGGCATGAACGTTCCGGTCGGCAAGGGCGGGCTGTTGCGGGCCACGTACGGCTCGCCGCGGGTCAATCGGCCCGAGGAAACGAAAAATTACCGCATCACCATTCAGTTCGCCTGGAATTTCTCCTTCTAGTCTAGAGCGGCGCTGTCGAACGGACAGCCGCCGCCCAACCATGATGCGATCAGTCGCCGCGCTTCTGGCATTTCTCTGCATCACGCTGCACGCCCGCGCGGACACCGTACTCCAGCCCGAGCCGGCCAGCGGTTTCTCGCCTGCCCCCGAAGCACGCGGCCGCCTCTTCATGGCCGTGACCGCCCATCCGCTTGCCACCGATGCGGCCGTCGAGATCCTGCGCGCCGGCGGCACGGCGGCGGATGCGGCGATCGCGGCGCAACTGGTGCTGAACCTGGTCGAGCCGCAATCCTCCGGCCTCGGCGGCGGCGGCTTCCTGCTTTACCACGATGCGCGCGAGAAGCGGCTGCGCGCCTACGACGGACGCGAAACGGCACCGGCGGCGGCGCGGCCCGGGCGCTTCCTCGGCAACGACGGCAAGCCGTTGCCCTTCTTCGAAGCGGCGGTGGGCGGCCGCTCGGTCGGCGTGCCGGGCCTGCCGGCGCTGCTCGATCTGGTCTATCGGAATCACGGCCGGACGCTCTGGCCGAAGCTGTTCGGGCCGGCATTACGACTCGCGGTG
>Ga0154020_10002803_pt1 | contig 21207 bp, 15 predicted proteins | sample Klosneuvirus_201_FD_109709 | JGI IMG/M metagenome (GOLD analysis project Ga0154020, IMG submission 109709) | Active sludge microbial communities from wastewater, Klosterneuburg, Austria - Klosneuvirus_20160825_MG | ecosystem: Engineered > WWTP > Aerobic digester > Activated sludge | place... | reverse complement strand
GGATCGAACGGGTCGTCGACCTCGAGCACGAGCGCGGGCGCGAGCTCCTTGAACTGGGCGTCGAAGGTGTACTTGTCGACGGGGAGGGGGAGCAGCGCGGGCGGCGCGCCCAGCGACACCTCGCGCGAGGGCGTGAGCGGCGCGAGGAAGACCACGCGGAAGGTGCCCTTGTCCTCGAGGTCGACCTCGAGCGGACCATCCACCGGGCGCTCCTCGGCGCGCGACGCGGCGTCCAACGCGGCGGGCCTCACGGCCGCCGCGGGCCCACCGAAGCCGATCGAGAACCCGCCGAGTACGCCCTTCTTGTCGTCTTCGCTCACCCGCCCGGGATATCACGCCCGGCTTCGCGACCGAAGCGGCGGATCGCGCGGCCCGGTCACCAGCAGATCATCGGGTCACCAGCAGATCATCGATCCGGAGTAGCCGCACTCGGGGCGCGCCATCGTCGAGTACAACATGCCGGTGAGGAAGCCGATGCCGAGGCCGAGCGTGGCGCCGGCCGCGAGCTGCCCGGCGTTCTCGTAGTTGCCCGCGCTGCGCCCCACGACGGTGATGCCGCCGAGGATCAGCGGGATGCCGACGTGCCCGAACAGCCCGAGGCCGCTCACCTGACCATCGCTCCACTTGGTCGTGTCGATGATGAAGACGGCGAGCCCGTGGCCGAGCGTGGCGCCAGCCCCGAAGGCGTGGGTCGACGGCGAGCCGAAGTCGGCGCAGCCGGGGCCGCCCTGGTTGGTGTCGTCGCAGCCGGGCCGCGGGCCTTTGATCTTCGCCTTGAGGAAGTTCTCGTTCACGAACGCGAACGTGGAATAGGTCATCATCGGCGCGAGCACCGAGTAGTGCCAGCGCGCGTGCCACCCGGTCGTCACCTCGGAGCCTGGGTAGAAGATGCGCGGCATCAGGAGGCCCGCGGAGACCGCCGCGACGAGGGTCGCATCGGTCACGCCGCCCCATGTGGCGTCACGACTCGGAGGAGGAGTGACCTGGGCGCTCGCGCTCCCCGTCACAGCCAACGTCGCCACGGCTACACCCGCGAGAAGCAGTTTGCGCATCGATCAGGTTCCTTGCGCGACAGTCTCTACGACAAGCGGGCGTCGGGACCAACAAACGACGAACGGCCCCTGGTCGATCTTGGTCCTGCCGAGCTCGGCTGCACCCTGGTCCAGGGGGTGAACGACAGGAAATTCAGCCACTTGCAACTTTCTTGGGGGCGGCGAGGTGGAGGCTTGTAACGAGGGGCTGCCTCTGTAGACTTACGCTCGGACCTTCTGGTGGTAGCCAATCCATCCACGCTGGGTCCGGCGACGCAAACCTCCGCTTCGGTCCGGTCTGCGCCGCCTCGACTTTCTGGCCGCTCGTGGGAGCCACCCTCACGACGGAGGAGGACAGGCAGCGCAAGTCGAGGTTCCGAGAAGACTCGGAACTCCCCCCGGTTTCCAGGAGAGGAATCGCGGGGTCAAGTCCACGAGGCACTCGTTCGCATGTCGCGTCCGGGCGCCGATTCACATCGATTCGTTTCGGAGGTTTCCCATGGCCTATACATTCTACACCGCGATCAAGGGCAAGAAGCAGGGTCAGTTCAAGTCGAACAGCAAGCAGGAGAAGCGCAAGGACAAGTGGATCGAGGGCCTCTCCTACTTCCACGAGGTCAAGTCGCCGCGTGACATCGCGACCGGCCAGGCGAGCGGCAAGCGCCAGCACCTGTCGATCACGTTCGCGGCCGAGTGGGGCCCCCAGACCCCGCAGATCCTCCAGGCCCTCTGCACCAACGAGGTGCTCCCCGAGGTCGAGTTCAACTTCGTCAAGACGAACGAGAACGGCGAGGAGTACGTCTACCACAAGATCAAGCTGACCGACGCGACGGTCTCGAACGCCAAGTACTCGACCGGCTCGGCCGCGGGTGAGGGCGCCTCGACCTCGAAGCACACCGGCCAGCACGACACCCACGAGCTCGAGACCATCTCGCTCAGCTACCGCAAGATCGAGATGGAGAACATCGACGGCAAGACGATGATGCTCGACGACTGGCACCTCCAGGGTGGTTGATCCCTGACCCAGGGTCCGTCCAAGTGACCCGCGTGACGCCTGCTCCCACCAAGGGGGTGGGCGTCTCGCTTTTTGCGCGCTACCAGGGACCGACCATGTTCGCCAACGATCGTCCTCTCCTCGGCGTCTACTGGGGTGACCGCGCGGAGTCGCTCGAGGAGAGCGCCGCGAGGGCCCACGGCATCCTCGACGCGCTCGCGGGAGAGGGATCGGGCCCGTGGCGTCTGCGCGCCGACGACACGCCGCTCGACGAGGCCGGGGCGATCGCCGCGGCGATGCGCGCGCACGTCGAGGCCGCCGAGCTCGACGAGTCGTACGGCTTCGTCCTCGAGGCCCAGAGCGAGCAGGGCTGGGTGATCGACCTCACCGTCGGCGCGAAGCTCGACCTGCCGACCGCCCCCACCCCGAACTCCGTCGTGCTCGAGCGCAAGACCGTCGATCTCGCGTCGGAACGCACGCTCCTCCGGTCGCTCGTCGAGCGCACCGATCCGGAGTGGGGCGTCTCCACCCGCTTCGCGCGGGTGATGGAGCTCGCCCTCGCCGGGAGCCCCGGGGCGCCCCACGTCGGCGCGCTCACGTTCTTCTCGGCCCGCCGCGGGAACCTGCCCCCGCTGCCGGCCGGCATCGAGCTCGAGTCGTGGACCGAGGGGCACCTGCTCACCGTGGTCGGCGCGCCGTTCGAAGAGACGCGCGATCGCGCCCACGACTTCCTCGCGCAACGCGGGCGGCTCCGCCCGATCCTGGTGCGGTCCGACCACGCCCCGGCGACGGAGCGTCGGGGCTCGGATCCGGCCCACGCGATCGCGACCTCGTTCCTGCACCACGCCCTCCGCGCGGCGGACGTCGGCCTGGTGATCGGTCCCGGCGCGCCGCACGGCCCCGCCGATCTCGCGCTGTACCTCGAGGGGGCGAGCCCGCTCGAGGCGGTGCCCCACCTCGTGATCGAGGTGGTCGGCGCCGATCCCGCGGTCGCTCGCGAGGACCGGGGCGCGCGGATCGAGGCCCACGAGCGCGCCGGGGTCCCCTACGTATGGCTCCTCGATCCGCGGCTCGGGCTCCTCGAGGTGCTCGAGCGCGGGGCCGACGGCCGCTACGTCCGGGCCGCGACCGCGAGCGAGAGCGGGAGCTTCGTCGGCCTCGCCACGGTGACCCTCGAGCTCGACGCGCTGTTCGCCGAGATCGATCGCTGGGCGCGGTAGCGCCGCGCGGCACAGAGACGGTCGACGATTCGGAGGACGCCCGCCGCTACGGCTTGTGTGGCCCGCCGCCCGCGGGCGGGAACTGCGGCGCGCCGCTGCCGACCGCGGTGAGGCCACGCGGGTTCTGCCCGCCGCCGCCCGTGTCGCGCGAGAACTGGTTGTAGGCCTGGACGAACTGCGGGCCGAAGATGAGGCCGAACGCCTCCTTCTCTTCGTCCGCGAGATCGCTGTGGCGCTCCTTGTAGACCTCCCACAGCTTCTCGAAGCGGAACGGTCCGAAGCCGCCGACCTTCTTCTTGTCGGCGAGCGCCTCGATCGATTTCGGCGAGAGCTCGTCGAGCATCGATTTCACGCCGCGCATGATGCCGTCGAGCAGCGCGACCTGGTGGATCATCAGGTCGGCGAACGTGGACTCGATGGCGCGCGGGCCCTCGTTCTCCCGGTCGCGCCAGTCGAGCACCGAGGCCGAGAGCTGTCGCCCGTCGGTGGCCGACTCGACCATGACCGCCGCGGTGGGCACGAGCGAGCGCGCGGTGGGCGCGCGACGCAGCTCCATCTTGGACTGGAACTGCTTGTAGCCGTCGCGGAGCGGGATGAAGGCCTTGAAGAAGACGTCGAGGACGCCCTGCAGCTTGGCGAGGAAGAGGACGATGTCGTTCGCGCCCTCGAGCGGCTTGTTGGGCACGTACGACGCGGCGAGCTCCTTGAGCGCCTGCAGCGCCATCGCGTCGTCACGGCCGGTGGCGCCGGCGCCGCCGCTGTTCGCGAGGGGCACGCCGACCAGCTGCGCGATGCGCTGGAAGTCGGGCTCCTGGGCGAGGGCGGGGTGGTCGCTCGCGAGACCCTGGACCAGCTGGGCCTTCTGCGCCGCGGAAAGCCCTTGCGATTTGCTCTGGAGCTTCTCGGTGACCTGGGCCCACGCGCTGCGGTAGGCCTCGATGAGGGGCTTGAGCTCGCGCTTGGCCTCGGCGGAGGCGCCGAAGGCCTCGTCGCGGAGCGCCTGGGCCGCCGCCGGGTCGACCGCGAACGTGCTGCCACGCATGCGGACCGCCTGCGGGACCTTGGGCGCGAGCTCCGCCGGGAAGGCCTGGAAGAGGAGCCCCGAGACCGCGAACTCGTAGTTGCTGACCGCGAGGTCGACCAGCGCGTTCGCATCGATCTTGCCCTGGTTGCGCAGGTACGTGCCGTTGCGGCTCCCGAGGTCGCGCAGGAGCAACTGGCGGCCCTGTAGCTCGAGGGTGCAGTGGAACTGCGAGACGTAGGGGAAGTCGAGCTGCAGGTCGGACAGCGGGTTGCGGCCGATGCGGACGGGGAAGCGCTCGAACGTGCGCTCGAGCACCGTCCCGTCGGCAGTGTTGGTCACGCGCAGGCGCAAGCCGAGCGACACCCCGCCGTTGTAGCAGGATTCCGCCGGGTCCCGCCACGGCCCTCGCGTGTTTGTTGGGAGCCGCGCGGCGGGTGTGCAAACGTACGCGCGTGCGTTCCTTCCACACCGTCGTCCTCGCAGCACTGTCCCTCGGGGCCCTGGTGCTGCCGCACCGCGCGCCGCCCCGCGCCACGAGCGCCGACGACGCTCTGTGCCAGGCGCCGCCCGCGCACAAATCGCCGCCGCGACCGGCCCCGATGGGGACGGGCAGCCCCCTAGAGAGCTGCGCCCTCTCCTCGGAGCTGTGCCTGCCGTTCCTCGAGCGCACCACCATCGCCACGCCCAAGCCCCTGCACAAGAACCCGAAGAACCTCGCCTCGCGGGCGCGCCTGACCCCCTATTCCCCCGCCGTCTCCGAGAAGACCCTCTGCGTCCCGCAGCAGACCTGGACGATTGGCCTGCGAAAGCCGGACATCGCGGTCGATCTGAGCCGGCTCGAGCCCTGGGTCCGGTATTTCACGGAGAGCGAGACCGGTCGCGCCATGACCGCCAAGTGGATCAAGCGCAGCGGGCGCCACCACCACGCGGTCGTCGGCGCGCTCGTGGCCAACGGGCTGCCGCGCGACCTCGAGGCCCTGGTGTTCGTCGAGAGCGGCTACTCGGAGACCGCCAAGTCCCACGCCGGCGCCGTCGGCCTGTTCCAGTTCATGGACAAGACGGGCCGCGACTACGACCTGACGATCACCTCCGAGTACGACCAGCGCAAGAGCATCGAGGCCGCGAGCGACGCCGGGGCCCGTCACCTGTCCGACCTCTACACCAAGTTCGGCAACTGGGAGCTCGTGCTCGCGGCGTACAACCTGGGCGCCAAGACCGTCCTCAAGCGGATGACGGAGACCGGGGCGATGGACTTCTGGAGCCTGGCCGCCATCGAGGGCGCGCTCCCCAAGGAGACCGTCCAGTACGTCCCGCAGATCCTCACCCTCATGCTGATCCTCCGGAACCCCGACCGGTTCGGGTTCGACCATGTGGAAAAGGAGGCCCCGGTGATGTTCACCGACCTCTCGGTCCCGCCGGGCACGGCCTTCGCCACCCTGGCCCGGGCGGCCGGCACCAGCGTCCGCAAGATCCGCGAGCTCAACCCGGAAATCGCCGGCCCCCACGTGCCGCTACGGCTCGGCTGGCTCGCCGTCCACCTCCCCGCCAAGGGGTGGGCCCGCGCCCGCACCATGCTCCCCTACCTCCTCGACACCGGGTCCACGGGACCCGAGTTCCAGGTTGGCGACGATTTCGACTGGGGACGCGATACGTTGCCGGCGCTGGAAGGAAAGCGCCCCTCGGAGTCGCTCGCGTTGATTCCGAAACCAAAGCCGGTCTACCGGCGACCCACTTCGTTGTTCGCGCTACCTCCTCCGGCACCCAAGCAGAAGTCTCCCCAACACTGACCCAAGAAGCCGAGGAACGATGCTCGTTGCCGAACCGCGCGCCCTGCTCCGCAAGCTGAACCCGACCTGCACCAAGGCCCTCGAAGGCGCCGCCAGTGCCTGCATCGGCAGCCGCCACTACGAGGTCACCGTCGAGCACATGCTGCTCGCCCTGCTCGACGACCTCAGCAGCGACCTCGCGGTCATCCTGCACCACTACGGCATCGATCCAGTGACCGCGCGCGCCACCCTGCAGCGCTACGTGAGCGATCTGCGCTCGGGCAACGCCGGCAAGCCCGTGTTCGGCAGCCTCCTCCTCGAGTGGGTCCAGGACTCCTTCCTCTACGCGACGACCGAGCTCGGCGACACGCAGGTGCGTTCGGGCGCGCTGCTCGTCCGCCTGGTCTCCTCGCCCTCCCGCTACCTGCCGTTCGAGCTCCCCATCCTCGACAAGATCGTCCGCGACGATCTGCGCACCAACCTCTCGACCATCGCCGCGACCAGCGGCGAGGCCGCGGCCATGGTGCAGGAGCAGCAGCGCAACGCGGGCGGCGGCGCGTCCGAACCTGGCAAGAGCGGCGGGGCGGGGGGCCTCGGCAAGGCCGACGGACCGCTCGCGCGCTTCTGCTCCGATCTGACCGCGCGCGCCAAGGCCGGCGAGATCGACCCGGTGTTCGGGCGCGAGTCCGAGATCCGGCAGGTGGTCGACATCCTCGTCCGCCGCCGCAAGAACAACCCGATCATCGTCGGCGAGGCCGGCGTCGGCAAGACGGCGCTCGTCGAGGGGCTTGCGGTCCGCATCGCCGAGGGCACCGTGCCCGACCAGCTCAAGGACGTCGCCCTGCTCGCGCTCGACCTCGGCGCGCTCCAGGCCGGCGCCGGCGTGAAGGGTGAGTTCGAGAACCGCCTCAAGGGCGTCATCGCCGAGGTGAAGGCTTCACCGAAGCCCATCGTCCTCTTCATCGACGAGGCCCACACCATCATCGGCGCGGGCAACCAGGCGGGCGGCGGCGACGCGGCCAACCTGCTCAAGCCGGCCCTCGCGCGCGGCGAGCTGCGCACCATCGCGGCCACCACCTACGCCGAGTTCAAGCGCTACTTCGAGAAGGACGCCGCCCTCGAGCGTCGCTTCCAGCCGGTGCGCGTCGAGGAGCCTTCGCCCGAGCAGGCCATCCTCATGCTGCGCGGCGTGGCCGAGCGCTTCCAGGAGGCCCACAAGATCAACATCACCGACGAGGCCGTCCGCGCCGCGGTCAACCTCTCGGCCCGCTACATCAGCGGCCGCTTGCTCCCCGACAAGGCGGTCGACCTCCTCGACACCTCGGCCGCCCGCGCCAAGGTCATGCGCGCCGCGCCGCCGGCGGTGATCGAGGACGCCCGCGCCCTGCTCGCCGGCATCGACCGTCAGCTCGCGGCGATGGACCGCGACCACGCCGCGGGCCACCCGATCGACGACGCCGCGCAGCAGCTCGCCAAGGAGAAGAAGGCCGAGCTCGAGACCAGGCTCGCGGGGCTCGACGAGAAGCTCGCCGGCCAGCGCGCGATCGTCGCCCACATCGAGGAGGCCCGGAAGGCCATGGCGACCGACCCGGGCAAGCGCCCGGAGCTCGAGGGCGCGCTCGACGATCTGCGCAAGATCCCCCGCGACCAGCTGCTCACCCACGCCGACGTCGACGAGGCGCTCGTGGCCTCGGTCGTCGCCGACTGGACCGGCATCCCCGTCGGCAAGATGGTCAAGGACGACGTCGCCGCCATCCTGCGCACCGAGGACCGCCTCCGCGAGCGCGTGCGTGGCCAGGACAACGCCCTCGCCGCGCTCGCCCGCGAGCTGCGCGCCGCGCGCGCCGAGCTCAAGCCCAAGACCGCGCCGCTCGGCGTCTTCATGCTGGTCGGCCCCTCCGGCGTCGGCAAGACGGAGACCGCGCTCGGCCTCGCCGATCTCCTCTTCGGCGGCGAGCGCTTCATGGTCACGATCAACATGAGCGAGTTCATGGAGAAGCACACGGTCTCCAAGCTCATCGGCTCTCCGCCCGGCTACGTCGGGTTCGGCGAGGGCGGCGTGCTCACCGAGGCCGTGCGCCACCGGCCCTACTCGGTCGTGCTCCTCGACGAGGTCGAGAAGGCCGACCGCGAGGTGATGAACCTGTTCTACCAGGTGTTCGACAAGGGCACGCTCGCCGACGGCGAGGGCCGCGTGGTCGACTTCAAGAACACGGTCATCGTCATGACCTCCAACCTCGCGACCGACCTCATCACCAACGCGGCGCCGCCCGGTGAGCCCGTGCCCCCGCTCGAGGACCTCGTCTCGCTGGTCAAGCCCACGCTCTCGGCGCACTTCAAGCCGGCGCTGCTCGCCCGCATGACCGTGGTGCCGTACATCCCGATCGGCCCCGAGGCCCTCATGGACATCGCCAAGATGAAGCTCGGGGCGGTGGGCAAGCGGGCCAAGGAGTCGCACAACATCGATCTCGTCTTCGACGACACGGTCACGCGCGCGATCGCGGACCGCTGCCAGGAAGTCGAGAGCGGCGCCCGCAACGTCGATCACATCCTGCGTGGCACCATCATGCCGCTCGTCTCCTCCGAGATCCTCCGCGGCCTCGCCGAGGGCGTCGAGATGAAGGCGATCCACTTGTCCATCAAGGACGGCGACATCGTCTGCCGTCGCGAGGAGGCCTGATTTCCATGAGGCGCGCGCTACTCTTCTTGCCGTTGACGCTGGCTCTCGCTGCCGCACCGCTCGCTTGGGTGGGCTGCAAGCAAGAGATCTTGCCCGTCAAGGAACCCAAGAAGTGCGATCTGCAGGTCGTCACCCTGACGGTGGTGGCGGCGCCCCTCATCAACCCGAGCAACGAGGGCGAGGCGCGCCCGGTCATCCTGCGCATCTACCAGCTCAAGAACGACGTCCAGCTCCTGAACGCCAAGTTCGAGGAGGTCTGGAAGGACGACAAGAAGACGCTGGGCGAGGAGACGATCGTCAAGGTCGACGAGCTGCCCATCTACCCGAACAGCAAGACCGAGGTGAAGTTCGAGCGTGACGAGTCCGCCCAGTACGTGGTCGGCGTCGCGCTGTTCCGCAACCCCAAGGGTCGTAGCTGGTTCACCACGTTCGAGCTGCCCCCCTCGCCCAAGAAGGGCCAGGGGTGCGGCGCGACGTGCACGGGCGAGGAGTGCGACGGCGGGGCGCCGCCCGTGCTGTTCCCCAAGTTCTCGCTCTGGATCGAGGGCACGCGCATCGACACCGGGGACGACCACCTCGACGACGTCTCCCCCGACGCGGGCCGTTACAACGTGATCCACCTCACCGGCGGCGCGGGCGCGGCGTCCGGGAAGCCCGCCGGTCCGGCGGCGCCGAAGGGCTCCTGAGATGGCGAAGAAGCTCGTCTGGACCGAAGGTCTCTTCGTCACACAGCACCACTTCCAGCAGCTCGACGGCTATCACGAGGCGCTGCTGCGCGAGCGCTTCCGCCTCACGCTGCCGTTCGACTGGGGCGTGAACGATCTCGAGATCGACGAGCGCGCCCTCGCGAGCGGGCAGCTGCGCATCACGCGCCTCTCGGCCATCCTGCCCGACGGCACGCCGATCATCTCGGGCGAGGGCGAGGACGCGGTCCCCACGCGCTCGCTCGACACGGCTTTCAACGCGCAGACCCGCTCGCTCGACGTGTTCGTCGCGCTCGCCCAGCAGTCCGACAGCGCGCCACTGGTCGACCTCGACGCCAAGCCGGGCGCGCCGCACCGGTTCGTGCGCGCGCAGTCCTCCGTCGTCGACGTGAACACCGGGCTCGGCGAGCACGGGCTCTCGTGGGCGCGCCCCAACCTGCGCGTGCTCCTCGGCGAGGAGCGCCGCGAGGGCTTCGACGCCGTACGCGTCGCCCAGCTCGTGCGCAACGCCACCGGGCAGATCACCCTCCGCGAGACCTTCGTCCCGCCGGTCCTCCAGATCCGCTCGTCGCCGTTCATCATGGGTGGCATGCGGCGCCTGCTCGGCGCGATGACCGGCCGCCAGCGCAGCCTCGCCGAGTCCCGCCGCCAGCGCACGGCGAGCGCGGTCGACTTCCAGGCCAGCGACTCCGCCAAGTTCTGGCTGCTCAACACCCTCAACACGCTGATCCCGCCGTTCTCGCACGTGGTCGACCAGGGCCACAGCTCGCCCGAGGACGCGTATCTGGTCCTCGCGCAGCTCATCGGGCAGCTCTGCACGTTCGCGGTCGACGGCGACCCGACCACCATCCCCAAGTTCAACTTCCTCGACCTCGGCGAGGTGTTCGAGCCGATGTTCGCGCGGGCGACCCAGCTCCTCAACGCGGTCATCGCCGAGCGCTACATCCAGATCCCGCTGCAGCGCCGCGACGACGGCATGTATCTTGGCCGCCTCGAGGACCCGCAGGTGCTGCGCTACGAGCTGTTCCTCGCCTGCTCGGGCACCATGCCCGAGGCCAACGTCCGCGACCGGCTGCCCAAGCTGATGAAGATCGCGTCCTGGGGTCAGATCGGCGCGATCCTCAACTCCGCCATCAACGGCGCCCGGGTCGAGCTCGAGTACCGGCCCCCCGGCGCCCTGCCGATCAAGCCCGGATTGACCTTCTTCAAGGTGGTACGCACGCCGGAGTTTTGGCCCGACATCGCTTCCAGCGGGAGCATAGCGCTGTACCACCCGGTCGACCCTGCCGCGACGGTCGACTTCCAGCTCTACGCCGTCGACCCCGCGAACCTCCAGTAAGCCTCTTTTCCCCGCCGTAACCCCGTTTCTGGAATCCCCACCATGCTCGACAAGATGTACTGGGTCTGCTCCGACGTACTGACGCTAGCGAGTCAGCTTTCGTCGGCGCGTGACCTGCCCTCTCCCGAGGTGCTCGCCCGGCGCATCGAGACGCTGTTCGACAACATGGCGCGCAAGGCCCAGGAGGCCGGCATCCCCGAGGCCGACGTGGCCGACGCCAAGTACGCGCTGGTCGCGTTCATCGACGAGCAGATCCTCCGCTCGCCGTGGCCGGGCCGGCAGCAGTGGATGGGGCGGCCGCTCCAGCTCACGTATTACAACGAGAACACCGCCGGTGAGGGCTTCTTCACCAAGATGGATCAGCTCTCGAGGGAGCCGAACCGCGCGCACGTGTTCCAGATCTACTACCTGTGCCTCGCGCTCGGGTTCCAGGGCGTCTACGCCGTCCGCAACGACGGCGACGGCCTGCTCGCGATGACCGAGCGCGGCGCCGCGCTCCTCGCCCGCGCCCTCCCGGGTGGCGAGAACATCAGTCCCCACGGCGAGCCCAAGGACAGTGGTCGCGGCATGTCCCGCGGCGACGCCCCCATCCTCGCCCTCGCCATTGGCTGCCTGGCCCTCGCCCTGGTCGCCTTCTTCGTCCTCAAGCTGGTCCTCGGATCGAGCACGGACGACGCCGTCAAGACGATGGATCAACAGGCCGAGAAGACGGCCCCGAAATAACCGAGCAGAACCATGTGGATCTATTTCCTAGCCGCATTCCTGCTCGCCCTCGTCTGGGTGGCCGGGTATTTCTTGAAGCTTGCCTTCCTCACGAAGGTGCTGGCCAGCGTCGCCGTCGGCCTCCTCGTGGTGGCGGTGCTCGTCTACCGGAGGATGCGCGCCAAGCGCGCCGCCCGCGCCCTCGAGCGTGAGCTGCTCCGTCAGGCCGAGCAGCAGGCGATGAACGCGCGGCCCGATCGTCGGGCCGAGATCGCCGCCCTGCAGCTGCAGTTCACCCAGGGGCTCGCCTCGCTCAAGTCGAGCAAGCTCGGCGGGGTCAAGGGCGCCGAGGCGCTCTACGCGCTGCCCTGGTACATGATCATCGGCCCCCCGGGCGCCGGCAAGACCACCGCGCTCAAGGCCTCGGGGCTCAACTTCCCGTTCCTCGACCCGCGCGGCGGCGGCATCAAGGGCGTCGGCGGCACGCGCAACTGCGACTGGTGGTTCACCAACGAGGCCATCCTCCTCGACACCGCCGGTCGCTACACGACCGAGAAGGACGACTACGAGGAGTGGCTCGCCTTCCTCGACATGCTCAAGCGCTACCGCACGAAGAAGCCGCTCAACGGCGTCATCGTGGCGATCAGCCTCACCGACCTCGCCAACGCCAACGAGGAGCAGGTCGACGAGTACGCGAAGAAGCTCCGCGCCCGCGTCGACGAGGTGATGACCCGCCTCGAGATGATCGTGCCGGTCTACGTGATGTTCACCAAGACCGACCTCGTCGGCGGCTTCGTCGAGTTCTTCGCCGACCTCCGCAAGAGCGAGCGCGGCCAGATCTGGGGCGCCTCGTTCTCGCTCGGCGAGACCCTCGAGAACGCCGGTAAGTCGACCGAGGTCGAGATCGAGACCCTCGTGAAGTCGCTCCACGCCCGCGCGGTCAAGCGCATCGGCAAGGAGCGCAACGACGAGGCGCGCGCCAAGATCTACCAGTTCCCCCTCGAGTTCGAGACCCTCAAGCAGAACCTCGTCGACTTCGTCGGCGGCCTGTTCGAGAAGAACACCTACTCGGAGCCGCCGATCTTCCGCGGGTTCTACTTCACGAGCGGCACCCAGGAGGGCCGCCCGATGGACCGCGTGCTCGGCAGCATGGCCCGCGCGTTCGGCCTGCGCCCCTCGGAGACCCCGAAGGAGGCCACGACCGAGTCCAAGAGCTACTTCGTCACCGACTTCTTCAAGAAGATCGTCTTCCCCGACCAGGACGTCGCCGCCCGCACCGCGCGCGAGCTCCGTCGCCAGCGCCTGCGCCGGCTCGCCTACGCGGCGGCCGCCATCGGCATCGCGCTCGTGCTCATCGTGCCTTCGTCGTGCACGTTCTCCCGCAACATGACCCTGGTCGACGAGACCAAGGCCATGGCCACCGACGCGAGCAAGGTCGTCTGGAGCGACCCGAGCCCGCCCGAGCAGAAGGCCAAGCGCCTCGACGCGCTCCTCGGCCAGCTGCGCAAGCTCGACAACTGGCGCGCCAAGGGCGCCGACCTCGACATGCGGTGGGGCATGTACGTCGGCGAGCGGCTCTACCCCTCGGCCCGCTCGGTCTACGTCGCGCAGCTCAAGGTGGGCTTCGCCGACCCGACCCGCGCCCTCCTCGACGGTCGACTCAAGTCGATCGACCCGGCGAGCGCGCAGAAGGGTGAGGCCTTCAACCGCAGCTACGACGACCTCAAGGTCTACCTGATGATGAGCGACATGGAGCTCTCCCACCTCGACGTGGGCTGGGTCGTGCCGCGCCTCACCAAGCTGTGGATCGCCGCCCTGCGCGCCCCGGTGTCCCAGCCGCTCGAGGACAACCTCAAGCCGCACGTCGAGTTCTACGTCGAGCTCGTCAAGCGCGGCGAGATCCCGCCGTGGAAGATCGACCGCACGATGGTGAGCCGCACGCGCTCGTCGCTCCTGCAGGTCCCCCAGGTCGACCGCGAGTACGAGGCCCTCGTCCGCGACGCCAACTTCGAGATCGCGGCCATCCGCTTCGATCAGCTGTTCTACGGATCGGTCACGCCGTTCGTCACCTCGAAGAAGACCACCACGGTCGACGGGGCGTACACCAAGCTCGGCTGGCTCCGGGTGCGTGAGCTCCTCACCGTCAAGCAGGACCAGCTCGCGGCCGAGAAGTGGGTGCTCGGCGACAACGCCAAGTCCAACGACGAGGACATCAAGAAGGCGGTCAACAACCTCCGCAAGCTCTACTTCGATCGCTACCAGGCGGCCTGGCACGACTTCATCGCCAGCATCGAGGTGCAGTCGCCGGAGAACTCGATCAAGGCGCTCGACGAACTGTCGTCGCTGTCCGAGACCGAGTGGCCCTACCTGCGCCTCCTGCGGACGCTCGACGAGAACACGCGCCTCGAGCTCGTGGCCCCGAAGGGCACGGCCGGCAACGTCGCCGAGGAGCTGCTCGAGAAGGGCAAGAAGCAGGTCGAGAACAAGATCGACCAGACCCTCGGGCTCACCCCCTCGGCGGGCCCCGAGAAGCCCAAGGGTCGACCGCTCTCGCCGGTCGAGGTGGCCTTCCGCCCGATGACCCGGTTCGCGGTCCCCGAGAACCCCCCGAAGGAAGGCGACCCGCCTCCCTCCACCGGCCTCGCGCAGTACCAGGCGGTCCTCGGCAAGCTCATCGGCCTGCTCACGGACCTCAAGGACACCAAGGCGATGCCGGACGGCAAGGCGCTGGCCGCGGAGCTCGAGAACGCCTACCGCACGACGAGCGCGCTGCTCGCCGAGCAGGACGGCTTCACGCGTCCGCTGCTCTCTCCGCTGCTCATGCGGCCCATCGCGCTCGCCTGGCAGGCCATCGGCAAGGACGTCGGCGGCGGTCAGGCGGGGCTCTGGGAGCCGACGGTCTGGAAGAAGTGGAACACCCAGCTCTCGACCCTCTACCCCTTCAACCCCAACTCCACGACGGACGCGTCCGTGCAGGACTTCGGCGAGTTCTTCAAGCCGAAGGAGGGCGTGCTGTGGGGCTTCTACGAGGCCAACCTCAAGGGCACCCTCGAGCGCCAGGGTGACGCCTTCGTCCCCGCGGTCCGCTTCAAGTCCGCGATCCCCTACACCCCGGCCCTGCTCACCTGCCTCAAGAAGTCGGCGGCGATCACCGCCGCCGCGTTCCCCGCGAAGGGGCCCGTCGAGGCGCCGGTGGTGGAGTTCGAGATCAACCTCCACTCGGTGAGCGAGGACATCTCCGAGGTCACCTTCGAGATCGACGGCGCGAGCAAGACCTACCGCAACGAGCCGGAGCAGTGGCTCAAGGTGCAGTGGCCCGCCAAGGAGCCCACGCAGCGCGGCGGTCGGATCAAGGTCCGCGGCATCAACCAGCTCGACGAAGAGATCACGCGTCAGGGTGATTTCGGGATGTTCCGCCTGCTCGAGGCGGCCACCATCAAGCCCGGGCTCGCGCACAAGCCGGGGGCCCCCGTGCCCCTCATCGCCACCTGGGAGCTCAAGGCCCCCAAGGCCTACGTCCGCATGGAGCTGCGCCCTTCCCGCAAGGAGCACCCCTTCGACGACACGATCTTCCGAACTCTCACTTGCCCCCGCGTCATCATCGGGGCAGGTACTCCCCTCGGAAAATGAGTCCAGCGGGCAGGGGCGGCGGAGCGCACGAGCAACCATGAGCAGCCAAGTCGCTGGGTTCGGCAAGGTGCCGACCCTCGGGGATTTCCTCCACGTCCGGGCTTACGACGAGCCCATCCCCGCGTTCGAGCAGTTCCTCACGGACGGCCTCGCCATCGCGGGGGACCGCTACGGCTCGGCGTTCGCGGCGGCCTACGACACGGGGCAGCCGCTCGCCTTCGTCTTTCGCGCGCCGAAGTCGAACGGGCGGGTGGTGGTCGGCCTGTTCCGCCCGAGCCGCGACGCCGTGGGGCGCAAGTTCCCGCTGTGCGTCTGCGTGCCGCTCGAGGCACGCGGCTTCGCGCACCTGCCCCACCTCCTGCCGCTGCTCCTCGGCGACTTCCTCGAGTCCGCCACCGCCGCTTCGTTCGGCGCCGATCAGGTGCGCAGCCAGGCGGAGCTCGAGGCCTGGCTCGCGCGCGTGATGCCGCCACGCCTCGACGAGATCGAGGGCGCGCACCGCGAGTACCACCAGTGGGCCAGCACGACGCCGCACCAGACCGCGTTCGGCATCGTGTATCCCCAGGGGGGAGCCGGTCCGCTCCATGCGATCTCCACCATCCTCGGGTGCGTCGAGGGCTTCCGCGGGCGCGAGCAGCCCGAGACCCCGCTCTCGTTCCGCTTCCCGCTCGGCGCGGGCGGCCCGGCGGCGGCCGCGTTCTGGCTCGACCTCGTGCGCTCGGCTGCTCGCTGGCGCGGCACCGTGCCCACCTCGTTCTGGTCGTTCGACGGCATGAGCGGCGTGCTCCGCATGCAGCTCGGCGATCCGCCCTCCGCCACGGTCGGTGAGCTCTACCGCCCCGACCCTGATTCGGATCACTGTTGTGACCTCACCGTCTCACCAGCCACGGATCCACGCACGATCGCGGCCAGCATGCCCCCGCACGTGGTCGCCGCGCTCCAGCGCCCCGACGTGACGGTGGCGCGGCTCGCGCAGGTCCTCGCGCAGTAGCGACAAAAGCAATTGCATTTCGGCCGCGTCCCCGCTGACCTCACGGGCGCATGGCCCTGCTCGAAGACATCCAGTCCCGCGTCACTCCGCTCGTCGCCCCGATCTCGGAGGCCAGCCCCTCCGGCGCCGACGTGAGCTTCGCTCCCGAGTTCGAGCAGCTCAAGGCCGAGATGGACAAGCTCACCGCGCTGTCCGGCGGCACGCCCAACTGGCGCGACGTCGACACGCAGGCGGTCGCCATCCTCACCACCCAGGCCAAGGATCTCCGCGTCGCGGCCTGGCTGTGCGTCGCCCGCATGCAGATGGACGGGTACCGCGGGTTCGCCGAGGGGATGTCGGTCCTGCAAGGTCTCGTCGACAACCACTGGGCCACGATGTGGCCGGAGGCCAAGCGCGCGCGCGGTCGCGCCAATCTCCTCACCTGGCTCGTCGATCAGTGCACCGCGTTCCTCGAGCAGCGCGACGTCGAGGCGAGCGACGGCGAGGCGGTCAAGCTCACCGACGACGTCCTCTCGAAGCTCGACTCCACGCTCGCGGACAAGCTCGGCGACGCCTACCCCGGCATCAACAAGCTGCGCGGGATGTGGCGCAACAAGATGCGCGCGATCCCCGCCGAGGCCCCGGCCGCGCCCCCCCCGCCGCCTCCCTCTGCTGCCGAGCCCCAGCGCAGCGCGCCCACCCCTTCTGCGCCCGAACCCGCCTCGTCCGGGCCGGCCGTGGCGATCCCCAGCGCCTCGAGCGGCGACGATCCGATCGTCACCGTCCGCGAGTGCGGCAAGACGCTGGTCGAGCTCGCCAAGATGATGCGTCGCGCCGACCCGGCCCAGGCGGTGGCGTATCGCATCGGCCGGACCGGCACCTGGATGGGCGTGGTCCAGGCCCCGCCGGCCGAGGAGGGGCGGACGCGGATCCCGCTGCCCCCGGTCGAGATCCGCAAGCGCGTCACCGCCGCGCTCGACAACCAGAAGTGGATGGACCTGTTGATGGCCGCCGAGGACGCCTGCAACGCCTACCTTTTCTGGATCGACATGCACCGACTCGTCGCGGTGGCGATGGATGCGCTCGGCGCCCTGTTCATGGGCGCGAGGGAAGTGGTCGGCCAGGAGGTCACCCGCTTCGTGAGCCGCGTGCCCACGGTCCCCAACCTCACGTTCGCGGACGGCACGCCGTTCTGCGACGCGGCCACCAAGGCCTGGCTCGAGAGCGAGGCCGGCAAGCACGGCGGTGGCGGGGGCGGCGGCGGTGGGGGCGGTGGCGGCGGCTCGAGCGCGGTCAGCGAGGAGGACGCCGAGGTCAAGAAGCGCTTCGAAGAGGCCCGGAGCATGGTGCAGGGGGGAAAGCCCGGCGAAGGCCTGGCGCTCGCCCACCAGCTCGCCGGACGGGCGGCCGACGCGCGGGCGCGCTTCCGGGCCCGCCTCGAGGTCGCGCAGCTCGCCATCGAGGGTGGCAAGTCGGACATCGCCCGGCCCATGCTCGAGGCCATGGTCGGCGAGGCCGACAGCCGAGGTCTCGAGGGCTGGGAGCCTTCGCTCTGCGCGGCCATCTACGCCAGCCTGCTCGCGAGCATGCCGACCTCGGGCGGAAAGGACGGCGCCACTGACGCGGTCGCGTCACGGAGGGCCGAGTTGTTCGACAGACTCTGCAGGCTGGATCCGGCCGCCGCGCTGCGGATCGCCGGCTGAACGAAAGCCATTCCGGTTTTGGAAGAAGTGAGCGACACTCTCGGGCTCGGTTCGGCACCTCGACTCGTCGAGTGCGGGCCCGAGGCCGACGAAGACTGACGAAGACCCGTTTCGGCACCACCTATAGAGGGGAGCAGGTTTCATGGCGAAAGAAGGTTCGGTCGCTCCGCAGGAGCGCGTGAACATCACGTACAAGCCGGCGACTGGCAATGCCCAGGCCGAGGTCGAGCTCCCGCTGAAGATGCTCTTCATCGGCGACTACACCGGTCGGCCGGACCCCCGTCCGCTCGAGGAACGAAAGCCGATCAACGTCGACAAGGACAACTTCACCCAGGTCCTCGCCGAGCAGAACCTCTCGTTGACGATGAGCGTCCCCGACGTCCTCTCTGGCGAGAAGGACGCGAACCTCAACGTCAACCTCAAGTTCAAGAAGCTCAGCGACTTCGGTCCCGAGGCGGTCGCCGAGCAGGTGCCCGAGCTCAAGAAGCTGCTCGAGCTCCGCCACGCGCTGACGGCCCTCAAGGGGCCGCTCGGCAACGTCCCCGCGTTCCGCAAGAAGATCCAGAACCTCCTCGGTGACCAGGCAGGTCGCGAGAAGCTGATGGCGGAGCTCGGCCTGAAGGAAGGAACCTGATCCATGAGCGAACAGCAGCAGGCCGGCGGCGGCGCGGCCGCCTCCACCGAGGTCTCCCTCCTCGACGACATCCTCAGCGAGACCAAGCTCACGCCGACCGACGAGGGCTATGAGGTCGCCAAGCGCGGCGTCCAGGCCTTCATCGCCGAGCTCCTCGCCCCCAATCGCGCCTCGGACAAGGTCGACAAGGCCTTCGCCGACGCGCTGATCGCCGAGATCGACGCCAAGCTGTCCAAGCAGCTCGACGAGATCCTCCACAACCCGGGCTTCCAGAAGATGGAGTCGGCCTGGCGCGGTCTGAAGTTCACCATCGACCGCACCGATTTCCGCGAGAACATCAAGATCGAGCTGCTCAACTGCAGCAAGGAAGATCTGCAGACCGATTTCGAGGACGCCCCCGAGATCACCAAGAGCGGCCTCTACCGCACCGCGTACACCGCGGAGTACGGCCAGTTCGGCGGCAAGCCGATCGGCTCGATCTTCGCGAACTACGAGTTCGGCCCGGGCCCGCAGGACGTCCAGCTGCTCGCGAACATCGCGTCGGTCGCCACCATGGCGCACGCGCCGTTCTTCGCGGCGGCCGGTCCCCAGTTCTTCAACGAGAAGGACTTCCTCAACCTGCCGAACCTCAAGGACCTCAAGTCGATCTTCGAGGGTCCGCAGTACACGAAGTGGCAGTCGTTCCGCGAGTCCGAGGACGCCCGCTACGTCGCGCTGCTCCTGCCGCGCTTCCTGCTGCGTCTGCCCTACGGTCAGACCACGGTGCCGGTGAAGGCCTTCAACTACGAGGAGCAGTCGACCGGCAACCACGACGCCTACCTCTGGGGCAACTGCACCTACGCCTTCGCGACCCGCATCGCGGAGTCGTTCGCCAAGTACCGCTGGTGCCCGAACATCATCGGTCCCCAGGCGGGCGGCGCGGTCGAGAACCTGCCGCTCCACCAGTACCAGGCGATGGGCGAGATCCAGACCAAGATCCCGACCGAGGTGCTGATCTCGGAGCGTCGCGAGTTCGAGCTCTCCGAAGAGGGCTTCATCGCCCTCTGCTTCCGCAAGGACTCGGACAACGCGGCGTTCTTCTCCGCCAACTCCTGCCAGAAGGCGAAGTACTTCGGTCAGTCGCCCGAGGGCAAGGAGGCGGAGCTCAACTACCGCCTGTCCACCCAGCTCCCGTACATGTTCGTCGTCTGCCGCATCGCGCACTACCTCAAGGTGCTGCAGCGTGAGCAGATCGGAACCTGGAAGGAGCGCGGCGATCTGGAGCGCGAGCTCAACACCTGGATCGGCCAGTACGTCGCCGACATGGACAGCGTCACCCCCGCCGTTCGTGGCAAGCGTCCGCTCCGCGCCGCCCAGATCATCGTCAGCGAGGTCGAGGGCAACGCCGGCTGGTACAAGGTCGACATGCGCGTGCGCCCGCACTTCAAGTACATGGGTGCGTTCTTCACCCTGAGCCTCGTCGGCAAGCTCGACAAGGAGTAGTCGCCAGCGCTCGCTGGTCGAATCGCCGGAGCGCAGCAACGCTCCGGCGGTTCGCTTTTTGTGGCTCCGCGCGCGCGATGCGCGGGGTCACTGGCCGAATCTTCCGGCGCGGACGTTCCGACCGGACGTGCTGTCTGCTGCACGAACCCATCGGGTACCGGATGGGGCTAGAGGAGACACCATGAACCGCTTCGGAACCTTGCGCTTCGGAACCTTGTTGTGGGTCCTGCCGCTCGTCGGCTGTGGCGCCCGCACCGCGTTCGACGATCTCCCCGTGGACGACGGCGCGCTCGGCGACAGCGCCGTCGACGGGTCGACGGACTCGACGTTCGACACCAGCCTTGCCGATACGGGGGCTGGTGAGGACGCGATCGCTGTCGACGTCTTCCCGGAGGACATCAGCTTCCCCGACGCGATCGTCTCCGACAGCGCGGTGCCGCCCCCGTTCGACACCGGCCTGCCGCCGACGGACAGCGGCGTGCCGCCGACGGACACCGGCGTGCCGCCGACGGACACGGGCGTGCCTCCGACGGACACCGGCGTGGACAGCGGGCCGAAGCCGATCACCTGCGGCAGCGCCACCTGCGACTCGGCCACGCAGGAGTGCTGCGTCGCGACGGGTGGACCGGGCGGCGCGACGGCGAGCTGCAAGACGAAGGGCACCTGCAGCGGCGGCGTGACCCTCTCGTGCTCGAGCGGCGCGGCGTGTCCCACCGGACAGGTCTGCTGCCTCACGATCGGCACCACGGGCGGGAGCGCCAAGTGCGCGTCGACCTGCGGCAGCGGTCCGACCCCGGGTGGCGGCGGGAGCGCGCGCCTCTGCACGACGGACGCGGAGTGCCCGACCGGACAGCGGTGCCAGCCGATCGGCCTCGGCATCCGCGCGTGCCTGCCGAGTGGTCCCGGCGGCGGGCCGGGCGGCGGGCCGGGAACGCCTCCACCTCTGCCGGACGCGGGCTTCGGCGGCTGACGACCACCTTCGCGCCTCGCAGTGGCGCGCGGGGGGCCAAGCCAAGGGGCGACACCGCTGCGGGCGCCGACGCCACCTCGCAGAGACCGGGCGCGCGGGGGACCAAGGGGCGACACCGCTGCGGGCGCCGACGCCACCTCGCAGAGACCGGGGCGCCCTCACACGAGCCCGACCGCTGTCTTGCCTTCCAGCGGGGGCGTCGCGCGTTGCTTGCAGCGGAGTGTCTTTGCGGTCTCTGCGAGGTGGCGTCGGCGTCCTCGCTCTTTCCCACCTTGCTTGCGCGCGGGTGGGGGGCCGGCGGTCGGTGCGGACGGTGGTAGGCGCAGCGACGAGCGGGCCCTCACACGAGCCCGACGTC
>Ga0154020_10002802_pt1 | contig 21211 bp, 22 predicted proteins | sample Klosneuvirus_201_FD_109709 | JGI IMG/M metagenome (GOLD analysis project Ga0154020, IMG submission 109709) | Active sludge microbial communities from wastewater, Klosterneuburg, Austria - Klosneuvirus_20160825_MG | ecosystem: Engineered > WWTP > Aerobic digester > Activated sludge | place... | reverse complement strand
CTGAGCGGAGCGAAGGAAGCCCCGGAGTTTCGAGCTGTCGCTCTCCAACCCCGGCCACTCGATTACGCCAGTTCTCGTTTTGACCCTGTTTTAGGGCGAGCGGCGGATAAGGATTTACCAGCGGCGAGTGATTGGGTCGAGCGGACCCGTGCGACGGAAGCACGCGAAAGGAAGCAGATCTGAGGACAGATCTGCCTACGTAGTCCGACCTCTCTCAGGTCGGATTCCCTGGGCGACGCGATATCCCGGGTAATTCTGTTTCTTCCGCTCGCCTGGAACCAGTCGCGCACATTGCCAGGACCGTGACTCACCGGCGTTTCCCGCTGTGCGCATCTCAATCCGGTTCGCCACTACCACACTCAGCACCTGGCGACTAAAATCTGGCGGCCATGTTGCATCCAGAGATGCTCACTTCGGTGTCCCGGCTCAGAAATTCATCCATTCATTCAGACTATCATGCCTCACGATCAACAGCCGCAGGACCAGATCTCCAGCGACGTCATTGACTATCCCGCACGCGACATGACCATCACGGTCGGCACGGGAATATCAGTCGGCCAACTCGCTAAAATTCTAAAGCAGGAGAATCAGCAGCTTCCCATCGATGTTGCCAGCGGCGAGATGACGATTCGCGAACTGGTGGATTCCGACATCAGCGGACCACGGCAATTTGGCTACGGCACGCTGCGGGATTATGTGATTGGAATTGAAGCCAGTGATGGAAGCGGTCGTGTCTTTCACGCTGGCGGACGAGTGGTGAAGAATGTGGCAGGTTACGATCTGTGCCGATTGCTGATCGGGGCCAGGGGACAACTGGGAACGCTGCGACATGTGACATTCAAACTGAAACCACTTCCCGCAGCACACTGTCTGACGATTGCCGCCTTCCGATCACTGAAAGATCTTGCGTCCGCGCTGGACAGACTGAACCTGACATCGACCACGCCTCAGATTCTGGATGTTGTCAATCGCAGTGCAGGCGGCAGCGTGTTGCAGGGTGTTGACCCTGCACTCGACCTGACGATGTTGCCAGAGGCCGCTGCATTGCTGGTGCTGGAATTTGACGGTTCGCAAACGGCATGCGAGTGGCAGACGAAGACTGTCGCGGCGGAGTTGCATGGCACCGCAAGCACTGTGATCGCCTGCACGCGGGACGAAGCGGTGACTTTGTACTGCGAGGCGGCAATGACGTTCTCGCATTCGCAGCCTTCGACTCAGGAGGCGTGGCTGGCAAAAATCGTGACTCTGCCATCGCGTGTCGATGCCGTGTTGCGGGTCGCAGAAGAATTCAGCCTGAAAGCCTGCGGTCGAGCTGGAAATGGGATCATTTTTCTGCGGCCCGGGCCATCTGTCATCGACGGCGCGACGATTCGCAGTCGTCTGAGTGAGATCGTTCACGACTGTTCCGGGTTTGTCGAGTTTCAGACTCCCGGCGAAACATGGAGATACCCGGCGGCAGCTCCGACGGTGGAACGGTATGCTGAATCGCTGAAGAAGTTGCTTGGTTAAGGTTCATACGCCTGGACGATTCGGAGAACGGTGCAAGACTTCGCCTCCGACCTTCATTGTAGAACAGTCGTCCCAACGGTTCCGGTCCGTGGCTCTAAATCCACTCAAATGTCACTTCGCTGAAAAAGCATTTAACCGAATATGTCGCAAACTCACTCCCCAACACCCGGCACGCCACCGACTTCGCTTCCCGCGTCGCCCGCTTCGCCGACAGAACTGCTGCCGAAGTTTGGCCAGTCCATTCCCTACGACCGATTTCTCGATTGTGTCCATTGTGGACTCTGCACGTCCGCGTGCCCCACGTATGTCGAGACCGGCGACGAAAACGACAGTCCGCGCGGACGAATTTATCTGATGCGATCGGTTGTCGATGGCAGGCTGCCGCTGACGGACAACGTGCGCCGTCATCTGGATTTGTGCCTCGACTGCCGCAGTTGTGAAACGGCGTGTCCCAGTGGTGTGCAATACGGTCGGCTGATCGAACCCTTTCGCGTCGAAATGCACGAACTCGCAATACCATCGGCGGCCTCCGACTCGACACACGAAACCACGTCTCCTCAAACGCCGCATCGTCCGGACTGGTTCCATCGCTGGATTATGTACGGTCTGTTTCCACATCGTCACCGCATGCGATGGGCGCTAATGCCCGCGCGAGTGGCGCAGTTGCTGAAGCTGGATGTTTTGGCCGAGCGAATCGGACTAACCCGCCTGTTGCCGGCGAAGCTGCGGCGCATGCAGGCGCAGTTGCCAAAACTCAAAGCCGGACTTCCGGAGTTGCCCGCATTCCTTCCGGCAAAGGGAATTCGTCGTGCCCGCGTGGGATTCTTCATTGGCTGCGTCGCGGACGCGATGTTTCGTCACGTCCACTGGGCCACAGTCCGCGTGCTGCAGGAAAACGGCTGCGACGTCATCATTCCACGATGCCAGGGTTGCTGCGGAGCCATTCACTATCACAGCGGTGCCTCGCAGCCCGCACTGGATCTAATGCGACAAAATATGACTGCGTTTCAAGGCGAGAACCTGGACGCCATCATCGTCAACGTCGCTGGTTGCGGAGCGATGATGAAGGACTACGGACACATTCAGGAAGAGCTCGCGGCAACACATTCGGCCACGGCGGACGTATCCAACCAGCACGCAGCCAACCAGCAAGCAGCCAACCAGCACGGTGACAAAAATCCCTCGACAGAATTCTGCGGTTTGGTGAAGGACATCAGTGAGTTTTTAATGACGCTTGGTCCCGTCAAGCCGGAAGGGCGAATTGACGCGGTCGTCGCCTATCAGGATGCCTGCCATCTGCAGCACGCTCAAAAGATTCGTCAGCAGCCGCGAGACCTGCTCAAACTGATCCCTGGAATTTCTCTACAGCCAATCGCTGAATCGGAACTCTGCTGCGGTGCCGCCGGAAGCTATAATCTGACTCAGCCGGAAATGGCCGATCGCCTCGGGCAGCGAAAAGTCGGCTGCCTGATGGATGTCAAACCGGACATCATCGTGTCAGGTAATGCGGGCTGTTCTCTGCAACTGCAGGCAAAACTGAAAGAAGCGGGACACAGCGTCGCCGTATTGCACCCGATGGAGTTGCTGGACATCAGCTACCGTGGCGGACAATTGAACGAACACTTCTGACGACACTGGAACCCATGCCGAACCTGCCTGAAATCCGCGCCGTCGTGTTTGATCTCGATGGTTTGATGCTCAACACCGAAGATGTTTTCGATCTTGCCGGAAAGCAATTGCTGGAACGTCGTGGTCTGGAAATGACCGACGACATCCGGCACCGCATGCTTGGCCGACGTCCGGTCGATGCCTTCAACGCCCTCAAGTCGCTCACCGGCATGACGGATCGTATCGAAGATCTGATGCACGAGACAAAAGAACTGTTCGAAGCGATCGCCGAGAACACACTAACGACGATGCCGGGATTACACGATGTGCTGGAATTGATCGAATCGCGTGACTTGCCGCGCGCCGTGGCAACGTCTTCACCGCGATCTTACATGACACAACTGCTGGAACGATTTGGACTGCTCCACCGCTTCCATTTCACTTTGACCGCTGAAGATGTGACGCACGGAAAGCCGCATCCCGAGATCTATCTGATGGCCGCGAGTATGCTCAACGTGCCGCCCTCCCAGATGCTGGTTCTCGAAGACAGCGAAACCGGCACCCGCGCCGCTGCCACTGCCGGAGCATACATCGTCTCTGTCCCCAATCGCCACACGGCAGTCGGCGACTTCAGCATGAGCCGCCTGCGCATCGACAGCCTGCTCGACAAACGGTTGCATGATTTGTTGCGGTAGCTGCGCAAAGACCGCCAAGCATGGTGCGTCACGATTCGTAGCACCAGGCACAATCTGGGGTGCGCGATAAATAGAAGGTTCATGATTCGCCGTGCAGAGCCTCATCGTTGAGTCGCTTGTCTTCGTCCCGATAAATGTGGAACTCACTACCGATCAGGAAATCCTCTATCGCGATCGCGAGCCGACGCTGGAGCTCCTTGAATCCGGACGGCCGTGGAGTTTCACCGGAGACGGCAATCTCTTTCGTCTCGTCTCGGAGGCCCTGCGAATTCAGTTTGCGTATCTTTTTGATCCAGTCCTTGCGGTTCACACGTCGCTTGTCGAGCCGCTGCCGCATCAAATCACGGCCGTCTACGAAGTGATGCTCATGCGACAGCCATTGCGATTTCTGCTCGCCGACGATCCGGGTGCCGGCAAGACGATTATGGCCGGACTGTTGATTAAAGAACTGATTGTCCGTGGCGATCTGAAGCGCTGCATGATCGTTTCACCGGGCAATCTGGTTGAGCAATGGCAGGATGAACTCAGCGAGAAATTCCAGTTGCCGTTCGAAATCATGACAAATGACAAATTCGAATCGGCGCACAGTGGTAACTGGTTTTTGGAGAACGACCTGGTCATCTGCCGCCTCGACAAGCTCAGTCGCAACGAATCGGTACAGGACAAGTTGCATGTAACCGACTGGAGCAACGCTTCGGCCGCATTCACCGTATCGGCCAGACAAATGTGTGCCATCTCTGGAATGTCGTAGCGGGCGAGACGCGGGAAGGCGACGTATTTCGACGACTATTGGAGAAGCAGGAAGTTGAACGAGAAGCCCTTGGCGGAGCGGTGTTCGACGTGCTTGGAAAGGCAATCGAAGGCCGAAAGCTTCGTGACCTGCTGCAAGAGGCGATTCTTTACGGCAACCAACCCGAGGTCCGAGCGAAGCTAAAGGAAAAGGTGGAGGGGGCTCTCGATCACGCTCGTCTTCGGGAGCTGATTGAGGATCGTTCGCTGGAACACGAGACGATGGATACGTCACGAGTCCGCGAGATCCGCGCCACAATGGAACGCGCCAGTGCGCGACGACTGCAACCGTATTTCATCGCCACATTCTTCCGTGACGCGTTCGCGCACCTTGGCGGCAAGCTTCGCGAACGCGAAAGCAAGCGATTTGAGATCAGCCACGTCCCCGCCGATGTTCGCAATCGCGATCGACAAATCGGAACGCGAAATAAACTTCAGCGGAAATACGAACGCATTACGTTCGACAAGCAACTCATCAACGTAGAGGGTCAGCGGCAAGCGGCATTTGTGTGCCCCGGACATCCATTGCTCGACACTTGCATCGACCTCATCCTCGAACGTTACCGCGACCTGTTGAAGCAGGGAGCGATCCTGATCAACGAGGCGGATCCGTCAGAAGACGTCCGAGCACTGTTCTACCTGGAACATACGATTCAGGATGGTCGCACCACGGACAGCGGTGTTCGGCGTGCCGTCAGCCGTCAGCTTCAGTTCGTCACCATCGATCGTGACGACAAAGTCCGCTCCGCCGGATATGCGCCGTATCTTGATTATCGCCCCGTCACAGAGGAAGAACTTGCCTCGATTCAGCCACTTCTCGAGGAAGATTGGCTCACTCGCGATTTAGAAGAACGAGCTATCGAATACGCAATCTCTGAGCTTGTGCCTCGACATGTCCAGGAAGTTCGCGGCCGGAAAGACGCATTGATTGACAAAACAATTCAGGCAGTCACGGAACGGCTCACCAAAGAGTATATGCACTGGGATAACCGCGCACAGCAACTGAAGGCTCAGGAAGAAGCTGGAAAGACCCCGAAGCTCAACTCGCGCAAAGCGGAGCAACGGGCAGACGATCTGCAAACGCGGCTGAAAAAGCGATTGGAAGAACTGGATCAGGAAAAGCAACTGTCACCGAAATCTCCGATCGCCGTGGGAGGAGCCCTGGTACTTTCCAACGGGATGTTGCGAAAGCTCTGCGGTTATTCAGCAGAATGGGGATGACATTCACGCTCACGAAACGAAACGTGTTGAAATGATCGCTATGAAAGCGGTCATGGAAGCTGAGGAAGCACTCGGCCATTCACCACGCGACGTCAGTGAAGACAAGTGTGGCTATGACATCGAATCGATCGATAGTCAGACTAAACGGCTCAGGTTCATCGAAGTCAAAGGGCGAGTCGTCGGAGCAGACACCGTCACGATTGCCCGCAACGAGATCGTGACAGGCATCAATTCTTCAACGAGTTTTATCCTCGCGATCGTCCAGGTAAATGGCGACAAGCCACTGGCACCTGTCTACGTGCGAACTCCGTTTGAACGCGAACCGGATTTCGATGTCACGAGTGTCAACTACAAGTTGAACGAGATGCTCCAGCGGAGAGGTCCGCCGACATGAGTGACGTTCCAATGCTTGAGCAGTGGATGCGGGACACCGAGGGCGAAAACCTCGAATTCAAGTCGGCTCGCAACAACTTCCATTTTGACGAACTGACGCAGTATAGCGTCGCGCTCGCCAATGAAGGCGGAGGCAAGATCATTCTTGGTGTCTCCGACGCCCGTCCACGTCAAGTAGTCGGCTCAAACGCCTTCAACCAACCAGAACGGACTCGCGCCGGTTTGAATCAGCGATTGCACCTCGGAGTCACGTTCGAGGAAATTCAGCATCCGAACGGTCGCGTTCTGGTCTTCCACATTCCCAGCCGACCGGTTGGCATAGCAATCCAATGGGAAGGACGTTATCTGATCCGCGACGGCGACAGTCTCGTTGGCATGTCCGGCGAACGATTGCGTGACATCATCGCCGAATCGGAACACGACTTTTCGGCCGACGTCTGCCAAGGATTGTCGATCGACGACCTTGAGACTGCCGCGATCGAAGAATTCAGGAAACGCTGGATCGACAAGAGCGGCAAAACAGGTCTGGCGGCGTTGTCGAAAGAACAATTACTTTCAGATATTGAAGCAAGCACTAATGGGCAGGTAGCCTATGCGGGGCTGATTCTCTTTGGGAACCGCCCGGCCATACGCAAACATCTCGCACAGGCCGAAATTGTTTTCGAGCATCGATCGAGCGATGCGCCCGGCCCCGCTCAACACCGTGAGGAATTCACGGAAGCATTTTTTCTGTGGTACGACCGGCTGTGGGGATTGATCAACCTGCGGAATGACCTGCAGCATTATCAGGACGGAATGTTTGTGCTGGACGTGCCTACCTTCGGCGAGCGGGCGGTTCGTGAAGCCATTCTGAACGCCGTGAGCCATCGCAATTATCAACTCGGCAGCAACATCTTCGTCCGGCAATATCCTGATCGTATCGAAATCGACAGTCCCGGCGGTTTCCCGGCGGAGATTACGCCCGGCAACATCCTGTACAGACAGTCGCCACGGAATCGCCGTGTCGCAGAAATCTTTGCCCTATGTGGACTGGTTGAACGCGCCGGCCAGGGCGTCGATTTGATGTACTGCGATGCGATCCGACAAAGCAAACTGCGTCCTGACTTCACCAAGTCAGACCAGTATACTGTGAGCGTTTTACTTGCCGGACGCATCCGAAATACGGCATTCATTCGCTTTCTCAAGCAGTTCGAGTCTGACGACCTGGAACAACTGGGAACCGACCAATGGCTGGTTCTGGACTCATTGAGTCGTGAGGAACCCATTCCTGTTGATTTGTTGCCATGCACGAATCACCTGATCGATCTGGGGATGGTAGTTCGGGCGGGACGTGGGCGGTTGATCTTGTCCGAGGCTTACTACCGGTTTCAGGGTCGCGAAGAGACGTATAATCGCTTGCGCGAGAATGAAGTCAGGAAAGAGATTCTGGAGCGATACTTGGCGGAGCGGGCTGTGGATGGATGTTCGATGTCGGATTTGAAAGTTCAAGTACCTGTCTTGAATCGGAAGCAAGTCAAGAAACTGATGGATGAACTCCGCGACGAAGACCGCGTACATGTGCGAGGCGAACGCCGTGGAGCGAAATGGCATCCTGGGCCTGATTCAGCACCCGATCAAACTGGGAACTGAGGGCCGAGTTATGACCCGCTATGACCCAAAAGAGCCTGAATCCCGCCTTCCCTCGAAATTGGAATTCGACGCAAGTCACTTGGATACAAGGAGATGCGATACAAGAGTTATGACCACTTATGACCCAAACACCGGAGTTTTGGCGAGTTCTGCCCGAACCCAAACGGAACTCGGAGCCAGAAACCCCAGATGACCAAGTACCGCAAAAAGCTGATCGAAGTGGCCTTGCCGCTGGAAGCGATCAACAAGGAATCGGCACGTGAAAAGTCCATTCGGCACGGACATCCATCGACGTTGCACTTGTGGTGGGCACGGCGGCCGTTGGCTGCCTGTCGGGCCGTGCTGTTTTCGTCGCTGGTGAACGATCCGGAAGTCGATCCGATGTACGGAATCGACAAAGAGATTGCGTACACCGAAAGGGCAAAGCTGTTCGATCTGATCGAAGAACTGGTGCAGTGGGAGAACAGCAATAATCCGCGAGTCATCAACGCCGCTCGGCTGGAGATCGCTCGCAGCATTGCTGCCAACAAGGTTACGGATAAGGAGTTGAAGGACAACACGCCGCTGGTCGAAATGCCCCCAAACTGACAGTTCAACAGTCGAAGTGTCTCCCCGATCCGCCGTCGGTCGCCGCCAAATTGCTGGCCGACATTCAACGAGCTAAAGGCAACGAAGCCAGCGAAGTCGCGCGCGAATTGTCCTACCGGCTCTACAGCACCTGCGAACGCAAGAGCTGGGCCGGCGAGGCGCGCAGCTATAATGGCTTGGTCGTAAGTTGGCCGGAAGTCTCGCGGTTGGCTCGTCAATTGAAGAAGACAGGACCACGCGCTACGCAACAGGAATAGCGACATCGATTCACGAAAAAATCGGCGATGCAATCACGCTGTTCCGGAATGGCATCAAGCCGTTCGTTGAACGAGAATTGCAGTCGTATTACGGCGACGACTGGAAGAAGATGGTCGGTGAAACATTGCGATTCGATCCGGGCGAAGACTAGGACACATGGGCCTATCTGGCTGCCATGTGGGAATCCTGGAACCTGGTTTTCCGCAACACGCTTGGCCATGCCGAGCGTAGTATCGTTTCGGAATTGCGCGACGTTCGTAACAAATGGGCTCACGAGAAATCCTTCTCGTCCGACGACACCTATCGAGCAATGGACAGCATGGAACGACTGCTGGAAGCGATGTCAGCGGGCGACGTCGCTTTGGCCATCAATCAGCAGAAGATGGAGATCATGCGGCTAAAGCTGGCCGAGCAAACTCGGCACGATGCCAAACGCCGAGCCGCCGGTGCAACCGAAGGAAGTCCGGCCAACGGATTGCCTTCGTGGCGTGACATCATCGAACCACACGATGACGTGGCTTCCGGAAACTATCAGCAGGCCGAGTTTGCGGCTGACCTGAATCAGGTCTACACGAATCGGGCCTCTGCCGAATACGGCGATCCCGTCGAGTTCTTCCGCCGCACATATCTGACGCAAGGGTTGCGAGACCTGCTGACCAATTCACTAAAGCGGCTCGTGCTGGGCAAGGGTGACCCGGTGGTGGCTCTGCAAACCAACTTCGGTGGCGGCAAGACGCACTCGATGCTGGCTCTGTTTCACATGTTCTCTGGTACGCCGTTCAACCAGCTTCCGAACGTGGATGATCTGATTTCCGCACTCGGCATTGAGGAACTCCCTGCCGTGAAGCGTAGTGTGCTGGTCGGTCAGTATCTGTCGCCCGGCGAAATCCACAAGATGCCGGACGGAACCAAGGTCAAGACGCTGTGGGGCGAGATGGCATGGCAACTGGCTGGCAAGAAGGGCTACGAGTTGGTCCGTCAGGCCGATGAAAGCGGCACGAATCCGGGACGTTCGCTAATCAGGCTGTTCGACATGGCTGGCCCGTGTTTGATCCTGATCGACGAATGGATTGCCTATGCGCGTCAGCTCTACGAGAAGTATGATCTTCCGGCTGGCAGCTTCGACACGCAATTCACGTTCGCTCAGGCATTGACCGAAGCCGCAGCTGATTCAAAGAACACTTTTGTTGTGTTGAGCGTTCCGTCATCCGACATTGAGCTGGGCGGCACGGCTGGTAAGGAAGCACTCAACCGACTGGAAAACGTCGTGGCTCGCAAGGAAGCCACCTGGCAACCCGCCAGCAGCGAAGAAGGTTTTGAAATCGTCCGCCGCCGCTTATTCAAGCCGATCGTATCGGAAGACTTATTCCGCCAGCGGGATACTGTGGTTCGAGCGTTCATCGAAAACTCTCGAGCCCGTGGAAAAGACTTTCCTGCCGATGCCAGCTCCGCAGACTACGAAAAGCGGATGAAGTCAGCGTTCCCGATTCATCCGGACGTGTTCGACCGGCTCTACACAGAATGGTCGACCCTTGATCGCTTTCAACGTACTCGTGGTGTCCTGCGCTTGATGGCCGCCGTCATTCACGAATTGTGGGAGCAGGGCGATCAGAATCTGATGATCCTTCCCGGCATGCTACCGCTACACCAGCCAGCCGTGACAAAGGAGTTGATTCGCTATCTGGAACCATCATGGCCGGTGATCGTGGAAGCCGACGTGGACGGCCCTGATTCAACGCCGCTTTCGATCGACCGCGAAAACTCGAACCTAGGCCGATTCTCAGCAACTCGTCGCGTGGCCCGGACCGTATTTCTTGGCACCGCACCAATGCGAGGTACTGCCAACCGGGGGAAAGACATTCGCCAGATCAATCTCGGTTGCGTTCAGCCCGGCGAGAGCACCGCGACATTCGGCGATGCTCTGAGACGATTACAGAACAAAGCAAAATACCTGCACACCGACGGCGAACGATCCTACTACGATCCTGCTCAGAATATCAGCCGTGACGCCGAATCACGCAAAGAAGACTTCAGCAACGCCGCCGTTCATGAGCGAATCTCCAAGCTGATCAAGACGACCGAGAAGGATAAGGCGGACTTTGAACGAGTTCATCCATGTCCGTCGTCGCCATCCGAGGTTGTCGATGAACCATCAGCGAGGCTTGTGATACTTCCACCTGTCGAAACACACACGTCAGCAAACACTGATTCGCGTGCCGTCAAACAAGCCGAGGCATATCTCAACTCTCGTGACTCCGGACCTCGTATTTATCGAAACATGCTGGTCTTCGCGGCAGCCGCTCACACGCGACTCACGGAGTTGGACGACGCCGTCCGCTGGAGCATGGCTTGGGACGCCATCTACGCCAAGCGGGAAGAGCTGGACTTGAATCAGTCGCAGATCCGAACCGCGGACGCCAAGCGGAAAGAGTGGGAAGGTGTCGTCGGCCAGCGAATCAGCGAAACGTATTGCTGGCTGATCGTGCCGACCCAACTCAAATCCAGCGAACCCGTGAGCTACGAGGCATTCCGGCTTCGCGGTTCCGATTCCATCGCCGAACGAGCCACAAAGAAACTCGCCGACCAGGGAGCGTTGGTCACGGTCTATGGCAGCAACTTGTTGCGTATGGTTCTCGACGGTATTCCGCTCTGGCGCGGCAATCACGTATTGGTCAAGCAATTGTGCGAAGACTTCGCTCAGTATCTGTACCTGCCACGCCTCAAGAATGATCGCGTCGTCATTGCATCGATCGAACAAGGAATCTCGCTGCTGATGTGGGCCGACGATGGATTCGCCTACGCTCAGGACTTCGACGCGGACCGAAACCAGTACATCGGTCTCACCGCTGGTCGTACCACACGAGTCACCGCCGACCACACAAGCCTGGTCGTCAAACCCAGCGTCGCTGAGGCTCAGCTAGCAGCCGCAGCGACTGCCACAACATCAACCGGCACAGGAACGACCGGCACCGGAGGAGGCACAAGTCCCGCTGGCACGACCGGCACAGGCACAAGCGCCACCGGCGGGACCGAGCCCGTTGAACCACCACCAGCCAAGCCTCGGCGTTTCTACGGCACCGTAACTCTCGACGCCACCCGTCTCGGCCGAGACGCCGGCCGCATCGCCGAAGAAGTCCTCAGCCACCTGGCCAGCCTCCACGGAGCCAAAGCCGAAGTCACTCTCGACATCGAAGTCCGAATCCCCGAAGGCGTCCCCGACAACGTCGTCCGCACAGTCACCGAAAACTGCCGAACACTGAAATTCGAAAACCAAGGTTTTGAGGTGGAGTAGTGCTCAAGCCCATGCACAACTGCTGCCAGCCAATAGAGTCCCCAGTTCATCGAGTTCCCAGAGTTCTCGATTCCCGGTATAACCGGTGACGACAAGACGAGCGTCAGAGTAGAAAAAGATACGGGCCCATTCTCGGTCTGGGAGTCTTCGAGCGTTTGGCACGGGAAGCCCGGTATGATTTTCCAAGGATGTTCAGCAGGACGGCCCGGTCCACTACTCGGTCCAGCAGAGCCATGGCCAGCGGAGCGTCGCCGAGGTACTCGCCCCATGCGTCGAATTCGATATTCGTTCCCCGCGCCGGCGATGCGTTCGCAGAGGATGCTGTAACCACCGTAGTAACCGTCTGCCTGAATTTCCTCCAGAATGCGCTTCGAGATGATCTTCGGATAATGCTCCAGCAGTGTTTTTGAATTTCGTGGTCCCCAACCGGCTTCACGCCGGTGGAAGCCAAGTTTGACAACTACTGAAAGAAGAAACTGACGCTTTGGTCCCCACTGGCTTCATGCCAGTGGAAGCCGGGTTTGACAACTTCGAGCAACGGTTGCCCGTGACTCGAACGCCCTGCGATTCTGAGTTGCCAAACCGGGCTTCCACCGACGCGAGGTCGGATGGGGAGCGGCTTTGTCTGGTTTGGCGTCGTTAGTCGCCAAACCCTGGTCCGCTGGCGTGAAGCCAGCGGGGCCACACACGAAGTCTGCCTGGACTCCCATCATTTTGATCGACAAGAATCCGAAAATCCCTGCATTTACTCCGGATTGGACAGATCGCACCCTCGAATTGGGCCATCCACAAGAGAGACGACAACATCTGGGAGATCGGTTCTGCTCCGGTCTATCAGGAAGTTTATGGCGGCAATGACGTTGGCAAGGGGTGCGATCTGTTCAGTCCGTTGTTGTAAGGTTCATTTGAGTTGAGAGCATGATCAGAATGTTGTGGTGTTGACGGAATGGCGGCCGTTTGAGAATTGAATTTGAGTGGCGTTTTTGCGTTTTCGGATATCCTGGTCCCCAACCGGCTTCACGCCGGTGGACACCAGGTTTGGGAACTACTCGATAAGCGAAAATCACGAACTTTCTCGGCTCTCCCGACCCGGTGTCGGTGGACCGCCGACTGGCAGGCTACAACGGCGAGAGAATTCCTTTTCCCTCTCCGTTTTTTGCTCGCCTTCGGCGAGCAAAAAACGGGGAGGGGGAGTTGTGCATTTGGGCTGGCGTTGTAGCCGAACAGTCTTGCTTCCACCGACGCAGGGTCGGATGGGGAGCTTAAGTCCACGCCATTGGGTACAAGGCCAGCAGGGCCATGTACAAGCGGAAACCATTTGATTTCACCTTGAGCCGATCGCAGGCACAGAAACCATGCCGCTTGAAATCGTGGACACAATCCATAACATCGTGCGGCTCTTCAATGGAGAAACAATATGAGCAACTGGTTCGACGTCATTGAATCCAGTTTTGAAAACAACGTCCTTCAATCGCCGGCCTCAATGATGGTTGAATTTTTTGGGGAGGAATTGCAACGATGAACGAGAAAATCACTGAGCAGGCTTTGATGACATTGCTGCCTGGGACATCGTTCTTGACATCTTGTGAAAGAATCAAATGACCAGTCGACTCAACGTCGTCTACGCTTACTCATGGCACTTGCCGTCAAGTGACGCTGCCAATGCGCAACACATCATGGAAGCAGTCCGAGCGTTCTGCATTGAGCTTGGGTGTGAAAACGTCAGTGCGCTAAGTGTGCAGCCGGATTCGGTGCAGTTCTCGGCGGTCGTACCGAATGCTGGGCAACACGATTTCGGTCTGACGTTTTCGCCTGAAGGCAATTCCTGGTCAATGAATTCCTGGCTCAGAGTTTCCAGCTTCAGCGAGATCAGCGAAATTATGCACCACGCTGCCGCATCGGGTATTCAGGTAAGGACGATGTTTGCTGGCATGGAAATGAGCTATCACAAGAACTCTCAAGGCGAGATCGAAGTCGACCAACGATCAGCCTTTGATCCGGACACGTTTTAATGAACTATGCTAAGCACCCATGCAGAAGTTTTGACGCTTAACTGCAAGCCGAAGGGAGGACTTTGGTCAGGCAACGGTTTTCGCAAGTCCCTTCTCCCCCGAGATCGGGGGAGAAGGTGGCCGGAGGCCGGTTGAGGGGGGGGTGACTTATATGTAAATCAATGCTGAAGAAAAATGGTTAAATCCCCCTCACCCTAACCCTCTCCCCCGAGGAATATCTGTGAAAATGGAAAACGGATTGCGGGGGGAGAGGGGACAATCGCAGGCGACATGAAGCTCTATTCCAGAACGCAGAAAATGAATAATGCTCCAAAACTTGTGCGAGGGTGCTTATTCTGGTCTCGTGCGAATCGCTCTGGTCTGATTCTTGATCGTGTCGATAACCTCGATAGGGTCGGTCTCAAGCTGCGGTTCAAGGTGAATTGTCAGGGTAAATGGATGTTGCTTGTAGGTGCCTCGAACTCCAATAAACGGCGTCGGAGTATTCTTCTCGCAATAGCTGCGGAATCCGAACTCAGTCACTTCTAAGTGCGGTTCAGCAAACAGCTCATTCAATCGCATCGAGAAACTTGCCCAGACCAGCATGCCATCCTCTGGCCCGCCGAGAATCTGTTGAAAAACTGGAGCCATCGAGATCTGCATCACGCCGCTGTCGATTTTGGTGGCCGACCACATCCGATGTCGGCAAATTCGATGGTAGCACCAGTGCCGCACGATGATGGTCTCGAATCCGATTTCGTCGAATGCTTCACTCATTCGTTTTCATGTCCTCGCAGAACTGGACTCGGTGCAATTTTGACTTCCGGCGTTCTGGGCCATTCGACACTGGACGTCGAACCCAGATCTTCATTCAGTACAAACGTTTTACCGGATCGTCCCATCCACGGGACGTTGGGTTCATTCGGTACCGCTTCCGTCCGCCCGCTGATACTTCCCGTTTCGTCGAACCAGATCGAGAGTCTCCGGCTCCACACCAGACAACATCTCAATGCGGTTTCCCTTGCAACCGCTGCAGCCCACTCTTCCGCATCCTTGATCGTTTCGACATCGGAAGCAAGCTCACGACGTGAGTAGACAGCGGCGATCAATCTTAGAACCAGATGCGGTTGAATAGGTTCGTTCGCCCAAGCGAGCCATTTCTGGAAAAACTCGCGTCGATCCAGTTCGACCAGTTCCTCGATAGTCTGGCGATCGACTTCAAAGTATCGAGCCAGTTTCTCGAACAGTTCCCTGGAGATCGTCCCCGATTGCTCGAAGACTCGAATACGTGAGCCGTTCTTTGAAAGATTCGTGCATCCCAGCAACTGAGCGAGCTGACCTGGCTTAAGGCTCTTGGCGAGACGTTGCTGTTCAAAGAAGCGAGAGAGTCGAGTTGCCATGAATGATCTCGTTTGGGTTTTACATGTGCAGGTCATAGTGGCTTCGGTGCGGGGCAATCTCTTCAACCCTACTCGCCTTGTCAATAATGTCCGAGATATCATCATCCGTGAGTTTGATACACAGCCTGCGAGCCGCATCCAACAACGTATGCTGGTACAGTTGCGTAATTTGGACACCGGTCATTCTTTCAAGATCTTCGAGTGGCGGCAGGACACCGTCGGTCAATTCCTGAAGCTTGTGAGTTTTGGACCAGTCTTTGAATGATTGCACTTGTACGTCCTACCGCTATAAGTTCACGCGAAAACAGGTACTGTCAATAGATGCCCACTGCGTGAAAGTCCGCTCTGTCTGACACCTTTTCATTAAGAAGTCACCCCATCCTCGTTATCCAATTCGTCCTCATCGAGTACTTCTTCGTCATCGTCTCCATAGATGAACGACCGCAGAATGGCATCTTCTGCCTCAACGCGCGACTGCAGTATGGCAGCGGCGGAGGGCGGCATCTGACACAAGTCGAGACTGATCCGCCCCCGATGATTGCTCAAATGCTGAGCGGCTGTGTCGGATAGACTCTTCAAGGTTATGAGATTCAAGTCACCCGTATGCTTGCTCAGACATTCAGCCGCACCGTCGGATATGCTCTCTAAACCAGCAAGGTAAAGTCGGTCTTGTTTGCTCAGCGTATCCGCGAGAGCGACATGCCCTGGGCTATCCGATAAGCGTTTAAGTCCGGTCAAGTGAAATTCACCTTTATGCCTGCTCAAGCTTCTGGCAGATGCATCGGAAAGAATCACCAAACCATCAAGAGATAAGGTTCCTTGATGCTTACTAAGAGACTCGGCCCCCACGTCCGACAGGCTTTTCAAGCCACACAGCCTTAACTGGTGACCTTGATGCCTGCTCAGGCCATCAGCCGCTGCATCCGATAGACTCGGAAGAGCGTTGAGGCAAAGTTGCCCACGATGCTGGGCCAAGGCGGTCGCCGCTGCGTCCGACAGCTTAACCAATGAGGGCAAATCAAGTTCATGTTCTGTATTTCCAAGGCTAGTTGCCAATGCGACATAACCAGAAGTTTCCGAAAGAGCAGTCAAGCTGCCTAGCCCCATTAGACCTTGGCGCTCACAGCCTAGTCCTGTTAGCCCGCGATGAGTGCTTAACCAGAAAGCCGCCTTGTCCGAAAGATATTCCAGACCGTTCAGTTCAAGTTTCCCTATATGCCTGCTGACGTTTGAAGCCGCTTCGTCGGAAAGATCTTCCAGACCGTTCAGTTCAAGTCTACCCTTATGCCTACTAAGGTGTTTTGCGACACCCGCAGTTAATCTCATCAGGCCATTCAACCGCAATTCACCCTGATGTCTACTCAAACAATCAGCCGCCACATCCGATAGGAGTGTCAGGCTAGGCAAATCGAGTTTGCCAGTCTTAGTGGCAAGTTTGCATGCCAACGCGAAGTGACCGGGGCTATCCAATAAGTACGTTAGATTGGCCAGTCCAAGCTCTCCGTGGTGTCTGCTCAAGCTCATCGCCGCACTGTCGGAAAGACTGGTGACACCCAGCCACAATTCCGGTCCGCCATGATTGCGCCCGAGACTCCAAGCTGCCGCGTCAGATAAATGCGTCAGACTACGAAGGTCCATCGTCCCTTCTCGGCTAAGCCTGTCGGCCAGTGCAAGATGTCCGCGCGTATCCGAGAGGGCTGTCAGTCCAAAAAAAAGGAGGGGTCTTTCACAAGACTTGCACAAGCTAAGAGCTGCCGCGTCAGAAAGATGCGTCAAACCACCGAGGTTAAGTGGGACCGCAAAAAGGTCCGAGGGCCATTGCATCTTTCCCAAGTATTCTGCGGCATCGTCTTCAATTGTCTCATATTTAGACAGTTGCGGCGAAAATGCCTCAGCCAGGGGCAGCGAATTTGGATCAGCCAGGTATTGTTCTACAATTTATAAAGTCAGCTTCAAGGATTTGTGCCTTTGTAATTGCGATTCATTTGGGGGCCATGCCGATGGCGTTTTGGGACGACAGATTGTTAGTTAATAGGATTCTTCGATATTTATTCGAATCTGATTCAATAATTCCATATTCCCCTTGTGTTGACCGACGTCGACTCTGAAGGTTTCAAAGCCATTTTTGCTGACCTCAAAGCAACCGTTTCGAACATGGCAAATCCATCGCCGTAGGATATGTCCATTTGCCCGCGGTGTTTCATGAATCAACGAGTCCGTAAATCCATCGCTGACAGAATTCCATGGAACAACGTAAAAATCACTTTCAATTTCCTGGTCTCCAATAATCAACAGACAGAAATGATTCCCAGATCGACTTCTGAATGTAGATATCTTGCCGTAAGTGAATTGAGTGAAGTACGTTGGACCGCTGCCAGTCACCACGTAATTGTGAACACTCAATCCAGTTTTCGCCTCGTACGCGAGATTGTTTGCCATTCTAGTTTTACCTTCGAAACCGGTCGTAGCTCAAGCACTCCAAGCTACGTTTCCATTCGGGTCTACCACGCGGGTCGCAAAATGTTGTCCAGCGATTCGTGATGCCGCACTCATCGCTGATACCTCGCTGCCGTAGGTTCCGTGGTTTGTCCACGCTGAGCCCGCATTCGCATGCTTGTATTGAACCTTCCACATTTATCAGACTCCTGTTTTACGCAACGTAGTAAGCACATTACACTTTGTTCAAGGCCGACCGATGCTCTGACGCACCGATCCTCCCATTTGCCATGCGAGAGCAGAGGGCCAAGTGTGCCAACAAAACCGGGAATTCTCAAGTAAGCGTAAACGATCCCTGAAGCTGGCCCACTTCTCATCGCATTCTCGCATTACAGGCAGTCGAACTCGCACCAAGTAAACTGAACGTGAAACAGCAATGACGACCGCAAAAAGTGATCCGTCCCATGTGTCAACGGGAGTCGATGAAAATTCCTGAACGACAAGCCGGTCGCACCATCGCAATTGGCGATATCCACGGATGTTCGATAGCTCTCAAATCCTTGATTAAAGCGATCAATCCGCAGCCGCAAGACATCATTATTGCGCTGGGAGACTACGTAGATCGCGGTTTCGATTCGAGCGGCGTGATCGAAGAATTGATTGCTCTGAAGACTCGCTGTAAACTTGTTTGCGTGTTGGGTAACCACGACCAAATGATGTTGCAGTGCAAGGAGAGTAAGCAAAAATTCGATTGGTGGATGGAATGCGGCGGCATTGCCTGCCTTGATTCCTACGGCGACTCTGGGTGACCTGACCTGATACCGAAGTCGCATTTCGAATTCTTAAAGAACTGTGTTTCGTATTTTGAAACCGACACTCACTTCTTCGTTCACGCGAATTACAAACCAGACCAATCCCTGAACACAACGGATGACCATACACTGCGTTGGCTGTCATTGCGTGATTTTGTGCCAGCGCCACATACTTCCGGGAAGGTGGCGGTCATGGGCCATACACCACAACCAGAAGTTCTGGACTTGGGTCAATTCATTTGCATCGATACCAATTGTTGCAACGGTGGATGGTTAACCGCGCTTGAAGTCCATACAAAACAGTGTTGGCAAGTACACGAGAATGGCCAGCACAGAACTGCGGATATGAGCTAACGGAATCTGACTTTCACAATGGAGAACGCTATGCAAGTCACGCTTGAAGGTCCAGATGATCTGGGCAATTGGTTTCTGTCAGACGAGGATGGCAACTCGTTTCCGCTCGTAGAACGCCACGAGGATCATCCGGCTGGTGCTGCGATGCTCGGATGGAAGACTCCCGAAGGCGACAATGAAGAAGAAGTGATCATTCAGGACGCCCTAGAATGGTTGATGGAACACACCGGCGAAGATTTCACGGCACCGATACATGTGGCAAACTACTTCAAGGAATTGACTGACGACGATTAGTGCCATTGTACCCAAGTGGATTAAGATCGAGTCTTCAACCCGGGAGACAAGTACGGGGTTCTACGCCTGGCTAGAAGGATTTTTGCGAAACGAAATGAGTGAAAGTTTCGATCAACGAGTCAGGATTACAAGTTATCTATCTGCCGCATGATTTCGTTCAATTTCAACTGCCATACTTGGGCCGCTGCGTGATTCCCTTTCAGCATCTCGTTTCGGATGATCGACTGATATGTCTCGGCCCTCGATACCAGTTGCTCTCGATTTGATCTTTCGATGCTGCTGCCGCTCCATAGCCTTTGGAAGAATCCTTTCGTTTCAACTCGTTCGCGAGTCGTTCGCAAGTTCAGGGCGTCTTTAACGAGGAACCAGCCGTCGCAATTTGAGCAATCGATCCGTTGCTGAGGGTTCACTTGATCGACCGCATAGTACTTGCCACAATTTGGGCAATCAAGGTAATGCCTTTGGGCTGTTATAGGATTGGCAGTAGGCGGGACTGGCTTGGTCGTTTGTTTAGTTTCTTGCTGCTTGCTATTGGCATGTTTTGTCTTTGATAGCACGTCAATTGCCCAGGAATTTTTGGGATCAAGTCGTATGGCTTCAGAGAGATCGGCAATGGCTCGCTCGTAGTCCCCTTTCATCCGATAGCATTCACCACGGTGGCCCAAGGCCCAGGAATATTTGGGATCAAGTCGTATGGCTTCAGAGAGATCGGCAATGGCTCGCTCGTAGTCCCCTTTCATCCGATAGCATTCACCACGGGTGCCCAAGGCCCAGGAATATGTGGGATCAAGTCGCACGGCTTCAGAGAGATCGGCAATGGCTCGCTCGTAGTCCCCTTTCATCCGATAGCATTCACCACGGATGCCCAAGGCCCAGGAATATTTGGGATTAATTCGTATGGCTTCAGAGAGATCGGCAATGGCTCGCTCGTAGTCAGCTTTCATCCGATGGCAATTACCACGACCCTGGAAGGCTTCGGAATATTCTGGTTTACGTCGTATGACTTCAGAGAAATCGGCAAAGGCTCGCTCGTAGTCCCCTTTTCTTCGATAGCAATCACCCCGGTTGCAGTAGTTCCCGGGATTCCACCAGCCGCAAAGACGGATAGCCTCAGAGAAATCGGCAAGGGCTCGCTCGTAGTCCCCTTTCGACAGATAAAGTTGACCACGGTGCCCGAAGGCGTAGGAAAATGTGGGGTCGAGAAGGATGAATTCAGATTGACTGGCAATTTGTTCATCAATTGACTTTTCGTGTGCCATCTTGTTCTCCTGAGAGTCTCTTCACACGGCTTTCCAAACAGCCCTGCGATCCCCACGGTCAAAGTGGGCCACAAATCCGAAAAGAATTTTTTTCTGGCCCAAAACACACTCCGCTATCGCATAGCCAAGTGGAGGCAGGACAAGAATGAATTCTCTCAGTAGAATCGGGGAAATCGTAGCTTTCGCCGTGCCACTTGGAAAGACACCATGCCGCAGCCTCCGGCTGTTGGGACCGATCCTCAACTGCAAAACCTGATCGACCAAGGACACAACGGAGACGCTGCTGCGCATGACGCTCTACTCAATCATGCTTGCGACCGACTGCTGCGGCTCACCCGGAAAATGTTCCACGGCTACCCGAACTTGCGCCGCTGGGAGCAGACCGACGATGTGTTCCAAAATTCGATGGTTCGGCTTCACCGGGCGATGGCAGAAGTTCAGGTGGAGTCCGTGCGACACTTCTTCAACTTGGCGGCAGTCTAGGTCCGCCGTGAACTGATCGATCTGGCCAAGCACCACTTCGGGCCGGATGGCGATTGGTGGTAGGCACCCTCGGTCATCTGTCATCGAAACGGGGGGGGGGGGGGGGGGGGGGGCGCCCCCCCCCCCAAAAAAAAACTACCACACAACAACGGGGGAGCTTTTTCGTGAGGTTTTTTTTTTGCGGTGGTTGTTTTTTTGGT
>Ga0154020_10002801_pt1 | contig 21212 bp, 17 predicted proteins | sample Klosneuvirus_201_FD_109709 | JGI IMG/M metagenome (GOLD analysis project Ga0154020, IMG submission 109709) | Active sludge microbial communities from wastewater, Klosterneuburg, Austria - Klosneuvirus_20160825_MG | ecosystem: Engineered > WWTP > Aerobic digester > Activated sludge | place... | reverse complement strand
CGTCGCATCCACCTCCGCCGTGTCGACGGGACCGCGCCTCGCGTGGCAAGCCGGCGACGACGGTGCGTTCGGCGCGATGGATCAGATCACGCGCGTCCGCGAAGTCGTGTGGCACTGGATCGCCGCGGGCGATCGCGATCGCGCGGCCGATGCCTTGCTCGCCGATCGCGAGCTCGCCGCGCGCAGCGGTGGAGCAGGCGAGTTCGAATCGATGCTCGACGCATTCGGCGAGCGCCCGCGCCGTCGCGCGCAGAGCTCGCACGATGGCGTCGCGCAGACCGGCGCGGCACCGCACGTCGTGCAGCCGCTCGATCCCGAGCGCGCGAAGGCACTCGCCTCGCTGCGCGTCGAGATCGCGGTTCGCGGTGGTCGCTACACCGAAGCATTCGAGCGCGCGAGCGCGGCGCCGGGCGCCGTGTCGCCGTACATCCACGCGGAGCTGACCCTCGCCTCGGGCGATGTCGCGTCGGCGCGCCGGGCGCTGACGGGCCTTCTGGGCGCACAGGACATCACGGAGCGTGCAAAGGCGATCGCGCTCCTCTCCGAGCTCGAGCTCCTCGCGGGCAAGCCGGATGCGGCGACCGCGCACCTGTCGTCGGCGGGTGACCTCGCGGGCGCAGACCCGCTCGCTCGCGCACGCGTTCACCTCGCGGCCGCGCGGCTCGACGAGTACATGGGCCGCGTCGCTGCGATGCGCTCCGCGCTCGCCCGCGCTCACGGTGCGTGCAAGTCGGTCCCGGTCTGCCTCGAAGCGAGCGAGCTCTCGGCGATCGTCGACGCGCGCCGTGCGATCGGACTCGCGCGCGAGGGCCGCCTCGTCGAGGCCGCCGCCGCGCTCGATGCCGCCGATGCGGCCGCCCGCGATCTCGATGCAGTCGCGATCTCCGACGAGGTTCTCGCCGCGCGTGCGCTCGTCGCGCGCCGCCGCGGTGATTCGACCACCGCCGCCTCGCTCCTGCACGATGTCGTTCGCGCGCGTCGCGAGCGTGGCGACGAGCTCGGCGCACTGCGCGCGGAGCTGGATCTCGCCGAGCTCGAGATCGTTCGCGGTCAGCCCGCGATCGCCGCGGAGCTGGCCAGCGCGGCGCTCGCATCGAGCGTGCGCCGCGAGCTCGGGCACCTGGCGGCCCGCGGCTCTGCCGTCGTCGCCGCGATCGATCTCCTCGAGATGCGACTCGAGCAGGCACTGCCGCGTCTCGAAGAGCTACACGGTCAACCCGCGCTCGACGCCGCGTCGGCCGCGACGGTCGCCGTGCTCCTCGCGACCGCCCGCGCACAGAGCGGCCAGCGCGCCGGCGCTGTCGAGCTCGCACAGAATGCGGGCGCCGAGTCGCGCGACGAGCTCGATCGCCGTCTCGCCGCTGCGGAGGTCGCGCTCGCTGCCGGCGATGTCGGCCTCGCGCTCGAGCTCGCGCGCGACACCGCGGTGCTCGCCGAGCGCGCGCATCGCACGATCGAGCTCGCGTCCGCGCTCGTCATCGTCGCGCGCCTCGAGCTCGCGCGCGGTGATCGCGGCAACGCACGCGCCGCAGCGTCACGCGCCGCTCGCGAAGCCCACGCCGCAGGCCTCATCCGCGTACGCATCCACGCGCTCCTCGCGCTCTCGGCGCTCGCACGCGACGACGACGATCCGGGCTCGGCTGTCTCCTACGCGCGCGATGCGTCGGATCTCGCCGCGGCGGCGGGCCTTCCCGTCGAGCGGCTCGTCGCGCACGCGGCGATGGATGCGATCAGCGGCCACGAAGCCGTGGCCGATCCGTCCGCGCCGAGCGCCGCGACGATGGCGCCCCACGCGATCGAAGCGGCGGCGCGCCTGCTCACCGATCTCGGCCTCACGGCGCAGCGCCCGTTCCGCGTGATCGACGCGGAAGGCGTCCCGTCCGATGTCGCCGACGCGAACCCCGAGGTCCTCCGCCTGCCGGGCCGCGCGCTCGCCGTCGACGGTGTCCGCGAGGTGATCTGGCGCCACGGCAGCGAGCTCGCTGATCTCCGCCGTCGCTCGCTGCTCAAGCGCCTGCTGTTCCTGTTCGCCTCCGCCCCCGGCAAGGTGTTCTCGAAGGAAGCGATCGTGCAGGCGGTGTGGAACGTCGAGTACCACCCCCTTCGCCACGACGCGGCCCTGTTCACCAACATCATGCGAATCCGGCGCCTCCTCGGCGAAGATGGTTCGGAGATCATCCGAGTGACCGAGGATGGCTACCGTTTTGTCCCGCCCCGTGATTTCCTCTTCGTCATCCCCCGGTGAAGAAGACGAAGAAGAAGGTAGCGCCGGCGAAAAAGCCGCCGGCGAAGGTCACGGCGAAATCCAACGCTGCCAAGGCTTCCAAGGCTGGCAAGGCGAAAGCCAAGGCCAAACCCAAGCCGCGCAAGCCGGCCACGAAGCACCCGAAGGCTAAGAAGGCGAAGAAGGCGGCGGCCAAGCCGAAGGCGACCGGCTCGACGGGCATCATGAAGTGGCTCGACTTCGTCGAGAAGCACGGCGTCGTTCTCGCGTCGGCGAAGGGCCCGGTGCCGTCGTTGGCGGAGCAGATCGCCGGCGAGCCGATCGTCGGCAGCTGGTGGTCGCATCCAAAGGGCGCCGAGATCTTCGAGACCCTGTCCGCGATCGAAGAGGACGTCGACGTTCGCTGCTTCAAGCTCGTCGACGGCAAGGTCACGTTCGTTCATCGCCGCGTGTGGCCCGCGCTCGTGCGCCTGGCGCGCGACGGCGTGTTCAGCCCGGGCCGCGTCGAGTCCGTCCATCAAGAGCACACCGAATCGGGCGAGCATCGCAACTTCAACGTCGCGTTTCCCGAGTGGGTCCCCGACGACGTCGCGAAGGCGGCCGACGCGCTGACCGCCGACGCCGCGCGTGCACAGCTCGGCGCGTGGACCTGACTAGGAGCCCGTAGGCCGCAGCCCTTCGGGCTACGTCTGCGGCCTCCGTCGTATGATCGGCTCGCGAAGCGCTCGCCTGTACGGATAGGACGCGCTCGCAACCTCACGCTACCGCGTGAACAACGGCATCACGTAGTAGTGATCGCCGTGCTTCGGATGGCGCACGTGCAGCGCCGTCCGACCGAAACCGATCTCGAACTTGAAGCGGCGACGCGCATCGAGAGCGATCGGCGCACCGTCGAGATCGAGCGTGCAACCGGGAGCCGCCGTGCCCCGGACGATCACGCCGTGCCCGCCGCTCGAGGCGGCGTCCTTGAAGCTCGAGATGACGATCTGCGGCGCGGTCGGATCGTCGGTCACCTGTTTCGGCAACGGACGTCGCGCGTCGTCACGGATCACGTCGATGCGGCCTTCGCCGACGGACGACCCGGTCCGGCAACGCAACCGGTAGTGGTACGTACCGTCGCCGAGCGTCGTCGCGGCGCGCGCGCGGCCGTAGACCACGACGGTCTTCTCGTGGGCGAAGTCCGCACCTCGCGCGATGTCGACCGCGCCGCCATCGGGACACTTCCCGGCGAAGTCGAGATCGATCTTCGTCGCGAGCTCGGGATCGTGGATCGTCGCCGAGTCCCCGACGCGGATCACGATCACCGCGATGCTCGGCGGATCGACGTCGGGCACCTCGAACGTCCCCGGCGGTTGCGCGACCACCCCCGCATCCACGACGGGTTGGTTCATCGCGACACCCGCGCCCGATCCCATCGCGACCATCGCCGATCCGGATCCCGCGTGCTGTTCCATCTGCGCACCGTTCGAGCTCACGGCGCTCGGGCTCCGCTCGACGCCCCGAGCGTCGTGCTTGGCCGTCGACGAGACGAACACGACGATCGCGATCATCGCGACCGCGGCGACCGGAGCAGCGAGCCACCACGCACGCTTGCTCGTGACCCGCGGCGCGAGAGGAACACGCGCGGCGAGCACGCGATCGACGAAGTCCGCGGGAGGCTCCATCGGCGTCCACGCCTCGAGCGCGTGATCGAGGGCGTCATCGGTGTCGTGATCACTCATCGCGTACCTCCGCGAGGCGCTCGCGCAACTGCGTGCGCGCGCGAGCGAGCCGAGACTTCACGGTGCCGAGCTCGATGCCGAGCGACCGCGCGATCTCGGTGTATTCGAGGTCGTGATACTCGCGCAGCAAGAACGCAGCGCGCAGCTCCGGCGATAGATCCGCGATCGCTACCTCGATCGCGGCGATCGTCTGCTTGCGCCGCATGTCGGCATCCGTGCGATCGGGGCTCGTGCCGCGAATATCGTCGGTCGGCACGGGACGCATGCGGCGGAGCTCGTCGATCGAGCGCCGCGCTGCGATCGTGAGGATCCACGTCGACAGCTTCGCGGGGCCCTGGACCTCGAACTTGCCGAGGTTCTGGAACACGCGAAGGAACGTGTCCTGCGCGATGTCCTCGATCGTCGCGCGCCCCTGTCGCCACAACATGCGCGAGATCAGCGCGAACACGCGGTGCTGGTAGCGCTCGACGAGCTGGCGCGACGCTGCCGGATCGCCGTTCGCGGCGCGCCGGATCGCGAGCTGATCGAGCTCGCTCTCGGACGCTGTCCGCGCGGGCGCTGGAAGCTCGGTGGCCACGGCGAGCATGTCGTCGCGCATTCCACGGACGAGCACACGCCGTGTTCCCCGAAATCGACGCGCACGTCCAACTAGTTGAACATGTGAGGTTCGTCGGGCGGGCGGGGCGGCTGGAGCGCTGCCATCGCGGCGGCGATCGCTGCGTCCTCGCGCCTCTCGTCCTCGTCCCACTTCGTCATGCGCTTCGAGTTGAGTCGCTTCTTGCGGATCCACGCGATCACGAGCAGCAGCGCGCACAGGATCCACAGGGCCAATCCGAACAGGCCGATCGGCGCGAGCATGTAGCGGCTCGTCAGATCCTCGCGCCACTCCTCGAACAGCTCGTGCAGCGGGCGGCCGAACGCGGTCTTCGCGGCGGCGTTCATGTCGCCGGTCTGCCCGACGATGGTCAAGAAGCGGCGGAACGGCCAGCGATCGCCATCGTCGTTCTTGTCCTCGTAGCGTCCGCGCCGCGACAGGTAGCCGACGAAGTCGTAGCTCTGCGCGTAGGCGCGATGCGCCGGCAGATCCTCGGCGGGGAACGAGCGATCGAGATCGTCGATGGGAACGATGCCGCCGAACCACGCCATGCCGGCGAGCGTCTCCATGCGATCCCACGACCACTCGCCCGCGTGCTGATACGCGAAGCCTTCGTGCAACCAGTGCGGGGCTTTGTCACCGACGGCAACACCGAGCGCGATGTGCGCGAGCTCGTGCTTCAGCGTCGACTCCGCGTCGACGATGGTCGCGCCGCGGCGCAGTGCGATCGAGATGACACCGAGATCGGGATACGCGACACCGACCGCCCACGCGGGCGCACCACGCCCTGCAGGCGCGACGCCCGCGAGGCTCGCTGCATCGCGCACGAGGCGTACTTCGATGCGGTTCGGGACCGGGAGGTCGACGAGATCCGCGCGGATCTTCGTGAGCGCATCCTCGGCGCTGTCCGCGAGCGCGCGCGCTTGCGACTCGAGACCGTCCTCGGCGAGCACGCTCACGCGGCCTTCGTGCGCCATCGGATGCAACCGCGGCGCGGCGACCACCGGCGACACGAGCGCGAGGATCAACGCGAGGACGATCAACAGTCGCTTCATGGGAGGTGGAGCTCCACGCGCTGGGTCGAGCCTGCGGTCTCGGCGAAGTAGAGCAGGGAGCCACCGGCGACGATCGCACCCGCGAGCGTCGCGTACACCCACCACTTCGTCGGCTCGTCGACGCGTTCGCGCTTCTCGCGCAACAGCGGCGAGCTCTGCTCCGTGAGGAGCGTGTCGGGATCCGGGGCGCGATCGTTCCACACGCCGATCCGATCCGCGATCAACGCGACGATCCGCGGCGCGTCCGCGACGGTGCCGGCGCCATCGTCGTTGCCGAGCCGATGCGGTTCGCCCGCGCGGCCCGCGCGCCCCCACGCCTCGATCACATCGCCGCGCCGCACGATCGCGACGCGCACCTTCGCCAGCGTCAGTACCGCGCCGATCTCCGACGCAGCAGGCATCACACCGCCCCAGCTCGCGACCTTCTTCGCGATCGCGCCGTACGTGCCGCGCAAGGAGGGCGTGGGGATCGCGAGCGTGGTCTGCGTCTTCACGGCGGTGCCCATCGCGAAGCCGCGTCGCTCGCCGATCGCAGCAGCGATCACGTGCTCGCCCGCGGGCAGCACCGTATCGAGCGGCGAGACACCGGCGCGCTCGTGATCGATCCAGATCACCGCACCCGGAGCATCTGACGTGATCCGGATCGGGAACGCGTCGCGATCGAGCAGCGCGTCGACCTCCGGATACTTCGTCCACGCATCGGCCGGCGCGTCGGGCGAGACACTCTCACCGCCCAACGCCCGCAGCCGCGTCACCGCGGTGCGTGCGAGCGCCGTGTTGCCGCTGCGATCCGCGCACAGCAGCACGTACGTCCACGCGCGCGGCAACTCCGGCACGGGCATCCCGGCCGCTTGGCGCGCCGCTGCGATGCCGATCGCCGTGTTGCTCGCGGTGATCGTCTGCGCGCAATCGAGCTGGCCGAACGCGCGCTGCGCTTCCGCCATCGCGGCGGCGAGTCGCGCGGCATCCGGCGTGAGGTCCTCACCGGCGAGCGCGTCATCTACACCATCGCCGATCAGCGGAGCGAGTCCACCCGACACGATCGCCGCGTGGATCGCTCGCCGCGCGAGTCCACTATCCGTGGGACCCACGTCGATGACAGCGATGCGATCCTGCTTCGGCGCCGCGCTCGCGACGCTCGCGACAACGACGAGCGCCGAGACGCTCAGCCGCCGAGCTGCTTGAAGTACTCGTTCAAGGCCCATACGTCACGCGCACGCAGCCCGTCGAACTGAATACCGACGCTCTTGTCGTCCGACCAGCGCACCGTCGCGCCGATGTCGATCGGTTCTTCGATCGTCGGAATCTTGAAGTTGATATGGCAGCGCTCGCCCATCGCGTGGCGCTTGGTCGCCGCGAGCAAGGCCCCACCGAGCGACAGGTTCACGATCGTGCAGTCCGCAGGTGCGCCGGACGTGGCGAACTTGCCCGCGATCGAGACTGCGTGACGGATCGCTGTGCGACGATTGTCGGCCATTGCTGCGAGCCATCATAACTCGGAAATGATGGCTCTTAATCGGCGCCGCGCACCTAGCTGATCGGCTGACAACTGATGTGGCCGTCGACAGGAATCGACGGCCACCGACATCAATTCAGCTTGATGTCGATGTACGCCTTCTTGCGTAGCTCCTCGAGCCACGTGGCGGTCTGCTTGTCCATCTCCTTGCGGCGGAGCTCGCGCGAGATCTGTTCCTTCATCTGGTCGAACGGCTTGAGGTTCGATGTCTGCACGTCGGTCGCGAGGAAGACATGCAGGCCCTGTGGTCCTGTCACGGGGCCGCGAACGTCGCCCTTCTGCATGGCGAACACGATCGGCTCCCACTCCGGGTTGGCCAAGCTCTGGCGCTGAAACCAGCCCAGCTCCCCCCCCGTTGCCTTCGTGCTCACGTCCTCCGACACCTCGCCTGCCACTTTCGCGAAGTCCTCGCCGCGTGCCACGCGCTCCATCACCTGCGCGGCCTTGGCCTTCGCCTCGGCGACCTGCTGCTCGGTCGCCTTCTCCGGGAGCTTGAACAGGATGTGCGACAGCTTGACCGCACTCACGCTCTGCGACCGGCGCTGCATCTCGTCGTACTTCGCCCGGATGTCTTCGTCCGTGATTGACACCTTCGGCGCGACGAGCTGATTGACCGCGCGCAGGCGCAGCAATTGGCGACGCAGATCGGTCTTGTAATTCGACAGCGTGTAGCCCTGCGCGGCGAGCGCCTGCGCGAGCGTCGCGTCGTCGAGGTTGTTCGTGCTCTTGATCTCGTCGAGCGCGGCCTGCACTTCGGCAGACTCGACCTCGATCTTCGCCGTCTCGGCGGCCTGGACGATCAGCTCTTCGTTGACCATCTCGTCGAGCACGCTCGAGCGCAGCTTTTCGATGCGGCGCTCGCGCTCCTTGGGATCGGCGATCTGCTGCGCTTCGCCGATCACCGGCACCATGCGCGCGTCGAGCTCGCTGCGCAGGATGATCGCGTCGTTGATCACAGCGACCACGCGCTCGAAGATGATCCGCTTGCCCGCGTTGCGGGACTCGACCTTGTCGGGCTTGTCGGAGGGCGCCTTCTCGGCGGGGGCCTTGTCGCCCTTGGGCGACTCGCCTGGAAGCGGCTCGCCCTTCTGCGCGAACGCGACCGTCGCGTGGACGAGGAACAGGACGAGCAGGGCCTTACGCATCATTACTTGGACTCGCTTCCGGGCAACCCCGTTGCCTCCGGCGCCATCGGCGGCGGCGGAGAAATTCCCTGTGGATTCGCGGGCGGAGGCTGGAGGTCGTGGCCGTGGCCATCGTCGACGGCGGTCGAGGTGTCGATCCGCACGCGCGCGAGGTTGGCCTCGTTGATCTCGATCTTCGACGTTGCCTTGAGGCCATCGACGAAGTCTTTCTGCGCCTTGAGGCGCGAATCGCGGAAGAGCTTGTTCCGGATCGCGGGCTTCGCGTCGTCGAACGACTTCGTCATCGATTTGCGCCGGCCGGTCTGCTTGAGCACGTAGTACGTGCCGTTGCCGGCATCCACGGTCTGCGAGACATCGCCCGTGTTGACCAAGCCGAACGCGGCACGCACGACCGCCGCGGGGACATCTTTGGTCTGCGCGTCGAAGTAACGCAGGTCACCGCCGCGCAGCTTCGTGTCTTCATCGGCGCTGTACTTCATCACGAGGTCGCGAAAGCCCTTGTTCGTCTTGCCGCCATCGCCGCGCGCTTCGATCGCCACGCGATCCGACTGCGCCTTGTTCTTGAGGATGATCGCCGACACGCGCACCTCCTCGGGCTTCACGTACTCGACGAGGTTCGCGTCGTAATACGCTTTCATGTCCGCCTCGGGCACCGAGTCCGCGGTGACCTTCGCGTCGAACTCGTCGCGCATCAGCTTCTGGATCATCACCTGCTTCATCGTGCGGACGACTTCAGGATCCTTGTCGAGCCCGCGCTTGTACGCTTCCTTCGCGAGCACCTCGAAGCGAATCAGCGAGTCGAGGAACTCCTTCTTCTGCTCGAGCGAGGTGTAGCGCGCGCGGATGTACGGGCTCTGGCGATTGATGCGCTCTTGAAACTCGCCGAGCGTGATCGTCACGTTATCGATCTTCGCGAGCGGTTGACCGAGCTCTTCGGTGCTCTGCGGCGGCACCGCGCCTTTGCCGCGCGTGGGCAGGCCGGGCTTGGAGGGTTCGTTCTGTGTCTCGCTCTGCTTTTTCTGACAGGCAGAAACGAGCAGGAGCGCCGGGACCAGAAAGCGAATCATCACAACGGGTTCAGGTAGCACGAGCCAGGGCGTCCAACAAGGCTCTCCTGGCTCCAGCAGGCCCTCCAGGGGCCGGCGGTGTGATCGACCAGCGGTGGTCCGGCAGCCGCTTCCACCCCGCCCACGACAGCTGCTTCACGAGGTCTCCGTCCGGCGTCACGGCCACGGCCACGCGCGTCGACGAGATTTCGAGCGCGAGGATACCGGCCTTGCGCGCGATCGCCTTCACGCCCATGAGCTCGCCGAGGAGGATCACGTCGCCGGGCAGGGGGCCATAGCGGTCCGCGATCTCGGCCATCACGTCGCGGAGCTCGTCGTCGGAGTCCACCGCCGACAGCTTCTTGTACAGCTCGAGGCGCTGGCCCGGGTCGGGCACGTAGTCGTCGGGGATGAACCCGGGCGTCTCGATCTGCAGCTCCGGATCGATCTCGCTGTGGATCGGCTTGCCGCCGACCTCGGCCACCGCCGCGTCGAGCATCTTCACGTACTGATCGAAGCCGACCGCCGCGATCGATCCCGATTGCTTCGCACCGAGCAGCTCGCCGCCGCCGCGGATCTCGAGATCCTGCGACGCGATCTGGAACCCCGCGCCGAGCTCCGTGAACCGCTGCAGCGTCTCGAGCCGGCGGCGCGCTTCATCCGTGATGTGCTCGGGCTCGGGCACCAGCAGGTAGCAATACGCGCGATCCTTGCTCCGTCCGATCCGCCCGCGCAGCTGATAGAGCTGCGCGAGTCCGAACGCATCCGCGCGCGCGACGAACATCGTGTTCGCGCGCGGGATGTCGAGTCCACTCTCGACGATCGTGGTGGCGACGAGCACGTCGAGCTCGCCGCTCACGAACTGGACCATCACCTTCTCGAGCTGATCGGCGGTCAGCGATCCGTGCCCGATGCCGATGCGCGCCTTCGGTACCAGGCCCTGCACGTAGTCCGCCCACTCCTGGATCGTCCGATCGTCGTCGCGCGGCGCGGTCTTGCGTTGGGGCCGGTCATCGTTGGGCAAGCGATGATCCGGAGCCTTGCCGACGCCCATCGTCCCGATGGTCGGCGTGATGAAGAACACCTGACCGCCGCGGCCGAGCTCGCGCTCGATCGCCTCTTTGATCGTCGCGTCCTCGACGCGCGACACGAACGTGCGCACCGCGCGTCGATCCGCCGGCGGCGTCGCGATGATCGACAGATCGCGCAGGTTCGCCATCGCGAGGTGCAACGTGCGCGGGATCGGCGTCGCGGTCAGCGTGAGCACGTCGACCTGCGTCTTCGTCTTCTTGATCTTCTCTTTGTGCGCGACGCCGAACCGTTGCTCCTCGTCGATCACGAGGAGCCCGAGATCCTTGAACCGCACGTCCGCCGACAGCGCGCGATGCGTGCCGACGACGACATCGATCTTTCCTTCGCTGAGCTTGTTCACCGTCGCGATCTGCTCGGCCTTGGTCTGGAACCGCGACAGCTTGCCCAGGTTCACGCCGAACGCGCCGAACCGCTCGACCATGGTGCGGTAGTGCTGCTCGACGAGCACGGTCGTCGGCGCCAACACGCACGCCTGCTTGCCGCCCTGCACGGCCCGGAAGATCGCGCGTAACGCGACCTCGGTCTTGCCGTACCCGACGTCGCCGCAGACCAAGCGATCCATCGCGCGCGGCGCTTCCATGTCGCCCAACACCGCTTCGATCGCGGCCAGCTGATCGGGCGTCTCGTCGAACGGGAACGTCGCTTCGAGCTCGCGGTACGAGTCGTCCGCCGGCGGGAAGCGATGGCCCGGCAAGCTCGCGCGCTGCGCGTACAGCTGCAACAGCTCCTCGGCGAGTGCGCGGATGTGCCGCTTGACCTTGCTGGTCGTGGCCTCCCACGTGACGCCACCGAGCTTGTCGAGCCGCGGCGCGTGGCCCTCGGCTCCGACGTAGCGCTGCACCTCGCCGAGGCGATAGACCGGGAGATACAGCGTGCCGCCGTCGTACTCGAGCTTGAGCGCATCGATCTGCGTGAGCGGCGGTGCGGTCGCTCCGATCGCAGAGGTCTGCAGAATGGACACGGTCCCGACCGCGAGCTTCTCGAGGCCGAGGTACTTGCCGACGCCGTGCTTCTGATGGACGAGGTAATCGCCCGCGGCGAGCTGGCTGAAATCGCCGACGCTGCCGAGCAGCGCGTCCTTCGCCTTCTTGCGCTGGCTGCGCGCGTGATGCGTGCGCTGGCCGAAGATGTCCTGCGTGGTGACGAGCGCGATGCGATCGCGCTGCGACGCGAAGCTGCCGATCGGCGTGCCGCTGACGAGCTCGATCCCCTCGAGGACATGCCGCGCCGCGAGCACTCCCTGCAATCTCTCGAGCCGGCTCGGCGAGTCGCACGCGATCACCACGCGCAGCCCATCGCGCTTCCACGCGTTGATCGCGATCACGAGCGGCGCGACATGCTCGACATCGCCGAACGTGCGCGCGTGATCGAGCTGTTGCTTGAGGACGCGCAGGTCGTCGATCGCCACGCGCACGCGTGTGCCCGGCGCATCCACGAGCTCGAGCGAGGGCAACGAGATCGTGCGCCGTGCGCGGGCATCGGTCGCGCTCGCGCTTCCGCGGGCATCGGTCGCGCTCGCGCTTCCGCGGGCATCGGTCGCGCTCGCGCTGGGGATCCCGAGGGCTTCGTCGGCGTCGACGAAGTGCGCGCTCGGCGGGTAGGTCAGCGTGCGCTCCTTGTCGCCCGCGTGGCTCGCGCGATCGGCGTGGCGCGCCTCCGCATCGGTCCACGCGTCCGCGATCGCGCGACGGCACGCGTCGGGATCGACGATGATCCAGCGCGCCTCGGCGGGCACGAAGTCGGCGGGCGCGACCATCTCGTCGTGGAACGCGGGCGTGAGGCCCTCGATCCCGACGAACACCTCGTTCGCGGCGAGTTGCTCGACGAGCTTGCGCGTCGCCTTGCTCGGATACGCGATCTCGTCCGCGTGCTCGCGAATGCGCGTCTTCGTATCGCGCGTGCCGGTGTTGATCGTCTCGCGCACCGGGTGCAGCTCGATGCGATCGATCGCGCGCAGCGTGCGCTGCGACTCGGGATCGAACGTGCGGATCGTCTCGACCTCGTCACCGAACAGCTCGATGCGCACGGGGTACTTCGCGAGCGGCGCGTAGATGTCGATCACCTCGCCGCGCACCGCGAACGTGCCCGCTTCGTCGACGAGCGGCGTGCGGGTCCAGCCTCCGGCGACCAGCAGCGCGGTGACCGCATCGCGATCGATCGTGTCGCCCTTGCGAATCGTGGTCCCGCGCGAGGCGAGCTCCGCGGGCGCCATCGTCTTGCGCATCAGCGCCTCCGCCGAGGTGATGACGATGCGCGGCCGGAGCGCGGGCGTGGCCAAGCGATATAGCGTCGCGAGGCGCTCGACGATCGACGTGCGATCGGGCGCGAGATCCGCGTACGGCGAGACATCGATCGCGGGCAACGGCGTGATCGGATCGAGCTCGTCGGTGGCGGCGCTCGCAGGCTCCCCGCTCGCGGGCGCGACGAGGCCGAACCAGAACCTCACGTCATCTTCGAGGCGGCGGGCGAACTGCTCGTCGGGTGCAACGAGGACCACGAGCTCGTCGCGCGCGATCTGCGCCGCGAGCCACGCGGCCCATCCCGACGTCGATCCATATAGGACCACGGTCGGGTCAGCGAGCGTTTTGGCGAGGTCGGCCCACACGGGTGGGGCACCCTAGCAGACGATCGTCGAACGCAACCGCGAGCGCGAAGGCGTGCGCGCGAATAGATGACACACGCTCGACATCGAGCGCTCTCTGCCGAACACGCTACTTCGCGGAACCCGAACCGGCAGGAAGCGCTTCCGCCGTCGGCAGCTTCAACAAGTCGTTGACCTGCGCTTGCGCCGCGTCGATCGCTTGCTTCGTCGCTTCGTCGTACAGCGCGACGAGCGCGGTCTCGATGCCGTTCGACACCTCGTTGAACAGCTGCACGGGGCGGTCCTTGAGGCTCGCGAGGTACGTCTTGCCCGCGGCGAACGCGACCTTCGCGCTATCGCACTGCTTCTTCGCTGCTTCGCTGCCACCGCTGATCTTGAGGCCGCCGCAGCCGACCTCCATGAGTCCCTCGACCTGATCGAGCTTCGCCATCAGCGGCTGGAGCGCGTTCGCGATCACGTCGCCCGTCTGCTGCGCGAGCGGCTCGAGCGCCGCGCGGACCTCCGCGCTGACCTTCACGCGAACGTCGGCGAGCTTTTGACCCGTGCCGCTGTCCTTCATCCACGTCTCGAGCTCGGCGGCGAGGTTGCCGAGGCGCGCTTCCGCCTGATCGAGACCCGCGCGGAACGTGCGCAGCGTCTTGACCGCGTTGTCGAGCTCGCCGACGAGCGTGTCGACCATCTTCAGCTGATCGAACGTTCCGACGAGGCCCTTCCACTCCGCGAGCTGGCGGAACTGATTCGCGATTTCGACCGGCGTCGCCACGGCGTCGACCTTGTCGAGCAACAGGCCGAGCTCGTCGAGGCGCGACTGCTGCGCTTTGACCGCGTCGATCTGGGCGGTCGTGATCACGACCTTCTCGACGGGCGGCTCGACCGTCTTCTCTGCCGACCCCGAGTCCTTCTTGTTCCCACAACCGACCGCACCCGAGGTCACGACAAGGGCCACCACGACGAGGAGCTTGCGCATTGGTGACGCAACCTAATGCGCTCGACCACCGGGTGCAACTGCTAGGTCCAGTTGCAGCCGTCCTGGGCGCTCTGCACGACCTCGACTGTAGTGCACGACGTCGGCGCGAACGAATCGAACCCCGACGATGCGGGCACGCACACGCCACACGAGTAGCCCTCGGGGAACGCGTCGAGCCAGCTGACACCGGTCGCGCCCGTGGCTTTGTAGATGATCGCGTGATTCACGCTGTACGCGGCGCCCGTGATCGCGCTCTCGGTGATCACACCGTCGGGAGGCTGCGTGCCCGAGGTCGCGACGACGACGAGCCCGACCGCGAGCCCGTACGAGTTGATCGCCGCTGGCGGAGGCACGGTGTCGAGCGTGACCATGAACGTCGTGTTCGTGTGCGTGCCTTCGCCGAACTTGTAGATGTAGTCGGGAGAGCCGGAGCTGACGACCCACGCGACAAAGGTCGCGCCGTTCGCGGTGCCCGTGCCGGTGATCGGGCCCGACACGTCGAGCATCGTGGCGACGGTGCCGTCGATGGCGTCGGTGCGCGCATCGATCGCGCCGCCGTCGCTGCCGCTACCGGGGCCATCGATCGTCATCGAGCCACTGTCATCACCACACGCCGCGAGGAGGAAGCACGTGAGCGCGATCTGCCGGACCTGCATCACCCGAGGCTACCGTGCTACGACCAAACCTTGCGACGGTTTCTTGCGATCGCCGCGGTCGTCCTCGTGGCAAGGACCGCACATGCCGGGCAAGCCACGTGCAGCAATCCCGGCCTGCCCGTCGGTGCGAGTGCATCGAGCGATCTGTTGCCGGGCCGGCTCACGCTCGCGCTGACGACCGGGCTGCTCGTCATCGATGGATCCGAGGTCGTGATCGAAACCGCGGGGCGCGTCCGCTACGACTCGCGGCTCGCGCTGTTCGAGACGCGGTTGTCGGCGGAGTACGCGCTGACGTCGTCGATCGCGATCGGCGCCGCGCTGCCGTATCGCATCGTCGACATCGGCGTGGACTACTTCGATCCCGCGACCGGCGCACAGGTGCCGAATGGCTCGAGCATTCATGTGCGCGACGAGCGGCTCACGGGCCTCGGCGATCCATCGCTGAACGTTCACGGTGCGCGCGAGCTCGGTTCGTTGCGGTTTCACGCGCGACTCGGCGCGACGTTGCCCGTGGCCGACACCGTCGAGAATCCGCACCTGCTCGGCTCGATCGGCCAGGAGCACGAGCACGTGCAGCTCGGCACCGGCACCGTGATCCCGTTCGGCGTCGTCGAGGTGCAGCGCAGCTTCGGTCCGCTGACGGGCGCCGCGTTCGCCGCCGCGTTCGTGTCGCTGTACGAGAACGAGTACGGCTTCCAGCCCGGGCATCGCATCTCGGGTGGCATCTCCGCATCGTCGAGCTTCGGCCTGCGCGCGTTCACGTTCGGCCTCGCCGCCGAGGTGCACGGCGAGACCGCTGAAACGTGGGATGGCGTCGAGTACGCCGATGAAGGCAACAACGGTCGCATCGACACGCTCGTCGGTGGATCGCTCGCGTGGCGACCGTTGCCGCAACTCGCGATCGTCGCCGACGCGAAGCTGCCCGTGCACAGCAAGGTGTACGGCACGCAGCTCGACTACGGCCCGGTGTTCGGGCTCGGCGTGGTCGGCACGTTCGAGACCCGCGAGAAGCCGAGCTATCGCGGCGCGGACGTCGCCGTCGTCGGGCCGGCGGGGAGCGCGTCGCCACTCGTACCGGTGCCCGGGAAGATCACGGTGTTCGATCTGTGGGCGGATTGGTGCGCGCCGTGCCGCGAGCTCGACGAGCGCCTCGCGGATCTCGCGCGTCGCTATCCAGACCGCATCGCGATCCGCAAGCTCGACGTCACCGACACCGATAGCGCGGCGTGGCTGGCCTATCTGGGGCCGAAGAAGTTCGATCTGCCGCACGTGAAGGTGCACGGCACGGATGGCGCGCTCGTGTTCGAGAAGTCCGCGCCGCCGATCGAGCTCGTGCGCGCGATCGAAGCACTGCTTCGCTGAGCCAGTCCCCTCCGTCGTGGCCACGGGCCACGGTCGGTTTGCGCTAGCGATCCGTTCGCACTACTTGGTCGTCGCGGGCCGGATCGGGCGCAGCGTTGGGCTCGTCGGTGCTCCCGTGCCCGTCTGCAACCACGTGCTCGTCGCGTTTTGACCCCGCGCGGAGCTCGCGGCCCACACGTCGAGCGAGCCGGCCATCCACGCGGGCACGCCGAGCACCATGATCAGCGACGGCCCCTTGCGCTCGATCCACGAGATCGTGCCGTCGATGCCGAGCCACCGCGTGCGGTCGTATGCGTGCTCGATCGTCGCGCCTGCGATCGCGTTGTCGAACGCCTTCTCCGCGGCTTCCGCGGCTTCGATCGCGTCGGGCTCGCTGTCCCATTCGAACCGCGCGATGCCGATGCCACGCTCGGGGCGCACGTCGTTCGGGCGGATCAGCGAGAGCACGCGATCACCGCCCCAGCCTTCGCCGGCGATCGCTGCCTGCGCGCTGTCGACGCCGTGCGTGCGTAGGAACAACGTGAAGCCGAGCTCGCCCCACACCGTCGCCTGTCCGATCTGCCACGCGGCGAGCGCGGTGGACGGCGCGATGTCGACGGGGATCGGATTGTCGCCCGCTTGATAGCGCTCGGGATGCAGGATCTGCTCCGTCGATTTCGGCGGCTTCGCGAACGCGGCGTCGACCGCGCTCCATGGTTGGCGCCGGCGCAGCGCCGCCACGAACGACAGCCCCGCTTGATACGGGAACATCATCGCTTCACGCACCGCGAGGGGAGCGAGATCCAAGCTGTCGCCTTTGCCCGGCACCGACATGCTCTTCTCGAGCGCGGTGGTGACGTCGGGATCCGACCACGGCGCGATCGATCCGCGACGCTGCAACATGAGCTCGACCATCGTCGCGAGTGCATCGCCTTCGACGAGCGCACGCCGCGCGCGCTTCGCATCGCCCTCCGTCTCCGGAACGTCCTCGAACTTCTTCAGATCGAACGCCTGGTCCTGCAGCGCGTGCTCGATCTCGTGTGCGAGGACGAGCTCGGCCGCGTTCACGTCGGTCACGGGCTGCAGCACCATCGTCAGCCGCTTCGTGTCCGGATCGTAGTAGCCGAGGATCTGATCGCCGCGCAGGGCCAGCACGAGCTGCGCGTAGTCGGTGTTCGGCGCGACGAGACCCCACCGCGAATATCCGAAGTCTTCGGCCGCGGTGATCCGTTGCGCCTTCGGTTCGTTCGCGAGGCGTGCGAGCCTCTCACCGAGAGCGCTCGGGGTCACCACCTCCTTCTGTATGGGCTTCCTCACTCTGAGCCCGCGGAGCGTCGCGACTTCCTTTGCGAGCGCGTCGACCTTCCCGATCAGATCCTGGATGCCGTCGGCGGGCCCTTGCGGGCCTCCGCCCGTCGCGGGCAGCGCCAGCGCCGTCGCTACCAGCGCGCCGAGCGCTACGAGCGCGAGTGCCGTGATCCGACCCACGACGTCGAGGGTAGCGCGGGGTGGCGACGGTGGGGATCCGATGGCACGCTAGGTCCCGTGAAAACCATCGGGTGTGGGATCGCGCTGTCGGCGCTTTTGATCGGTTGTGGGGACAACATCGATGGCAAGCCCGCACCGTGCGAGGACCAGAGCGGCCACGCGTGCACGTGGGCCGGCAAGAGCGGCGTGTTCGGCTTCAACGGCGACGGACTCCATCGTCTGGAAACCGAGCTGTACTGGACGATGGACATCCGGTTCGCGTCGAACGGCACCGTCTGGCTGATCGATTGGAACAACCACCTCGTTCGCCGCATCGACGACGACATCGTGACCACCGTCGTCGGATGGGTCGATCCGATCTTCCCCGGCGATGGACTGTCCGGCCCGTCCGAGCGCATGCCGGCGGGCGTCGTCGGCACCGACGTCAAGCTCAACCACCCGACCGACCTCACCGAAGCCGAGGACGGCAAGATCCTCGTGATGGCGTGGCACAACCACAAGCTGCGCGAGATCGATCCCGCGAACAACCACGTGCGCATCGTCGCCGGTGGTGGCGCGGGCTTCGCGGGCGACGGCATGCTCGTCACCGACGTCGCGCCGCTCTCGATCTTCAAGCAGCCCAAAGGCCTCGAGCGCGCGCCGAACGGCGACCTCTACATCCTCGATCAGCAGAACTTTCGCATCCGCAAGATCGAGAAGGCGACCGGCATGATGTCGACGGTCGCGGGCAACGGCATGCAAGGCTCCGACGGCGACGGCGGCCCGGCGTTGTCCGCGAAGCTGAACTTCGAAGCCGGGTCCAACCCCGAGCCATCCGGTGGTCTGGCGCTGAAGGGCTCCACGCTGTTCATCGCGGACACGCTGTCGAACCGCATCCGCGCGGTGAACCTCGACACCGGCACGATCGACACGATCGCCGGCACGGGCGACGAAGGCTTCTCCGGCGACGGCGGCCCGGCCATCTCCGCGCGCCTCGCGCACCCGCGCGATCTCGAGATCGGACCCGACGGCGATCTCTACATCGCCGACACCGACAACAACCGCATCCGCGCCATCTCGCTATCCACGGCGACGAGCAACATCCGCACGGTCGCGGGCTCCGGCGTCCTCGGCCTCGACGAGACCGACGGCCTGCTCGCAACCGAGACGAAGCTCGCGCGTCCATTCGGCATCGAGTTCTCGCCCGACGGCGACCTCTACATCTCCGACACGATCAACAGCCGCATCCTGAAGGTGACCCAGTGACCCGCCTCGCTCTCTCGCTCCTCGCGCTCGCTTCCTTCGGGCCCCTCGCAGCCTGCGGTGACGACGGTCAAACCACCATCACCTGTGATCCCACGGTGCCCGGCACGATCTGCACGATCGCCGGCGACGGCACGGGCAAGAGCGGCTACTCCGGCGACGACGGCCCGGCACTCTCCGCGCGCATGTCATTGCCGCAAGACGCGCTGATGCTCGACGGCACGCTGTACATCCTCGACTGGAACAACCACCGCATCCGCTCGCTCCCCGGCGACGGAACGATCCGCCACGTCGCGGGTCGCGGCGAGCTCGGCGGCACCCTCGACGATCCGGCGAACGACGACTTCAACCACCCGACGGGCCTCGTCGCCAAACCGGGCGGCGGCAAGCTCGTCATCGCCGCGTGGCACAACTCGAAGCTGCGCGAAGTCGATCTCGCGACCGGCGTGTCCACGGACTCGTGCGGCGACGGTCGCCGCGCGTACTTCGGCGACAACGGACCCGCGATCAGCGCGGCGCTCGATCTGCCCGCCTCCATCGCGTACGCGCCGAACGGCGATCTCGTCGTGATGGATCAAGCGAACCAAGTCCTCCGCGCCATCGACACCTCCGGCACGATCCGCCACCTCGCGGGCCGCTGCGTGATCGATGCCCCCGCACCGCTCGGCCAAGGCCCGTGCGCCGACGGCGTCGATCCCGTTCCGTGCCCGATGAACAGCGGCAAGTTCACCTGCGGCGTCCCCAGCGCGACTTGCGGCGCGCCATGCACGCCCGCCTACGCCGGCGACGACGGCCTTGCGACCGACTTCCGCATGAGCCAACCGTTCGGCCAATCCGCCGACCCCGCGGGCCGCATCGTGTTTGCCGCCGACGGCACGCTCTACTTCGCCGACACGGTCAACGCGATCATCCGCACGATCACCCCGGACGGCATGGTCCATCGCGTCGCGGGCACGCCGAAGGAGTCCGGCTACGCGGGCGACGGCGGCCCGGCTCTCTCCGCGAAGCTGAACAACCCGGTCGATCTCGCGCTCGGCCCCGACGGCACGCTCTACATCTCCGACGTCTACAACCACTGCATCCGCGCGGTCGCCCCCGATCAAACCATCTCCACCGTCGCCGGCGTCTGCGGCGAAGCGGGCTACGACGGCGATGGCGGCTCGCCGACCGAAGCGCACCTCAAGCGCCCCTATGGCATCGAGCTCGCGGACAACGTCCTCTACATCGCGGACACCGGCAACCAAGCGGTGCGCTCGATCGTTCTCGAGTGATCACGATGCGCGTCGTGACGTGCTCTCTCGCGATCGCTCTGGCTCTCGCAGCCTGCGCCGACGAGCCGCGCTTCCCGGCGGACTACGCGTCGACGTACACCGAGGTGCGCGACTGCCGTCGCAGCGCCGATCACGATCTGCACTACATCCGCGTGCTCGCCGATCCCGAGGCGCTCGCTCCGTACCGCGATCGCACGGGTGACTTCCCGATCGGCTCGATCATTCTGAAGGAGGAGTACGACTTCTCCGACGGAGACTGCACGGGCGAGCTCCTCGAGTGGACCGTGATGCAGAAAACCGATTCGCCCGCGCGCCTCGGCTGGGACTGGCAGCGCGTGAACGCGGACCGATCGATCAAGAACGACAACTCGACGCTGTGCTCGAACTGCCACTCGAACTGCACGCCGGACATGAACGGCTACGACTCGACCTGCGCGATCCCGTGATCCACTAGCTTCGCCAGGCTCGAAAGCAGTTCGCTTGGTGCAAGACGAGCACTCGGTCTGAACGGTGGCGCTGGATTAGCTGTCGCACCTCGTCGTGATCGCATCCGATGCGTTCGATCCGATCTCCGATGACCCACGCCCAATTCACGGGATCGCCGTCTCACAGGGGGATTCGTTTCCGCGGAAACGTCGAGCTCGCAGTGCCTATCCTCGCGCTGCCCACGTGGGCGCACGCGTTTCCGCGGAGACGTTCCAGTTCGAGATCGAGTCGGTCGCCATCGCGCAAGGTCACCACGTCCCTCCGACGAGAACGCTGCGACCGCGCTGTGGATTCGTGACCGGCCGCGCCAGCTCACGTCGATCGTTCGTCGCTTGCAGGGGCGGCGCCCGCTCACAAGCCCCACAGCGCTTGCCCTCGCGCAGACCATCGATCGAGAATTGTTTTGATCAAAACAGATCGAAGAACGGCACAGCGCTCGTGGTCTCGCTCGGGAGAGGATTCGAAGATCGCGTGCGAGCTCGCTCCAAACGTGCGCACGCGTTTCCGCGGAACGCGCTGACTTGAATTTCGCGAGGACCGTCCTAGTGCAGTCGATCCAGACGCACGAGATCATCGAGACGAATCACGATCGGATAGCAGCGGCGCGCGAAGGGCTCGTCGGACGTCGCGGATCACTTGTGCGAGAACACGACGCGACTCCACAGCCAGCGCTCGCTGTCCGTGCGCATGAAGCCAAAGCCGACGTGCGCGGTGCCTTGATCGAACACCGAGTAGTCCATCAGCTGGAACACGACGTGGTCTTCG
>Ga0154020_10002799_pt1 | contig 21219 bp, 30 predicted proteins | sample Klosneuvirus_201_FD_109709 | JGI IMG/M metagenome (GOLD analysis project Ga0154020, IMG submission 109709) | Active sludge microbial communities from wastewater, Klosterneuburg, Austria - Klosneuvirus_20160825_MG | ecosystem: Engineered > WWTP > Aerobic digester > Activated sludge | place... | reverse complement strand
TCTCGGGCGGCGCGTTCTCGGGCGGCGCATTCTCGGGCGGCGCGTTCTCGGGCGGCGCATTCTCGGGCGGCGCGTTCTCGGGCGGCGCGTTCTCCGGCGGCGCGTTCTCGGGCGGCGCATTCTCGGGCGGCGCATTCTCGGGCGGCGTCTCGCCTGGCGGCGTCTCGCCTGGCGGCGTCTCGCCTGGCGGCGTCTCGCCCGGCGGCGTCTCGCCTGGCGGCGTCTCGCCTGGCGGCGTCTCGCCCGGCGGCGTGCCCTTCCCCGATGCCCCGCCCTTGGCGTTGAGCCACTTGCCGACGGCGTGGCCGACGCCCAGCGTGATGACCATGAGAGCGCCCTGCGTTGCCAGGCCCCAGCGCTCCTCCTCACTGAGCTCGCGATTGGTGATGAGCTCGTGCCCACTGATGGCCTCTGCCAGCTGGCTCAGCCCGAGCGTGTCGCCCACCGACACGCCGATGACCGCAATCACACCCAGCACCTTGCCTGGCCCCGACAGCTGATCCCACACGCTGCGCAGCTGCTCGATGCGCCGGGCCAGCGACGTCACGAACGCGTAGGCCAGATACAGCCCACCGACGATGGCCAGCGCCAGCGCCGCCGCAGCTGCAAATGTCGCGGCGACGCCCAGCGCGAACAGGGCGACCGCCACCACGAGGACCACCAGGACGAACTTCCCCATCCCGACCAGGAAGCTCTTGACCTCGCCGACCACCCGATCGCGCACGCGTTCCCACCGCGTGCGCTTGGCGTCCGCGATGGCTCGCCGGCCGGCCTCGGCGAACTTGGGGGCCAGCTTGGCCACCAGCGACGTCTGCTTGCTGGTCGCCTCGTCGCCGTAGCCGATCGAGCTCGACACTGACTGCTGCGCCAGGTCATGCCAGGTCGCCTTGGCCTCCTCGATCCGAGGCCAGGTCGTCGCCATCCACTGCGCCATCGCCCCGAGATAGCCGGTGCTCGCCAGCACGCGCAGCAAGCTGGCCTCGGCCAGCAGCGCCGCGGGGACCCTCAGCAGCTCCTCGGTCATGCCCGCGACCGCAGCGTCCAGCGCACTCGTCATCTGCGCGACCTGCTCGCCCAGGACTCCGTCGAAGTTCCCCGCCATGCTGGCGATACCGACGACCGCGGCGTCGGCCACCCCCTCGACCGCGCGCACAGCTTCGGCCCCGCCCCTGTCGAGCTCACGCACCACCACGGTCGCGAAGCGCGCCGCCGCCCGCCGCCGGGGCCGTCGCGCTGCCAGCCTGGCGGTTGCATCGACGCCAACCTGGTCGAACGCAGCGCCGAGCTGGGCCTCGGTCACCTCCAGGTGAACCAGCTGCTCGCGCCCCTGGGCGTCGACCTGCTGGGCGATCTGGTGTGCCGAGGCCAGCACCCCCGCCGCCCGCCGGCGCGCATCCGCGAAGGCAAGCCGTGTCGCCGTCTCCAGCTCCAGCAGCATCCTCAGCTGGGCGACCGCAGCCTCGTACACCTTGCTCGCAGCCGTCTGGGCGGTTGCGCGAAAGCCGTCCTGTAGCTCGGGCAGCTTGGCCTGAGCCTCCCGGTTCAGCTGCGCAGCACCCTTGCCCAGGTTCGCAGCGCCACGGACCGCGGCTTGATCGAGCTTGTGCTCGTCCTTTTCGGCCTGGCTGATCAGCTTCTTGCGGGTGTCGTCCTTGGCGTGCTCGATGGCGTTCTCGCCCGCCATGTGGATGCCCTCGTTGGGCTCCTGGATGGCGTCCTTGGCGACCTGCGCCAGGGCATGGATCTGGGGCACCACCAGGGCAGCGTTCTGGACGATCCGAGCACCCTGGTTCTGGGCCTCTTGCCGCATCCGCGCAGCCTCGGCCGCGGCCGAGGTGGTCACCGCGCTGGCCTGCAGCACGGCCTGCTCGTCGATCCGCCGGCAGGCGTCCTCCGCATCCTGGCGAATCAGCGCGACCTGGATCCCGGCGGTGATCGAGACCTGGACCCGCGCGACAGTGAACATGCTGACGGCGACGCGCTCGCGAGCCGCGATGTGGCGGAGCGCCTCGGCGTGACGCTGCTGGCCAGCGCTGAGCACCGCCGCGACCTGCCCCTGGGTGGCCGTGCGCAGCGCGCTGGCCCTGCTAGCGAGGCTGCTGGCCAGCGCGTTCTTCTGCCGAACCACGGCGTCGGCGATGGCCTGGCCCGCTGCGCTGTCGGCACCGGCACTGCCGGCCGCGGGCGCCGTCACCTGGGTGGCGCGCCTGGGCGGGGCCGGAGCCGGGGCCGGCTCGAGCACCGCCGGGGCTGGCGTGACGGAGGCGCTCTCACCGCCGCCCGCAGACGCGCCCTCGGGGGCCCCCTCGCCGTGCACCGCGCGCTCCCCGGCCGCCCCGGCTCCAGCCGGCCCAACCTCGCGGTCCGGGGACGGCCCAACCGCGTCTGGCGTCGCCAGCGGCTCCGCCGGGGTCGCCGACGCAGTGGTGTCATTGGCCGGCGACGCCGGGGTGGCCGCGCTACCCGGGTGCGCCGCCGTCGAGCTGGCGGCCGCTGGCTCTGCGCTGCTCGGCGCCAGTGCCTGCGCTCCGGGTGCATCCGCCGTCGCCGGGTCGGCGCCTGGGGCGACCGACTCCGTCGCACCTGGCACGGGCTCGCGGTAGATCAGCGCGCGGGAAGCCACCTGGGCCGGCGCCGGGCACAGCCTCGCCGGCGCGCCGGCCATGAATGCATCGGCGAAGTGCTCGGCCTCGCGCTCGTGGGCATCGCCGGGGTCGCTGACGGCCAGCTCGTCTCCAGCACCAACATCGGTGCCAGGCTGCTGGACGGCATGAGCCACCTCGTGCGCCAGCAGCCGCCGGCCCGCCTCCGTGCTCGGATCGAACTGCCCGGCCGCGAAGTGGATGGCCTGACCGACGGCGAACGCCCGCGCGCCCAGCGCTCCCGCCGCTTGGTCCGAGTCGGGGCCGGTGTGCAGCCGCACGCCGCCCAGCTCGACCCCGAGCGCTCGCTCGAGCTGCTTGCGCTCTCGCCTCGGCAGCTGGACCCCGCCCTGACGGCTCAGCGCACGCTGCACCAGCGTTCGTTTGCCCGGCCATCCCCGAGAGCTCGCGTCCGCCCCGGGTGCCAGCTCGCGCTGGATCAGGGTTCGCTTCCCCGGCGGCGCAGGCTCATGCGACGGCTCGTGGAGTTCCTCCTCGGCGCTGGCTCGCTGTCGCTCGGAGGAATCTCGCAGCCGGAACACGGCGGCGAGTCTTGCAAGGCCCGGTCCCCGCGCAGCCACGCATGATCAGGTGGTTAGGAGCGCGAGCCTGGACCACAGTGGACCATTCTGGTGGTGGTGGATCAGGTCGGCGACCCATGGGGCCGCCGACCCGGAACAGCTACAGTGGCGGCGCTGGCGACCTGCGATCTCGCGGTCTGCCGGCGCGGCCACGGCCTGACCGCCGGGGTCACCGTCGTCGGCCTCGGCTGGGATGGCGCTCGCCAGACCGAGCCCGCCGAGTCGACCTTCGCGATGTCGATGGCCAGCTGCTACCTGCGCGGCTGATGATGTCGGCGGGATGACCGCCACGCCGCTCGAGACGCCCCGGTTGCTGCTTCGACCCCTGACCCTCCAGCACCTGCCAGCGCTGCAACGCTGGGAGGCCGACCCCGAGCTCCGCAACCTCAACGACGAGGACGCCGCCCCGGCCCCGCCTCACGAGGTGCAGGCCATCGTCCATGGCTGGCTACGCCCTGGCCGCGACGACCTCGTGCCCCTCGCCATCCACCAGCGCCGCGACGACCAGTGCATCGGCTGGTGCATGCTGGCCGCGATCGACCGCGACGCTGGCGAGTGTCGGGTCGGCCTGACGCTGGGCCAGCGCGAGCTCTGGGGCCGCGGCCTCGGCGCCGAGGTGCTCACCGCGCTGCTCGCCCACGCCTTCGGCCAGCTCGGGATGCGCCGGGTCCTCTGCGAGGTCCACGCCTTCAACACCCGCTCGCGGCGGCTGCTCGAGCGCGCCGGCTTCCGCCTCCTGCACACCGACCCAGGCGCCATCCGCCGCGGCGACCAGCTCCACGACGAGCTGGTGTTCGCCATCGAGCTCGAGCGACCGCCCAGTGGGGGTTCCGGCCCGACGTCTGATTCGTCAGACGTCCACGTCTGACTGTCAGACGTCCACGTCTGACTCGTCGGACGTCCACGTCTGGCTGTCAGACGTCCGCGTCCGACTCGTCGGACGCACCCCGCGCTCAGCGCCCGAGGCGCAGCCGCGTCGCCGCAGTGACCGGCCAAAAGTTCGCACTGCCAGTTGTGGGAAGCATCGGGACGAAGCTCTTCGTTGCCGACACCTCCAACAATCGGGTGCTGCAGTTTCAGATGAATCCGTGAGAGGGAACCAGCAGGGTCGAAGGCTGAAGACGTGATCTAGAGGCAGGGGGCCGCGCCCGTGAGCGCGGTCGCGTCGAGCTTGTAGCACGCCGTGAAGTTGGGCGACGTGCCGCAACGGCCGTGGCGGACGACGCCCGTCACCGAGGTGAAGCAGGTGTTCGCCGCCACGCTGGCCAAGTCGATGATGTTGTCGGTCATGACGATCGACCCCGTGAGCGCCGCGGAGGATGTCAACACGGTCTCCCCCATCGCGGGGGCCGCAACGGCCTTCACAGCGGGGACTGTCACCAGAACGCCCTCGTTGGCCTCGACGGCCACGTTCGCGATGGTGAGGGCCGTCGAGAACGGGACCACGGTGCCCGTCCCGGTGCCGGCCGGCACGAACGGGTCGCGGCCGATCTCCATCTCGCTACCGCCGCCCGTCGCCATGAACGCCAGCACCTTGCCGTGCACGGTCACCATCGAGCCGACGGTGATGCCGGCCACCGAGGACTCGTTGGGGTTGAAGATCATGATCCCGGTGCCCGGCGCGGCATTCAGCGCGTCCGACACCCAGAAGCTGTTGACCGCGGTCGCGCTGACCGCGTTGACGCGCGTGTCGACCGCGGTGACGAACACGTTGGTCAGCTTGATCATCGTGTTGTCGGGCACCGCCGGGCTGGCCGAGCGCAGCGCCGCGATGGTGAACGGCATCGCCGCTGGGGTGCTCATGTTGACGCTGGCGCAGTACGACTCGCACGAGAAGTCCCCGGTGCCGGCCGTCGTGCCCATCTTGCAGTCGCGGAAGCCGTCGAAGTCGTTGTCCACGCCGTCGGTGCACTCGGCCATGGTGAACTCCAGGTCGAAGGCCGGGCAGCCGGTGCCCGCCGCGGTGTTCAGGTCGGTGGCGTCGCGCGGGAAGATCTTGTAGCCATAGAAGTAGTGCAGCGGGCCCTGCGCCGACATCAGGCAGTCCTTCGAGCGCGGCCCCTGGGGCAGGCCGAACAGCTCGTCATCGACGATGCCGCCGCCCCACACGTTCCACGACACCGTGGTGCCGCTGGAGGTGAAGGCGTTGGCCACCATGAAGTTCTCGACCCGCACCAGCACGCCCTCCCAGGGCTCCGCGGTCGCCTTGGCGCCCAGCATCGCCGGGGTCACCGTGCTGACCGGCGTGGTCTTGCCGGTGCCGGTCTTGGTGATGCTCGAGATCTTGATCTCGGTCACCGAGTCGGTGTCCGGCGACGTCCCGCCGGCCATGAACTCGTCCACCTCGCCGGTGAACGACACCTCGTCACCACGCGCCAGCGTCGACGCCACGTTCTGCGGCACGCCGAACAGCATCACGCCGCTGTACATGCCGCCGGTGGCCTCCTGGACCCAGACGTCGAAGCACATCGCGGTGCCGCAGGTGCGCGTCTTCTGCGCCGTGACCACCGCGCCGACCACGCTGACGATCGACCCCTCGGGCTCCATGCCCATCTGGATCTTCTGGATGGTCGTGTTGCGCACGCTGGCGTCGGCGCCCATGCCGCTGTCGCGCCCGCCACCATCGGTGCCGGTGTCATCGTCATCGCCGCGGCAACCCGCGACCGCCATCGCCACACAGACCGAAACCCCGAGCACGAAGAGCTTACGCATGTACAGGCCTCCAAACTAAACCCACAAAAAAAGGCGCACCGGATGATCGCGGTGCGCCTTTCGATTGAATCACTACTCGAGCAAATCCCGTGTGACGCCAGCTACTCGGCCGCCGCCTCGGTGTCCTTCTTCTTCTTGGCCTTGGGCGCCTTCGCAGGAGCGTCCGAGCCAGCCGCCGCCGCATCCTTCTTGGCCTTGGCCGGCTTCTTGGCCGCCTTGCCGTCGTCGTCGACCGTCTTCACGGGCTTCTCGCTCTTGCCGTCACCCGGCAGCAGCTCGACGATCGACATCGGCGCGGCGTCGCCGGCGCGCACGCGGTACTTCAGCACGCGGGTGTAGCCACCGGGGCGACCGCGGAAGCGCGGCCCCAGCTCGCGGAACAGCTTGTCCAGCGCCTCACGCTGCTTCAGCACGCGGCGGGCCATCCGGTAGGCGTGCACGATGGCCGCCTTCTCTTCGGCGTCCAGCTTCTCGGGCGCCTTGTCGATGATGTCCGCGACCTTGGTGCCCCACGTGATCACCGGCTCGGCGATCCGCTTCAGCTCCTTGGCCTTGGCATCGGTGGTCTGGATGCGCTCGTAGGTGACCAGCGACGCCACCATGTTCGACCACATGGCGTGGCGATGAGGAGCCTTGCGCGAGAGACGCCGACCTTGCTTGCGATGACGCATTGTCTTTCCTTACCCGGCCTTCTTGGGCGGGCCCGAGCCCGGCCAGTTTGGCAGCTTCATGCCCAGCGACAGCCCCATCTCGCTCAGGATTTCCTTGATCTCCTTGAGCGACTTGCGGCCGAAGTTCTTGGTCTTCAGCATCTCGGCCTCGGTCTTCTGGACCAGCTCGCCGAGCAGCTTGATGTTGGCGTTCTGCAGGCAGTTCGCCGAGCGGACCGACAGCTCCAGCTCGTCGACCGAACGCCACAGGTTCTCGTTCAGCTTCTCCTGATCCTCGGATACCGCCGCCTCGGCGGGCTCCGCGGTCTCTTCGAAGTTGATGAAGATCGAGAGCTGGTCCTTGAGGATCTTGGCGCCGTAGGCGACCGCGTCCTCGGGACGCACCGAGCCGTTGGTCCAGACCTCGAGGATCAGCTTGTCGAAGTCGGTGACCTGCCCGACGCGGGCATGGGTCACCGTGTAGTTGACCTTGCGCACCGGCGAGTACAGCGCGTCGATCGGGATGGTGCCGACCGACATGTTGGCGGTCTTGGTGCGATCCGCCGGCACATACCCGCGGCCCATGGCCACGTGCAGCTCCATGTGGACCTTGCCGCCGCGCGACAGGGTGCAGATCGGGTGGTCGGGGTTCAGGACCTCGACGCCGTCGACCAGGGTGATGTCACCAGCGGTGACCTTGCCCTCACCCTCCTTGTCCAGACGCACGATCTTCGGCTTCGGATCGTGCATCCGCAGCAGGACTTCCTTGAGGTTGAGGACGATGTCGGTGACGTCCTCGACCACGTCGGGCAGCGTGGAAAACTCGTGCAGCGCGCCCTCGATCTTGATCGCCATGATCGCGCCGCCCTGCAGCGACGACAGCAGCACGCGCCGCAGGCTGTTGCCGATCGTCACGCCGTAGCCACGCTCGAGCGGCTCGCACGTGAACTTCCCGTACGTCCCGGTCAGCGACTCCTTATCGACCTCAACCAGCCGCGGACGAATCAGGTCGCGCCAGTTGCGGGAAATCGCCGCCGAGCTCTGGGGAGTCATCGCCATCTGTCACATCCCTCCGGAGAAAACTTTAATACACGCGGCCGGAACCCCAGCATGAGGGCCGGCCGCGTGAAAAATGCAGAAACCGACGACTACTTCGAGTACAGCTCGACGATCAGCTGCTCGCGGATCGGGAGCGTGAAGTCCGACCGAGCCGGGAACGACTTCACCGTGCCCTTGAAGGCCTCCTTCTCCAGCTCGAGCCACTGCGGCACGCCGCGGCGCTCGATCGAGCCCAGGCTGTCAACCACGCGCGTGATGGTGCGCGACTTCTCCCGGACCTCGATGATGTCCTTCACGCGGACGAGGTAGGACGGGATGTTGACCTTCTTGCCATTGATGCGGAAGTGGCCGTGACGGACCAGCTGGCGCGCCTCGGCGTGATCCGACGCGAAGCCGAGCCGGTAGATCACGTTGTCGAGGCGACGCTCGAGCATCACCAGCAGGTTCTCGCCGGTGACGCCGCGACCGCGCAGCGCCTTGTAGTAGTAGCCGCGGAACTGGCGCTCCGCGAGGCCGTACATGCGCTTGACCTTCTGCTTCTCGCGCAGCTGCTCGCCGTAGTCCGACTGCTTGCGGCGGCGGGCCTGGCCGTGCTGGCCAGGCGCATACGCGCGACGCTCGTAGCCGCACTTGTCGGTGTAGCAGCGGTCACCCTTCAGGAACAGCTTCATGTCCTCGCGGCGGCACAGGCGGCACACGGGACCGGTATAGCGGGCCATCTTAGTTCTCCGTCAAACCCGGCGCCGCTTGGGCGGCCGGCAACCGTTGTGGGGGATCGGGGTGACATCGCGGATCAGGCTGATCTTGAACCCGGCCGCCTGCAGCGCGCGCAGCGCGCTCTCGCGACCAGACCCCGGACCCTTCACGTACACGACGATCTGGCGCATACCGTGCTCCTGCGCCTTCTTCGCCGCGTCCTCGGCCGCCAGCTGCGCGGCGAACGGCGTGGACTTGCGCGAGCCCTTGAAGCCGCGCACTCCCGCCGACGACCACGCCACGACGTTGCCAGACACGTCGGTGACGGTCACGACCGTGTTGTTGAACGTGGCATGGATGTGGGCAATCCCACTCTGCACGTTCTTCTTGACCTTCTTCGTCTTCGGCTTCGACACGTGTTTCTCCTACGCCCTTACGCCGGACCCGCGGGGCCGGGCTTCTTGCGAACGAGTCCCTTGCGCGGGCCCTTCCGCGTGCGGGCGTTGGTATGCGTGCGCTGCCCGTTGACGGGCAGGCCCTTGCGATGGCGCAGGCCGCGATAGCAGCCGAGGTCCATCAGACGCTTGATGTTCAGCGAGACATCGCGGCGCAGATCGCCCTCGACCTTGAACTCGGCCTCGAGGACGTCGCGAATCGCGCGCGTGGCCGCCTCATCGAGGTTGTCCGAGCGCAGGTTCGGGTCGATCCCGGCCTTGCCCAGGATCTCGCGCGAGCGCGCCTGTCCGATCCCGTAGATGTACGTGAGGGCGATTTCCATCCGCTTGTTACGCGGAAGATCGACACCAGCAATACGAGCCATCTTCTACTGCTCCTCAGCCCTGACGCTGCTTGTGGCGCGGGTTCTCGCAGATCACGCGGACGACGCCCTTCCGCCTGATCACCTTGCACTTGGTACAAATCTTCTTCACCGACGCTCGAACCTTCATCTTCCCGCTCCCGTGATGCGCCCGCGCGAAGGGTCTGCCTCCGAACGAACGATCATGACTTGATCTCCCTGCTTGACTCGAACATGCGTGCGACGAAATTCCTCGGACAAACTCACAATCACGATCTCGTTCGACTGCTGCGTGCGCACGCGAAAAAGCTGACCCTCGAGAAGCTCGACCACTGCGGCGCGCGACGAATGCTCACTTCCAGCCAATTCCAAGCACTTTCACAGCTGACTGAGGACCACCGGACCGTCTTCCGTGATGGCCACCGAGTGCTCGAAGTGCGCGGAGAGCCTGTGATCCTTCGTCACCGCGGTCCAGTTGTCTGCCAGCACCTCGACTTCATGGGTGCCGGCGTTTACCATAGGTTCGATTGCAAGTACAAGCCCAACGTTGAGGCGCTGTCCTTTGCCAGCCGTACCGTAATTCGGGACGGGTGGATCTTCGTGCATTGCCTTACCAATTCCGTGGCCAATGAACTGTTTCACCACGGAATAGCCGCGCGCCTCGACATACTGCTGCACGGCGGCCCCGATGTCCTGGATGCGGTTCCCCGACCGGGCCTGGGCGATGCCAGCCAGCAGTGCGTCGCGCGTCGCGTCGACCAGCTTCTGGGCCTCGGGCGAGACCTTGCCCACCGTGATGGTGCGGGCATGGTCGCCGCAGAAGCCGTCGACGAAGCAGCCGAAGTCGATGCCGATGATGTCACCCTCCGCGAGGACGACGTCCTTGCGCGGGATGCCGTGGACGACGACGTCGTTGACCGAGGTGCACAGCACCGCGGGATAGCCGTGATAGCCGAGGAAAGCGCTCTTGGCGCCGAGCTCCTTGAGCTTGGCGACCGCGATCTGGTTGAGGTCCCAGGTCGACGCGCCCGGCTTGGCGGCCTGCGCGCAGGCCTCCAGCACCGTCGCCGTCGCCACGTTGGCGCGACGCAGCTTCTCGATCTCGTCCTTCGACTTGAGGTAGATCCCCATCTCAGGCGTCCGTGCCTTCGATCGCCTTGATGACGCGCTCGAACACATGGCCCATGTCGCCGATGCCGTCGACGGCCGCGAGCAGCCCGCCCTGCTTGTAGTAGCCCGCGAGCAGCTCGGTGACCTGGTGGTACGCCACCAGCCGAGCGTCGACCTTCTCCGCCATGTCGTCAGCGCGCTGCGCCAGCGGCGCGGCCTGGCCGCACTTGTCGCACACGCCGTCGACCTTGGGCGGCGAGAACTCGATGTGGTACGGCGCACCGCACTTGCTGCAGCTGCGCCGACCGGTGAGCCGACCACGCACGACCTCGTCGGCGACCTGGATGTCGACGATGCGCGTGACCTTGCGATCGAGCTGGCGCAGGATCGCGTCCAGCCCCTCCGCCTGCGCGATGGTGCGCGGGAAGCCGTCGAGGATGAAGCCCTTCGCGGTGTCAGGCTGCTTGAGGCGCTCGCGCACGATGCCCAGCACGAGCTCGTCCGAGACCAGCCCACCGCTGTCCATGATGGTCGCGACCTGCTTGCCAAGGTCGCTGCCGGCCGCACGCGCCGCGCGCAGGGCGTCCCCGGTCGAGATATGGGCGATGCCATACTTGTCGACCAGGTTCTTGGCCTGCGTTCCCTTGCCCGCGCCCGGAGGCCCGAGCAGGATGATCACCACTGGAGCCATGCCTAGGCGCGACTCCTCAGGCCACCGCCGCCGGCGGCGCCTGTGCCCTGTGAGCGACCGCGGATACGCGGCCCCTTGGGCCCGGTGAAGCCCTCATACGAGCGCGAGATGAGGTGCGACTCGATCTGCTGCACGGTGTCGAGCGCGACGCCGACGACGATCAGCAGGCCGGTGCCGCCGAGCTGGAACGGCACGCGGAACCAGGCCTGCATGAAGACGGGCAGGATGCACACGCCAGCGATGTACAGGGCGCCGACGAAGGTGATGCGCGACAGCACGCGATCGATGTACTCGGCCGTCTTCTTGCCAGGACGGATACCCGGGATGAACCCGCCGTGCTTCTTGAGGTTGTCGGCGACGTCGACCGGGTTGAAGGTGACCGCGGTGTAGAAGTAGCAGAAGAAGATGATGAGGAGGATGAAGACCGTGTTGTAGCGCCAGTCGCCGGGCTGCAGGGCGTTCGACAGCTCGGCCATCCAGGGGTGCTTGATGTAGGTCGACAGCTGCGCCGGAAACATCAGAATCGACGACGCGAAGATCGGCGGGATGACGCCCGAGACGTTGATCTTCAGCGGCAGGTGCGACGACTGCCCGCCATACATCTTCTTGCCGACGACACGTTTGGCGTATTGCACCGGGATCTTGCGGGCCGCACGCTCGAACAGCACGATGACCCCGATGGTGCCGACGGCCAGCGCCGCGATGAGCAGCATGCTGAAGGACGACACGTCGCCCATGCTCTTCTGCTGCAGCAGGCTGGCCACGGCGTCCGGGAAGTCGGCCACGATGCCGGCGAAGATGATCAGCGAGGTGCCGTTGCCAATGCCGCGCTCGGTGATCTGCTCACCCAGCCACATGATGAAGCAGGTGCCGGTGGACAGCGTCAGCATCGTCATCAGCCGGAAGGTCCAGCCCGGATCCAGCACGACGCGCGACCCTGCACCGCCCATGGCGCCGCCGCGCCCCAGCGTCTCCAGCCAGCTGGCGATGAAGAACGACTGCACGATGGCGATCGCGAGGCAGCCGTAGCGGGTGTACTGGTTGATCTTCTTGCGGCCCTGTTCGCCCTCCTTGTTGAGGCGATCCAGGGTCGGCACCACGACCGTGAGCAACTGGATGATGATCGATGCGCTGACGTACGGCATGATGCCGAGCGCGAAGATCGAGAGCTTCTCCAGCGCACCGCCGGAGAACATGTTGAACATACCGAGGAAGGACCCAGCGCTCTTGGCGATGTAGGCCTGCATCTCGGTACGGTTCACGCCCGGCGTCGTGACGAACACGCCGATACGGTAGGCAGCCAGGCAGAAGAGCGTGAACAGCAGCCTCCTGCGTAGCTCGGGGATCTTCCCGATGTTGCCGATACTGCTCGCCATGGATGGCTCGCCCCTTCAGAGACCGTTCGTGTGGTTCCCAGGCCTCGGGATGGCCGGAAAGGTAATCTCGCTCAGCAGATCCGACCAGTATTTTTCGACTACTTGGTCGCCTCGGGCACCGACTTGGCCTTGCCCAGGAACTTCTTCTTGGGGGCAAGCACCTCGTGGGCCCCGCCGGCCTGGGCGATCTTCTCGATCGCCGAGCCAGAGAAGGCATGAGCGCGCACGGTCAGCTTGTGCTCGAGCTCGCCGTGACCCAGGATCTTCACGCGCGGCGCGGTCTTGGGGACCATGCCCGAGCTCTTGAGGGCCTCGACATCGACCGTCGAGCCGGCGGCGAACCGCTTGGCCAGCTGGCCGACGTTGATGGGGAAGGCCTCGTCGCGGAACATGTTCTTGAAGCCGCGCTTGGGCAGGCGGCGCTGCATCGGCATCTGACCGCCTTCGAACCCGACGCGCGCGCCGTGATGACCGGTGCGCGCCTTCTGGCCCTTGACGCCCTTGCCGGCAGTCTGGCCGTGGCCAGAGCCGATGCCGCGACCGATGCGGCGCTTCTTCTTGGTCGCACCGGGGTTGGGCGACAGGGTGTGCAGTGTGGTTCCCATGGTGTTTCTTTGTCCTCTCGACCTACTCGACCGGTTCGACCGTCACCATGTGCGAGACCGCGCGGATCATGCCGCGGATCGCAGGGGTGTCGTTCAGGATCCTGGACTTGCCCGGACGGGTCAACCCGAGGCCCTTGATGGTGTCCTTGTGCTTCTGCGGACGGTTCACACCGGACCGCGTGAGCGTGACTTTGAGCTTGAGCGCCATGATCTGTTCCTTTAGGACCGGATCTCGTCGACCGACTTCGACCGGATGCGGGCGGTCTCCTCGACGGAGCGCAGCATCTTGAGGGCCGCGACGGTCGCGTGGATCACGTTGTGCGGGTTCGAGGTGCCGATGCACTTGGTCAGGATGTCCTGCACGCCGGCGACTTCCAGCACCGGGCGCACCGCGCCACCGGCGATGACGCCAGTACCCTCGCTGGCCGGGCGCAGCAGCACCTGGCCGGCGCCGAAGTGGCCGATCACGTCGTGCGGGATCGAGCCCTTGACCAGCGGCACCTTGAAGAGGTGCTTCTTGGCCTGCTCGGTGCCCTTGCGGATCGCCTCGGGAACCTCGTTGGCCTTGCCCAGACCGACGCCGACGTACCCGTTCTGGTCGCCGACGACGACGAGCGCCGAGAACGAGAAGCGCCGGCCGCCCTTGACGACCTTGGCGACGCGGTTGATGTACACCACGCGATCGACGAGCTCGCCGACATCATCCTGATTGATAGCCACTGCGGTCTCCTAGAACTTCAAGCCGGCCTTGCGCGCCGCATCAGCGACCGCAGAGACCCGCCCGTGGTAGATGAACCCGTTGCGGTCGAACACGACCGCCTCGATCTTCTTCTCGAGGCAGCGCTTGGCGACGGCTTCGCCGACCGCCTGCGCGCGCTCGATCTTCTTCTTGCCCTGGGTGGCGGCGATGATCGCCTCCTCCAGGTCCGAAGCGTGTGCCAGCGTCTGGTTCGTGGTGTCGTCCACGACCTGCGCGTAGATGTGCTTGGTCGAGCGAAACACGCTCAGACGCGGGCGCTCGGGCGTCCCGCTGATCCGCTTCCGGATCGCGCGCTTCCTCTTCAGTCGGCCTTCCAGCTTATCCGCCATGGTGATTCCTCATTTTCCTTACGACGCGCCCGTCTTGCCGACCTTGCGCTTGATGACTTCCTCGACGTACTTCACGCCCTTGCCCTTGTAGGGCTCCGGCGGGCGCAGCTCGCGCACCTTGGCCGCGGTGGCGCCGAGCAGCTCGCGGTCCACACACGACAGCGACACCACGTTCTTGTCGACCGACGCGGTGACGCCCTTGGGCAGCGAGAAGTTGACCGGGTGCGAGAAGCCCAGCGCCATGGTCAGCATCGGGCCCTTGACCTCGGCGCGGAAACCGACGCCGTTGATCTCGAGCTTGCGCTCGAAGCCCTTGGTCACGCCGGTCACCATGTTGTTGATGAGGGCGCGGGTCAGGCCGTGCTTGGCGCGGCTGGGGCCGTCGTTGCCCTGGCGGGTCACGTTGACGTTGCCGTCCTTGACCGCCACGACCACGCCGTTCGGCAGCACCCGCTCCAGGGTCCCCTTGGGGCCCTTGACCGAGATCTTGCCGCTCTCGAGCTTGATCTGCACGTCCTTGGGGACGGCGACTGGCTTCTTACCAATGCGCGACATGGCTACCAGACCTCGCAGAGGACTTCGCCGCCGAGGCCGGCCTTGCGGGCGTCGCGATCGGTCATGACACCCTTGGAGGTGGTGACGATGGCGGTGCCCAGGCCAAAGCGCACGCGTGGCACCTTGTCCTTGCCGACGTAGTTGCGCTGACCGGGGGTCGAGCTGCGGCGAATCCCGTTGATGGGGCTCTTGTGGTGGTTGTCGTAGCGCACGCTGAGCTGCAGCACCGGACGGCTCTCGGTGGTGACCACCTCGGCCGCGGTGAGGTAGCCCTCCTGCTTCAAGATCTCCGCGATGCGGACCTTGAGCTTGGACGACGGGACATCAATGCGCGACTTGCGCGCAGTGATCCCGTTGCGGATGCGGGCGACAAAATCGGCGATCGGATCTGACATCGACATGTGCGGCTCCTACCAGCTCGACTTGATGACGCCGGGAATGTCGCCCTTTAGAGCGAGGCTCCGGAAGCAAAGGCGGCACATGTTGAACTTCCTCATGTAGGCGCGCGCCCGCCCGCACAGCGGGCAACGGCTGCGATAACGCACCTTCCACTTTTCGATCCGCGGAACTTCCTGGCACAGACGAGCCATCGTTTACCTTCTCTTCCCTTACGCCCTGAAGGGCATCCCGAGCGCGCGCAGCAGAGCGCGACCCTCGTCATCGGTCTTGGCGGTGGTCACGAAGCAGACGTTCATTCCCTTGACCTTCTCGAGACGGTCATAGTTGATCTCGGGGAAGATGATCTGCTCCTTGACGCCCAGCGAGTAGTTGCCACGGCCGTCGAAGGCGCGCGGCGAGACACCCTTGAAGTCACGCACGCGCGGCAGCGCGAACGAGACCAGGCGATCCAGAAACTCCCACATGCGCTCGCGGCGCAGCGTGACCATGGCGCCGATCTTCATACCCTCGCGCAGCTTGAAGGTCGCGATCGACTTCTTGGCCTTGGTGACGACGGGCTGCTGGCCAGTGATGAGGCCCAGCTCCTCGGCGCCGACATCCACGATCTTCGGGTTGGTGATGGCCTCGCCGAGGCCCATGTTGATCGAGATCTTCACCAGCCGGGGCACCTGCATCGAGTTCTTGTAGCCGAACTCCTTCTGCAGCGCGGGGATGACTTCCTTGTTGTACTTGGCCTGCATGCGGGGCGGCCCGGTGCGCTTGTAGACTTCCTTGGGCGCAGCAGCCTTGGCAGCCGCGGCCTTGGCCTTGGCTTCCTTCTCTGCCTTCTTGGCGAGACCAGCAGCCTTGGCGGCATTGCGCTTGTCGTCGTCCGAACCACCGCCGCCACCAGCGGCCGGCTTCTTTTCCTTGTCGTCGTCCTTGGCCATGACGTGCTTCCTTTACATCCCGCCCGAGGGGAACTCGTGATCGCTCTTCAGGCTGACGCGAACCTTCTTGCCGTCGGCGCCGACCTTGACCTTCACGCGCGTCGGCTTGTTCGCCTTCGGATCCCACAGCATCACATTGGACACGTGGACCGAGCCCTCCTTCTCGATGATCCCGCCCTGCGGGCTCTTCTGAGACGGCTTGGTGTGGCGCTTGACCATGGCCACCTTCTCGACGACGACGCGGTCCTTCTTGTAGAGCATGCGCAGCACCTTGCCGCGCTTGCCCTTGTCCTTGCCCGCGATGACGACGACGGTGTCGCCCTTCCTGAGGTTCTCCATCTGCGGCTCCTTACAGCACTTCTGGCGCGAGCGAGACGATCTTCATGAACTTCTTCGCGCGCAGCTCGCGAGCGACTGGCCCGAAGATGCGGGTCCCGATCGGCTCGTTGTCCTTGTTGATCAGCACCGCCGAGTTGCTGTCGAAGCGGATGTAGGTGCCATCCGGCCGCGCCAGCTCCTTCTTGGTGCGCACCACGACCGCCTTGGCGACATCGCCCTTCTTCACCTTGGCGTTGGGAATGGCCTCCTTGATGGAGACCACGATGATGTCGCCGATCGAGGCGTACTTGCGCTTCGAGCCGCCCAGCACCTTGATGCAGAACAGCTTCTTGGCGCCCGAGTTGTCGGCCACGTCGAGCGTTGAGGTCATCTGGATCATGACTCAGCTCTCCTTCGCCTTCTCGAGCACCTTCACGATGCGCCAGCGCTTCTCGGCCGACAGCGGACGGGACTCGACCAAAAGGACGCGATCGCCCACCTTGGCCTCGTTCTTCTCGTCGTGCGCCTTGAACTTGGCCCGCTTGTTCACGTACTTCTTGAACGCCAGGTCCTTCACGCGGCGCGTGACGACGACCACGCGGGTCTTGTCCATCTTGTCAGAGGTGACCACGGCCACCAGCTCTCGCCGGTGAACGCGCCCCTCGCCTGCCACGGTCTCGGTCGCCATCGCTATTGCTCCTTCGCCTCGGACGCCTGGGCGCCGCTGCCCTTGTGGGGCTCGGCACCGCGCGCGCGCGCAGTCATGATGGTACGGATGCGCGCGAGCTCACGCCGCTTGGCGCGGATCGTCATGGTGTTCTCGAGCTGGTTCGTGAAGCGCTTGAGGCGCGCCTTGAACAGCTCGTCGGAGGTCTGCCGCGCGAGCTCCTTGAGCTCATCGTCCGAACGATCGCGGATCTCGCCAATCTTCATCGACTTCATGTGCCGGTCCCCTTCTACAGGCCCGTTTCGCGACCGATGAACTTGCAGCCCACCGGCAACTTCTGGTTAGCAAGCTCGAAAGCCTCGCGCGCCAGCTTCTCGTCCACGCCCTCGAGCTCATAGAGCACGCGGCCCGGACGCACCACGGCGACCCAGATCTCGGGGTTGCCCTTGCCCTTACCCATTCGGGTCTCGGCCGGCTTCTTCGACACCGGCTTGTCCGGGAAGACCCGGATATAGAGCTTGCCGCCACGCTTGACGTGGCGAGTGATGGCGATACGCGCGGCCTCGATCTGCCGCGAGGTCAGACGGCCGCAGCTGGTTGCCTGCAGGCCATAGTCACCAAAGTCGACCTTGTTGCCGCCCTTGGCCATACCCCGCATATGTCCCTTCTGGGACTTGCGGAATTTCGTTCGCTTGGGAGACAGCACGACTAGACGCTCCTCTGCGCGATCTGGCTCTTGCCATCGCGCGACGGCAGGATCTCACCGCGGAAGATCCAGCACTTCACGCCGATGACGCCGTAGGTGGTGCGCGCCTCGGCGAAGCCGTAGTCGAGGTCGGCACGCAGGGTGTGCAGCGGCACGCGACCCTCGCGGTACCACTCGTAGCGCGACATCTCCGCGCCACCGAGGCGGCCCGAGGACGCGATGCGGACGCCCTTGGCGCCGAACTTCATCGCGGTCTGCAGCGCCTTCTTCATGGCGCGACGGAAGGCGACGCGGCGCTCGAGCTGGGTGGCGATGTTCTCGGCCACCAGCTGCGCGTTGGTCTCCGCCTTGCGCACTTCCTGGATGTTGATGAAGACCTCGTTCTCGGTCAGCGCCTGGACCTTCTTCTTGAGCTCCTCGACGCCGGCGCCACGCTTGCCGATGACGATGCCCGGGCGCGCGGTGAAGATGTTCACCTTGCACTTGTTGGCGGCGCGCTCGATGTCGACCGCGGAGACACCAGCGTGGTTCAGCGTCTTCTTGATGAAGCGCTTGAGCTTGATGTCCTCGTGCAGCCACTTCTGGTAGTTCTTCGTCTCGAACCACTTCGAGGTCCAGCCCTTGACGACGCCAAGGCGGAAGCCGACCGGATGTGTTTTCTGACCCATGTGTTACTCCATCTCCGCGACGACGAGCTCGATGTGGCTGGTGCGCTTCTGGATGCGGTTGGCGCGGCCCATGGCGCGGGGCATCCAGCGCTTGATGATGGGGCCGCAGTTGACCTGCACCGACTTGACGAACAGGGCGTCGACATCGACCTTGCCCTTGGTCTTGTCGTCGGCGTTCGCAGTCGCCGAGGTGAGCAGCTTGCGGAAGGTCAGCGCGCTGGCCTTGGGCAGCACGCGGAGGAGGCCCATGGCCTCGCCCACGTTCTTGCCGCGGATCATGTTGGCGACGATGCGCACCTTGCGGGGCGACATGCGCACGTGACTGACAATGGCCTTGGCTTCCATGGTTATGCCTTCGCAGCGGGCGCCGAGGGGGCGCCGGCCGGCTTGGCACCACCAGCGGCCGCCTTGCGGTCGCCGGAGTGCCCGTGGAAGGTGCGCGTGGGCGCGAACTCGCCGAGCTTGTGCCCGACCATGTTCTCGGTCACGAACACCGGCAGGAACTTGCGGCCGTTGTGCACCGCGAAGGTGATGCCGACCATGTCAGGCGTCACCGTGGAGCGACGCGACCAGGTCTTCAGGACCTTCTTCGACTTGGTCCGGATGATCTCGACCACCTTCTTGAGGAGGTGCTGATCGACGAACGGACCCTTCTTGATTGAGCGTGCCATCGCGTCCTCTTACTTCCCGTCTCGGCGGGCCTGCGCCTTGGTCTTGCCACCGCGGCGGATGATCATGCTGTCGGTGCGCTTGTTGTGACGGGTCTTCTTGCCCTTGGTCAGCACACCCCAGGGGGTGCACGGATGACGACCACCGGAGCTGCGGCCTTCGCCGCCACCCATCGGGTGATCGACCGGGTTCATCGAGACGCCGCGGTTGTGTGGGCGCTTGCCCAGCCAGCGCTTGCGACCGGCCTTGCCCAGCGGCACATTGGAGTGCTCACCGTTCGAGACCTGGCCGATGGTGGCGCGGCAGTCGAGGTGGACCCTGCGGACCTCGCCCGAGGGCAGGCGGACCTGACCCCACTCGCCTTCCTTGGCCATCAGCTGTGCGTAGGTGCCGGCCGAGCGCGCCAGCTGCGCGCCGCCACCGATCTGCAGCTCGACGGCGTGCAGGGTGGTGCCCAGCGGGATGTTGCGCAGGCGCAGGCTGTTGCCCGGGCGGATGTCGGCGCTGGAGGCCGAGATGATCACGTCGCCGGCCTTCATGCCGTCGGGCGACAGGATGTAGGCCTTGTCGCCGTCGCTGTAGGACAGCAGGGCGATGTGCGCGGTGCGGTTCGGGTCGTACTCCACCGAGACCACGGTCGCGGGCACGCCGGTCTTGTTGCGCTTGAAGTCGATGACGCGCAGGCGGCGCTTGTGGCCACCACCGCGGAAGCGCGAGGTGATGCGCCCGTGGTTGTTGCGACCACCGGTGGCGCTCTTCTTCTCGAGCAGGCTCTTCTCGGGCGCGTTCCTGGTGCCGTTGCTGAGCACCGAGAAGTCGTAGCCACCAGCGTGGCGACGACCTGCCGAGGTGGGACGGTACATCTTGGTCGGCATCTCTAGACTCCCTCGAAGAACTCGATGGTCTGACCCTCACGCAGGGTGACCAGCGCCTTCTTCCAGTTCGGGCGGCGGCCCATGTAGCGGCCCACGCGCTTCTCCTTGCCGCGCACGACCATGGTGCGGACGTCGGTCACGACCACGTTGAACAGGGCCTCGACCGCCTTGCGGATCTCGATCTTGTTCGAGTCCATCGCCACTTCGAAGTGGATGATCGGGCGCACCTCGGGGGTGGCCTCGAGCTCCGCATCCGAACGGCCGCCAGTCTCGCGGTCGCGGGTGCCCTTCTCGGTGAGCAGCGGACGCTTCACGATTTGCTGCGGAGTGCGCATCGCTATTCCTTGTCGCCCTTCGGCGCCAGCGCGGTGGTGATGAGTGCCACCATCGGCGCGGTCAGCACCAGGGTCTCGTGATTGAGGATGTCGTACAGGTTGAGACCCTCGGGGGCGAGCCACTTGGCCTTGGCCAGGTTGCGCGCGCCACGCACGAGCTTCTCGTTGTCCTTGGCGTCGACCACCAGGGCCTTGTTGACGCCCAGCTTCTTGAGGACGGCAGCCACGGCCTTGGTCTTCGCCTCGACCTCGAACTTGTCGAGGACGATCAGCTTCTTCTCCTGTACGCGCAGCGACAGCGCCTCGCGCAGGGCCAGCTTCTTGACCTTCTTGGGCACGCTGACCGCGTAGTCGCGCGGGTGCGGCCCGAAGACCTTGCCGCCGCCGACGAAGATCGGCGAGCGGTTGGAGCCGGCACGCGCGTTACCGGTGCCCTTCTGCTTGTACGGCTTCTTGCCGCCGCCGCGCACCATCGAGCGCGTCTTGGTCGCGGCCGTACCGGCCCGCTTGCCCGCGGTCTGCGCCTTGACGACCTCCCAGAGGAGGCCCTCCTGCACTTCGACCCCGAAGACAGCGTCGTCGAGGTCGATGTCGCCGACCTTCGCGCCGCTGGTATTGACGATCTGCACCTTGGCCATGGTCTTCCTACCTTAGGTCTTGATCTCGACGTCCACGCCCGCGCTGAGATCGAGCTTCATCAGCGCGTCGAGTGTCTGCTGGGTCGGCTCGAGGATGTCGAGGAGCCGCTTGTGGGTGCGGATCTCGAACTGCTCGCGCGACTTCTTGTCGCCGTGCGGCGAACGCAGCACGCAGTACTTGTTGATCTTGGTGGGCAGCGGGATCGGCCCCGCGACCTTGGCGCCCGTGCGCTTGGCGGTGTCCACGATCTCCCCGGCCGACTGGTCGAGCAGCTTGTGGTCGTACGCCTTGAGACGGATCCGAATCTTGGGAGTAGTCATTCGCGTTTACCTTATTTCCCCGGCTCGTCGGTGATCTTGGTGACGACGCCTGCGCCGACGGTGCGGCCACCCTCGCGGATGGCGAAGCGGAGACCCTCCTCCGCGGCGATCGGGGTGATGAGCTCGACGTCC
>Ga0154020_10002797_pt1 | contig 21231 bp, 13 predicted proteins | sample Klosneuvirus_201_FD_109709 | JGI IMG/M metagenome (GOLD analysis project Ga0154020, IMG submission 109709) | Active sludge microbial communities from wastewater, Klosterneuburg, Austria - Klosneuvirus_20160825_MG | ecosystem: Engineered > WWTP > Aerobic digester > Activated sludge | place... | reverse complement strand
GGGTGTGGGTGGGCGATCGCGAGGTGAAGCTGAGCCTGAAGGAATACGAGTTGCTCAGTGTGCTGCTCCGTCACCGTGGGGCCGCCCTCACCCGCGACTTCCTGATTTCGCAGGTCTGGGGGGTTGATTTCGCCGGCGACACGCGAACGCTCGATGTCCATATGCGCTGGCTGCGCCAGAAAGTCGAAGCCGACCCGTCGGCGCCCCAATTACTGCAGACCGTGCGCGGCGTGGGTTACCGGATAGACTAGGGGCCTTGAGCCTCACACCCACCCAATGGCTGATCGGCGGGATTGCCGCCCTGATCATCGGATTCTCCAAGACCGGCGTGCCCGGCGCCGGGATTCTGGCCATCCCCCTCATCGCTTCACTATTCGTCGGCCGCTCATCGCTCGGCGCGACGCTGCCGCTGTTGCTGGGCGCCGACATCGTCGCAGTCCTGCTCTTCCGGCGGCACGCCCGCTGGGATGAGCTCATCCGCCTGGCGCCGTCGGTGCTGGTCGGGTTTGCGCTCGGCATCGGGGCGTTTCTGCTGCTGGACGAGCAGAAAGGCACCAAGGACCTGATCGGAGTCGTGATTGGCTGGGCGGTCCTGATCATGGTTGTCGCCCAGGTGATCCGGATGCGGCTGGGCGACCGGCTGACCCTGCAATCGCGGGCGGCCACGGCCGGCGCGGGGATTATGGGCGGGTTTGCGACGATGGTGTCGAACGCGGCCGGTCCGATCATGCAGATCTACCTGACCAGCCAGAAGCTCGACAAGATGGCCTTTATGGGCACGGCCTCGTGGTTCTTTCTGATATTCAATTCGCTCAAGATCCCGTTTTACATCGGGCTGGCCGCCCTGGCCCCGGACAAGCCGTTCTTTACGGCCGAGGGGCTGACATTTTGTCTGATTCTCGTGCCCGTGCTGGGGCTGGGCACGGCGCTCGGGCGTTGGACGCTCCATCGGCTGCCCCAGCGGGCCTTTACGATTGTGGTGCTGGTGCTGTCGGCCGTCGCGGCTGTGCGGCTGATCTTGGCGGCGTGATGTCAAAATCGGCATGCCCCGGCTTCGCCGGGGCATGCCGATTTTGAGAAACCACCTTATGCCGCCTCGTGCTCGGGCGGCCGGGTGACCAGCACCGGGGCAGAGGCGTGCCGGATGACGTGATCGGCCACGCTCCCGATGAGGGTGCGCTTGAGCCCGCCCCGGCCATACGTCGACATCACGATCATGTCGGTCTGGATGTCCCTGGCCACCTTCAGGATGACGTGAGCGGGGTTGCCGTGAGCGACCAGGGTCTCGGTCTTAATGTGCTCGTGAGTGAGTGTGGCTGCGACGGCGTTCAGATAGGCCCGGCAATGCTCCTCGGTCACGTCATGGCCGTGGTGCATCTGGCCGGTGGGCGTCGGATGCAGATCGGCCGGGCCAGTGACAACCCGCAGGAGAAAGACCTCCGCCCCGTTGGTATGGGCCAACGAGCGGACATGCGGGAGGGCGCCTTCGGAGACGCGCGAGCCGTCAAGGGGAACCAGGATGCGCTTCATGAGAACCTCGCTGAGGCCGGCCGGCTCATTTGGCGATGCCGAGCTGCGGGGCCTGCGTGGTTTCCAGCCTAGCGGACCGTGCCGCGTCCCGCATCATGCACCTGGTCACCTCTTGCCTGGCCAGTTGGTCAGGCAGGGCGGGACCCGTAGAAACGGACTGCGGACGTAATACCCGTTGGAGGCAGACGGTACAATCGCAAAATGGCGGCACAAACGATCATCGGACCGGCTCGGCGCGAGAAACTCGCGCTATGCGTGATCCTGATCGCGCATATCGGTCTCTCCGTCTGGTCGTCGCTGGTCACACCCGTATGGGAGGCCTATGACGAGACAGGCCACTACTTTTATGCGCGTTACATCGCCCTGAACAATCAGTTGCCCGATCTTTCGAGCGGCAGCCAGATCGCCTTCGACGAAAGTCACCAACCACCCCTCTACTACTGGTTGGCATCTATCCCAATGCGATTTGTGGATACGTCCGACGACCTGAGGCCACGTTTCGCCGCTTCCCCAGTTGCCGTTATTCCACCGGCACAGGACGCCTGGCCATACGCCGGCACGGTGCTTGCTTTCCGGCTTTCTCGAATGGTGACTGTCATGTTGAGCGTGCTTGGGCCGCTATTCACATGGCTTGCCCTGCGCGTCCTCTTGCCCCAGCGCCCCAGTATTCGTTTAATGGGCGCCGCGCTGTATGCCTTTTGGCCGCAATACGTTTTTCAGAGCGGCACCATCACAAATGACATCGCGATTGGGGTGTGCGCCGCGGCGGTGTTCTGGGCAACCGCCCGATTGGTTTGCCAGCCGCCAAGTCGGATGCCATTCAACGCAGGCCTGGTGGCAGCCACTGGGGTATTGGCGAGTCTGACAAAGGACAGCGGCCTCACACTGCTGTTGTTCGCCGTCGGGGCAATCGCCGTAGTCGCGGTCGCTCGGATGCGTGTCAGCCGCTCTCAAGTCGGATTGGCAGCCCTTATCGCCGTGATGGTGCTGGGCGCAGGGCTATCATTTGGCGCGATCACGTCGCAGGGAAGGACACTTCGCCAGTGGAAGGTTATCCCCGGGGCGAGCAAGGTCATTGACGGTCTGTTTCCGGTCACCCCCGCTGCGGTTTCGCAAGATCGGCTTGACGATCAACAAACCGTGGGCCCTGAGTCGGCGCAGCAGGTCGAGCCATTGGCCGCGCGGCTGGAATCCATGCTGCGGACCGCGCCGAACGTCCTGGGGTTTGACACCTTCAAGATGCTCCTCGCAAGTTACGGCTGGGGAACGCTGGGAATTCCTGACTTGTGGTATTTCGGCGCGGCGCTGGCGCTAATCATGCCGTTGCCCGGAATCCTCAATGCGCTGAGGCGCAAGCCCGAGCGACTCGCGCTGGCCCTGGCGCTCCTGTTTTTCGCTGCAGTGGCCGCCGCGCCGATTGGGCGCGTGGTTGGCGCCCCCGACACTGCGATCATCGGGCGCTTCATTGTTCCCGCGCTGGCAGGTATCACTGCGATTGTCGCCCTGGCTGTGGGCTCGCTTCACCCCGTGCTGCGGGCGCCACTGGGCACCCTCGCTCTGGCGACGGTTTCGATGATCGCGCTGATGACCCCATGGGTCGTCATCGCGCCGAACTATCGCATGCCTGAACTGATCGATCCAACTCGCGCGCGATCCAACTCGCAGGTTCCGCTGAGCATCATGTACGGTGATCAAATAGAGCTCCTGGGCTACTCGCACCTCGTGGCGAAGGCCCAACAAGACGGCTGGGCACGCTATCGCCTCTACTGGCGCGGGCTCAGACCCATGAGCGAAGACTACACCCTTCAGCTTGAGATGTTTAGCAGTCGAGGTGAATCCTTTCGTGTACTCCGAAACGAGACTCCCGGCAGGAACCTGTTTCCGACGTCGAACTGGACAGCCGGCATGGCGTTTGCCGACGACTACGCGATCCACGTTGGCGCCGACTCCCCAGCACCGGCGATGGCCGGACTCAAGCTCAGATGGCTGGACCCCAAGACCGGCCAGGCCCTTCAAAGCCTATGCAATGGCACCCCGTGCGATCCGCTGGTGGGCGCATTGCCGATCGCCCTTGGCAGCGAGATGCAGGAACGCCTGGGCAGGACCTCGGCGAAATTCGCGTTTGGCGCCCGTATCGAGCTGATCGAGATCAAGATGCCGAGCGTCGCCGCAGCCGGGGAGAGTATCGCTATTTTGCCGATATGGCGTGCACGACTCAACTTGAAGGGCGACTACACGGTCTTTGTCCATATCTTTGACAATCAGAGACGTCTGGTCGCCCAGACGGACGCTCCCCCACTCGGCGGCACCTACCCCACCCGGTTCTGGTTGGCCTCCGAAATCGTTCCGGATCGGATCGAAGTGCCCCTCCCCCCCGGGTTGAACGCAGGCGAATACACCGTCGTGATCGGTCTCTATGACTCGGCTACAAAGGATCGTTTGAGTTCGTCCGATTCGAACGGGAAAATGTTGCCGGACGGCGTGATAACCGCGGGCACTTTCGAGATCCGATAGGCGGCGAGCTCCGCCCAGGTGGCATCAGCGTTATCGTCGCGCGGGTCTGGGAGTCCCAGGCAGCTTAGCGGCTATTTCCCCCGCCCCTCCTCGATCAGGATGCGGTCGAGATGGGTGCGAAACTCAACATCCTCCCCCTCGAGATGGCGGGCGAGGGCCTGCCGGAAATCGTCCCGGCGGCACCACTCGCGCATGTAGTCCTCCCACGACAGCCAGCGCCGGCGGGTCTCGGCGTCCATGTGCTCCTCGTAGACCAGAATAAACGCCCGCTCGAACAGGGCAACCAGCACCCCGAAAATCAAATGGCGTTGATCGAGTTGGTCGGCGGTGAAGGCCGAGGCCGGCGTCTCGCGCAGCAGTTTCAGCTCCGGGTGCTGCAACAGCAGTTTCATGAAGCTGACATATTCGTCGCTCAGGCGCTGGTAGATTTCCTCCTGCTGCTGCTGGAGCTCCAGTCGCTCGTTCTGCCGCTCGCGATGGGCCTGCCACAGAAACGCGATGAGGGCAAGCGGCACGCCCGCCACCAGGGCGATGTTCCCAGCCAACTCCCAGGCGCGCAAGACCTCGTCGCTCATGCCCCCATTCTCCACCCTCCGACCGCCCAACTGGCCAGTCGGCACTACCTGTCTGGCCAGTCAGGCCCTGGCCATGGAGGGGATATGGAGACCACGCGCCCGACGTACAAATAGGGCATGGAAAGTTCAAGCCCGTTTGTCACCCTTGAGGGCAACGAGGCGGCCGCCTCGGTCGCCTATAGAACCAGTGAAGTCATCGCCATTTACCCGATCACGCCCTCGTCGGGGATGAGCGAATTGTCGGATCAGTGGAGCGCCGCAGGCAAGCGCAATCTGTGGGGGACTGTCCCGATCGTCCAGGAGATGCAATCAGAGGGCGGCGCCGCCGGCGCCGTGCACGGCGCGCTGCAAACCGGATCGCTGGCCACGACGTTCACGTCCAGCCAGGGTCTGCTCCTGATGATCCCCAACATGCACAAGATCGCCGGCGAACTGACCAGCGCAGTCTTCCAGGTGGCCGCCCGCTCGCTGGCCGCTCAGGGCCTGTCGATCTTCGGCGACCATTCGGATGTCATGCAGACCCGCAGCACGGGCTGGGCGATGTTATTCGCCAACTCCGTCCAGGAAGTGGGGGATTTGGCCGCCATCTCCTTCGCCAGCACCCTCGAATCGCGCATTCCCTTCCTGCATGTCTTTGACGGCTTCCGGACTTCGAGCGAAGTCAACAAGATTCTGCCCCTGAGTGACGACGACCTGCGCGGCTTGATCGACGACAAGCTCATCACCGCCCATCGCAACCGGGCCCTGACCCCCGACAACCCGGTCATGCGCGGAACCGCCCAGAACCCCGACATGTATTTCCAGGGGCGCGAGGCGTCGAATCCGTTCTATCTGGCGACTCCGACCATCGTCCAGAACGTGATGGATCTCTTTGCCAAGATCACCGGCCGGCAGTATCACCTGTTTGATTATGCCGGCGCCCCCGACGCCGACCGGGTCATCGTCATCATGGGCTCGGGCGCCGAGACCGTTGAGGACACCGCGAACTATCTGAACGCCCGGGGCGAGAAGGTCGGCGTGCTCAAGATCCGCCTGTTCCGGCCGTTCTCGGTCGAGCACTTTATTCATGCCCTGCCCGCCAGCGTGCGCGGCATCGCCGTCCTGGATCGCTGCAAGGAGCCTGGCTCGGCCGGCGAGCCGCTGTATCAGGACATTGCGACCGCCATCACCGAGGCGCGCTTCTCCGATCATCTTCAGACCGCCGCCAACCTGCGCACCCTGGTCGGCGGCCGCTACGGCCTCTCGTCCAAGGAATTCACCCCGGCCATGGTCAAGGCGGTCTTCGACGAGCTCAAGAAGGCTCAACCGAAGAACCACTTCACCATCGGCATCGACGACGACGTCACCTTCACCAGCCTGGCCTGGGATCCGGCCTTCGACATCGAGCCGGCCGAGACCGTCCGGGCGATGTTCTGGGGCCTTGGCGCCGACGGCACCGTGGGCGCGAACAAGAACTCGATCAAGATCATCGGCGAAGAGACCGACAACTACGCCCAGGGCTATTTCGTCTATGACTCCAAGAAGTCCGGCGCGCGCACCGTCTCGCACCTGCGCTTCGGCCCCAAGCCCATCCACGCGCCCTATCTCATCAGCCACGCCAACTTCATCGGCGTGCACCAGTTCGGCTTCTTCGAGCGCTACGACGTGCTGGCCACCGCGGCCGAGGGCGCCGTCGTGCTGATCAACAGCGTCTACGACGCCGAAACCGTGTTCGGAAAGCTCCCCAAGCGTGCCCAAGTTCAAATCCTCGACAAGAAGCTCAAGTTGTATGTCATCGACGCCTACAAGGTGGCCGAGGAAGCCGAGATGGGCAACCGGATCAACACCGTCATGCAGGTGTGCTTCTTCGCCATCAGCGGTGTGCTGCCGCGCGACGAGGCGATTGCCCGGATCAAGGACGCCATTCGCAAGACATACGCCAAGCGCGGCGAGAGCGTTGTGCTGAAGAACTTCGTCGCCGTCGACAAGAGCCTCGAGCACATGCACCCGGTGACGATCGCCGAAAACACGGTCGCCAACGGCGCGGCGGTCCCGCCGACCGTCCCGCTCAATGCGCCTGACTTCATCCAGAAGGTGACCGCCAAGATGATGGCCGGCGACGGCGATCTGCTCCCGGTCAGCGCAATTCCCATCGATGGCACCTACCCCACCGGCACAACCCAGTGGGAGCGCCGCAACATTGCCCAGGACGTCCCGGTCTGGGACGCCGATCTGTGCATCCAGTGCGGCAAGTGTGTCTTTGTCTGCCCGCACGCGGTAATCCGGGCCAAGGTCTACGATCCCGCCCTGCTGGCGGGCGCGCCTGAAACCTTCAAATCGACCGATGCGCGCTGGAAGGAAATGCCCGGCCAGCGCTACAGCCTGCAGGTCGCCGTCGAGGACTGCACCGGCTGCGCGCTGTGCATCGAGGCCTGCCCGGTCAAGGACAAGACCCAGGTCGGGCGGCGAGCCATCAATATGGCCGAGCAATTCCCGATCCGCGAGACCGAGGCGGCCAACTGGGAGTTCTTCAAGGAGCTGCCCGAAGTGAAGCGCGAGGACAGCGTGGTCTTCACCAATGTCAAGAACTCGCAACTGCTTCAGCCCCTGTTTGAGTTCTCGGGCGCGTGCGCGGGCTGCGGCGAAACGCCTTATCTGCGCCTGCTCAGCGCGCTGTATGGCGACCGGCTGGTCATCGCCAACGCGACCGGCTGCTCCAGCATCTATGGCGGCAACCTGCCGACCACGCCGTGGAGCCAGAACAAAGTCGGCCGCGGCCCGGCCTGGAGCAACTCGTTGTTCGAAGACAACGCCGAGTTTGGCCTGGGCATGCGCCTGACCCTTGACCAGCAGACGACGATGGCGCGCGAGCGCCTGACCGCCCTGCGTGAGACCGTTGGCGCCGAGGCAACCGACGCGCTCCTGAACGCCAATCAAACTGACGACAAGGGCATCAACGCCCAGCGCGAACGGGTGCTGGCGCTCAAGGCCACCCTCCAAACCATGACCGCCGCCGGTGGCGCGCCCGCCGAGGCAGCCCGCCTGCTTCAGGAAGTCGTCGACGCCCTGGTCCGCAAGAGCGTGTGGATCGTTGGCGGCGACGGCTGGGCCTATGACATCGGCTACGGCGGCCTGGACCATGTTCTGGCGACCGGCAAGAACGTCAAGATCCTGGTGATGGACACCGAGGTCTATTCGAACACCGGCGGTCAGGCCTCCAAGGCCACCCCGCTCGGCGCGGTGGCGAAGTTCGCCGCCTCAGGCAAGGCCATGCGCAAGAAGGACCTGGGCATGCTCGCCATGAGCTACGGCCATGTCTACGTCGCCCAGATCGCGATGGGCGCCAGCGACGCCCAGACAATCAAGGCGATCGCCGAGGCCGAGGCCTTCGACGGGCCGGCCCTCGTCATCGCCTACAGTCACTGCATCGCCCACGGCATCGATATGACCCAGGGCCTGCGCCAGCAGAAGCTGGCGGTTGATTCAACGTATTGGCCGCTGTATCGCTATGACCCGCGTCTGCGAGCCCAGGGCAAGAACCCGCTCCAGCTCGACAGCGGGCCGGCCAAGATCGCGTTCAAGGATTACGCCAACAACGAACAGCGTTACCGGATTCTGGCGCAGAGTTACCCCGCCCACGCCGATGAGCTCATGGCCATGGCGCAGACGGCGGTGACTGAGCACTACAAGCGCTACGAGGAGCTAGCCAAATGATCGACCTGTCAACCACCTACATGGGCCTGAAGCTGGCCCACCCGCTGGTGCCGTCGGCGTCGCCGCTGGCGCGTAATCTGGATGGGATCAAGCGGCTCGAGGATGCCGGCGCGCCAGCCATCGTCCTACCCTCGTTGTTCGAGGAACAAATCGAGCAGGAGAGCCACTCCCTGAATCACTTCATGAGCTATGGGGCCGAGAGCTTCAACGAAGCGACGACCTACTTCCCAGAGATGGGGACCTACAACACCGGCCCCGATCACTACCTGGAACTCATCCACCAGGCCAAGAAGGCCGCCCATATCCCCATCATCGCCAGCCTGAACGGCGTAACGGACGGGGCCTGGATCGACTACGCCCGTCGCATTCAGCAAGCCGGCGCAGACGCGCTCGAGCTGAACATCTACTATGTCCCGGCCGATCCGAAGATCAGCGCCGATCAGGTCGAGCGGCGCTACATCGACGCGCTGTTTCATGTCAAACGGACTGTCACCATTCCTGTGGCGGTCAAGCTCAGCCCATACTTCAGCGCCATGGGCAACATGGCCAAGCGGCTGTCCGACTCAGGGGCCAACGCTCTGGTGCTGTTCAACCGCTTCTACCAGCCCGACTTCGACCTGGACAACTACGAAGTCGTGCCGCATCTGGTCCTGAGCGACTCGGACGAGCTGCGCCTGCCGCTGCGCTGGATCGCCATCCTATACAAGCGGGTGGCCTCTGACCTGGCGCTGACGACTGGCGTCCACACCCATCTTGACACAATCAAGGGCCTGATGGCCGGCGCCGCAGTGGTGATGGTGGCGAGCGAACTCCTTGCCAACGGCACCAAGCGCATCGGCGAGATCCTGCACGATCTGCAGGGCTGGATGGCTGAGCGCGAATATGTCTCGGTCCGCCAGATGCGCGGCAGCATGAGCCAGGCCCACGTGCGCAACCCGGCCATGTTCGAGCGCGCCAATTACATGAAGACCCTGGATTCGTGGCGGCCGGACCCGGTCGGCCAGTCGCTGTCGCGCTAAAATTCACTGTGTTCGGAAACGGATTCGTCGCCGCTGAATCAACAAAGATCGTTATCCGATTTGATCCGGTGGCAGGAGAAACACTATGACCGCACCTGCTGGCCCGCCCAGGCCGGCCCCCGCGCCGCCCGCTGGCCCGCCCCGGCCGGCTTCGGCGTCGGCCGCCGCCCCCACCGCCACACCGCCCGCCGCCGTCGACAAGCGCACGAAGCTGGTCGAGGCGACGATGCGCCGGCACGGGTTCCGCGGCAACGCCCTGATTGAGACGCTGCACACCGCCCAGGAAGCGTACGGATTTCTTGACGACGACTTGTTGCGCCTGGTCGCCAAGACCCTCAAGCTCCCGCTGAGCAAGGTCTACGGCGTCGCGACCTTCTACAACCTCTTCACCCTCAAGCCGGCCGGGAAACACGCTTGCGTCGTGTGCCTGGGCACAGCCTGCTACATCAAAGGCGCCGGGCGTCTGATGGACACGCTGCACCGCGAGCTTGGCCTGAGCGCCGGAGCCACGACGCCCAACGGAAATCTCTCACTTCTGACCGCGCGCTGCTTCGGATCGTGCGCGATGGCCCCCGCCGCCGTCATCGACGGCGAGATGACGGGCAAGATCGCGCCGGATGCGATGGTGACCCGGCTGCGGAAGCTCGCGGAGGACGCCTCATGACCCCTGAAGAACTGGATCGCACCCGCGAACGCGAGCAGGCCGCGGACGCCAATTTTGAGCATCATGTTCACGTCTGCGTCGGCACGGCCTGCGAAGCGCTCGGGAGCGAAGCGATTGCGAAGAATATCGAATCAGAGCTGAAGGCCGCCGGCCGAGACGGCAAGATCAAGGTCCGCTGCGTGGGTTGCCCGGGTCTGTGCGCGCTTGGCCCCCTGGTGGAAGTCGAGGCGAAAGACAAGCCCGCGGATGAACCCGCCACGCTGTACCAATATGTCAAGCCCGAGGACGCCAAGGAGATCGCCGCCTCGATCGGCGGCGCCCCGGCGACGCGCCTGCAGGCTGACACGCGCCAGCCCTTCTTCACGCGCCAGACCAAGATCGTGCTCGAGAACTGCGGCCGGATCGATCCTGAGCGGATCGAGGACTACATTGCCGCGGACGGCTTCCAGGCCCTCGAGAAGGCGCTCTTCGAGATGGAGCCGCAGGAAGTCATCGACGAAATCAGCAAGAGCGGCCTGCGCGGCCGCGGCGGCGCCGGCTTCCCCACCGGCCTGAAGTGGGCGACCGTGGCAAAGTCCAACTCGCCCGCCGTAAGCCGCGTGCCGGATGACATCCTGGCTCGCAAGTTCGTGATCTGCAACGGCGACGAGGGAGATCCCGGCGCTTTCATGGATCGCAGCACGATGGAAGGCGACCCGTTCCGGATCATCGAGGGCATGCTCCTGGCCGGTTACGCGGTCGGCGCGGGCAAGGGCTACGTGTATGTGCGGGCCGAATACCCGCTGGCCGTCAAGCGGCTGCGCTCGGCGATACGCCAGGCCCAGCGCGGCGGCATGCTCGGGGCCAACATCATGGGCTCGGGCTTCAACTTCGACATCGACGTCCGGCTGGGCGCCGGCGCGTTTGTGTGCGGCGAGGAAACGTCGCTGATCGCCTCAATTGAAGGCGGGCGCGGCACGCCTCGCCCGCGTCCGCCCTTCCCCGCCGAGTCCGGGCTGTGGGGCTGCCCCACCCTGATCAACAACGTCGAAACCATGGCCAACATCGCCCCGATCATCCGGCGCGGCGCGGCCTGGTTCGCCGGCATCGGCACGGAGAAGAGCAAGGGCACCAAGGTCTTCGCGCTGACCGGGCAGGTGAACAATACCGGCCTGATTGAAGTGCCCATGGGCATCAGCCTGCGCGAGATCGTCTTTGACATCGGCGGCGGGCTTCCCGAGGGACGCAGCTTTAAGGCCGTCCAGACCGGCGGCCCGTCCGGCGGCTGTATTCCCGCTCAGTATCTCGACATGAAGGTCGACTACGAATCGCTCGCCCAGGTCGGTTCGATCATGGGTTCGGGCGGAATGATCGTGATGGACGACCAGACCGACATGGTCGAGATCGCCCGCTTCTTCATGGAATTCTGCATGGAAGAATCGTGCGGCAAGTGCGTGCCGTGCCGGGTGGGCACCGCCCAGATGCACGGGCTCCTGACCCGCATAAGCGAGGGTAAAGCCACCCAGGCCCATCTCGACACGCTCACCGAGCTGTGCGACATGGTCCGCCGCACGAGTTTGTGCGGGCTGGGCCAGTCCGCTCCGAATCCGGTTTTGAGCACACTCCGTTACTTCAAGAGCGAATACGAGAGCAAGCTGGTCAAGGATGGTCAACATGAGCGCTAAGACACTTACCATCAACGGCAAACCGGTCAGCGCGCGCGAGGATGAGACCATCCTGGACGCCGCGCGGGATGCCGGCGTTGTGATGCCGACCCTGTGCCACCTGGACGGTTTGACCGACATCGGCGCCTGCCGGATGTGCCTGGTCGAGGTGACTGGGATCAACAAACTGTTGCCCGCCTGCACGACCAGGGTCGCCGAGGGTATGGAGGTCAGGACCGACACCGAGCAGTTGCGCAAGTACCGAAGAATGACGGTCGAACTGCTCTTCGCCGAGCGCAACCACGTGTGCGCCGGTTGCGTCGCCAACAATCACTGCGAACTGCAGGATGTCGGCATCGCGGTCGGCATGGATCACGTCCGGTATGACTATCTCTTTCCAAAACACGATGTGGATCTCACCCACACCCAGTTCGGGATGGATCAGAACCGCTGCATCCTGTGCCAGCGTTGCGTGCGCGTGTGCGACGAGATCGAAGGCGCCCACACCTGGGATGTCCTTGGGCGCGGGGTGAAGGCGCGGGTCATCACCGACCTCAACCAGCCCTGGGGCGAATCGCTGAGCTGCACTTCGTGCGGCAAATGCGTGATGGCCTGCCCCACCGGCGCGATCTTCAAGCTCGGTTCGACCGTTGAAGAGAGCGTGAAGGATCGCAGCAAGCTCGCCTTCCTCAAGAATGCGCGCGACAAGAAGCAATGGGTGATGTAATCGCTCGCGCGCCCTTGCGCGCGAGTGATGAGGTGAGAGCATGAGCAAATTGAGATTCGCAACCGTATGGATGGGTGGCTGCTCCGGGTGCCACATGTCCTTCCTCGATCTGGATGAGTGGCTGATTCCGTTGGCTGACCTGATCGAGGTGGTGTATTCCCCGATTGTCGACATCAAGCAGTTCCCCGCGAACGTCGATGTCACGCTCGTGGAGGGCGCGATCGCCAACCGCGACAACCTGGAGTTGATCCACATCATCCGCCGAAACACCAAGGTTCTGGCGTCGTTTGGCGATTGCGCGGTGACCTCCAACGTCACCGGGATGCGCAACCCGCTGGGCGGGCCTGAGGTCGTCCTCGACCGGGCCTATCGCGACGCGCAACTGCTGCGCCCCCAGATTCCCGATGACGAAGGCATTGTGCCGCCGCTGATTGCGCGCGTGGCGCCGGTGCACGCCATCGTGCCGGTCGACCTGTACATACCGGGCTGCCCGCCCTCGGCCAAGCGCATCCGAGCTGTGCTCGAACAGATCGTCGCCGGCAAGCCGGTGGAGATGATCGGCCGGGAGATGCTGAAGTTCGGCTAAGAACAGCCCGCAATATCGCTGCCGGAGGGGATATCCCCTCCGAAGAGCGAATTGGCAGGCGTTCCAGGACCCAGTGGAGACTAAACATGACTCAAAGAATCGTCATTGATCCCGTGACCCGCATCGAGGGGCACGCCAAGATTTCGATCTTCCTCGACGAGGCGGGCGAAGTCAGCGACGCGCGCTTCCATGTCGTGGAATTCCGCGGTTTCGAGAAGTTCTGCGAAGGGCGGCCCATCGGCGAGATGGCGGGCATCACCGCCCGCATCTGCGGCATCTGCCCGATCAGCCACATTCTGGCATCGGCCAAGACCGGCGACGACGTGCTGACCGTCGAGATCCCGCCGACGGCCGAGAAACTGCGCCGGATGATGAACCTCGGACAGTTCACCCAGTCGCATGCGCTGAGCTTCTTCCACCTGAGCTCGCCCGATTTTCTGCTCGGATGGGACAGCGACCCGGCCGCCCGCAATGTCTTTGGCTTGATCGCCAAGGATCCCGAGCTCGCCCGAGCCGGCATCCGCCTGCGCCAGTTTGGCCAGGAAGTGATCGAGCTGCTCGGCGGCAAGAAGATCCACCCCGCCTGGGCGGTCCCCGGCGGCGTGCGCGAGCCGCTCAGCAAGGACGCCCACAAGCACATTCTTGACCGGTTGCCCGAGGCCCGCGCGACCGCGGTCCTGGCCCTCAACATGTTCAAGAAGATGCTGGACGGGACAAAGGAAGAGGGCGAGAACTTCGGCAAGTTCCGCTCACTTTTCATCGGTCTGGTCAGCCGTGAAGGCGCCTTGTGGGAGCACTATGACGGTGTCCTGCGCGTTGTTGACAGCGACGGCAACATCCTGGTCGACAATCTGGACCCGCGCCGCTACAGCGAGATCATCGGCGAAGTGGTCGAGCCGTACTCGTATCTCAAGTCGCCCTACTACAAGCCGATGGGCTATCCCCAGGGCATGTATCGGGTGGGTCCGTTGGCCCGCCTGAACGTGTGCACCCGGATCGGCACGCCCCTTGCGGATGCCGAGCTGGCCGAGTATCGCCAGCGGGTTGGGAGCGGCGGGATCGTGACCTCGTCGTTCATGTATCACTATGCCCGCCTGGTCGAGATCATGGCCGCGCTCGAGCGCATCGGGATGCTCCTGCACGAACCGGACATCCTTTCGACGCGGGTTCGCAGCGGCGGAAGCATCAACAAGCTCGAGGGCGTGGGCGTGAGCGAGGCCCCGCGCGGCACGCTGTTCCATCACTATCACGTCGACGAGAACGGGCTGATCAAGAAGGTCAACTTGATCGTCGCGACCGGCAACAACAACATCGCGATGAACCGCACGGTCAAACAGATCGCGCAGCACTACATCACGAATGTCAAGGACGGCGTGATTCCGGAAGGGCTGCTCAACCGGGTCGAGGGCGGCATCCGCTGCTATGACCCGTGCCTGAGTTGCTCGACCCACGCCTATGGCCAGATGCCGATGCAGGTGAGCGTCTTGGACGCCGCCGGCAACGTGCTGGCCCAGCGCACCCGAGATTAAGGTGACCACGACCACGGGCCCGGAGCCGGTTGCGCAACGCTGCGCGCTGGTGATCGGATACGGCAACACGCTGCGGAGCGATGATGGCGCCGGCCCGTTCGTCGCGCGCGCGCTCGAGGCGCGCGTCCCCGCGGGGACGCGCGTTCTCGACGCCCACCAGTTGACGCCCGAGATGGCCATCGCCATCAGCGCCGCTGCGCGGGTGATCTTCGTCGACGCGGTCGACGCCGCGCCGCATGAATCGGCGCCTCGGGTCTCCCGGTTGGAACCTCAGCCGGGCGCCGACCCTCTCAATCCCCATGCCAGCGATCCCGGCAGCCTGCTGTGGCTGGCCAAAACGCTGTTTGGAGGCGCGCCCGAGGCCTGGCTGGTCGCCATCCCGGGCGTCGAATTTGGCTTTGGCGAAGAACTGTCGCCAGTCGCGGCGCGGGCGAGCGCCGACGCCATCGTTCAGGTAGAAGCACTGCTCGCCCGCATCTGATTACGCGCTACGTCGGAAACAGCACCGCCGCGACGCGGAGGAGAAGGCAACATGCCTGTGACACATGGAAGCGCCATTGGGCGCGAGTCTCTCGAGTACCACGAGCGCCTGCCACATGGCAAGCTCCAGATCGTCCCCACCAAGCCGTGCAGCACCCAGCGCGATCTTTCGCTGGCCTACACCCCGGGCGTGGCCGAGCCCTGTCTGGCCATTCACGACAACCCCGACGATGTGTATCGTTACACGGCCAAAGGCAACCTCGTCGCCGTAATCACCAACGGCACGGCGGTGCTCGGGCTGGGCAACATCGGCGCGGCCGCCGGCAAGCCCGTCATGGAAGGCAAAGCCCTGCTCTTCAAGCGCTTCGCCGACATCGACAGCATTGATATCGAGCTGGCCACCGAGGACGCCGACAAGATCATCGAGGCCGTCAAACTGATGGAGCCCACCTTCGGCGGGATCAACCTCGAGGACATCAAGGCTCCCGAATGCTTCTACATCGAGGAGCGCCTGCGCCAGGAGATGAACATCCCGGTCATGCACGACGATCAGCACGGCACCGCCATCATTTCCGGCGCAGCCGTCCTGAACACCCTCGAAATCACCGGCAAGGACATCAAGAAGGTGCGGGTGGTCATCAATGGGGCCGGCGCCGCGGCGCTCGCCTCGGCCCGCTTCTACGTGCTGCTGGGCATCCCGCGCGCGAATATCATGGTCTGCGACAGCAAGGGCGTGGTCTTTCAGGGTCGGACGGTCGGGATGAACCGCTACAAGGAAGAGTTCGCCACCGACACCAAGGCGCGCACACTCGAAGAGGCCCTGGTCGGCGCTGATATCTTTGTCGGCCTCTCCATCGCCAACTGCGTGACGGCGGATATGGTCCGATCGATGGCAAAGGATCCGCTCATCATGGCGATGGCGAACCCGGATCCTGAGATCAGCTACGACGAGGCCCGCGCTGCCCGGCCGGATGCCATTGTCGCGACCGGCCGCTCGGACTTCCCCAACCAGGTCAACAACGTGTTGGGCTTCCCCTACATCTTCCGCGGCGCGCTGGATGTGCGCGCGCGTCAGATCAACGAGGAGATGAAGGTCGCCGCCGCGCATGCGCTGGCGGATCTGGCCCGCCAGGACGTGCCCGAGGAAGTGCTCAAGGCGTATGGCATCACCGAATTGAGCTTTGGGCGGCACTACTTGATTCCAAAGCCGCTGGATCCTCGCGTTCTGATGTGGGAGGCCCCGGCCGTCGCCGCGGCGGCGATGAAGAGCGGCGTGGCGCGGGTGCAGATCGACCTGGACGAATATCGCGAATCCCTCGAAGCGCGGCTGGGCCAGTCGCGCGAGGTCATGCGGGTCGTGTTCAGCAAGGCCCGCAGCAGCCCGAAGCGGATTGTGCTGGCCCAGGGCGAACATGACAACGTCATCCGGGCCGCCCATCAAATCGTCGAAGAGGGCATCGCCCGCCCGGTGCTGCTCGGCAACGCCGATCGTGTGCGCACGAAGGCGGAGCACCTGCGCATCACTCTGGACGGGGTCAGCATCGTCGACCCGGCGGCATCGGATTGCATGGAGCCCTACGCCCGGATGCTGTTCGATTTGCGCCGGCGCAAGGGCATGACTCTGGTGGGCGCGCGGCAACTTCTGCTGGATCCCGGCTATTACGCGGCGGTCATGGTCAATGCCGGCGACGCCGACGGGATGTTGATCAGCGCCGATCTGGACTACCTGGATGCAATGCGCCCGCCGCTGCGGGTGATCGGTCGCGCGCCCGGGGTCAAGACCGCCGCGGGCGTGTATCTGGTCACGCTCAAGAACCGGCCGATCTTCTTTGCCGACGCGACCGTCAACATCGACATGGACGCCGAGAAGATGGCCGAGGTCGCGTTGCTCACGGCCGACCTTGCCCGCAAGTTCGACATCGTGCCGCGCGTGGCGATGTTGAGCTTCTCGAACTTCGGCAGCTCGCGCCATCCGCGCTCGGAGATGGTCCGCGAAGCCGTCGCCATTGCCCGGCGGCGCGACCCGAAGCTGATCATCGACGGCGAGATGATGGCGAGCGTGGCCTTGTCGGCCGAGCTGCTGAAGGGTGAGTACGCCTTCTGCGAGCTGGGCGGCAAGCCGGCGAACATCCTGATCTTCCCGAGCATCGAATCCAGCCATATCGGCTATCGCCTGGCGCAGGAGCTGGGCCAGGCCGATCTTGTCGGGCCGATGTTTGTTGGGCTGCGCAAGCCCGCCCACATGGTCAATCGCGGCGACCACGTCCGGGATATCGTCAACCTGGCGGCGGTCGCGGTGGTTGAGGCCCAGGAGCTGGCGGCGCGCTAAGCCCGGTGTTTCCGAAGACGCCATCCTCCGGCTTCGCCGGAGGATGGCGTCTTCGATTTTTCAGCGTGCCGCGACCGGCAGAAAGTAGCGGGCCGCGACCGCATCCACCCGCGGACCGATCACGAGGGGCAGGCTCGCCCCGCCGATATCGGTAATGGCCGCGTCGAAAAGGTCCAGGGACGTCGTGCCCGATATGGGTGAAACCCGCACATAGGCGACCGCGCCGGAGCCATCGACCCCGGCCGGGGCATCGCCCAGACTGAAGGACCCAAAGCTCGCCCGGCCAAGCCCGGGATCCACGCTGCCCGGGATCGCCGTGAAGTCCCGCCCGCTGCTTTCCGGCCAGGTCGCCAGCGTCACCGCATCGATGCTCAGTTCAGCCGGGTCGTAGCTCAGCCCCAACTCGAATGCGCCCAGGTTCACGACGCCATTCACCCGCACTTCGGCCGTGAAGGGCACGCTCTGCCCGACAGGCAGCCGCAACTGCATCGCGGCCGGCGTGCCGGCGGGCCGTTCAGGGCGCGCCATCGGCCGGGTGCTGTTGCAGTCCCGATTCCAGCGGTTGGCCACGTTCAATACGTCCAGGACTTCCACCCTGCCGCTGCCGTCCAGGTCATACAGCGGGTCATATCCGGGCTGGCCCAGCTCGGTGTTCCAGTGAAAGGCGATGGTCTGCACATCGTCGATCCGGATGTAGCCGTCGGGCTGGCCGCCCGTCCCCGTAAAGTCGCCGATGCATCCGGGTACCGGGGTCGGCGTCGGTGTCCGGGTCGGGGTCGCCGTCGCGGTCGGCGTGGGTGTGTTCGTCGGCGTCTGGGTCGGGGTCGGGGTCGGCGTCCGGGTCGGCGTCGGCGTGGGCGTGAACGTGGCTGTGGGCGGCGGCCCGATCCGCTCGAGCACGCTCAGCTCGCGGGTGATCAGCCGGGTGTTTCCGGCCCCATCGGTCGCCAGGGCGGTGATGACGCGGGTGCCGGTGATGCCCTCGACGTTGACGAACTGGGCCTGATACACCCCGCTCAGGATCTCGGTCGCCCTGACCGCCTCGCCCGCGTCAACCGCATCGTGGACCGAGTTGAGATCGAGCAGGGCCAGGACCTGTTCGATGCCGTGCGCGTCGGTCACATCCAGCGTCACGCCGACGCTGCCGCCGAGCGCGACCGTCAGCGGTTCGGTCGACGAGATAAAGGCCATCTCGGGTGGGACCACGTCGCTGATTGCGAGGCCCTGGAACAGCGGCGCGTCCACCGTCAGCGACACACCCACCCCCATCGTGCCGGTGTAGAAGGTTTCGGTGAAGGTCTGCGGGCCGATGAGGGCCGTGTGGAGATACACCTCCCCGCCCAGACCGCTCAGCTCGACGCTGGTCGTGAACGGCCGCGGCGACACGATATACCCGATGCCGTTGCCGTCGTCGTCGCCGATCCAGTAGCTGCCGGGGATCTCGGTCTTGCGGCCCTCGGCGGCGGTGTAGCCCAGCCGCCGGCCGCGCGCGTCGACGACGTAGCCCTCGACCGGGTCGAAGAAGTACGAGCCGATATACGAGTCGGTGAAGTTGAACATCCCGCCATACGCCGTGCTGACCGCGGCCAACGGCCCATGTTCACCCTTGCGCGAGATCAGCGCGCCGGGCAGATCGGTGATCCCCAGCTCGCCCAGGGCATTCCGGATGCCGGCCTCCTCGTGCATCATCCCGAGGTGGCTGGTGCCCTGCATGTAGATGATCTTGACCCGCTCGTCGTTCAGGAACTGGCCGACCGAGGAGATGAACGGCACGGTCCCGTCGCCCTGGTTCATTTCGTGCCACGAGATCGGCGCGCCGTTGGGGCCCTCGCTCAGGGCCTTGAAGTGCGGCTCACCCGGGAACGCGCAGCGGCCAAGGTAGTTGGTGAACGGCACGATGTCGGCCTTCAAGGAACGCAACCCGGACAGGTCCCCGGTCGCCAGACAGGCCAGAGTCGGCCCGGTCCGCTTGATCGAGTACAGCGTTGTGGCGTGGTTGTGGATCCCGGCGATGGTCGTCACCTTGCCAGTGACCAGGCCGACAAAGGCGTTGGCGTTGGCGCCGGTGTGCCCGGCCAGGTTAAGCCCGTCATTCAAGTCGAGCAGCAGCCGGTTGGCGAAGTTCGGATCCTCGTTGACGTTCCGCGGCGCAGAGTTTTCGTCGTCGAGCAGGAAGTCATAGGTGGCCAGCAGCGAGTCGATCGTCGGCACATACTTCAGGATGAACTGCTGCTCCCTGCTCAGGATCGGATCCGCGGTCAGGGTGGCCGTGGTGATGTCGTACTGCGGGCCCAGGATGGTCCCGCCCTTGTGGATATATTTCCACTCGGCGTCGAGAAACTTCGACAGCACAAGCTGAAATGAGGTGTCCTCTTTCCAACTGTTTTGCAGGGCGTTCCAGGCCTTGGCCGCGCCCTGGTTGGGCACGCCCATCATGACGAAGTTGTGGATCTTGGGCAGGCGGGCGACCGTGCTGTTGGTGATGTCGCCGCCGTACGCCTCGCTCTGAATGTAAGTGCGGGTGACCAGCCCGCCCGTGCTGTGCGCGATCACGTCGACGGCATCCAGCTCGGGATCGTTCGGATGGAGCTCCTTCCACTTCTCGGCGGCCAGGCGAATCACGTAGCCGAGGTAGTCCACCCCCCACTCGAACGGGGCGCGTGAGATGCCGTCGGCGGTCAACCCGTGAACGACCGCGTCGGCCTCGCCGTCGACCGGGCCGGGCAGCAGGCGCCAGTCATAGTTCATGACGAACAGATTGACGTCCATCTCGTAGCCGACGTTGACGAGCGTCTGCAGCAGGTCATCGTAGACGCCCAGGAGCGGGTCGAGCAGCATGTCGTCGATGTGCGTGCCGCGGCGCACCCACCAGTCGTGGTTCTTGCCGCCCGTGCCGCCAATACCCGGCGCGAGCACGACCGGCCGGCGCAGCTCCGGCCGGGAGCGAATGACGGCCTGGGTCCCATCGTCGGTCTGCACCCAGGTCGCCACTTCGCCGCTCGCGCTCACCCGCGGGCCGACCAACACCTGGGCGATGGTCCCGAGGCCGGTGATGACATCGCCGGCGCCGAGCACACGCAGGGTGCTGATCGTGGGCGTGACCGCGTCCTGACCGGTTAGCGGCATGCTGACCCGGCTCAGGAACACGGCCGGACCATCCGTGTCGCTGGCGACAAAGGCCATCTTGAAGCTGTCCGGCCCGGGGATGACCCGCTGCATCGCCACCGGCGCGTTTGGCGAGAACGCGCTGATGAAGCCCTGGTCCTCGCCGGGGTCAAGGATGCCGTCGTCGTTGAGGTCCGCCCAGGTCTCGCCCGGATCGAGCGCGCCATTCCCGGCCAGGCCGGCGATCCGGTAGCGGTAGAAGCCGCCAAACGTATTGGGCACAGCCACGAACACGCCTGGGCCGGTGGTGGACGGGAGGGCCAGGCCGTCCGGGTCGGCAAGATCGGCATAGAAGCCGACGACGTCGTGGTCGCCGACGCCCGGCATCTGGCCCATCGCGCTGAAGCGCGGCGGATCGGCAACGATCTTGCCGCTGCTGAAATCGTAGGCGGTCAGCCGGATCGGCGAGAGCGCGCTTGATCCGCCCCGAAAGGCGATCTGGCCCGAGTCGGCGATCACGGGCCGCAGGGTGCCCGTGCCGGCGGCGTAGAGGTTCAGGGACGGGATGACCGAGTCCACCGGCGTTGCGATGCCGGCGTCGATGCCATCGCCAAAATACGGAAAGACCACCTGCCCGCTGTTGTTGATGCTGTCGTAGGCGCCAAAGCCAATCATGTTGTGGGTGACGTTGAAGGCGATGTCCTGATAGACGTCCGATTGGGCCGCATCCCAGACCAGGATGCGGTGGGTGGGCGGCGCGCCCGCCTGGCGCATCCGGGCGACGACCTTGCTGTCGTTATTGATGTCCACCGAGGGATCGAACACCCACTGGGGCGC
>Ga0154020_10002796_pt1 | contig 21232 bp, 13 predicted proteins | sample Klosneuvirus_201_FD_109709 | JGI IMG/M metagenome (GOLD analysis project Ga0154020, IMG submission 109709) | Active sludge microbial communities from wastewater, Klosterneuburg, Austria - Klosneuvirus_20160825_MG | ecosystem: Engineered > WWTP > Aerobic digester > Activated sludge | place... | reverse complement strand
TGAACCCGCCTGCGGGCGCGATCGCTCCGCTCAACGCGTCTGGGCCCGTTATCGGCGGGATGAACCCGCCTGCGGGCGCGATCGCTCCGCTCAACGCGTCTGGGCCCGTTATCGGCGGGATGATCCCGCCTGCGGGCGCGATCGCTCCGCTCAACGCCTTGGAGGGATCCCTACTTGTCGACCACGCGCAGGAAGCTCAGGCCGACCACCGGCCAGCCGCGGTCGAGCTTGGGGTGCAGGTAGCGCTCGACCAGGTGGCTGAGCTTCTCGTCGATGACGCGGCGGGCGACCGGCGAGGCGTGGCGCACGATCAGGCCTCCGTCCACCGGGGAGCGCAGCACCAGGCCTTGATGGGTCACCATCGTCGGCGACCAGGGAACAGCGGTGCGGACGACGTTCAGGATCGTGCCCGGGGGGATGCTGAGCTTGGCGATGTCGGCCAACGCGATGTAGTCCACCTCGTAGCTCCCCCAGGGCACGTCGGCGGGGGCGAGCACCAAGCTCCTGGCGATGCGCCGCTTGGCCCAGGTGTCTTTGCTGATCTCCAGCTTGTAGCGCTTGGTCTTGGAGCCACCGATCTCGCGGGTGACGTCGACCAGCTGGCCGGCGGCGATCAGGTCCGGCACCCACTCGGCTTCGACCAGGTGGCGCCGATGCGCGTAGCTCGGCTCCCCGCGGTAGCGGATGCCATCGAGGGTGGTCGCCAAGGCCTCGAGATCGTCGCAGCGGGCCAGCGCCAGCGCGGTCTCTACGAAGGTAGTGCAGTCGAAGGCGTCGAAGCGGAGCCGGGGATCGGGGTCTTCGCCTTCACCTTCGCCCAGCGGCGAGAGCACATAGGGCGCCCCCACCAAGCCCCGCGTCGTGCGCTCGAGGAGATCGGGGAGACTGCTCGACTCCTTGTGCCGCAAGGCGAGCTCGGCCGCCAAGGCGTCGGGCCGCAGGAAGCTGAACAGGTTGGCCGGTCGCGGCGGAGGGGTGGTGGCGGTTTTGGTCCCGAGCGCGGTGCTGCTCGAGGCGGCCTCGAGCTGGGACGCCTCCGGGCCCGCGCCCGCACCCTGGCCCGCAGCCTGGGATCCGAGCGGGAACGCGAGCAGCATCACGCCGGCGAGCAAACGTCTGTGGCGAAACAAGCGGTGGTCCTGGTTGTGGCCCGAGGCGGCGAGAATATCGAGAATATTCGACGGACGAGCCCGATCGCGGGCGGCTCGACGGGACGCGGCCCGGGGATCCAGCTTGCGCTCGGCGATCGTCTCCGACTAGGACCAAAGACCGTGGCGCTGCCCCTGAGCATCCCGATCGCGTTCGCGTCGGGCCTGTCCTTGGCCTGGGTGGCGCGCGAGCCGCTGCGGACGGCGGTGTACCCCTCGCGGACCCGGTACTTCGGGGCGACCGCGCTGTTCGCCGGTACGGCCCTCACCCCCGCCATCCTCATCCTGTTTCTGCTCTTCCCGGATTGGAGCCTGATGTACCTGACCAGCCCCGGCCATCTACCGGTGGCGGCCATGGCTCCGCTGGTCACGATCACGGCCTTCTCAGCGCCGCTGGCGGGGTTTTTCATCGCCCAGCGCTTGATCGCCTCGGGGCGGCCCGGACCGATCAAGACGATCGCCCTGGTTTTTGTGGGAATCGCCGCGATGAACGGGACCCTCGGTCATGAGGCCCTGGGGCAGGTCGGCTACTTCGAGTCCTTCCACTACGACGGCGCGATGGTGCCCTTCGTGAAGTCGCCGGCCCTCTCGGTCGTGACGGGGGCGGGCGTGATCGTGCTGCTCTTGTTCGCCCTGACCTACCGGGGCATCCAAAAGCACATCCAGGCGCTGGCGGACGTCGAGGAGGGCCTCCCGGTGCGTCCGGACCAGCCTCCGGCCCCCGAGCCACCGACCTACGGAGGTTGAGCCGGCCGAAACCTTGCCGACCGGGCCGCTCGGTAGTAATCCCGACCGGTGGGCCCGCGTTCACCGCTCGCGTTCGTGTGCCTCTTCATCGTGGCCTGCGGACCGACCCGATCGACCTCTATGATCGTCGAAGCCTCCGCCGAGCTGGCGGCGGCCCAGACGGCGCAAGCGCCGACCGCTGCACCCTACGAATACGTAGCGGCGGAGGCCTATCTGCACAAAGCTCGGGAGGAACAGTCCTATTCGGACTTCGAGGTCTCCACCGATCTGGCGCAGAAGGCCCGCGACTGCGCCCGCGCGGCGCGCACCAAGGCCGAGTCGGTGACCCGCACCGAGATCGGCGCGACCCAAGCGACCTCGCCCTCCAAGGCGGTCTGCCGCGCCGGGCCCAAAGGCCTGCCGCCCACGCCCAAGCCTGGCTTGGCTCCCCCTCCCGCCAAAGGTGCTGCGCCGGCCGCGCCTGGTTCTCCCGCGGCCGTCCCGGCGCCCGCGGTGGCTGGGCCCAAGACCCCCGTGAAGCCTAAAGAGCCCGCCGATCCGCTCCCGGAGGGCGAGCAGTGAAGCTCAAGACCGCCGCGCTCCTCCTCTGTTCCGCCTTCGCCGCCTCCTCTTGCGCGCTCGGCGCCGCGCTCCGCCTCGACGCGGAGACGATCCAGACTCGGCTCGACGCCGCCCGCGAGAGCGGGGCCTATGAGTGCGCCCCGACCGAGCTGGCGATCGCTGAGTCCCAGCTAGAATTCCTGAACGTCGAGCTCGAGGAAGGGAACCCGGTCCGCGCCACCGATCACCGCGACAAAGCCCGCGAAGCCTTGGTCACGATGATCGAGAAGCTCAAGGGCTGTCAGCCCGTGGTGGAAGCGCCCAAGGATCGCGATGGCGACGGCATCCCCGACGAGAACGACGCCTGCCCCGATCAACCCGGCCCGGCCAAGTTCCTGGGCTGCCCCGATCGCGACGGCGACAACATCCCCGACAACGTCGACAAGTGCCCCGACGCGCCCGAGGACTATGACCAGCACGAGGATCAGGACGGCTGCCCCGAGTCCGAGGATCGCGATGGCGACGGTCTGCTCGACGAGAAGGACGCTTGCCCCGATGTACCGGGTCCGGTCGAGAACAAGGGCTGCCCGCTGAAGGACCGCGATCGCGACGGCATCCTCGACGACCAGGACAAGTGCCCGGACGATCCCGAGGACAAGGACGGCTACCAAGACGAGGACGGCTGCCCCGATCCGGACAATGACGGTGACGGCATCCTCGACAAGGTCGATCAGTGCCCGGATCTGCCGGAGACCAAGAACGGCTACAAGGACGACGACGGTTGCCCGGACATCAACCCCGACCTCGTGGTGGTGAACCGCGATCTCGGCAAGATCGAGATCAAGCAGAAGGTCTACTTCGACACCGGCAAGGCCACGATCAAGTCGATCAGCTTCAAGCTGCTCAACGAGGTCGCCGCCGCTTTGAAGGCCAACCCGTCGATGGAGGTCCTGGTCGAGGGCCACACCGACTCGGTGGGCAGCGATTCGCTCAACATGAAGCTGTCGGCCGCGCGCGCCAACTCGGTGCGCGACTACATCGTGGGTCAAGGCGTAGAGGCCACCCGTCTCACCTCGATCGGCTTCGGCAAGACCAAGCCGATCGCTGACAACGGGACCGCCGACGGGCGAGAGCAGAACCGCCGCGTCGAGTTTACGATCGTGAAGGAGTAGGGCAGTGGGAGATCAGTCCAAGGATCGGCTCGTTTGGCTCGACATGGAGATGACGGGCCTGGACCCCAAGACCTGCGTCCCGGTGCAGGTGGCGATGGTCGTGACCGACAGCGAGCTGGTGGAGCTGGACTCGGTGGAGCTCACGATCTGGCAGCCCCAGGCCGCGCTGGACCGCATCGAGCCCTTTGTTCGCAAGATGCACACCCAAAACGGGCTGCTCGACGCGGTGAAGGCCTCGGAGGTCAGCCTGGCCGACGCCGAGAAGAAGCTGATGGCGATGCTCTCGCGCTGGACCGCCTATCGCGAGGGCGTGCTCTGCGGGAACTCGATCCACACCGATCGGCGCTTCCTCGAGGCTTACTTCCCGATCGTCGACGGTTACCTCCACTACCGGATGGTCGACGTCTCTTCGATCAAGGAATTGGTACGCCGCTGGTACGGAGGTGAGGCCAACTTCACCAAAGGCATCGGCGCTCATACGGCGCTCTCCGACATCAAGGAGTCGATCGCTGAGCTGCGTCACTATCGCAAGACGGTGATGAAGCCCAAGGGCTGATCCCAGCAGGCAACTGACGCCTCTAGCAGGCAGCCCGGCCGGGCTTAGACGAGCCGATCAACTTGGTATGAGCGGTGCTTTTGAGGAGCGCCGTGAGCACCGCGACGATTAGCGCGTACGCCCCGCGACGGCAGGTCGCTGCCGCCGAACCGTCCCACTACCAGCCGGGGCCTTCGCTGCTCGACGTCATCCAAGGCGTCAGCGTCATGATGAAGGGGCACTCTGGTCCGGGTGTGCAAGACCTCCAGCGGATCTTGAATCAGATGGGCGCGAACCCGCCGCTGGCCGAGGACGGCTTGTTTGGGCCCAAGACGGAGGCGGCGCTGGTGGCCTTCCAAACGAGCGCCGGCGCCCCCAACCCCAACGGGCGCTTCGGCCGTGACTCGCTCCTCGCCGTGCAGACCAACCGCGCCTTCTGGCCGGAAGGGGGCTTCGACTACCGCAAGTACGAATCCGCTACGGGAAAGGGCGGCGGGCGCCGCGCACCACAGCTGGGCGATCATCCCCCGGAGGGGTCGGTGCGCGCCGCTGATTTGGCTGCGGCCGACCAGGCGCGCCGCGCACGTACGCCCAAGGAGGCCCCCGAGGTCAGCAACGATGGGCGCACCATCGACCTCCACACGCCTTGGTTCAGCCAATACGATCGGGCCCATGTGGAAGGCGCCGGCGACACCGCTTGCTATCGGGCGGTGCGCGCGATGGGGCGCGCAGCGGGGATCAACCCGCCGCCCGGCCTCGGCGATCGCATCCAGGTCGCGACCGGGGAAGACAGCCTAGGGCGCGTCCGCACCGATGCCAGCCGGGTGGGCGCGGCGCGCAAGTACATCGACGGGCAGCTCGAGGCCGGACGACCGGTGGCCGTGGGCGTCTCGCATCAGGGCAGCAAGGACGTTGGAAACGGCGACCAGGTGACGGACCACTTCGTCTTGATCACTGGCCGGGGCACGGATGCGCAGGGCCGGCAATTCTACAGCTACAACGATCCATCGGTGATGGACGCGGGGCAGGGCAAGAACAACCGGTTCTATGTGGATCCGGGGAGCGGGAACCTGGTGCACGAGGGCGCGATGGGGACGGGGTATGTGCGGGATCGGCACACGGAGCTCAGCATGGTGATCCGGAGCTAGCTACCCGGTGCCGGGACCGCCCGGGACCGCGACCGGGTCAGCGCAGGATCTGCCAGTTGAGGACGTTTTCGCGGTAGCGGACTTGGCGCAGCAGGCGTCCGCGATCGGTATCGCGCTGCACGATGGCGGCGACCGCGTTTCGCAAGAAGATCCCATCGGCGATATCGAAGTTGATGTCCTCACCCATGTCGAGGCCCGCCGCGGCGGCGCCCTCGATGGTGAACCGCCGCAAGGTGAGGGTGGTGCCGGTTCGGATGACGATGCCCACGCCGGTGGTCAGGCCGTTGCAATCTGAGTTGCGGCAGACCCCTTGGTCCCCCAAGTAGACATCGGTGGCATTGATGCTCGAGCCGAAGCCGTCGAGCACGAAGGAAGAGCCTGGCATCCGGTCTACGATCGCGCGCTCGAGGTGAACCGTCGAGCCGTCCTGGGCGATGACGCCCCGCCCGCCGAGATCGGTGAGGATCGTCGCCCGCCCGTTCCTGATCTGCACGTCGGTGGCTTCGACCCTTGAGCCTGAGCGGGCCTGGATCCCATTGGAGAAGGAGGCGCTCTCCACCCGCTCCAAATGGCAACGCGCCACGCTGCCCGAGCAGACGATCGCGCTGCGGCGGTACTGAAGCAGCAGCTGCTCTTGGGTGGAGATCAGGACGACGTCGGCGATGGTCGCGGTCAGGGCCCCCTTCTCCGAGGTGGCTTCGATGCCGTCTCCGTAGCAGTGCAGGACGGCGCGGCGCAGCTCGAAACCGCTGGCGTCGACGTAGATGCCGTTGGGGTTGACGCCGGTGCCGACGACGACATCGTCGATGATCAGATCCTCGGCGGTGAACTGCGAACCTCCGGTGATCCGCAGCCCCGCGAAGGCGACGTGGTTGAAGAAGCTGCGGCGCAAAGACCCGGCGGCGTGCACGGTCACTACCGCGCCGCTGGGGTCGGGGCCGGCGCTCGTCTCCCGCACGACCAGATCCTGAAGATCGATCCGGCCGTCCTCGGCTCGCACGCCCCCGACCGGCGTCCGCTCGATCACCGCGCGAGAAACGCTGGAGGTCCCCGCGAAGGCGGTGATTCCCGCGCTGTTCGGATCGCCGTTCGAACTCAGGTCGGAGATCGCGACGTCGGAGAGGCTGAGCACAGTGTCGTCGGTCGAGAGGCCGGTGCCGGTGGCGCCTTGGATCGACAGCCGCCGGCCCACCAAGGTCGCGCCCCGGGCCATCGCTCCCGGGCCGCCGGAGCTGCGGATCGCGACGTCCTCGAGGCGCACGCGGGTGGCCGGACCGATCGTGAGCCCCGGCCCGGACGCCGCGGCCAACCACAACTCGCGCAGATGCAGGGCTCCTCGTGAAGCAGAGATGCCCGTCGTTCCGCCCTCGATGCGCAGACCCGCGACCGTCGCGCTGCCGCTGAGCGCGAGGACCGGAGCGAGGTTCGATCCGCGGATGACGGTTTCGCCCGGACACGCTCCGATCAGCGCGACGCCGGCGGGGAGCGTCAGGGAGCCGTCGTAGCTACCCCGCGCGACGGCGATCGTCCGAGCACCGGACAGCGCCTCGGCGATCGTACGAAACGGCGTCGCCCGCTGCCCGTCGCCGCCCGCCGCGGCGTCATCGTCGACGTAGATGGTGCCGGGAGGCAGACCTGACGCGAAGTCGGCGCAGGGCGGGCCGAGTGAATGACAGGCCGACTCACCGGGCCAGATCACCTGATTTGCCGGGCAATCGGTGGGTTTTTGACCAGGCCAAGGCTCGCACCAGCGCCCCACGACGACGTCGTCCGCTTCGAGCCATCCGCTTGGACAGGGCCCCAGCTCGGGAGCCGTCGCGCCCACCCGCGCGGGGAGATGGGCGTCGACCTCGCAGAAGGCCTGACAGATCTCGTCTTCCAGGCCGAAGCAGGAGTTGGCCGCCACGCAGCGATCGGCCTCCTGCACGCGGTGCACGCGCAGCTCGTTGATGACGCCGTCGACGGCTGCGGCGGCGACGAAGCCGATGCTTCGCGAGTCCATCTTCCAGCTCGCGTCCCAACGCGGCAGCAGGTCGCCGTCCGCCCTCAGCTCCACTGCCCCGCTCGGCAGCTCAAGCTCGCTCAGGGTGCTGCGGTAGCCGAGCACGGTGAGCTTGAAGAGCGCAGCGTCGTCTTCGAGCTCGGTCGACGTCAGCTTTACCGCGCCGTCCGAGACCGGGAAGGCCCAGGCTCGCACCTCCTCGGAGGCGCTGATCACCACCACCGAGGCGATCTCAGGGCCGACCAGCAGATTGTAGTTTGCTCCGTAGCAGCCCAGTGACCCCCCCACCGTCAGCGTGAGCAGGATGGCCCTACGGTCCACCACGATTTAGTGCTCGCATGGATCGACCCCTCCGCCCAGCCGGGCCCAATGTTTCGAGATCGCTGCCTTTTTGGCCCGATCTGCGACATTTGCCGCTAATGTAGGCAACTGAATGAAAAGTAGGCCGATAAACCTCATATGAAGACTCACAGCGTCACTTTTCAAATCGGTGCCAACTCCAAGCCCATCACGGTGAAAGCGGACGAGACCCTCGCCCTGTCCATGACCCGCGCGATCCAGGGCAAGGGCGACGGACGCCTCGGACCCGCCGATGAGAAGCGGATCATGCAGCACATCACCGACGCGGGCGTCTACGCCGGTGGCGAGAAGCTCCCGGCCCGCGCGATGCTCGCGGCCACCGACGACCGCCTCAAGGTGTTCATGCAGGTCGGGCCCTACGGCAAGAAGGTCCAGATCCGCCTCACCGACAGCGCGGAGAAGTCGCTCGTCAGCGATCTGAACAAGTTCTTCGGCCACATCGGCGGCACCAAGTCCGCCAAGGCCAGCGCCGCGCAGCTCGCCGCGCAGCTCGCCGACTGAGCCCGTTCAACGGAGGTCATCATGCAAGCGGGTCAAGCAGCGCAGCTCGAGCGGTTCAAGACTCGCCTCTATCAGACCTTCGAGAAGGGCCGGCGCGAGCACAAGCTCGCAGGCGTGGGCAACTTCGCCATCGTGATCCACAAGACCGCCGCCTGGACCGTCTTCACCTCTGGGCCGCGGCTTGGGGTCCATGAGGAGCTGAGCGATGAGCTCCTCGATTTCGTGCTGGCCGCGAAGCTCGACGTCTTCCTCGAGATGTACGGCGGGGAGAACCACCAGCCGCTCGACGTTCCCCGCGCGATCCGCGAGCGGCGGCTGGCGATGCAGGGTGACCTGAACGTGTTCCTCCGCTTCTTACGCATCAACGAGGCCGCCGATCTGCTCTCCATCCGGGGCGCACAAGCTGCGCCGAAGCTCGCTGGCTAGGGGGGCGAACCGCCGAGTGCTTCGGGCGCTCCAGACGGCACCGTCTGATCTATCGTACGCAGCTGCGGCTGGGGAGCAGCAGTTTCGCCGCGCCCGCCAAAAGCGTCCAGGCGGCATGCTCCTTGCGTAACCGCGCGGAATGCAGGCCCGGCTGAACGGTGAGTTCTTGGCCCGCGCCAGCGCGTGGCTGAGGACCGAGGCTCAGGAGATCGACCCCCACAAGGTCACCTTGCTGCGGAACATCGAAGCCAACGGGAACACACCCGAGGCCCTCGTCTTCGCCAAGCGCCTCGGGATCGACCCGCAGGACGCGGTGCCTCACGCGCGCGCGCTGCTGCACTACTCCTTCGCGCGTTCGATGGAGGCCAGCGAGCCGGCGGCTGAGAAGCGCTTCGCCCACGGGGGCGCACGGAACAACCACGGCCAGCGCTCGAGCGCGCCGCTGGCGGTGCAGGTGCCGCCGCGCCGCGCTGAGGACGGCTTTCGCATCCACCGCGCGGTCCTCGAGACCTTTCCGGTCGTGCGCAAGGACGGCGGCAAGACGCCGCTGCCGCAGATCGCGCTCAAGGATCCCAGCGGCCACATCTTGTTGCTCGAGGCTGCCTCGGCCGATCGCGTGCTGGTCTCCTTCGGCGACCGCGCCGACTTCGCTCGGGGCGCGGGCGCGGCGAAGGACGCTCAGGCGGTGAGCAGCGCTCAGGCGGCGGAGCTGCTCCCGTGGGTGCGGGGAGCCATCGCACGCTCACCGCGCGGAGCACCGAGCGACGTGGTGCTCGAGGCCTTGGCCAACACCGCTTCGGCCCGGACTCGCTGGCGCTCCACCTTGGCTCGTCCTCCGGCCGATCCGGCGGGATTTCAGCGCTTCCTACGGCGGGCCGGCGCCCGCAGCCTGCCCACCGCCGATCTGTGGAACGCCTATTCAGCGGGTTGGAGCCGCGCCTCTGGCGTGATCCCCAACCTGCCGCGCGCCGAAGAGTGGGCCGAGGCCGGCAAGAGCGACGTCCACTACGATGACCTCCAGGAGCAACGGTGGCGGGCCTTCCAAGTGCAAGATCACTTGCGCGAGACTCCCGGCGACCCGACGCTCACCGAGGAGCTGAGGGAGCTCATCTTGCACCTCGGCTTCGAGCTGTGGATGTCCGATCGCGCCGACGCACGGGCCTTCGTACAGGACGAAGGCGGCTATCTGCAGGGCGCGACGAACGAGCTGTTCTCAGCCTTCGCCGCGGGCGCGGAGCGCGATCGCCCCGGCGCCAGCTGAGGGCGGGCTGAATTCAGCCTCCTAGAGAAGCAGGACGTTCAAGCCGCCTGGCTCAGCCGATCCAGGCCTGGGCGTCTGATCCAAGCCCGGCCTTGAGCGCGTCGTGGCTCTCATAGACCACCACCCGGATCTGCTCTGGGCGCGCGCCCGCCTTGAGGCAGGGCGGCAGCGCGTCCTCGCTCGGTACCAGGAAGGTGCAGGGCTTCTCGAGGCCGAGCGCGACGCCGGCCTCGACCCACATCCCCGAGGGCCGCGGCTCGCCGTCGAATAGATAGAAGACGCAGCGATCAGAGTTGCGGATCGCCTCGACGTCCATCGCCAGGCTCTCCTTGGGCGTGCCGAAGCTGTTCGTGGAGGCGACCATGATGCCTTCACAGTGCGTCTTCTTCGCGCCGAGCTGGGTGCGGAGCGCTTCGTCGATCGCCATCAGGTGCGAGCGGCCCTCGGTGTACTGCGACTCGCTCAGGCCTGACATCAGGCAGCCGATGAAGGTCGTGGGCTCGCCGCTGGCCGGAGGCAGCGCGGCGCGCGCGCCAAAGAGGGCTTGTTTCTCCGCCCGAAGCTGCTGCTCGATCGCGCCCGCGCTGGGCTGTTCCAGGATCTTCACCGTGCCGGGGTAGGTCTGATCGGCCTCCCGCAGGAACCAGGGGAGCTGCTTACGCTCAGGCACCACATAGAGGCTGGGTACGCCGCGAGCGATGGCCACGCCGGCCGCGACGAGGCTATCGTCGGCCTTGGGACCCTCCATCCGCACGCTGAAGAGGCTGGCCGTCTTGAGCGCCTCCAGCGCCAACGCACCGGGAGCGCCGACGCTGCCGTCGACGACATAGGCGTTGAGCGCAGCGTTCGCGCCCGCAGGCCGGTTGACCCCAGGCGCGCTCTTTTGGGACAGCGCGCTGATGAAGGCCTCGAGATGGAGGTCGAGGAGGGCCGCGCCGGTCGGGGCTCCGAGGAGGCTCACGATTTGGGTGACGGCAGCTTTCAGGGCGGTGCTCGGCTCGGCCTCCGGGGGGCTGAGGGCGGCGGTGGAAGAGGCGCTCAGCTTGCTTCGGAGAGCCGCCTGCAATGCCCCGAGCGCTTGGGCGGCGGGGGCGTCGCTGAGCTGGCCCTGGGCCTCCGCGCTCTGGGAGAGCTTCGCTGCGGCTTGGCTGAGGCGACCGAGGAGCGCCGTGGGTGTCTCGCCGCTCGCGATCAACAGCTCCGCGAGCCCGAGAGCAACCGCCGCTGGATCGAGCGAAGCGGGGCTAAAACCCCGAGGGGCTGCGGCGAGTAGGGCGTCGAGGCTCTTGCTCAGTCCTCCCAGGGCGGCGGTGGCGGCGGCGAGGTCTTGGGCGAGCTCGACCGTCCCTTTGGCCTCGTCGACCGGCGCTTTGCCGCTCGGACCGATGCCGACCTTCAGCGCGGGAGCCTCCTGGCGCTCGAGCGGGCGGGTCGGGACGGCCTCGAGGTCGGCGCGGTGGATGGCGCCGCGGTGAAGGCTCGTAGCGACGTGCTTCATGGTCGGTGGCAATGCAGCCGGCGGGCCAGGAGCAGGCCCAGGGGCTATGAGGGTTTGGGTGTGGATCGATGCGCCGTTTGCGGGTCCCAGCCAACAGCTGTTGTTCGGCTCGGCAGGCGGGCCCGCTCTAGGCGGTGGCGGTCTCGGCGGCCGGTTCGTCGGCCTCGGCCTCCGGCTCCATCAGCACCGGGGATACCGGGCGAGTCGCGGGCTGCTCGAGGCCTTCTTTGGCGCGCAGCGAGGTGCACTCGAAGCAGCGGCAGTAGAGCACGACGTGCTCGGGCGCGATGCCGAGGAGGCCCTTCTTCGCCCGGGAGAGCGCGCGGAGGTACTCCTTGCACTTGCGGGGCTCCGGGGGCTTGAGGCGCTCGAGGTGCTGGTCGAGCTGGGCCAGGAGCTGGACGATGTTCGGGTCGCCGTCGGCGCCCAGCTCTACGAAGGTCTCCCGCAGGGCCTCCATGGTTTTCTGGCCTTTTTTGACCTGGCGGCGACGTTCAACGTCGGCCGGGTTCTCGAGCTCGGGGAGTACGCCTGGGAGGACGTCCGCGGTAGAGGTCACGGATCATTCTCTTCGCCTGAACGGATCTCCGTGTAAAGAGGCACAGATCCGCGTTGGATCGATTTCTGGATCAGGGGGCCCCTGCCTCCCGGGTCGCGCTGACCGCCGACAGCAAGATCTCGAGGGCCATCGACTCGCGCTCGTACTCGCTCGGCGAGATCTCCTTGGCGTCCCGGAGCAGGCGCAGCACCCGCCGCGCGCGTATGGCCAGCTTGGGGCTCGGGTGCAGGACGTCGGCCTTCCGCGGAGCCGGGAGCATGGCCGCCAGCAGCGCCGCCTGGTGAGGAGAGAGCCGCGCCGCGCTCTGTTTGAAGTGGTGCTGAGCTCCGGCCTCCACCCCAAAGACGCCCGGACCGAGCTCGACCGCGTTCAGGTACAGCTCCAGGATTCGCGCCTTTTCCAGGGCATTTTCGAGCTTCACCGTCAGGATGGCCTCCTTGAGCTTGCGGGTGATGCTCTTCTTGGTGCCGAGGTAGAGGTTCTTGGCCAGCTGCTGAGGGATGGTGGAGCCGCCGCGGGCGAAGCTCTTGGTCTCGAGATCACGTTCCGCTGCGCTCTTGAGCTCCGCCCAGTCAAAGCCGTCGTGGCTCCAGAAGCGGCCGTCCTCCGAGAGCACGATCGCGCGGACCAAGGTCGGTGAGAGGTCCTTCATCGGGCGCGGGGAACGCTGGATGCGGAGGGTCTGACCCTTCGCCTTGGCCTCGGCCTGGCGCTGCTCGATCAGCGCGGTCGTCTTGGGCTCGGCCGCGACCAGCTCCGTGGGATCCGGCAGGGTCAGCCAGGCCCCAGCCGCGAGGAGCACGGGCGAAAGGGCCAAAGTGAGGGCCAAAAGCCGCTTGATCGGGCTCAGCGGGGTGCTGGTTCGCTTGGGGGCCACGCGCGGCTCGGACTATAGCCTGACCGCGGGTCACCAAACCTGCCTCGTGTTCCTGCCCATCGGTCGAACGGCGGGGCCGACCCAACCCGAACGGGTGTGGTAGGTCTTGTAGGCTTGAGCCTACGAAGTGCTGCGCCGCTGGCGGCCCTGCTCCTTTTCGCCTGCGCTGGAGGGCCGCAACCTGCCCCCCAGCCTGCGATTTCGCCCGCGGCCGGACCCGCGCCGGGAGCGCCTCCGCCCTCGGGCCCACAGACGGCCCAGGCGTCTCAGACGCCGCCCAAAAAGCCCGAGCCGACGCAGGCCGAGAAGATCGCCGCGGCGAAGTCGGCCCTCGAAGCGGCCAAGCCGCCCTTTGAGGAAGCGGTCGCCGCGGCCGCCGACAAGAAGGTGACCAGCGAGGGCATCGATCGCGTGCGCGAGGCTTCAAAGAAGCTGGAGACCGCGCTGGCCGATGGGCAGGGGCTCGAGTCCAAGGATGCCGACTACGGCAAGCTGGCCGCAGAGCTGAGGGCCGCGCTCGAGAAGGCCAAGACGGAGCTCGACGCCCGCTGGCTCGAGATCGGCGTGGGGCTGCAGCGAAGCGGCCTCGATCAGGCCATCAAGAACGCCAACAAGGAGCTCGGGGCCGCCAAGCAAAAGACCGCCACTGAAGAGGCCGTGTCCAAGGCTGAGGCCGCGGTCGCCGCATTGGCGCCGCTGGTGGAACGCGGCTCGAGCCTCGAGCCCAAGGACAAGAAGTACGCCGACTGGGTCGCCGGCTTGAAGCCGCAGATCGAGGCGCTCGGCAAGTCGGCCGTCGAGGCCCGCAAGGCCTTCTTGGTTCGCACGCAGCAAGACACGCTCACCAAGGCCAAGACCGCGGCCGATGCAGCGGTCGCCAAGCTGAAGACTTCGGTCGAGGAGCCGACCTTCGAGGCCGTCAAGACCGCGCTGGCCGAGCTCGACAAGGCGCTCAGCGCCGGCAAGGCGCTCGAGGACTCGGACCCGGCGTATCAGAAGCTCGCGGCGGCGGTGCGGGCCGGCGTCGAGAAGGCGAACATCGAGGTCACCGCGCAGCGGGCGCGTCAGAAGATCGAGCTGCACAAGGCCGCGGTCGAGGTCGCGCGCAAGGCCTCCGCGGAGGCGCTGCCCAAGCCGACGGAGCCCGCGAGCTTCGAGGCTTCGGAGAAGGCGCTGGCGGAGCTGGAGAAGGTGCTGGAGACCGGCAAGGACTTCCTGGCCACCGACAAGGGGTCTGGGCCCGTTATCGGCGGGGTGAACCCGCCTGCGGGCGCGATCGCTTCGCTCAACGCTTACGCCGCCTATGCAGCGACCATCACCAAGGAGATCGCTGCGCGCCGCGCCGCGATCCTCGCGCTCCGCCAGCAGCTGGCGGTCAACGCCGACGGCGCCAAGGTCGACGCCGCGGCGACGGAGCTCGACGTTCGCCTGGGCGCGCTCAAGGCCAAGCCCGATCCCGCGCAGATCATTGCCGCGGAGAAGGCCGTCGCTGACTTCGAAGTGCTGCAGAAGGCCGGCGAGGCCCTGGCGGCCAAGGACAAGGGCTTCGCGGCGCGCCTGGCGACGGCGTCCAAGAAGCTGCCCGAGCTCAAGGCGGCGATCGCGCGCACCAAGAACGAGGCGGCGATCACCGCGCACAAGGCCGAGGTCAGCGCCGCCCAGGCCAAGCTCAGCGAGACCTTGAAGGGCCTGGAAGGGAAGCTCGAATACGAGCTCTATGAGGCGGGCGAGCGCGCGGTGGATGCGCTCAAGAAGGTGCTGACCGCGGGCGCGCCGCTCGGCGCCGAGAACCCGAAGTACGCCGCGGAGCTCAAGGCGATCGAGGCCGGGCTGCCCGCGCACCGCATGCAGATGCGGCGGACCTGGATCGAGGCGGCGACCGCGCAGGTCAAAGAGCGCCTCAAGGCCCTGGAGGGCAAGCCGGCCAAAAACGCCTTCGAAGACGCCGAAAAAGCCGTGAAGGTATTGGCGAACACCGTGACCAGCGGCAAGGGGCTCACGCCCTCGGACGCCGCGTACCAAGCGTATATCGCCGCCGCGGAGAAGCAGCTCCCGCTGTACAGCGCGCAGATCGACGGGCGTCGTCTCGGAGTCCTGGTCGAGGCCCATCGCGCCCGCGTGGATCAGGCTGCCGCCGTCGTCGCTGAGCGCATGAAGCTCCTCGAGGGCGAGCCGCCGACCGGAGCCTTCGAGTCGGCCACCGCCAGCTTGGCGGAGCTCGAGCAGAACCTCTCGCCCGACTACGACCTCACCAAGAGCGACAAGGCCAACCAGGCGCTCTTGGCCGACCTCAAGAAGAAGATCGAGGCCCACCGCGCCACCATCGCTCGCCGCAAGATCGAGGTGGTGGTCGCCGGCCATAAGAAGAAGGTCACCGACGCGACCGCCGCTGTCGCCGAACGCCTCAAGGCCCTCGAGACCGCCACCAACCCGACCTCGATCAAGGCCGCTCAAGACGCGGTGTCGAGCCTGGAGGACGTGCTGAACGGGGGCAGCTCCGCCGCCGAGGCCGACGCCAAGTACGCCGCCGAGCTGGCCGCCGGGAAGAAGAAGCTCGAGCCCTACCGCGCGGAGATCGAGAAGCGCCGGGTCGACGCCGCCAACCTCGCGGCTCGCACCAAGGTCGAGGCCGCCGCCGCCGCGCTGAAGGCCGCCACCGGACCGGAGTCGCTCGATCGCGCCGCTGCTGAGCTGGAGGCCGCGGTCGGCGAGGGCGAGGCTTTGGCGGTCAAGGATAAGGTCTTGGTCGGGCTGATCGCTGGAGAGAAGAAGCGCGTCGCCGACACCCGCCAGCTGGTCTCCAAGCAGCGGCTGGCGCTGGAGGTGAGCGAGCACGCCGCCAAGCTGACGGCCGCCGAGGCCACGGTGAACGAGCGCCTGGCCGCGGTGACCGGCAAGACCGAGCAGGGGCTGTACGTCGCGGCGGAGGCGGCGATCGGCGAGCTCAAGAAGCTGGCCCAAGACGGCGCGTCCATCGGCGAGCGCGATCCGCCGCACGCCAAGCGCTTGGCCGCCGTCAACGGCCAGATCAGCGGCTACCGTGTCACCATGCAGCGACGCCGCATCGAGGCGTCCAATGCAGTGGTGCTAGAGAAGCTCAAGGGGCTCGAGGGCAAGCCGGCCGAAGCGGCCTTCGACGCCGCGGAGAGCGCGCTCAAGGACCTCAGCCGCACCATCGAGTCGAGCAAGAACACCGCGCCCGACGACAAGAGCTTCGCGCAGACCCTGGCCACCTCCGAGAAGACCGCGGCCGGGCACAAGGCCCTGATCGACCGGCGCCGCATCGAGGTGCTGGTCGACGCCCACAAGACCACCTTGGACGCGGCGGAGAAGGCCGTGACCGAGCGGATGGAGGTCCTCAAGGGCAAGCCGGACGCGGCCGCCTTCAAGGACGCCGAGACCGCGGTGAGCGGGCTCAGCGCCACGCTGGAGAAGGGCGCCGCGGCCGCGGCCAAAGATCCAAACTACGGAAAGCGCATCACCGCGCTCCAGGGGAAGATCGACGGCTTCAAGAAGGCGATCGAGAAGCGCCGCGGTGAGCTCGAGCTCTTGGCCCACGTGGCCAAGCTCGACGCCGCCAACGCCGCCTCCGCCGAGAAGCAGAAGACGCTCACCGAGGCGGGCCTGGTCGACGCCGCCGAGGCTGCGGCCTCGGCGCTCGAGCAGGAGATCGCGGCCGGCGCGGGCTTCGCCAAGACCGACGCCAACCACGCCAAGAAGCTGAGCGCCCTCAGCGCCGAGGCGGTGAAGCGCCGCGCGGCGATCGCCAATGCGCGGGTCGAGCTGGCGGTGGCCGAGCACAAGAAGAGCGTGGAGAGCGCCGCAGCCGACGCCACCAAGCGGGTCGAGGAGCTGGCCAGCGGCGCGACGCCGGAGGGCCTCAAGCTCGCCGACAAGGCGGTGGGCGCGCTGGAGGCGGCGATCAAGGCCGGCGAGGAGCTGGGCAAGAAGAGCGTGGCCTATGGGAAGGTCCTGACCACCTACCCCAAGCGGGTCAGCGATCTCCGCGCGATGATCGCCCGCCGCACGCTGGAGAAGGACGTCAAGGCGCAGCGCGAGCGGCTCCTCGCGTCGGAGGCCGACGTCAAGAAGGCCCTCGAGGCGCTGCCGGGCAAGCTCGAGTACACGCTGTACGAGGCGGCTGAGAACGCCATCTCCTCCTTCAAGAAGGTGATCGACGGCGGCGCGGAGCTCGGCGCTAAAGATCCCTCCTTGGCCAAGGAGCAAGCGGCGGCGACGGCCCGCATCGGCGAGCACGGCATCACCGTGCGCAAGACCTGGATCGAGGCGGCGCAGGCGGCGGTGGCCACGCGCATTCAAGCGCTCGACGCCAAGGCGACCGAGAAGCTGTTCAAAGAGGCTGAGACCGCGGTGACGGTGCTCGACAAGACGATCGACTCCGGCAAGACGCTGACGCCGGCCGCGCCCTACCAGAAGTACCTCGACACCGCTCGCGCCCAGGCCGCGGCCCAGCGCAAGACGATCGAGAAGCGCCGGGTCGAGGTGGTGGTGGACGCCCACCGGGCCCAGCTCGACCCCGCCGAGAAGGCGGTGGCCGAGAAGATGGAGGCTCTGAAGGGCAAGCCGGCGCCCGAGGCCTTCAAGGCCGCCGAGTCCGCGGTGAACGATCTGAGGAGCGCGCTCGGTACGGGCGGCGAGGCTGCCAACAAGGATCCCAACTACGGAAAGCGCCTGGCCGCGCTGGAGAAGAAGGTCGAGGAGCACAAGGCCACCATCGAGCGCCGCCGCTTCGAGACGGATCTGGCGGCGCACAAGGAGAAGGTCGCGGGGGCCACCAAGAACGTGACCGCCGGGCTGGCCGCGCTGGCCAAGGGGAGCGAGCCGGCGCTGTTCTCGGCCGCCGATGAGGCGATCTCGACGCTGGAGTTGGCGCTGGGCGCGGGCAAGAGCCTCGGTGAGAAGAACCCGGCCTACGCCAAAGAGCTGGCCGCCGCTGAGAAGCAGGTCCCAGACTACCGCGCTCGCACGGCGAAGCGCCGGGTGGAGGTCGATCTGGCCGCGCACGCCGCGCGCCTCAGCGAGGCCGAGGCGGCGGTGAAGACCAAGTCCGCTGATCCCTCCGCGCTCGAAGCGACCGAGCAGGCGATCGGCGCGCTGGAGTCCGAGATCGAGGCCGGCCAAGGCTTCGCGAAGAACGACGCCAAGCACGCCGCGCGTCTGGCCGCCTTGAGCAAGGACTTCATCCCCAAGAAGCGCGCCGCGATCGCCGCGGCTCGGCTCGAGGCCGAGACCCAGCAGCACAAGAAGACCGTCGAGAGCGCGGTAGCGGAGGCGGACAAGCGCATCGAGGCTCTGGCACAGGGGCCGACCGCGAGCACGATCAAAGCCGCCGAAGACTCCGTGAGCGGCCTGGAAGAGACGCTGAAGAACGGCGCCGAGCTGGCCAAGCGGAGCGACAAGCACGCCAAGTGGCTGGCCGGCTTGGGGAAGAAGATCTCCGATCTGCGCGGGACGATCGCTCGGCGTACCGTCGAGACCCAGGTGAAGGCCCATCGCGCCAAGCTGGAGGGCGCCACCGCTGAGGTCACCCAGACCCTGGCCGCCTTGAGCGGCAAGCTCGAATACGAGCTCTACGCGGGCGCCGAAGACAAGATTGCCTCGCTCGGGAAGGTGATCGACGGCGGGGCCGAGCTGGCCGAGAAGGACAAGACCTACGCCAAGGAGCTGGCCACCGCGAAGGCAGGGCTCGACGGCTTCCGCATCGCGGCGCGCCGCACCTGGATCGACGCGGCCGAAGCGCAGGTAGCCGCGCGCCTGAAGGCCCTTGAGAGCAAGCCGGGAGAGCCGGCCTTCCGCGACGCCGAAGAGGCGGTGAAGGTCCTGACCAAGACCATCGACTCCGGCAAGAACGTCAGCGCCGCGCCGGCCTTCCAGAAGGCCCTGGCGGCGGCCGAGAAGAACGCCGCGGCCTATCGCGCGACGATCGACAAACGCCGCGTGGCCCTGGTGGTCGACGCCCATAAGGCCGAGCTCGAGGGCGCGCTGTCCTCGGTGACGGCCGGCCTCGACGCGCTCAAGGAGAAGACGGACCCCGGCGTCTTCAAGGCCGCGGAGAAGGCAGTCAGCGATCTGCGGAGCACGATCGACTCGGGCGCAGACGCGGGCACCAAAGACCCGGCCTACGCCAAGCGGCTCGCCGGGCTGAAGCCCAAGCTCGAGGAGTATACCAAGACCATCAATCAGCGGCGGAGCGACGCCGAGGTGGGCGCCAGCCGCGCCAAGCTCAAGGCGGCGACCGATCTCGTCGCGCAGCGCCTGGGGGCCCTCAGCGGCAAGCCCGACGCGGCGGCCTTTGCGGCGGCTCAAGAGGCGGTCGGAGATCTCGGCGTGGCGCTGGCCGAGGCGCGCCCGGTGGCCGACAAGAACAAGGGCTACGACAAGGAGCTCAACGCCGAGAAGGCCAAGATCGACGGCTATCAGGCTCGGATCGCCAAGCGGAAGCTGGAGCTCGAGATGGCCGAGCACCTGGCATCGCTCACCGCGGCCGAGGCGGCGGTTAAAGAAGGCGTCAAGGACGGCGGCTATGACGCGGCCGAGGCGGCGGTCTCCGCGCTGGAGAAGGAGATCGGCGCCGGCGCGCAGTTCGCGAAGTCTGACGCCAAGCATGCCGCGCGGCTGGCGGCGCTCAAGAAAGATCTCCCCGTACGGCGGGCCAAGATCGCGGCGCTGCGCCTCGACGCCGAGGTCGGACAGCACAAGAAGGCCGTGGAGGCCGCGGCCGCCGAGGCCGGGCAGCGCATCGAGGGGCTCGCGCAAGGGCCCACGCCCTCGGCGATCAAGGCCGCCGAGGACGCAGTCGGCGGGCTCGAGCAAGCGGTGAAGTCCGGCTCGGAGCTCGGTCAGAAGAGCCCCGCGCACGCCAAATGGCTCGGGACCTACGGCAAGCGTGTCGCCGATCTGCGCGGCACGATCGGCCGGCGCGCGGTGGAGACCCAGGTCAAGGCCTACCGCGCCAAGGTCGAGGAGTCGCAGCAAGAGGTGGCCAAGGCGCTCGAGGGTCTCAGCGGGAAGCTCGAATACGAGCTGTACGCCGGCGCCGAGGGTCAGATCGCCGCGCTCGGGAAGGTCATCGACGGCGGCGCGGACCTGGCTGAGCAGGACAAGGCCTATGCCAAGGAGCTGGCCGCGCAGAAGGCCAAGCTCGACGGCTACCGCATCACGGCGCGCAAGACCTGGATCGACGCCGCGGACGCCGCGGTGACGGCGCGGATGAAGGCCCTCGAGGGCAAGGTCAGCGAGCAGGCCTTCAAGGACGCCGAGGAGGCGGTGAAGATCCTGTCCAAGACGATCGACTCGGGCAAGGGCGTCAGCCAGGACAAGAACTACCAGAAGCTGATCGCCACCGCCGAGAAGCAGGCCGCCGGTCGCCGGACCGCGATCGAGAAGAAGCGGGTCGATCTGGTGGTAGACGCGCACCGGACGGAGCTCGAGGCCGCCCTCAAGTCGGTGACCGAGAGCATGGACGCACTCAAGGACAAGCCCGAGCAGGCGGCGTTCAAGGCCGCCGAGAAGTCAGTGAGCGACCTTCGGAGCACGATCGACTCCGGGGCCGACGCCGGCGCCAAGGATCCGGCCTACGCCAAGCGCCTGGCCTCGCTCAAAGGCAAGGCCGAGGACTTCACCAAGACGATCGACAAGCGCCGCGTCGACGCCGAGGTCAGCGCCAGCCGCGAGAAGGTGAAGGCGGCGGCGAATCTGGTGTCGGAGCGCCTGGGAGCGCTGAGCGGCAAGCCCGAGGCGGCAGCCTTTGCAGCGGCGCAAGAGGCGGTCGGCGATCTCGGGGTCACGCTGGCCGAGGCCCGACCGGTGGCCGACAAGAACAAGGTCTACGACAAGGAGCTGGTCGCCGAGAAGAAGAAGATCGACGGCTACCAGGCCCGGATCGCCAAGCGAAAGCTGGAGCTCGAGATGGCGGAGCACTTGGCCTCGCTCAGCGCCGCCGAAGCCGCGGTGAAGGTCGGCGTCAAAGACGGCAGCTTTGACGCGGCCGAAGAGGCGGTGGCCAACCTGGAGAAGGAGATCGGCGCGGGCGCGCAGTTCGCCAAGGCCGACGCCAAGCACGGCGCGCGCTTGGCCGCGCTGAAGAAGGATCTCCCCAAGCGGCGCTCGCTGATCGCGACGGCGCGGCTCGAGGCCGACATCGGCCAGCACAAGAAGACCGTCGCCGAAGCAGTGGGTGAGGCCGACAAGCGCCTCGAAGCCTTGGGTCAGGGTCCGACGCCCTCCACCATCAAGGCCGCCGAGGACGCAGTGGGCAGCCTGGAAGAGGCGCTGAAGAACGGCGCCGAGCTGGCCAAGAAGAACGGCGCCCACGCCAAGTGGATCGCCGGCTACGGCAAGAAGGTGAACGAGCTGCGCGGGGCGATCGGCCGGCGCGCGGTGGAGAACCAGGTCAAGGCCCACCGGGCCAAGGTCGACGAGGCCCAGCAAGAGGTCG
>Ga0154020_10002795_pt1 | contig 21237 bp, 15 predicted proteins | sample Klosneuvirus_201_FD_109709 | JGI IMG/M metagenome (GOLD analysis project Ga0154020, IMG submission 109709) | Active sludge microbial communities from wastewater, Klosterneuburg, Austria - Klosneuvirus_20160825_MG | ecosystem: Engineered > WWTP > Aerobic digester > Activated sludge | place... | reverse complement strand
CGACTCGGCACCCGCATCGGGCGGGTGGGTCGGAACCCGTCGGCCTGGGCCACGAAGGTGACCAGGAGCGGCGCGGCGAAGGCCGCAGCGACCACGAGCCTGCGCCTCCTGCGCAGGCCGAGCAGCAGGGCGAGCGCGAAGAACGCTGACGAGCTCGCGCCGCCGAAGCCAGTGTGGCAGCCCCCCGTGTCGGTGGCCTTCGCGACCACTGGCACGCACGTCTTCTCGTCGCACGCGTAGCCCGCCGCGCAGTCGAGCGTGGTGGCGCAGCTCGCGAGGCAGTCCCCGCTCGGCCCGCACGCGTACGGCGCGCAGGCCTTCTTGCTCCCGTCGGGCGCGACGACCGAGCCCTCGCCGTCGCAGAGGCCGCGCGCCGGGCCGCAGCGGCCCTTGGTCACGAAGCACACGTTGCCGGCGGCGCACTCGGCGTCGCTCGCGCACGACCCGCCGCAGGCCCCCGCCTTGCAGCTCAGGTACGGCGCGCAGCTCGGGTGCCCCGCGCGGGGCGCGCCGTCGATCGTCGAGCAGGTGCCCTCCTTGCCGGCGACGTTGCAGGCCTCGCAGGCGCCGCCGCAGGCCTTGTCGCAGCAGAAGCCGTCGACGCACGCGCCGCTGCCGCACTGGGCGTTCGTGGTGCAGGCCACGCCAGGAAGCGCGTTCCAGATCTCCTCGCTGCCGTCGCGCCCACCGACCACGAGCACGCGGCCGGGATCGACCGGCTCCGCCACGTGGGTGACGCGGCCGAGCAGCATCGGAGGCGCCACGACGAACTTGTTGGTCTTGCCCTCGAAGATGGAGACCGTGGTCAGCGGAGCGGCCCCCGCGACCACCTTGGCGAAGCCGCCGGTCACGAGCAGCCGGTCGCCCGGCAGGGCTGCCATCGTGGCGCCGATCTGGTTGTCCGAGATCGGCCCGACCTCGGTCCAGGTTCTGGCGCTCGGATCGTAGATCAGTGGCGTGCCCTCGCCGATCACGAGCACGCGTCCGTCCTCGAGGCGCCCGAGGCGCGGGCGCTTGGGGATGGTGCGGTCGGCGGCCGGCGCGATCCACGTGGACGTGGCGCTCGACCAGCGGAACGCGAAGCCACCCCCGGCGACCAGCACGTCGCCGCCCGGCAGGGGTGCCGCGCGCGCCGCTTCGAGGGCCGTCGGCAGCGGAGGCGCCGCGCTCCAGGCGTCCGTCTTCGGGTCGTAGATCTCGACCGAGGAGAGGGCGGGGGTGGGGTCTCCGGTCCCCGCGACGACCAGCACACGACCGTCCGCGAGCGGCGCGCAGCCGTGGTTGTTGCGCCCCACGCTCATCGGCTTCACGAGCGTCCAGGTGTTCGCCGCGTCGTCGTAGATCTCGGCGGTCGAGCGCGCGCCGGTCGCGACGCCACCCGACACCTGGGTGGTGGTCCCGCCGACCACGAGCACCTTCTTGCCTCCCTCGAGCGCCACGGCGCAGAAGTACCCGCGCCCCTCCTTCATCGAGGCAGCGGTGCTCCAGCCGAACGTCTTCGGCTCGAACAGGTCGGCGATCGACAGACAGGGTTCGTATTGACCGCCGGTGATCAGGATCTTGCCGCTCGCGAGGCGCGCGCTGGCGCCGGCCGAGCGCAGCACGCCGCGGGACGAGATCGGCGTCCAGGCCTCGGCGCTCGCCAGCGAGGGCGCGAACACCGCGACGGCGAGCATGGCAGCAAAGACACGGACCTGGACCATGGACGAGGAGGATAGGCCTCTGCCGACCTGTGGCCAGAGGAAACCCATGGTCCATCTCCGCACAAATTGCGCTCGATCACGATTTGGATCGTCCTCTCGTCACACTCTGGCCTCGGCCGACGATGAAGAGGACGATGGCTGCCTATCCCCTCCAGGCCGTGGACATGACGACCTCCCCCCTCGCCGACCCCGAGCTGCGCAAGAGCCTGTTCGCCGCGGTCGCCCGGCGCGTCCCCGCGCAGGAGGTCGAGGAGATCGTGCAGTCCGCGCTCGTCGAGGCGCTCGCCTCGCAGAGCCGCCCCGACGACGAGGCCGAGCTGCGGCGCTGGCTGTTCGGCGTCGCGCGCAACAAGGTCGTCGACTTCCACCGCCGCCGCGGCCGTGAGGGCGCGCCGATCGACGCGGCCGATCTCGCCGCCGAAGACCAGGCGCAGAACGAGGCCATCGACCTGCTGCGCTGGGCCGAGCGCGAGGCCCCCGACGGCGCCCAGCACGCTCGCACGCTCGAGTGGATGCTGCGCGAGGGCGACGGCGAGAAGCTCGAGGACATCGCGCGGGCCGAGTCGCTCCCCGCGCCGCAGGTCCGGCAGCGCGTCGCGCGCATGCGGCGCCACTACCGCACCCGCTGGGCCGTGCTCGCGGCCGCGGCCGTCGTGGGCGGCGCGCTCACGTTGGTGCTGTGGCTCCAGCTCCGCGACGTCGGCGACCAGGCGCAGCCGGCGCCCGCACCGAGCATCACCGCGCCCGTCGGCGAAGACCCGGTGAAGAAGGCCGTCGCGCTCCGCACCGAGGGCCTCTCGCTGTGCGCGAAGGGCGCGTGGGACGACTGCCTCGTGCGCCTCGATCAGGCCGCCAAGCTCGACCCCGCGGGCGACAAGACCCAGCCAGTGCAGGAGGCGCGCGCCGCCGCCGCGAGCGCCAAGGCCCCGCCCCCGCCGCCACCGGTCCCTGACGACGGCAAGAAGCAGATGAAGGACACGCCACCGGCGAAGCCGATGCCGAAGGTCGACACCACCACGACGGTCCCCACGACGCCCATGAAGCCGCCGACCAAGGGCGGTAAGCCCGGCCCCAAGAAGTCGGCGCCCGCGGCCGAGTTCGACTGACAGAGGCCCGAACCAAGCAAGTCCCGTGGGCCCGGAAGTGACGCGCGAAGGGGCGAAGCGCCGTAGCGGCGGCACGTAGGGCGAACAAAGCAGATCAGGGCCAGCGGCACTGCGCTTCTTCGGCGAGCTTCGGCATCGCCGCGACGACCTGGGCGAGGCGGCGCTCGCACAGCGTGCCCTGGTCGTCGTCGAGGCGCGTGCACGCCACGCGCACCTCCTCGATCTCTCCGGACTGGGCGGCCACGGCGCAGCACTGGCGCAGGCGCTGACACGACGCCGCCCGCTCGCTGTGACACCCCGGGGCGAACGCGCCGGGACCGAGGACGAAGAGGAGCACGAGCGACCCGCGACCGATCATGGTCTCGATGGTACCAAGAGCTGCGACACCACGCGCCGGCGCGCGAACGCCCACGCGAGCGCCGTCAGCAGGGGGATCGCGGAGAGCGCGAGGGCGACCTTCCGTGGCCCGACCCCGACGTCGAGGAGCGCGGCCACCCCGAGCATCGAGGCCATCATGGTGGTGACGAGCCCCGCGAGCTCGAGCGACGAGACGCGTCCGAGGAGCCGGTTCGGGACCGTGAGCTGCAGGATCTGGCTCGACTGCACCCACACCGTGGAGCCGCCCATGTGCGCCACCACGACCCCGAGCGCTGCGAGCCACACCCCTGGTGAGAGCGCGAACCCGAGGTATCCGAGCGCGGCCACCGGGAACGCGCCCAGCACCGCCCCGCACAGCCCCGCGATGCTCTGCCCCATGATCCGCTGCGCGATGAACGGGCCGACGAGCGCCCCGACGCCGCGGGCCGCGTAGAGCACGCCCATCGCAGCCGCCGCGGCGCGCGCGTCGGCCTGGGTGAACACGCGGTCGGCGAACGCGGTGAAGAGCACGACGACGCCACCGACGAGCCCCCACCCCGACTTGAGGAACATCGCCGCGAGCTGGCCGGGGTGCGCGCGCAGCCAGTCGAGCGCCTCGCCGAACGACCCCTCGGCCGGCTCCCCCTCGAGCTTCGCAGCGCGCTCCTCGCGGGGAGGCAGCGGTGGCAGGCGCGCGAGCAGCACGAACCCCGCCGACGCCAGGAAAGAGGCGCCGTTGAGCAGGAGAGCCGCCTCGCGCCCGAAGCTGCGCGTGACGAGGCCGCCGAGCGCGGCGCCGATCGCGAGCATCGCGCTCCACGTGGCACCGCCGATCGCGTTGGCCGACAGCAAACCGCGGGGCTCCACGATCTGCGGCACGACCGCGCTGCGCGCCGGCTCGAAGAAGGCCGTCACCGTCTCCTGGAGGAACGTGAGCGCGTAGATCAGCGCGACGTTCGCCGTGCCGTCGGCGCGGATGGCGCCGAGGTAGGCGAGCATGACGCCAGCGCGCAGCACGTCGCAGACGACGAGCACGCGCCCGCGCGGGAACCGATCGGCGACCACGCCGGCGAGCGGCGAGAAGAGCACATTGGGGAGCAGCCGCAGCGCGAGGTAGCCGCCGGCGACGTGGGCCTGCCCGCCGGTGGTGGGCAACAGCGTGAGCAGCGCGACCAGCTGGAACCAGTCGCCCACCTCGCTGACCGCCTGCGCCGCCGTCAGCGCGCGGAACGAGCGGTTCTCGCGGAGCAGCGCGAGGGGGCCCATCGAGCGGTCATGGCACCGCGGCCGAGGCGCAGCCAACCCCCAAAAAGCGAAGCGGCGCCCCCTTTCGAGGAGCGCCGCCGCGCGACCGGCCGCAGGCCGAAGAGAGAGTTACTTCTTCTTCTTCGGGTCGGCCTTCTTGTCGTCGTCCTTCTTGTCGTCGTCGTCCTTCTTGTCGTCGTCGTCGGCCTTCTTCTTGTCGCCGTCGTCGTCGCCCTTCTTCTTGTCGTCGTCGTCACCGCCCTTGGGCTTGCAGTCCGGGTCCTTGTTGGGCTCGATGGTGACGTTGTAGCCCGCGCCGCCCTTGATCTTGTTCAAGTGGCCCGGGTCCATGTCGGTGATGTTGAACTTGTAGGTGCCCTTGGCCACGCAGGCGAGCACCTCGATGCCGGTGGAGTCGCCCTTCTCGCTGCCGAGGACCGAGCCCTTGCTGTCCTTGAGGGTGATCTTCGGCCAGAGGCGCATCGCGAGGCTCTTGCCGGTCGCGTTGACGGTGATCTTGTACGAGCCAGCCTTGGTGATGGTCCAGGTGTGGTCCTGGCCCTTGGGCTCGTAGACGCGCTGCCCGTTGCAGGTCGAGGCGTCCTTGAACTCGCACGGCTTGGAGGCCTCGGGCGGGTCGGCGAAGATCGCGAGGCCGCCGCCGCTGAGCAGCGAGACGCCGCCGAAGACGAAGCCGAGGATCGAGTTGCGCTTGGTGCTGCCGATGAGGGAGTCGCGGCCCTTGGTCGACATCATGATCTTGCCGAGCATGCCGTCGCGCTTGGTGATGGTGCCGCCGGCGAGCTTGCCGAGCACGAACAGCGCGCCCTCGGCGGGGATGATCTTCTCGGTGACGGTGACGCCCTTGGTGTACTCCTCGCCCGACGAGTGCGGGACGTGGACGTGGTACTGCCCGAAGTAGACGTCGCCCCAGGCGCCCTGGGTCTGCTCGAACGACTTGGTGAGGTCGCAGTCGACCTTCTCGCGGGCGTCGACGCCGATGGGGCCCGAGCCGTCGTCGACCTGGAACACGCTGCCGTTCTCCGTGGTGGAGATGGTGCTGCTGCCGCTCTGGGTCTTGTGGCCGTCCTCGGTGGCGACGGTCTTCTCCCACTTACGCTCGGCCTTGATCTCGTAGTACAGGCACGGCTTGCCGGAGCACGGCGCGAGGATCGGCTGCGGGGCCAGGATGCGACCCTCGGTGCTGACCAGCCCCTCGGCGTCCCCCGCCTGCGGGTTGCTGGCGATCTCGCCCGTCTTCTTGAAGGGCGCCGCGAGGATCCGCTTCATCTTCGCACGCTGCATGAAGCCCACGATGACGAGAACGACCGCCACCGCGAGCAGGAAGAAACCGAGGTACTGCATGAGCTGTCTCCAGAAACGGGGAGGATGAACGCACCACCCGAGAAACGGGGGCCACGAGGTGAACACGGGTGGTCGCAGCTCTCAACCCCTTTGTGGGAGAAACGAGGCTGGACGGAACCTGCATGAGGGAAGACGAGGGTGGTGTCGACTTGTCGCGCAGAAATGTTTTTGGCTCACCACCAGCGCTCGTTGCGACGTCACGTCCTGGGAGGAATCGGAAGGCAAGGTGCCACCGTCAGGGCCCTGCAGTCGGGGCATGTTCGCGCGCATGGTGCGTCCCGTTCGAGGCGGAACCGAGCCCTGGTGACCAGATTGCCCCGTGGCACCGGGATTGCTGGCTTACGGTCATGGTGTAGCGATGAACGCCTCTCCGCACGACGCCCATGTCCTCCGGGAGCTCGCGAGCGCGCTCGGGAAGGCGATCGCCGAGGCGCGGGGTGGAGAGGTCCTGCGGATCAAGGCAGCGCGGGACCTCGCGGGCGAGGTCCGAGACCACGCACGCGCCGCTGGGCTCGAGCTGCTCGCGGCGCACGCGAGCCGCCTGTTCGCGCTCCTCGCCGTGCCGCCCGCCCGCTGGGGCGTGACGGTCGACGAGGTGCTGGCGGCGGCTTCGTACGAGGCCGAGCGCACCAAGCTGCGGCCGAGCAGCTACGGCCTCCCCGCGACCTTGCTGGCCGGACGGATCCTCGTCGTCGATCCCGACGCGACGACCCGCACCACCACGTCCGACGCCATCCGGGCGAACCTGGTCGAGGCGATCTCCACGGGGTCGATCGAGGAGGCGCTGCACGAGGGCCTGCGGCGCCACCCCGACGCGATGATCGTGAACGCCGATCTCGAGGGCATCGAGCGGCTGCACGCCGCGCTCGGCAAGCCCCCCTTCGCGATCCTCGGGCGCGACGGGCTGACGAGCCACCGCGCGGCCGCGGCGAAGAAGGGGGCGTCGCTCTACGTGCAGCGACCGATCGACACCGAGGAGCTGTCGGTCACGGTGCGACGCCTGCTCGACCGCGCGCGCACGCCCCGACCGAAGGTCCTGCTGGTCGACGACAGCCCGCACCGGCTCGTCGACCTCTCACGCAAGCTCGACGGCGAGGGCATGACCGTCCAGACCCTCTCCGACCCGACCCGCGTGCTCGAGGTGCTCGACGAGATCCGCCCCGACCTCGTGCTGGTCGAGGCGAAGATGGAGCCGCTCGACGGCTGGGAGCTCTGCGCGGTCCTCCGCACGGCGCCCGAATGGCAGGACCTGCCGATCGTGTTCCTCGGCGACAGCGAAGACCCGGAGAGCCGCGCGGCAGCGTTCCGCGTGGGCGCCGACGACTTCGTGCCGCGCGCGAACGACCTGCGCGAGCTGACCGCGCGCCTCCTCGGGCGGATCGAGCGCACGCGGCTCCTCCGCGACCGCGGCGATCGCGACTTCCTCACGGGGCTCCTGCGAAGGAGCGCGTTCCTCAACGGGTTCTCCTCGCTGCTCAACCAGGCCCGCCGCCGCAACCGCCCGCTCGCGCTCGCCATCCTCGACCTCGATCACTTCAAGCAGGTGAACGACCGCTTCGGGCACCTCGCGGGCGACCGCGTGCTCGTCGCGGTCGGCAAGCTGCTCGCCGACCACCTCCGCGGCGAGGACCTCCGCGGGCGCTGGGGCGGCGAGGAGATCGTCATCGCGTTCCCCGAGTCCACGCGCGAGACCGCGGCGCCTGCGGTGCGGCGCATGCTCGAGGACATGGCGAAGCTCGCGATCGAGGACGACGGCGAGGTCTTCCACGTGACGTTCTCGGCCGGGGTCGCCAGCTTCCCGGGGGACGGGCCGCAGCCGATGGACCTGTTCGCGACGGCCGACCGTCGCCTCTACCTCGCGAAGCGCCTCGGGCGCGCGCGCGTGCTGAGCGAGGGCTGAAGCCATGGCCGCCCTCCCCTCCCCCCTGTTCGGCGCCGAGCCCAGGAAACGCATCCTGGTCGTCGACGACGACGAGCCGACCGCGCGCATGCTCGGTCACTTCTTGCGCGGCTACGACGTGGACCTCGCCGGCAACGGCCTCGAGGGAATCGAGAGGGCCATCGCGCACCGACCGGATCTGATCCTGGCCGACGTGTGGATGCCGGAGCTCGACGGCATCGAGATGGTGCGCCAGCTGCACCGGGACCCGACCCTCGCGCACGTGCCCGTGATCTTCGTGTCCGCTGCGGGCGACGCCCAGCACGTCGCCGCGGCGATCTCGGTCGGGGCGCGCCACTTCCTCGCCAAGCCGATCGACGTGAAGAAGCTGCTCGGCCTCGTGCGCAAGGCGCTCGGCGTGCCCTGAAGAGTTGCGTCAGCCGGCGTCGGCTGGCGGCAGGCCGTAGGCCGGCGCGGGGCCACCGGAGTCGGTCGCGCCGTCGGCGTCCGCGGCGCCGTCGGTCTTGCCGCTGTCGACCGCGCTGCCGGTGTCGGTCGACGTGTCCGCCGTGCCCGTGTCGGCGGGGAGGCCGTAGGCCGGCGCAGGGCTACCGGTGTCGAGGCCCGTGTCGGCGGTGGAGTCGGCCCCGGTGCCGGTGTCGGTGCCCGACGAGGTGCCGTCGCCGCTGCTGCAGCCGAGCACGATCGCGGACGCGCCGATCGCGACGAGCGCGCGGCGCGGCAGACGCTGGGCCACGACCCGCGGCGCCTGCGCAGAAGCGCCGGGCGCGGCTGCGCCGCAGAAGGGACAAGACGCAGCGTCGGCCTGCACGTGCCGACGACAACCCGAACAAGGCGTGAAAAAGGACATTTGGTCACTGTATCCGATAACCTGGCTCCATGCCGCTCGGCCTGTGGATCCTGTGCGCGGTGGTGGGTGGGTTGCTGATCCTGGCGGCGCACGACCGCCTGCAGAAGCGCCACGCGATCATCCGCAACTTCCCGATCGTCGGACGCTTCCGCTACTGGTTCGAAGCCCTCGGCGGGCCGCTCCGCCAGTACATCGTGACCGGCAACGACGAGGAGCGGCCGTTCTCTCGCGACCAGCGGCGCTGGGTCTACGCGTCGGCGAAGAAGGAGAACAACTACTTCGGCTTCGGCACCGACAACGATCTCGAGCAGACGCCGGGCTACGTGATCATCCGCCACGCCGCGTTCCCCATCAACGGCGCCACGCCGGGCACGCCCGAGTACGACCCCGAGTACCGCTGCCCGCCGGCGAAGATCCTCGGCGGGCACCGCGACCGGAAGAAGGCGTTCCGCCCCTCGTCGATCGTGAACACGTCGGCGATGAGCTACGGCTCCCTGTCGAGCGCCGCGGTCGAGGCCATCAACCGCGGGGTCGCGATCGCGGGCGCGATGCAGAACACGGGAGAGGGCGGCATCTCCGACTTCCACCGCAAGGGCGGCGACCTGATCTGGCAGCTCGGCACCGGCTACTTCGGCTGCCGCGACGAGCACGGCCACTTCTCGATGGAGCGATTCCTCGAGACCGTCGCGAGCGCCAAGGTGCGGGCGATCGAGATCAAGCTGTCGCAGGGCGCGAAGCCGGGACTCGGGGGTCTCTTGCCCGCCGCGAAGGTCACCGCGGAGATCGCGCGCATCCGGCTCATCCCCCTCGGCAAGGACTGCGCGAGCCCCGCGGCGCACACCGCGTTCTCCGACGTCAGCAGCATGCTCGACTTCATCGAGAGGATCGCCGACGCGACGGGGCTGCCCGTCGGCATCAAGTCCGCGGTCGGGGAGGTGGGCTTCTGGCACGAGCTCGCGAAGGCGATCGAGCGCACCGGTCGCGCCCCCGACTTCATCACCATCGACGGCGGCGAGGGTGGCACCGGCGCCGCGCCGCTCGTGTTCAGCGACCACGTCGCGCTCCCGTTCAAGCTGGGCTTCGCCAGCGTCTACCGCGCGTTCGCCGAGCGCGGCGTGCACGAGCAGGTGGTGTTCATCGGCTCGGGCAAGCTCGGGTTCCCCGAGAGCGGTCTCCTCGCCCTCGCCCTCGGCTGCGACATGCTCAACGTCGCGCGCGAGGCGATGCTCGCGATCGGCTGCATCCAGGCGCAGCAGTGCCACACGGGGCACTGCCCCACGGGCGTCGCCACGCAGACCCCCTGGCTCGTCGGGGGTCTCGACCCCACCGCCAAGTCGGCGCGGCTCGCGAACTACCTGCTCACGCTCCGCAAGGAGCTGCTCTCGCTCGCCCACGCGTGCGGCGAGCTGCACCCGGGGCTCGTGTCCCTCGACCGCATCGACGTGCTCGACGGGCTCGCCACGCGCTCGGCGCGCTCGGTGTTCGGCTACGAGCCGGGCTGGGGGCTCCCCGAGGAGAGCGAGCGAGAGGCGATCCGCGCGCTCATGCGGGCGCCGCCGCGCCCCACCGCCAGGGGTCACTGATACTTGAAGGCCAGGGGATCGAACGAGAGCTCCCTGCTCCCCTTGCCCTCCTCCTCGATCACTACCCCGCCGTCGTCGAAGCGCACGAGCGCCTTCGGGTCGATGAGCTTGCCCGACGTCTGCGTGTAGGCGAAGTCGTCCTTCACCTCGAGGATCTGCTCCGGCTTGCCGCGCGCCAGCGTGAGCACGGTGGTGGTCACGGTGCCGGCGTGGCCGTCGCAGGCGGTGATGGCCTCGCTGTCGACGACCGTGTCGTCGTAGGCCTTGTCGTGCACGTGCTCCGCGCGCACCTCGATGGTCGCGGTGTAGCTGCAGGTCTCGAGGAGGAAGCGACGACCGGCGACCACCTTGCCCTGGTCGATCCACGCGACGTAGAGCGCGACCACGCGCTTGGTGGGGCCGTCCTCGCCCTCGAGCCGGACGTGCGCGATCGCCTCGAGCGCCGGGTCGGTGTCGAGCTGGCGAGACAAGAGCCCCTGCGCCTTGACCGTGCGGCCCTTGCCCGGCAGGGACTTCGGATCGATGCCGAGCTGGCCGAGCGCCGCGACGACCTTCGCGTCGGCGCCGTCGAGCCCCACGAGGGACGCGAGCGTGGCGACGAGCTCCGCGCCGAGCGGGTCGGGCTTGGCGACGCTGGCGACGGCGGACACGCTCGGCGCGGCGGGGCGCGCCGCGGGGGGCGGCGGCGGCTCGCTGGGCCCCGGAGGCTCGCCCCGGTTGCACCCGAGGAGCAGGGACAGGAGGCCGACGAAGGCGCGCACGATCGCTACCTACCACAGCGATCCGCTCTCGGGGCGCCGCGGGTCTCGGGGGGCGGCCTCAGCGACACGGGTGGCGGCTGAAGGCCTCGGCGCGGGCGGACACCGCCTGGAGCGCACCGTCGATCTGGGCCCGACTGCAGGGCTTCATGAGGTTCGGCTGACCACACTCGGCGAGGAAGCGCTCGGCGCGGGCGGTGAACGCGCCGCCTGTCAGGAACACCGTGCGTCGGGCCTGGTCGGGGGCGCTCTCGGCGAGCTCGGCGAACACGTCCATGCCGGTGACCTCGGGCATCATCAGGTCGCACAGGATCGCGTCGTAGCGCTCGCCGCCGCGGATGAGCGCGAGGGCCTCGGCGCCCGAGTTGGCGACGTCGACCCGGTGCAGGCGGGCGAGCAGGCGCTGCAGCGACGAGACGATCCGCGGCTCGTCGTCGACGATGAGGATGTGGAGCGAGCGCTTCGGCCCGCTCGCCGGGGCCGCGCTCGCCTTCTGCGCCAGCTGGTCGGCGGGGCGGAGGCGGACGCGGAACGTGGTGCCGGCGCCGCGGCTGCTCTCCACGGTGAGCGAACCACCGAGCCCACCGACGATGGAGTGGCTGATCGAGAGGCCGAGGCCCGTGCCCTCACCGAGGGGCTTGGTGGTGAAGAACGGGTCGAAGATGCGGTCGATCAGCTCGGGCGGGATGCCGATGCCCGTGTCGGTGACCGTGATCTCCACCATGCCGTCGACGAACTTGGTGGCGACGCGGATCTCGTTGTGCGGGCGGTCGCCGGCCTCGATGGCCTGGGCGGCGTTGATGAGCAGGTTGATGAACACCTGCGAGAGACGCGAGGCCTCGGCCGCCACCTTGGGCACGTCGTCGTACTCGCGGACCAGCCGCGCGCGGTGGCGGATCTCGTGCGAGACCACGTTGATGGTGGACTCGAGCAGCGAGCGCACGCACACCGGCTCGAGCTCGCGCTCCTGGGGGCGCGAGAGCAGGCGCAGCTCGCGCACGATCTCGACCGCACGCTCGGTGCCTTCGCGCGCGTGCTTGGACGACTCGACCAGCTCGGACAGGACCTCGTCGACCGGCACCCCCTGGGCGAGCTGCCCGAGGAGCTGCTCGACGAGCTGGAGGTTGGTGGTGACGTAGGCGAGCGGGTTGTTGATCTCGTGGGCCACGCCGGCGGCCAGGGTGCCGAGGCTCACCAGGCGGTCGGCCCGCACGAGCTCGGTCTGCATGCGCTTGCGCTCGGTGACGTCGCGGAAGATCTCGACGCGCGCCGCGCGGCCGTCGAACTGCAGGCTCATCGACGCGACCTCGGTCCAGACCGCGCCGCCGTTGGCCGTGACGAGGCGCATCTCGACGCGCGCGCTGCGGCTCGAGGGTGGCTCCTCCATCCGGGCCCGCGCCCGACCGTGGTCGGACTCGTGGACGATGGCGAGCAGGTTCTTGCCTACGAGCGCCTGCGGATTCTCGACGCCGAGGAGGACCAGCATCGCCGGGTTCAGGTACTCGATCGTGCCCTCGCGGTGCACGATGATGCCGTCGGGCGAGCGCTCGATGAGCTGGCGGAAGTTGGCCTCGGAGCGGCGCAGCGCCTCCTGGGACTTGCGTTGCTCGGTGACGTCGCGCAGGACCGCGATGAACGTGCGCTTGCCGAGCACGCGCGCCTCGCGCAGGGCGAGATCGACGGGGAACGTGCTGCCGTCGACGTGGACGCCGCGGATGGTGTCAGGGCCCTCGACGCGGGGGAGCAGCTCGTGGATCGATTTTCCGACCGCGTTCGCGGCCTTGATGCCGAAGATGCGCTCGGCCTCGGCGTTGAACAGCTCGACGCGCCCCTTGTCGTCGTAGGCGATGATGCCCGAGGGCGCCGCGTCGACGACCGCCTGCAGGTGCGCCTCGACCGCCTGGATGCGGTCCTGGGCCTCGCGCTGCTCGCGGCGGGCCTGCGCGAACAGGGCGGCGCGGCGCAGGCGGCGCGAGTCGTGGCGCAGGTACGACTCGTCGCTCGTCGAGAGCGCGCCGAGCTCGACCACGGTTCGACCGCCGCCGATCGCGAAGAGCACCTCGCAGGCGGGCCAGCGCGAGCGCACCTCGACGTCGAGCATGGTGGCGTCGATCCAGTCCGCCTCGGCGTCGATGATGATGAGATCGACGACGGGCGCGGTGAGCGCGCGCAGGAGCTGGGGCCGGTCGTCGACGGCGACGGCCTCGACGTGGTCCAGCTCGGCGCGCAGCTGCGACACGAGTCGCTCTCGCGATGTGGAGGTGCCGCCGACGAGGAGGACGTGGAGCACGGAAGCCAGGACAGGATACGCGGCGGGCGAGGCCCTGGCGGGGAAAAAGTGCGGCGCGGTTCGATCGACCACCTAGACCTCGGCGCGAGCGTGGACACCTGCGCTACCATCCGCGCCCCATGAGGAAGCGCATCGCAGTGCTCGGGGGCGGCATGAGCTCGCTCACCACGGTGTTCGAGTTGACCAACCAGCGCGGCTGGCAGGACCGCTGGGACATCACGGTCTACTCCGACGGTTATCGCCTCGGCGGCAAGGGCGCGAGCGGGCGCAACGCGGCCCACGGCCAGCGCATCGAGGAGCACGGCCTGCACATCCTGTTCGGGTTCTACGACAACGCCTTCCGCGTGATGCGGCAGGTCTACCAGGAGCTCGGGCGCAACCCCGAAGAGCCACTCGCCACGTTCGAGAAGGCGTTCATCGGGGCCGATCAGATCACGATGCCGGAGAAGACCGGCGAGGGGTGGACCGACTGGGAGCTCGACGCCCCGCCGAACAGCGCGGTGCCGGGCGTCGACCACGACTTCCACGAGCCGTGGAAGTACCTCGAGATGCTCCTCTCGTACTCGGCGGAGCGCGCGCTCGAGCTGTTCGGGCTCGACCCCGCCGACGTGGTGATGCGCAGGCGAGAGATCGCCGATGCCCCGAACGACTTCCGCGACCACGTGCAGCGCGCGATGGGCACCACCATCAGCGGCGCCGTGTCGGAGCTCATCAGCACGGTGGCCGAGGCGCTCGGGCGCGTGGGCCAGCTCTTCGGGCACGTCACCGGGTTCAAGATCGAGTCGGCGCTCGACGTGGCGCTCGGCCTCGCGCGCCTCGCCGACCCGGTCGACCTCGCGCGGCTCGACTGGCTCATCACGCAGTTCGACGAGCTGCTCTGGTCGCTGCCCCTGCAAGACACCGAGGCCCGACGCGCGCGCCTGATGATCGACCTCGCGCTCGCGTTCGCGCGGGGGCTCGTGGTCGACCGCATCCTCGTGACCGGCGACTGGTTCTCGGTCGACGACGAGGAGCTCCGCGACTGGCTCCGCCGCCACGGCGCCCACGAGGACACCCTCCGCGCGCCGATCGTGCAGGGGCTCTACGACGCGGCGTTCAGCGGCTACGCCCCGGCCTCGGCGGGCGCGAGCGTGCACGCGCTCTTGCGCCTCGTGCTCGCCTACAAGGGGCACATCTACTACCGCATGCAGGCCGGCATGGGCGACGTCGTGTTCGTGCCGTTCTACGAGGTGCTGCGCCGGCGCGGGGTGAAGTTCGAGCTGTTCCACCAGGTGGAGCGGCTCGAGCTCTCGGCCGACAAGCAGTCGGTCGAGAAGATCCACATCCGCAAGCAAGCGACGCCGAAGGCGGGCGGCTACGACCCGTTCGTCGTGGTGAACGGCCTGCCGTCGTGGCCGAGCGAGCCGATCTACGACCGCCTCGACGACGGCGCCCTCGTGCAGGCCGCGGGGGTCGACCTCGAGGACTGGTGGAACCCGGGCTACACCGCCGGCCACCGCGTGCTCGAGAAGGGCACCGACTACGACCTCGTCGTCCTCGGCATCTCGATCGGCGCGTTCCGCCACATCGCCGGCGAGCTCGCCGCGGCCAACGGTCGGTTCGCCGACATGATCGAGCAGGTCAAGACCACGCAGACCCGCGCGGTGCAGCTCTGGTTCGGGCCCACGCGCGAGCAGCTCGGGTGGCAGGGCGTGCCGCCGATCGTGATCCCGTTCGCAAAGCCGTTCGACACCTGGTCGGACATGACCCACTTGCTGCCGCACGAGGACTGGCCGGTGCCCGTCGGCAACCTGGCCTACCTCTGCTCCGCGCTCCCCAACGACGAGCCCGAGCCCATGCGCGGCGACGTGGGGGCCGCGGGCTACACCGCCCGCCAGCGCGACCGCGTGAAGGCGCAGGCCATCGACTGGCTCACCACCGAGGCGGGCAAGCTGTGGACCTTCGCGACGCTCCCGAGCAACCCCGACGGGCTCAACTGGGCGTGGCTCGTCGATCGGGACGACCGCATGGGGGTCGCGCGCTTCGAGGGCCAGTACTGGCGCGCCACCGTGAACCCGAGCGAGCGCTACGTGCTCGCGGTGCCGGGCCAGGCCCGCTACCGCCTGCGCGCCGACGAGTCGGGGTTCGGCAACGTGTACCTCACCGGCGACTGGACCAAGACCGCCATCAGCATGGGCTGCCTCGAGGGCGCCACGATGGGCGGCATCCAGACGGCGCGCGCGATCGATCCGCGCGTTTCGAAGGCGCTCGGGGACTGGCTCCCGGACACCGCCCCGCGCGCGCCGACGATGCCCCCGCCGCCCGCGCCGCGGCCCCCGATCGGCATCCCGGCGGGCGCCCTGCCCCGGTACATCGCCACCGACGGCAACCCCGTGGCGATCGCGCCGGTGAAGCTCGAGGTCTCCACCTCGATGTTCCTGCTCGACGCGAACCTCGCCAAGCTGCAAGCCCTCTGCGACGCGCAGCTCAACCTCGGCGACGTCACGTACAAGGCCCTCGCGCCCTTCGCCATCGTCTACGCGGCCACGATCGACAACTACCCGCTCGCCGACCCGATCGGGTTCGTGCGCGAGCGCGAGGTCGGCATCTGGATCCCGGTGGTGGCGGGGCGGCAGCTCGGACCGCTGTTCGTCCCCGAGCGCGTGGTGACCTACTCGCCCTACGTCTGGGTGGATCAGGGGATCGCGCTGATCGGCGGGCGCACGGTGTTCGGGTTCGCCAAGCAGATGGGCTCGCTCGTGGTGCCCGATCTCGCGACGGGCGCTTCGGCGGAGAGCACGCTCGACACCCTCGTGCTCCCGGCCTTCTCGCCCACCACGCAGGCGGTGAACCGGCGGCTGCTCACGATCAAGAAGGGTGGCGGCGGGCTCCTCGACACGCTCGAGGACACCTGGGGCACGGGCACCAACCTGCTGCGCACCCTCGGCGACAAGATCGAGGCCATCGTCACCGGCACACCGGGGTCGCTCCCGGTGCCGAGCGTGACCTTCGTCGAGGACATGATCGCGACCCTCGGCCACGGCATGCGCATGGTGTTCCTCAAGCAGTTCCCCGACGCGCGCGAGGGCACCAAGGCCTGCTACCAGGCGATCGTCGAGGCCGACGTGCCGATCTCGGGGGCGGTCACCGGCGGGCTCCTCACCGGGGACTTCGAGGTGGACGTCACCCGCTTCGCGAGCCACCGCATCGTCGAGACGCTCGGCCTCCTGCCCCGCGCGACCGGCGGCGACACGGCCACCATGGACGCGGTCGCCGCGGGGTGGGCGAAGTTCACGGCGACGATCCAGCCCGGGATCGTCACCCACGAAGCGCCCTAGGTCGCGGTCGGGGCGACGGTCAACGGCACGGCCTCTGCGGACTTCTTCTGGCTGCGCTTGCGCAGGAGGACCGCGAGGCCGATCCAGGCGCAGAACACCACGAACGACCCGAGCATCTGGAGCAGTCCGACGAGGACCTGGTCGCCGTACTTGTCGGCCTGCTCCTGGTTGAACTTGGTCATCGAATCGCTGATGGGCGGGCAGAACCACTTGGCCCCGTCGACCTTGGCGACCGTCCAGCCGTCGCTCTTCGGGGTGTGGCCGGCCTTCTTCCAGCTCTTCTCCCAGATCTCGCCGTGGTCGCAGGGGCCGCACTCCTTGGCACCCTTCGCGCACTCCCAGGGCATCTCCCCGTCCTCGAGCTTCTGGTACTCCTTCTTCGTCTTCGCCTGCTGTTCGTGGTCCTTGGTGATCATCTCCAGGTACTGGTCGCGGTTGCGGGAGAAGCGTGACCAGTCGTGCCAGCCGACGAAGGTGGAGAGCCCGAGCGCCCCGAGGACGCCGAGCCAGACGACGGCGAGCGCGCGCGGCAGGAGCTTGGCGTTGAACTCCTTCGCGCGACGGTCGGCCTCGATCCGCTGGAGGCGGGCCTGCTCCGCCTGGCGCGCGCCCTCGGCCGCGAACCAGGCCCGCTTCTCCTCGCTCATCGGGTAGGCCCCGGCCTGCACCTGTCCGGCGAGCCACTCGGGGAACTGGGCGACGAACCGCGCCTGGTCGTCGAGGCCCTCCGCCTTCGCGTAGAGATCGAAGCGAATCCGCGCGCCCTTCTGCGGCCCGCACATCGGGTGCGGGGCGAGCACGAACATCTTGGGCGGCCCACCCGGCACGATCTGGCCGTAGTGCATGACCTTGGACTCGACGGCCGCGAGCTCGTCGAACGGGAAGATCTGCGGGTGGGTGGCCTCGTGCTTCGGCGCGTTCTCCCACATCCCGGACGTGCGCGTCCGGAACAAGAAGAGGCGCAGGTTGGTCGCGACGAGCAGCCAGTGGTCGTTGCGCTGCGGGACCATCAGCATGTTGAAGTTGTGCGGCTCCCTGGCGTGGGCGCAGATCTGGATCGCCTCGCCCGGAAAGAGCTGCGGCTGCACGATGCCCCTGAGGAATTCGTCGATCGCTCCCATGTCCCCTCCACGAGGGACTCGACCACGCCACCACCTTTCACGCGTCGAATTTGGATCGAAAATCCGGAGCCGACGAGCGGACGGGGATGGTCCGGGACAAGAGCAACTCAGTGCCCTGGGCAGCAGCTCGCCTTGCAGGACGAAGCGGCGCCGGAGTACGGCCCCGCGCCCCAGTTGCTCTGCGAGAGCCAGATGCACGCGCTGCCGTCCCACACACAGCCGTTGCACTCGCTGCTCTTCGGCGTGGCGGTGCCCCCGGTGCCGCCCGTGTGCTCGGCCTGCCACACCGCCGTCGTGCAGTCCGTGGCCTCGTAGTTCACGAGCTGCGGCCGGCTCAGGCCCATCTGGTTGCACTTGGTGATGCACGCGGCGTTCGCGCCCGTGGCGTAGTTCCCCTTGCAGCCGAGGTAGTGCGCGCAGCTCGCCTCGCAGGTCCCGCTCGCGGGCTGCGCAGCCACCGGCGCGGGCGCCGGCTCACCCGGCGCCGGCTGGTACCCCGGCTGGGTTCCCGGCTGCTGGTAGCCGTAGTCCGGGTTGTTCGCGGGGCGTGGCTTGTGACGGTGACAGCCGAACACCACGACCGCGACGAAGCCGATTCCGAACAGTGCGCGGGCCTTCATGGCAACCTCCTCGAGAGCATCACCTCTGTGTCGTCAGCGAAGGCCGTCCATCACCGGGCGGGTTGTTGCGGTTTTGTTGCGATGACCGCGGCGGCGGCCTGGGCCCAGCCGATCTGGGCTGATAATCAAGGGCGATGGACATCGTGCTCGTCGAAGACGACCGCACCCTCGCCGAGGTGATCGCGATGCAGCTGACGGCGGAGGGCTACACGGTCCGCGCGGTCGACGACGGCGAGGCCGCGCTCGCAGAGTGCGCCACGACCCTGCCCGACCTCGTGTTGCTCGACGTCATGCTCCCGAAGAAGAGCGGCCTCGAGGTCTGCGCGGAGCTGCGGCGCCTCTACGGCCCTTCGCCGGGGGTCGTGATGCTCACCGCGCTCGGCTCCGAGGCCGACGTGGTGTGCGGCCTCGAGGCAGGGGCGGACGACTACGTGGTGAAGCCGATCCGGCCGCGCGAGCTCGTGGCGCGGGTGCGGTCGCTGTCGCGCAGGCTCGGCGCCCCGACCCCCTCGCGAGCGCTGGTGTTCGGCGCGATGACCCTCGACCCCGCGAGTCGCCGGCTCACGGTCTCGGGCGAGCCGGTGCGGCTCACGGCCACGGAGTGGGATCTCCTGCAGTGCCTCGTCACGGCCTCCCCGAACGTGCGGTCGCGGAGCGACCTTCTCCAGCGGGTGTTCGACACCCAGCACGCAGGATACGCGCGCAACGTCGACTGCCACGTCACCCGGCTGCGCCGCAAGTTCGAGCTCGCGGGGCTCACACCCACGCCGATCGAGACCGTGCACGGGGCCGGCTACCGGTTCGTGCCGCCATGTTGACCTCGGGCTGGCCGATCTCGACGCGCGCGGCGACCTACGCCGGGATCACGATGGTGGGCCTCGCGGCGACGCAGCTCGTGGTGTTGCGCCCGGCGACGGGGCTCGGCGTCGCGGTGCTGGTGGTGCCGGTGTTCGTGTGCGCGACGCTCACGTTCCTCATCGCGCGTCGGATCGTGCGCGTGCGCGCCGACAGCCTGACCGACATCTACTCCCGGTTCCAGCAAGGCCAGATCGACGAGGAGTGGCGGCACGTCAGCGACCCGGAGTTCCGCGAGGCGCGCGCGGTGTTCCTCCGCATGGCGCGCGAGCTCTCGAGCGCGACCCAGGCGCTGACCGAGCGCGACGCGGAGCGGCGGCGGCTGTTCTCGGACGTGGTGCACGAGATCGGCACGCCCGTGTCCTCTCTGCTCGGTCTCGCCGACGCGCTCGAGCGGCCCGAGCTCACCGGCACCGACGAGCAGCGGGCCCGCGTGGCGCGCGCGGTGGCCCACGAGAGCGAGCGCCTCGCGCGGTTCGTCGAGGATCTCCGGGAGCTGGCGCAGCTCGACGACCCGGCGATGACGGTGCACGCGGAGCCCTTCGACCTCGCGGCACTCGCGCGCGACGTGGTCGACGGGCTCAACGCGAAGCCCGGAGCCACACCCGTGACCCTCGAGGCGAGCGCGACCTGGGTGAACGCCGACCTCTCGCGCATCGAGCAGATCTTCGTGAACCTCGTGACCAACGCCCGGAGGTACGCCCCGCTGGGCGCGCCGATCCGCGTGCGTGTCTCGACTGCGGTCGACCGCGCTCGGGTCGAGGTCGAGGACGGTGGACCGGGCGTGGCGGAGGCCGATCTCGGCAAGCTCGGCGAGCGCATGCGCAGGCTCGATTCGTCGCGGACACGCAAGACGGGTGGCACGGGGCTCGGGCTCTCCATCGTGCGAGCCATCGCCGACAAGCACGGGGGAACGGTGCGTTTCTCGCGGTCGGAGCTCGGCGGCCTCGCGGTCGAGGTCGCCCTGCCTCTGCTCGGGGAGTGACGTTAGGTCACGCGTCGGCAGACTCTCCTCGGTTCTGCGAGGCGCGTATCCTCGGGTGGGGGGTGGAGCATGACGGCAACGACAGCGGATCGCCTCGATCCCTACCGGGAGCTCTTCGAGCGTTCCGCGGACGCGATCTTGATCATCGACGGCAACCGGTTCGTCGAGTGCAACCAGGCCACCGTCACGATGCTCGGGTACGACGACCGCGAGCAGCTCCTGCGGACCCATCCCTCGGAGCTCTCGCCGCCGACCCAGCCGGACGGCCGCAGCTCCTACGAGAAGGCCGACGAGATGATGGCCCACGCGTTCGCGCGCGGCAGCCATCGCTTCGAGTGGGAGCACCGGCGACGCAACGGCGAGGTGTTCCCCGTCGAGGTGCTGCTCACCGCCGTGGAGCGCGAGGGGAGACCGATCCTGCACGTCGTCTGGCGCGACATCACCGAGCGCAAGCGCCTCGAGGAGCACGTGCGCCACGCGCAGAAACTGGACGCGATCGGCCAGCTGGCGGCCGGCGTGGCGCACGACTTCAACAACATCCTCGTCGCGATCATGGGCAACGCCGAGCTCCTGCAGCGCAAGCTGAACGTGCCCGAGTACGCCCCTCACCTGGACGAGATCGTCGAGGCCGGACACCGCGCCGCGAGCCTCATCCGGCAGCTGCTGACGTTCAGCCGCAAGCAGGAGTCCGCGACCGAGACGCTCGATCTGGTCGTCGTCCTCGCCGACCTCCGCAAGATGCTCGGTCGTCTGATCGCCGAACCCGTACAGCTCCACGTGAGCGCGGCGCCGGGAGCCCTGCCCGTGCGCGCGGCGCGCAGCCAGGTCGAGCTGGTGGTCGTCAACCTGATCACCAACGCCCGCGACGCCATGCCCGAGGGTGGCACCATCACGATCCACCTGGAAGCGGTGGAGCTCCGCACGGGGCCGCTGACCGGCTCCTTTGCGTGCCTCTCCGTGACCGACACGGGTGGTGGGATGAGCCCGGAGACCCTGACGCGGGCCGTCGAGCCGTTCTTCACCACCAAGGAGGTGGGCAAGGGCACGGGGCTCGGACTGGCGACCGCCTATGGCGTCGCGCGAGCCGCCGGCGGCGATCTCCGGATCGAGAGCCAGCTCGGCGAGGGCACGCGCGTCGAGGTGTTCTTCCCGCTCCTCGGCGAAGGGAGCCCGGTCGACGTG
>Ga0154020_10002793_pt1 | contig 21256 bp, 24 predicted proteins | sample Klosneuvirus_201_FD_109709 | JGI IMG/M metagenome (GOLD analysis project Ga0154020, IMG submission 109709) | Active sludge microbial communities from wastewater, Klosterneuburg, Austria - Klosneuvirus_20160825_MG | ecosystem: Engineered > WWTP > Aerobic digester > Activated sludge | place... | reverse complement strand
TCGGGCTGCGATCCATGTCGAAGCACGACAGCGAGATCAGGTTGCCCGCGTCGTCGTACTTGTAGCGCAGCTCGTGCGCGTCGAACTCCTCGTCGAGCGCGGGCCGCTCGTCCTCGCTCCAATGCGTCACCGAGATCGCGTTGCCGCGGCTGTCCATCTTCGTGCGGTACTGCGCGGGTCGGCCGGGACCGCACGCGTGGGCATCGCCATTCGTGTCGATGCACGTGCGTCGCGTCTGCGAGCAGAACGAGTCGACTTGCAGATCCTCGCCGGCGATTCCGTCGGGGTCCGTCGTCGGCTTGTTCGCCTTGTCGAAGAAGCGGACACCGATGTTGCAGCCGTGTGCGTCGTACATCAGTTCGCGCGTGGCGACGCCGTTCGTGCGGCCGCGTGGATGATCGGCGTCGTCGAGACACGTGATCCTCGAGATCTGTCCGTCCGCCTCGTATTCGGTCCGCTCGCCGGAGCACCCGTCGGAGTTCGCGACTCGCTTCTTGTCGAAATCGAAGTAGCGCTCCGCGATCACGCGTCCGAACCCGTCGCGCTCTTGCTTGTACAGATGCTTGCCGGTCGCGTCGAGGATCGGCTTGTCGTCGATGCCGAAGCTCGCTTCTTGGGTGATGAAGCCGCGATCATCACGCGTGGCGCGAAAGATCGCCACGCCGGCAAGGTCGAGCATCGGCTCTCCTGTCCATTGCAGGCAGCGGAGCTCGGAGGCTTTCGGGCTCGCCTCGAACGCGAGGTAGCCACAGCCATCGAGAGCGTTCGCTCCGTTGCGGAGGCGCCCTGTCATCTTGCCATCGCGGAACATCAGCGCGGAGTCCACGCGGCCGCGACCATCGACGCGCAAGCGCTGGACGGGCGTACCGTCGGGCTTCGCGGTGTACATCGTCGTCGCCACCACGCGCTCGCCGTAGTGCTCTTCGACGACGACGATCTCGGTCCCCTTGCGACCCACGCGGAACGACGACGCGCCCGTGCCGCTCGCCGCCGCACTACACGCGAATGCCGTCTTGGTCGTCTCGCAGTGCGCGTGCGTGGTCCACACGAGCGAGTCGCGTGGCGGAAGGTTCGCCTTCTTCGGCGCGGGCGGACCGCGATCCGGTTCCTCGAGGAAGAAGATGTTCGACGTGCCGGCGGCGAGCGGCGTCGGATAGTCGGGGTGCGGTCCGCTCTCGGGCAGCACGGCGACGCCGGCATCGGATCCCGCGACGTGCGTCGGCAAGATCGTGTCGAGCATGCGCCGCGTGTGCATGGCCACGTCGCTCGTCCAGCGCTCGCGACGGCACGCCGCCACGAGCGTCTCGCGGAGCGGCAGCGGCGGGAGCGTGACACCGTGCTCCTTGGCCCACGCATCCGTCGTGGCCGCGATCATTCCGTCGGTGATCTCGTTGCACCGCTCCTTCGGCTTCTTCTCGGCGCAGCCGAGCAGGATCAACGCGAGCAACGCACGACGCACGCGCAGAGGATAGCGTGCCTACGCCGCCGAGAACGTCACGAAGACGTCTCGCCTGCGCCGGACGTGCAAAGCGAATTCTGCCGAATGAGGTCGTGTTCAGCGAGAACTCTCCCGCCTTCATTTCCGGCAAGAATCTAGCGAAGCGATTGATCGCGCTCGGTCGCGAATACAGATGCGACTGGAGCGGCATCGACGAGTGGCGCGGCGCCAAGCTCGTGCTCCACATCGATCACGTGAACGGCATCAACAACGACAACCGCCTGCCGAACCTTCGGTTTCTTTGTCCGAACTGCCACTCGCAGACACCCACGTACGGCAACCGCCGACGGTGAGGCATGCTATACAGCGGCTGCTGCGAGCGTGGCGAAATGGCAGACGCGCGACGTTTAGGTCGTCGTGGGTAACACCGTGGGGGTTCGAGTCCCCCCGCTCGCACAACTCAAGCAGCGATGATCGCCGCGGTTCCCTCCGACGAGGCAGTAGCCACTGCCACACCACTGCCACGAACCTCCGTCAGTTCGACGACGCTGCCGCGCGCTCCCAGCATCGCGAGCACGCGCTGATCGGGATCATCGATCCCGCGCGCTTTCTCGCGGACGATTTCCGGTAGCTCGCGGTGATGCGCTTCCGCCACATGGACGTAAAGCATCGTCTCGTCGATCCGCTTGTGACCCAACCACGCCTGCAACCGCCACGGGTTCACGCCGAACAATGCAGCGTGGGTTCCGAAGCTGTGGCGCAACGTGTGGAACAACCGAGCCGGTAACCCGGCGCGGCGGCAGATCCGCTGGATCGCCTTGTCGGCCTGATCGTCGGACTTCGCCGAGCCGTCGAAGTTCCGCACGACCAAGCCCTCGCGGATGACACTCATCCGCTTGAGCGCGTCGTGCAGCCTCGTCGTCATCGGCACCGTCCGCCGGGTGCGGCCCTTGGGCGTCGTCGTCTGCTTGTTCCGGGTCTGAAAGTTCACCGTGATCGTTCTGGCGATCATGTCGACGTCCTCACGCCAGCGCAGGGCTTTCACCTCGCCGACGCGTAGCCCGGCTTCACCAGCCAGGCAGATCGCCGCGTACCACTCCTCACCCTCGACCTTCGCCGACGCGAGGAGACGAGCGTACTGCTCGAAGTCCCACGCGACGATCTCCGGCCGCTCGCACTTGAACATGCCGATGCGCGGTGACTTGTCGATCACCTCGCAGTCGACCGCGTACTTCATGGGCTTCGACAACACCGCGAGGATGTTGTTGATGCGCTTGTCGGCGAGCTTCTTCGCCACGAGGTCCGCGCGAAACCGCGCGACCACGGGCGTTGTGATCTCGTCGAGGCGCATCCGACCGAAATGCGGCTCGAGGTGCAGGTCGTAGATGATGTTCTTCGACCGCACCTCGCTCGGCTTGTTCTTCCGTCCGATCACCCACTCGTGCCAGAACGAACCTTTGAACCACTCTGCGAACGTCGGCACCTCCTTCTTGACGGAGCGCTCGAGCTTCGGCGCGCACACTTCGCGGATGGCGCGCTGCTCGGCCTCCTGGGCCCCGACACGGGACTGCGCGAGATCGTGATACGGCCCGGGAACACCGGGCGTACCGAAGATCCGCACCTTCCTGCCGTCGGGGGTCTTCACGGTGGTTCGGAAGAACCAGCCGCCATAAATAGGATCACGTCGTACAGGCATCGTTAGTGCCTTTCCTTCGCGTCCTGCGATGACCACGACGACAACCATGACATGACGGCCGCACGGCTAAAGCGAATCGCTTTGCCCAATCGGCGATGTGGGATCTGATTCTTCGCGACGAGCGCGTAGATCGTGTTCCTTCCGACGGCGAGCAACCTGGCAACCTGTGGCACGTCAAGCACGTCGCGTTCGTCGAGAAGATGTTCGAACTGCTCGGTGGCTTTCACTACTACGCAGCCTCCCTGCGCGCGATCGACATAGAAACACCTCGGCGTGAGCGGATGGCGCGATGCCCGCACGGCGGACGGTCGCTGGCATCCCTCGTCACCGCAGGCGGTGAGCTCGATCGAGGCCGTGTACCTTCCAAAGCACTCGAACCGGACCGAACTGTGACGGCGTCGAAAGAAACCTGGCCCGCTTCTTCTGCGGTTCGCATCTCACGCGGTTAGCCGAGAGCGTTCACGTGCACGGATACACGCGCGCGTGACCGCAGGGATCGCGCGTGTGTTCATCTTCAATCCGCGCTCGCGTCGCATCGCGATCCAGGGCGAAGCGACACCAAAATCGAAGCGCGTGGAATCACACGAGCGCACTCGTATCGCGACTCGATCACGCATCGCGGCTCCGCGCAGTTGCGCATCGTCCGATCGAAAGCGGCGAACAATGCCGCCGCTATTTCATCGCGACCCGTATCCCCATGTCGATTCCAGGAGTTGCGATTTACCGATCGCTTCCGGCCGGCGCGTACCCGTGAGCCTTCACCAGATCACTGCGCGGCGCTTGCGCCTTGTTGACACTAGCTGATCGATGCGGGCTCGGTGAGGAACAGGTGCCGATCCGTTCGCATCGTTGACAACTTAGGACTCCTAAGTTATGTGTACTGCATGAGCCGGACGAGCCTTCCGTACTTCAACGAGAACACCGAGCCGCTCTCGTCGCGCATCGCGGCGGGCCTGCACAAGATCGGGCTCGCGATGAAGCAGCAGGCTTGGCAGCAGGCGAACGAGGATGGCCTGTCGGCCACGCAGGGGCAGATCCTCGCGGCGCTCGCGACGCACGGAGCGCTCACGGGCTCAGAGCTGAGTCAGCGGCTCGGCGTCACGCTGCCGACGATCAGCGACTCGGTTCGCGTGCTCGTCGAGAAGAAGCTCCTCTCGAGATCCCCTGACCCGCGTCATCCTCGCGCGAGCCTCCTGACGCCGACCAAGAGGGGTGCTCAGCTCGGTGCGCGTGCGCGGTCGTGGCCGGAGTTCATGGCCGGCGCCGTGACGGACCTGACCGCGGAGGAGCAACGAGCGTTCTTCTCGGGCGTCGTGAAGATGATCCGCACCCTCCAGGACCAAGGTCTCATCCCGGTGAGCGGCATGTGCGTCACCTGCACGCACTTCCGCCCCAACGTCCGCCCTGGCGCGTCGCCGCACCACTGCGCGCTGGTGGACGCGCCGCTCGCAAATGATCAAGTCCGGCTCGACTGCCCCGAGCACGACCTTGCAACCGAGGCGCGTCGAAGAGAGCTCTGGGAGCAGTTCATGCGACCCACCTGAGCGAGCCCTTCCGGGTCGACCGAGACGAGATTCCGCGGCCATGTCGGCCGACGGCAAGGCGGAGCTTTGCTCCGAGAAGGAGAACAGAAACATGAGTAACATCCCTGGCTACATTCTTGGCACCACCGCGGTGTCGCGCTCTCCCGTGACGCACGCCGACTTCGAGCAGATGAAGGCGAGCGTGCTTTTCGGCGAAGAAGACGTGACGTACCTCCGTATGTCTCACGATGTCGTGAAGGAGGAGGTCGAGGCGATTCTCGACGTCTGGTACGGCTTCGTCGGGAGCCAGCCCCACCTGCTGGCATCGTTCACCGGCAAGACGGACGGCAAGCCCCTCGGCGACTACCTCGGCGCCGTGCGGAAGCGTTTCGGTCAATGGATTCTCGACACCGCGCATGCCGTGTACGACCAGAAGTGGCTCGACTACCAGCACGAGATCGGACTCAGGCACCACCGGGTGAAGAAGAACAAGACCGACGCCGCGCCCTCGACTGACCTCGTCCCTTTCCGCAACCTCTTCGCGCTCGTCTTCCCGGTGACCTTCACGCTGCGCCCGTTCCTGGCGAAGAAGGGTCACTCGGCCGAGGACGTCGAGAAGATGTACGCGGCGTGGGTCAAGTCGTGCCTCCTGCAGGTCACGCTGTGGAGCCACCCCTACGTGAAGGACGGCGACTTCTGATGATGTTGCCGCCCGCCCTCGCTCCTTCCTGGAGAACGACGGAGTGGCTAAACACCCCGGAGCCGCTCACGCTCGAGCTGCTCCGCGGTCGTGTCGTGCTGATCCATGCGTTCCAGATGCTCTGCCCCGGCTGCGTTTCACGCGGCATCCCACAGGCTCAGCGTGTCGCCGAGCTGTTCGCTGGCGCACCACTCGTCGTCATCGGCCTGCACACCGTCTTCGAGCACCACGACGGGATGAAGGTCGAGTCGCTGCGGGCGTTTCTCCACGAGTATCGCGTGCGCTTTCCTGTCGGAGTGGATGCGCCTGACCCCGAAGGCGAACCGATCCCGCAGACGATGCGGGCCTACGGCATGCGCGGGACGCCGACGACGATCCTCATCGACGCGCGCGGTCGGCTTCGCCGACAGGTGTTCGGCGCCCACGATGACCTCATGCTCGGCGCGGAGTTGCAGACGCTTCTGCTCGAGGCGGCGTCGAACGTGGAGGACCGCACACCGACGGCGAGTGGCGGTTGCGACGAAGCGCGGTGCGCCCTCCCCGACACCGGCAGATGCGCGCGTAATGAGTTCCCTGCTGATCAGTAGAGCTCTGGCGATCGTCGCCATGCCGTGACCGTGCTCGAAGGCGCGGCTCCGCAGCCTGGCCTGGAACCAGCATAGGCTGCGGCGATGAGCGAGAACCGTCGCGAGCTAGAGACCGGCATCCACATCGAGCTCGACAAGGGCGGGACGTACGGCGACTACCTGCACCTCGACGAGTTGCTCGCCGCGCAGCGACCCGTAACCACGGTGCACGACGAGATGCTATTCATCATCCAGCATCACACCAGCGAGCTGTGGATCAAGCTCCTGCTGCACGAGCTCGACTGCGCGGCGACGCTGGTGCGCACCGACAGACTCGCAGAGTCGTTCAAGATCTTCGCGCGTGTCGCTCACGTCCAGCGGATGCTGTTCGAGCAGTGGGCCGTCCTCGAGACGATGACGCCAAGCGAGTACGCACAGTTTCGCGACGCGCTCGGAAAGTCGAGTGGCTTCCAAAGCTACCAGTACCGCGCGCTCGAGTTTGTCCTCGGGAACAAGGACACGAACGCGCTCAAGCCGCACCGACACGACCCGCGCATCCACGCCGAGCTCGCGACTCGGCTCGCGGCGCCGTCGCTGTACGACGAGTTCCTGGGCTGGCTCGCCCGCCACGGCCACGCGATCCCGGCCGACCGGCTCGCGAGGGACTTCACCCAGCCGTACGAGTCGAGCGCCGGCGTGCTCGAAGTGGTTCGCGCGATCTATGCCGACCCGGCGCGCAACTACGACGCCTATGACATGTGCGAGAAGCTCGTCGATATCGAGGAGCGCTTCCAGCTCTGGCGCTTCCGCCACATGACCACCGTCAAGCGCATCATCGGCTTCGCGCCCGGCACCGGCGGTAGCTCGGGGGTTGGCTTCTTGAAGAAGGCGCTCGACCTCACGTTCTTTCCCGAGCTGTGGGAGGTCCGGACCCTGATCGCGGCGCCGGGGAAGTCTTGAGCATGCTGCGCGCGATCGACGGGTTTCATCAGGACGAGGTCGGCGACTGGGTCGCCGAGTTGCGGTGCGGCCACGGCCAGCACGTTCGTCACCGCCCTCCGTTCTGGGTTCGCGAGTGGGTGCTGACGCCCGAAGGTCGCGCCGAGAAGGTCGGGGTCGAGCTGCCGTGCGTCCTCTGCGATCGTTTCGAGTTGCCCGCGGGCCACGTGCCCTACAAGCGCACGCGCGACTTCGATCAGCTCTCGATCCCGGACGGGCTGAGAAGGGATCATTCGACGAAGCCCGGTGTCTGGGGCGTGATCCACGTGCTCGCCGGTCGGTTGCGCTACATCGTCGAACTGCCGCTGGCCTGCGAGCGACTCCTCGAGCCCGGCGTGCTGGGGATCGTCGTGCCCGAGGTCTTGCATCGCGTCGTACCGGAGGGCGAGGCCCGGTTCTTCGTCGAGTTTCATCGCGCGAGCACCGAGCCGGCCTGAAGCGTTATCGAGTGGCCACGTGCAGCGGCGACAGAACCATCAGCGTGGATGGTGCGCGGCCATCGCGGCGCGGAAGGAATTCTCGAGCTCGTTGTCTCGAGCCGAGCGACGCAGGGTCGTGATCGCGCACAGCGCGGCGAGGACCGAGCTCGCCAGGAACGCGATTCCGATGGCGCGCAAACGCGTCGCGCGCGGCACCCAGATGAGCACGAGCACCGCGGCGATCGCCAGCGGAGTCGCGAACGACGCCAAGGGGAATGCCGTGATCCATGCGGCGAGGGTTCCGCAGAGGAGGACCACCGAAATTCCGGACCGTGCATTGGCCAGCGAGCTCGCCCGTCGGTGATGCGCGATCACGTGGTGCACGACGATCACCGTCGTCGCGTACGCCAGCGACCATGCGGACCAGACCACCAGCGCATCGCGAAGGTTCATGCCCCCGGCCACCGCCACCGGCGCTCCAGCCCCAGCGAGCGCGACCGCCGCGACGCATTCACCCAGCACGGTCTGAACGTTCCCGCGACGCGACGCGACGATCACGAAGGCAACCAGCGGCGCGAGCGGCAACGCGAGCCAGGAGGCGGTCGCGGGCGCGAGCGCGAGGCCGGTACCACCCGCCATCAGCGCGAGTGCTGCGAAAGTCGCGAAGCGTGTCCGCGCTCGCGCCGCGGTCGCTTCTCGCATCCGGGGACCACGTCCTCCAAGCATGACCCTGAGCGGCTCGCTCGCGAGAAATGCGAATCCCGCACCGACCGCGATCGCGACTGCTGCCCAGCGGAGGCCGGTCGCGAGCAACGACGTGATGAGCGGAACGAGCAACTGGATGTAGGCACCATGCTCTCGAGGCCACAGCGACCGTACGCGAGCCGAAGGTGCGGACATCACCATCCCATCCTCGCAAGGCACGTGCCGAGTGCGGTCAGCGCCCGACCGGCATGCCCAGGCGCCGCGCCATGTGATGAAGGTTGCTCCGATCCATCCCCAGCCGGCGCGCGGCCTCGGCCCAGTTGCCGCCCGTCTCCTCCAGCGTCTGCGTGACCGCGTCGTGCTTGAGCTCCTCGATCGCGTCGCGCAACGTGACTTGCCCGCGCGCGATCTTCCGCGGGAGAGCATCGCGAGCATCGCTGGAGCTGCTCGCGGGCGGGGCGGTGGGGTCGAGCTCGATCGCGTCGATCTTGATCACCTGGCCGGGGGGCGTGCGCATCTGCGCTCGCAGGGCCGCCCGCGCGATCACGTGGTCGAGCTCGCGTACATTCCCCGGCCACTCGCCGGCCTCGAGAACGGCGGTCGCGGCGGCGGTGAGCACGACCTTGGGAAGCCCGAGTTGCGCGCGATAGCGATCGAGGAAGAAGCCCGCGAGGATCGCGATGTCGCCGCGGCGCTCGCGCAGCGGCGGGATCCGCAGGGGAAACACGTCGAGCCGGTGGTAGAGGTCGGCCCGGAACCGGCCGGCCGCGACCTCCTTTGCGAGATCTCGGTTCGTCGCGGTCACGATCCGCACGTTCACCCGGATCGGCTTGTCGGCGCCGACGCGTTGCACCTCGCCCTCCTGCAGCGCACGCAGGAGCTTGGCCTGGGCTCCGAGCGGGAGCTCACCGATCTCGTCGAGGAACAGGGTACCGCCGTCGGCGAGCTCGAACTTCCCAGCGCGGTTGGCGACCGCTCCGGTGAACGCGCCCCGGACGTGGCCGAACAGCTCGCTCTCGATCACTCCTTCGGGCAGCGCCGCGCAGTTGATCTGGATCAGCGGCGCCTCGCGACGGCGGGAGCCATCGTGGATCGCGCGCGCCGCGAGCTCCTTGCCGACGCCGGTCTCGCCGAGGATCAGGACCGGAAACTCGGTGGTCGCGACGGCTTCGATCTCCCGCCGCACCAGCTCCAGCGCGGGACTGACGCCGAGCATCTGCGCGCCATCCGAGTGGCCACGCGCGCGCGTGAGCTCCTTGACGACGAGCCCGCGCTGCTCGGCGAGAGCCTCGATGGTCTCGATCAGGCGCGCCGTGTGGAGCGCCGCACCGGCGAGCGCACCGAGGGCGACGAGGAACTCCTCGCCGAGCCCATCGAACGCATCGATCGCCAGCGCGTCTGCCGTCAACACGCCGATCACCTGGCCGCCGGCGATGAGCGGACACCCGAGACAGTCGTGCACCTCGTGGAGCGCATCCGGCGCCCCCTCGACGAGGCCGTCGAACGGATCGGGCAGCGTGGAGTCCGCGGGAAAGCGCACGGGTTTTGCGCTCCGCAGGATGGTCTGCAACCGAGGATGGTGCGCGGGTGCGAAGCGCATTCCGAGCACCTGCGCCGACAACCCTTGCACGGCGAGCGGCCAGAGCTCGCCATCTCGCAGCACGAGCAACGCGGTCGCGTCGCAGGGGATCACGGAACGGACGATCGCGAGGAGACGCTGATACCGATCAGCCGCGCCCACGCTCTCGGTCAGATCGATCGCGAGCTGTTGTAGGGCCGACCAAGGGTTCATAGGTGATTTGTACAACGCGTTGTGCGGGCCACAACGAGGCTTGTTGTCGCGCCCACACGCTTCCACTGATCACGAGGGGTTAGCAGTGGAGTCGGTCATGCAAGAAACCTCGTCATGCAGCCGATCACTACCCCCCTCGGAGAGCTCGCAGCCGCGAATCCCTCGGCGACTCGCGTCTTCCTACGCCATCGCCTCGACTTCTGTTGCGGTGGCCGTCGCACGCTGGCGGAGGCATGCGAGCGCGCCGGCCTGAATCCCGCGGAGATCGCGGCCGAGCTCGAGCAGGAGGCCACGCGAGGCGACTCCGCCACGCGCTGGGGGAGCCGGTCGCAGACCGAGCTCGCCGATCACATCGAGGGTCACTACCACGCCGGCCTCCGCCGCGACCTGCCTCCGCTGATCGAGGCGGCACGCAAGGTGGAGCGAGTCCACGCGACCAAGCCGGGCGTCCCCTCAGGACTCGCGGACGTACTGACCGAGTTCTTCGCCGAGATGCAGAGCCACATGGGCAAGGAGGAGAAGATCCTGTTCCCGATGATCCGCCGCAGTGAGCGCGCGGAGGCGGTCTACATGCCAGTCCGCATGATGGAGGGCGAGCACGACTCGCACCGCGAACAGCTCGTGAAGATCCGCGAGCTCACGGACGACCTGCGGCTGCCGGTGCACGCCTGCGCGACCTGGACGGCGCTCTACCACGGCCTCGAGACCGTCGAGGCCGAGCTGATGCAGCACATCCATCTCGAGAACAACATCCTGTTCTCTCGCGCCACCCGGGGAGCCGGATGAGGGGCCTGGTCGCGCCTCCGACGTTGCTCGACGATGCGGTCGCGAACCATCACGACTACGTGTGGGCGCGCCTGCCGTTCGTCGTGCCGATGGCGATCGCCGCGGCGCGCCGTCGAGGCGATGGCACCGCTCACGAGCTCGCGCGCTCGATCGTCGAGCTTCAACCCCTTCTGCTCGGCCACCTCGACCGAGAGGAGGCGCTCCTCGCGCATCGGGCCTCGGCCTCGGTCACGACGCGCATCCGCGATGGGATGCACGCGGACCACCTCGCGGTCATCGCGCTGATCGATCACATCAGATTCGTCGCGGCCGAGTACCAGGCCCGCGCCGGCGCGGACCCGACCGAGCGCGCCCTCTACCTCGAGCTCGCGCGCCTCGACGATCATGTCCATGCGCAGATCGCCATCGAGGAACACCTCATGGCGTGGCTGGGAGCTGGCTCGTGAAGTCCCAACCCGAGGCAGCCCACGCCGGCAGTGTGATCGACCTTGTCGCGGTCGCACGCGAACTGCGCGCGGATGCCATCGTATCTGCACTCAAACACGCGGCGCGCACGATCCTCCGCGAACCAGATCTCCGGGTCGTGGTGCTCGCGATGGAGGCCGGCTCCTCCCTCGCCGAGCATCACGCCAGCGACACGGCGACGCTGCAGGTCCTTCACGGGCACCTGCGGATCCGCTTGAATGATCGCGTCGTCGAGCTCGCTGCCGGGCAGCTCTTGCCGCTCGAGCGCGGCCTGCCCCACGACGTCGAGGCAATTGCGGAGAGCGCGTTCGTTCTCGTGCTCGCGCGGAGCGCTGCTTGACCTCGTCCAGCTACGGAACGGGCGACGCTTCGTACCGCGCCGCGGGCGGTGCCGAGGGGATCGACCGGCTCGTCCATCGGTTCTACGAGCACATGGAGACGCTCTCCGAGGCGCGAACGCTCCGCGCGATGCATGCTGCCGATCTGACGGAGGTCCGCGACAAACTCGCGGTTTTCCTCGAGGCCTGGCTCGGCGGCCCCAACGAGTACCGGTCACGATTCGGCGCGATCTCGATCCCGGGCTTCCACGCGCGGTTCGCGATCGACGAGGTCGAGCGCGACGCATGGCTTCTGTGCATGGAACGTGCGGTCGACGAGCAGCCGTGGGCGGAGGCATTCAAGTTCTACTTCATGCAGGCGATCGCCGTCCCCGCGGAGCGGGTGCGCGTCGCGTCGGTGATGCGCCGCACCGATGCGTGATCGCACGACTCGCGATGTCCACCGCGACGTGCGCGGGGTATGCGATCTCACGACCGCGAACGGCGTCATCGCCGCCGCAGCGGTGCTCATCGAAATACCGTGCGACGACGCCCGCCAACAAGCAAGTGCCACACCATGCCAGCCGCGACCACGCACCACGCGCTGAGCGCCACGTAGACGAACACGCGAGAGATTCCACCGAGGAACTCCGCGTCGACCACGCGTGACAGCCGAAACGTGCACACGGTGTACATGCCGAGCGGGAACACGGCGCCCCAGTACAACGGGTCGTAGCGCAGCGGGAACTTGCGGATGCCGTGACGCCAGACCCCGAGGATCAGGAGCATCGGGATCCACCACGTCGCGGTCGCCCACCACATCCACGTGAAGCCGCGGATGAACGGGAGGATCTGCTCGAGCGCCGGCGAGTGCGGCGCCGCGGCGACGAGCATCGTGCCTGCGAGCGTCGAGATCGCCGCGGCGCCCATGTTGATCCAGTACGGCGGTGCGAGGTCCGACGGGCTCATCGTGAAAAACGTGTAGCGATAGAAGATGAGCGATATGATCCAAAGGTAGAGCATCCCTCCGCCGAGCCACATCGCCAGCGCGAAGACGAGCGCGTGTGGTGCATGCTCGCCGAAGTGCGGGGCCAGCTGCGCACCGAGCACGGCGACGGATTGCGCAGCGACGACGCTGATCAGCCAGCCGCCGTTGATGCCGTCAGCGAGCGTGGGCTTCTCGGCTTTCACCGTGAGCAACGCGAACACGGAGTACACGAGGCTCGCCCACAGCACGATGCCGGCGATCCATAGCGCGATGGCAGCGGTCACGTTCTCGGCGATCACGAGGCATTGCGACCCGAGCACGCAGGTCGCGGCGACGGTCGTGAAGAACCCCACGGCGCGACCGTGATGCACGAAGTCCGCGCGCACGCGGTCGCGATACCGGACCACGCGCACGATGCTCAGGATCCACAACAGCGGATAGAAGCCGAGATTCAGCGCGAACAGCGCGACCGCGATCGCATGCAGCCCGAGCAGCTCGCTTGCAAGCGAGACGATACCGGTCGCCATGACGAGCGCGAAGTAGGCCGGGTGCATCCCGGCGAGGCCGGCCGGCGGGGGCGGGGATTGCGTCATCGTCGCAGCAGATACCGGAGCAAGCCCAGGTTCAGCGCGAGGCACGCCACGCTGGCGCCGAGCGCCGGCCAGATCACCGCGTCATCACCACCGAGGTACGCGTTCATCGTCGCGGTGATCAGCCAGAGCTGGAGTACGACGAGGATCAATACAAAGCACAACACGCCGGTGACGACCGTGGTGCGCTGCGCGCGCGTGAGCTGGCGCTGCGGCTTGGGCGTCATACGGTTCGCTCCTTCACGCCGATGGCGTAGATGTCGTCGCCGACGACCTCGAGCTGGATCACGGGCAACGGACGAGGCGGCGGCCCGGCGATGTTCCTGCCGGTCGCGAGGTCGAAGATGCCCTCGTGGCAGGGACAATGCAGGATGCCCTCGTCGATCTTGGGCACCACCGCACACGAGAGGTGCGTGCACTTCTGGCTGTACGCGAGCAGCTCTCCGCTGCGTGTCCGGATCAAGAGACACGGATCGTTCTGCGTCGGGTAGGTGAACATCGTCGCAGTGCCCGCAGCGATCGCCGTCAGCGCTCCGATCTTGACGCGCCCGGGGGGCGCACGCCTGCTGCGGACGAGGCTGTGTGCGGCGATCCACGCTTGCCCGGCGACAAACGCGCCGCTCGTCAGCACGAGGAACTTCGCGAAGTCGCGTCGCGCGACGAAGTTATCCTCGGGCCAGTCGATCGCGAAGTCCTGGCGCCACTGCGGCTGCTCGTGCATCGGACGGTCGTCGGGCGAGACCGTGACGTCCTCGGGCTCGCGCGTCGGCTCGTAGATGTCACCGCGCGCCGTCCCGGTGAGGCCTTCGCGCCCGGGCGAGTCGATGCGCGGATCGATCGCGCGATCCTGTTCGAAGCGGCTCTGCGGATCGTCGGGCATGGCTAGATCTCTACTTCGGCGAACGGGTCGGAATTGTCGATCACGGGCAGGCGTAGCCCGCGGCTTTGCGGCTTCTCCTCCATGGCCGCGGTCACGTCGATGTGCGACGGGGTCGTGCGCCGTGGCGCCATGACGTTGACGCGTGTGGTGATCGTTTGAGCGCCGAACCGAAACTTGTTCGTGGGCGTCGACTGCGGACGGAGCGCCATCAGCTGCTCCCGGGTACCGTAGAACAGTGCCTGGCTCGGGCAGACCGTCGCGCACATCGGCTTCTTCCCGATCGACGTGCGGTCGTAGCACATGTCGCACTTCATCATGATCGCGCGCTCGATGTAGAGCTCGGGCACTCCGAACGGGCACGCGACGACACAGTTGCCGCACGCGATGCAGCGCGGCTTGCGCGCGCTCTGCACGACGCCATCAGCGGTGCGCTTGATCGCGTCCGCCGGACAGACCTCGGCGCACGTCGGTTGCTCGCAGTGCATGCAGATGACGGGAACCGTCTGGATCGACGTTGCGCGATCCACGTACTCCAGGTGGATCATCGCTTCGCCCTTGTGCGTGTCGCACTCGGTGCAGGCTTGCATACACGCCTGGCAGCCGATGCATCGGCTCGGGTCGACGAAGAATTCGAGGTGTTGCGGGACGGGCATGGCTACTGCTGTGGCTCCCGTTCGGCGGCGTAAGCGGGAGGTGCATCGACGCGCCGCACGCGACAACCGCACACCTTGTACTGCGGGATCTTGCTGATCGGATCTTGCGCGGCGACGGTGAGCCGGTTGGGACTCTTGTCGCCGGGCCAGTGGTACGGGATGAACACCGTGTCCGGACGGATCGTGGTGACGACCTGCGCGCGCACGGTGATCGCGCCGCGACGTGTCTCGCATGTTGCCCAGTCGCCGTCGGCGATGCCGAGCTTCTCTGCGAGGCGCGGATGCAGCTCGAGACGCGGCTCGGGGTATTGCTTCACGAGAGGCCCGATCCGGCGCGTCTGCGTTCCCGAGAGGAACTGACTGACGACGCGGCCCGTGGTGAGAAACAACGGATACTCCTCGGATGCGTCGTCGACTGCCACGCGATAGTCGGCGACGTTGAAGCGCGCCTTGCCATCGGGGAAGTAGAACAGGCCCGCGCCCTTGGCGACCGGGTTGTAGCTGCCTCGTTCGAACAGTCGCGGCGTGCCCGGATGATCTGGCGTGGCTTCACCGGTCTTCGGATCGTGGCTGTAACACGGCCAGAACACCCCCATCTGCGCGTCGATCTTCTCGTACGTGATGCCCGAGTAATCGGCGACGCCGCCCTTGCTCGCGATCCGCAGCTCTTCGAAGATCTCGCGTGGACTTCGGAACTGGAACCCGTGCGGCCGTTCGAGCGCACGCGCGATATCCTGGATGACGCGCCAGTCCTGTCGCGCCTCGCCGGGGCAATCGACGGCCTTGTTGATCTTGATGACGCGGCCCTCGACCTGCGTCACGGTGCCTTCGTCCTCCTCCTGGAGGCTGCCGGGCAACACGATGTCGGCATGCCGCGCGGTGTCGTTGAGGAAGAAGTCGATCGCGACGAAAAACTCCAGCTTCTCGAGCGCGCGCGTGATGAACTGGTTGTCGGGAAGGGAAATCTTCGGGTTGAAACAGATCGCGATCAGTCCCTTGATCTCGCCCGCGTCGATCTTGCGGAACAGCTCGTACGCGTCGACACCCGGACCGGGCATGTCCTTCTCGTCGATCTTCCAGACGTCGGCGATGTACTTGCGGTGCTCGGGATTCGAGATGTCGCGCCAGCCTGGCAGCTGGTCGCACTTCTGGCCGTGCTCGCGTCCGCCTTGGCCGTTGGCTTGACCGACGATCGTCCCGTAGCCGCACTTGGGCTTGCCGATACGGCCGGTCGCGAGCACGAGGTTGATCGTGCCGAGCGAATTCTGCACACCGTTCGAGTGGTGCTCGATGCCGCGCGCGTGAAACAGGAAGCTCGACTTCGCAGGCCCCCATAGCTCGGCCGCCTTGCGCAGCGAGCGCTCGGGTACACCGGTGACCTCGGCCGTGCGCGCGATCGGCCACTGCTTGCAGTAGTCGGCCACGGCCTCGAATCCGGTCGTGTGCTCCGCGATGAACTCGCGGTCGATCCAGCCTTGCTCGATCATGAGGCCGAGCACGCCCGCGAACAGCGCGGCATCACGTCCCGGACGCACCGGCAGATACAGGTCGCACGTGCGCGCGATCGGCGTGATGCGCGGATCCTGGACGATGACCTTGGCGCCCATTTCGCGCGCCTGCCAGATGTAGTTCGTCGTGATCGGGGAGCACTCGGCGACGTTCGAACCGGCGACCCAGATCACCTCGGTGCCGACCATGTCGGACCACGGATTCGTCGTGCGGTCGATGCCGAACGCCTTCTTGTTCGCAGCGCCCGCACTGACCATGCAGAGCCGGCCGTTGTAGTCGATGAACGGCGTCCTCAAGCAGACGCGGGCGAACTTGCCGAGCAAGTACGTCTTCTCGGTCGTGAGGCTCGCGCCTCCGAGCACGCCGATCGATCCGTTGCCGTGCTCCTTCTGGAGTCGCGCGATCTCGCTCGCGACTCTTGCGATCGCGGCGTCGTAACCCATCGACGAGAACCCGCCGTGCGCCGACGGATCGCGCCGCAGCGCCGTGAGCAAGCGGTCGGGATGCGAGCCCTGGAGGTAGCGCTTGACCCCCTTGGGGCACAGCATGCCGCGATTGAATGGGAAGTCCTCCCACGGTTCGAAGCCGATCACTTCATTGCCGCGCACCTTGAGCTGGATCCCGCACTGCTGACCGCAGAAGCAGCAATGGGTCTTGACGAGCTTGTCCGGCGGAGCTTCGGTGCCCCCGCGCGTGCCCTCCGACAAATGCGGCCCGAAGGCGCGCGTGATCGCCAGGTCGTCGACAGGGAGCTTCGCCATACCTATGTAGTCTCCGTCCAGAGGGCGCCCTGCGCGAGGCCGAACAGCGCGCGCCGGCATGCGGGGCAAATCTCTTGGTAGTGCGTCGCCCCCTTGGCGTTCATCTCGTAACGAAAGCCGAGCTCGCGTTCGACGGTGATGAGGTCGCGGATCAGCTGCGCCGACGCGAACGGGCGCTCGCAGCGTTTGCACCGCGCTTGCTCGCCGCGCGCGCCTTCATCTTTGTAGAAGCCGACGCCGAGCTGGGCCGGTCGCTGGAAGATGTGGAAGAACTTTCCAAACGGTAGCCACAACATCGTCACGATCACCGTGACGGCATGCAGGATCGCGATGAAGTCGTACGCGTAGCCGCGCAGCCACGTGTAGCTGACCGTCAGCATCAACCCAGAAATGCTGATCGCGGCGAGCAGCATGAGCGGCAGGATGTCTTCGCCGAATTGCTGGACGGCCTCCGCGCCGCGGTCGCGCATGCGGCGGCGGAACGCGAGCATCACGCCCGCGAGCACGAGGAACGACGCCCACACCAGGCCGTGGAACACGATGAACGCGGGAATCGAATCGACGGGAAAGTCACCGGCCGCGAAGCCGAACAGGTACGTGCGGTAGGTGTCGAGATGACCGGGGACGGTTTCGAAGTGGATCCATCCCCACACGAGCGGGAACGTGATCGCGGCGGCGAGGAAGCAGCCCCACATCAAGAGTAGATGGGTGAGCCCGCGCAACCGATCGCGCTTGAAAATGAACCGGTTTGCGCCGACCTCGACCACCGCGCGCTTCAGAAATCGCCACGCGTTCCCCGGCAGCGCGCGAGGCGACAGAAACGCACGCCAGCCGCGTCGCCAGTACATCCGCGTCGGCGGACGCTGGAGCCACATCGCGTAGCGATACGTGATGCCGAACGACGCGAACAGCGTCGCGAACGTGTAGCCAACGAGCGCCGCGTCGAAGTGAGTGAGGTTGCGGGATCCGAGAACGATCAGAGCGCCGAGGATGATCGTGAAGGTCGCGCCCCAGAAGCTCGCGCGAACGACATCTCGCCTCATGACGCGGCCATCATGCGCCGACCGGCCGGGTTTGACACAGCCGCAGGCAACTCGCTGTCGGCCACGTGCTCCGAGTCGACGCTTGGTGGTCGGTTCTTCGGCATCGTCATGCGACCATTCTGGATGCGCGCGCGTTCCACAGGAGGACAGCGGCCACCATTGGCGCGAGCATCGCAATGGCAATGACGACGACGTCGAGCGGCCCTCGGCGGCGTGGAAGATCGTAGCCGATGGCCTGGATCACGGTCACCAAGGCGTCGAGGGTGACGGCAGCGGCGACGATGTCGGCGAGGGGCTGGCGCCAGCGACCTGCGAGCGCGAACAGCCCGACGCCAAGGCCAACGTCGAACGCGACCCAGCCGTACTGACAGGCGGGGGTGGGGAAGTAGTGGGCGCTGCTCGGGAGTGCGAGGAGCGCGGTCCACACGACGAGGAGCACGGCGAGCGCGCGTACGACGACGGCGGGGCCGCGGAGGAAAGTCTCGAGGCCGAACCGCAGGAGGCCACCACGTGCGAAGGCCTTGAGGGTGTCGTAGAGGGCGGCGAACGCGTTCCCGTTCGGCGGGTAGGATAGAAAGATCGGGTCCCACGCCGAGGGCTTGAACTTGGCCTTGAAGGCACGCAGGCCATCGAAGTCGTAGAGCGATCGACCGAGGCGACGCGCGGCGCGCAGCCACGAGCCGACGTCACCGGCGAGCGGCACGAGTCCGAGTGTGACGATCGGGATGCCGGCAGCGGCGGCGGCGTGCATGCCGGCATCGACGAGTAGCTCAACCGTGCCGTTCGGAGCGTCGGGATCGCGGAGGAAGTCCTCGAAGAACCAGCCGTCGCGCGCGTAGATCGGGATGATGCCGAGAAATGCGAGGAACTTGCCTTCGCGCTCGGCGACGAAGTAGCGGCGCTCGGCGGGGAACGTGAAGGGATCGATCTGCACGAGGAAGCCCATCGGGGCGATCGGGCGAGATGCGAGCCAGCGCACGATCAGTGTCTCGACCTGCGCTCGGGTTGGATGATCCGCGGCGAGCTCGGCGAGCGCGATCGCGCGCACGGTCACGCCCTTGGCCCGCGCGCGCCGTAGTTGCTCGCGCAGGTTCTTGCTCCTCTCGACGACGCCGGCCCATGCCGCGGGCGACCACACGGGTTGGTCGCCGATGCGCAGCGCCGGCCACGTCGTGGCGCTCGAGAACCGCCGCTCGGTGCCGAACCATGCGGTGCGGCGATCGGCAGCGCGCGCCGCATCGGCGAAGCGCGCGGCGACTTCGGCGAGACGATCGGCCGGCGCGATCGGCGGACCGGCGACGACCCACGCCCGCCCGGTATCGACGTAGCCGACGCATGCGTCGTCGCGATCGAACCAGTAGCGGAAGCCGGGCTCGAGGACCTGGAACGAGGTCGAGTTCCAGCCGTGGCGACGCAGGAGAGCGAGCACGCGCTCGCGTTCGGTCATGCCATCTTCCCGCGCGGCAGCTTCGGCCGAATCCACTGCGGGAGAATGTACTCCCATGCATTAATTCGAGGTCCATCATGCGCGCCGTAATAGATGCTTCATGCGTGAATTACATGGGATCCAATGGAATCACGCGGCAACGTGTCTTAGCTTCGGCGGATGAGCAATGCCGACGTCCGTCCGCACCACTGCTACGCCCGTGCCCAGCGTTTGCTCGCCGAGGTCGGGTTGATCCGCGACGAGCTTGGCCGCTCGCAAGACACCCGGCCGGCCGTCGAGATCACCGACGCGAACCCGCGCGAGTGCTACTTCGAGGCACTCGCGACCTGGCACAAGGTCGACCGGCTCGCCGCCGAGGTCGGTGTCTCCAGCACCCGGTTCGCCCATGCCGCACCGCCGCTCACCGAGACCACACCGGGCCACGTCATTGAGGTGATCGACGCCGTACTCGACCAGGTCGATGCGATCCGACAGCGGCTTGGCATCAAAGAGGCGACTGCGGAGCCGGCGCTCGAGACGAACCGCCAGCCGAGTGACGTCCTCGTCACGCTGATCCGCGTCAACCGCGAGCTGTCACGCTCGCTCGAGCGGCCGTTCACGCCGGGCGATGTTTACCGCGTGGTCGCGCTCGCGTCCACGTACGCGGCGCGTCTCGGCGGCACGGCCACCCTCGCGCCGTTCGAGCGCAAGCGGAAGCCGAAGGACTGCTACCAGCGCCTCACCGCGTGCCACGCGGCGCTCGCCGCGACGATCGCGAAGCGCGGCCATGCCGCGATGTCGGCGCGCAGCCAGCCGACCGACGTGTTGCCCGGCGACGTCTACGATCTCGCGTGCCTCGTGCTCGGCGAGCTGACGTTCCTCCACGCGTTGACCGACAAGGCGCAGCCGGTCCACGCGTTCGAGCCGGCGGCGACGGGTTACCGGCTGCCCGGTCACGTCGATCAGCTCGCGCGGACGCTCGAGGCGCAGATCGCCGCAATCGGCTAAGTTCATCCGCACAGTATGGCTTCGCGTGTTCGAACCGCACACCCAGACGAGGCCACAACCGTGCTGATCGCGCTGCGCCGGATCGTCCGCTTCCTTCGGCTCGCGGATCGCGAGGTCGAGGCGGCGTGCGACGTATCGGCGGCGCAGCTGTTCGTGCTGCACACGCTGGTCGACCGCCCTGCGGACTCGGTGTCGGAGCTCGCGCAGCGCACGCTCACCGATCAGAGCTCGGTGTCCACCGTGGTCGCGCGCCTGGTCGACCGCGGCCTGGTCAAGCGCACGTCGTCGCGGGCGGATCGCCGGCGCGCACAGCTCCGGATCACACCGGCCGGCCTGCGCATGGTCCAGCGGGCGCCTCGCGTTCCGCAGGCGTTGATGATCGCCGCGATCCGCGACATGCCTGCCGCCAAGCGGTCGGAGTTGACGCGTGCGCTCGAAGGCCTTGTATCAGTGATCGGCGCGAACGAGGTCGCTCCGCGCATGCTGTTCGAGGACGAGCCGCCGCGTCCGCGCGAACGCCGCCGATCGCGCTGACAGCGGCTCGCGAGCAACAAGGGGACGACGCATGGACAGCGGTCAACTTCTCGCGCTCTTGCCGCTGTTTCTCGCGGCGCTCGTTCCAGCGAGCCTCGTCGTCGCTGCATTTCTGGTCTCGCGACAACGCGCTCGATTCCTGACGGTCGCGGTATTCGTGACGAGCCTCACGGCCGGACTCACGTAACGCATCCGGTGTCTGCGGATGACGACGGCCACCTTCAACGGCTCGCTCGACGAGACGTGGGCGGTGTGATGCTGCGCGAAAAGCGCGCAGCACAAAACGTCGACGATTTCCGACGGCTCGATCGCCCCCGAACAGTGGTCCAGCCGCCCGCCAAATGGCGCAGCTCCGAGCCGTTTCAGGCCCGCGATCTCACTGCCACGCCACTGCCACGACTCACGTGATCAGCGAGGACGGAGCGGAAAGAGACGGGAACACGACGACGCGCAAGTCT
>Ga0154020_10002792_pt1 | contig 21257 bp, 5 predicted proteins | sample Klosneuvirus_201_FD_109709 | JGI IMG/M metagenome (GOLD analysis project Ga0154020, IMG submission 109709) | Active sludge microbial communities from wastewater, Klosterneuburg, Austria - Klosneuvirus_20160825_MG | ecosystem: Engineered > WWTP > Aerobic digester > Activated sludge | place... | reverse complement strand
TGAAAATCTACCCTCGATGAACGGATAAAATAAAACGAGGACATCTGTCCTCGTTTTGTCCCAGATAGGATTTACGCAATTGCTCTTTTTATGGAACGCTTCCCCAAACCCTGCAAAATGCCGATTATGATCTAGCAATTTGGTGGAACATCACAAGCACGGTCATTACTTCGCTTGCCTACATCTTCCGTTTCCTTTTCGCGACGGCCCACCTATCTCTTCGATGTAAGTCGTTCAATCTTTCTCGAACACCTTCCCAACATCGTCGACACGACAAAAGATTTCGGTTCTCTCCGTGATCGTACTCCTTGCTTTCTTTGGTTGTTCGTTTTGCAACGATGTTGTGCCAGAGAAAACAATCGAGTACCACATGTGTCTTGCTCGAACTCATATTTCGTGAGATCGCAAAGATCATAAACGAAGAGGGCCATCCAAAGCAAGGAGGCAAGTGGAGCGCTGAGGCTGTAAGGCTTGTTCTTGCACGCGTTCTTCATGTTTCTAAAAAGACAAGGCAATCAAGCGCCCAAAGCAATGGATCTGGAAACGAAAGCGTTTCGCGAAAATTTCCAGATCACTTCAGGTTTGTTGATGAGAGATTATACGAAATCCGTGTATTCTGTTATCGCGTGTAGGGGCGTATTGCATACGCCCTTGCCCCATCCTCGGGGGGTTTTCTCGTTCTATTCGATCACGCAATATGCGGATTTCGTATTACGAGCGTTCTGAGTGATGGATTTCTTTCATTTTACACTGATGTCTCTTTTCTTTTACACAATGGACACTTTTTATGCTAAATATCTAACGATGCTTTCGCGAAGATAAACTTCTACTTCTTGCAAGGAGTTCGGATGACATCTCTTCTACAACCAAGAGTGTACGGCTACATCTCTCGGGCAGATCAGGTTCCTGCACAAGTTTGGGTGCGGGTTTATGATCGGAAACTTCGAGAAGAACGATTGCTTGGAGAAACTTCCACCACAGCCCTTGGTTTGTACGATATCTCCTATGATCTTGCCGGATTTTCCTCGCATGAAGAGGGGATTGCCGATATCGTTGTGCGTGTCTTTCAAACGGAGACATCGCCGAGTCCTCTCGTCGGTTCGGAGATTCACTTTCGTGCTTCTTATAACGAACGTATCGATCTCCAACTTCCGAAAGAATCGGCCTCTTCGGCTTTTTTGGCTCTTGAACAAAAAGCAATGCCCTTTCTCTCAGAAGCATCCATCGCTGGACCACAATCCTTGCTAGACGATGATCTGTCTTTTCTCTCCGCACGGATGGGGCTTTCGGACGCTGAGTTGCAGGCTTGGCGTTGGAGTTATCAACAGGATCTACAAGGCGTTTCCATCCCCCCGATGTGTTTTTATGCTTGGTCTCGACAAGGACTTCCCGAGAGCCTTCCCTCCTTGTTACAAGAAAGCCCGCAAAGTCTCCAAGATGCTTTGGAACAAGCTGTTGCACAAGAGCTGATCTCTTCTTCCATCGCCCCAGAGATCGGGGCGATGATCCAAGAACTCAAGCCTCTTCAGATCCAATCGCTTTTGAATCAACCCGCAAAGCCCGAGATCGCAGCGATGGTTTACTTTATGGAGATGCTCTCCATGGGTGGAGCAGATCGGGAGCTCTTCGCTTGGGCTTATCTCCAGCACCAAACTTTGGGGGAACCTCTTTGGCTTGCGTTACAAGAAGATCCAGAGTTTCAAGGGGATCTCGAAGTTCTTAAGTTTGCGTCCACACTGCAAGGAGTTTGCGAGTCAAATCCTCTCTTCCTTGAGCGAGTTTGGACACACCATGCGCAAAATCTCGTTGCGATGGCGCAGATGAGCGTGCAACAATGGCGGGAGTGTCTGGAATACGCAGAACTCCCGTTTTCAACATCGGATGCTTTGGTTGTGATGGATCGTGTAGAAGATATCGTTCCCACAACGTTTGTTGCCCACAAGATGGTCTTGGAAGATGCAAACTTTTCACAAGTCTTCGCCAGCATTTTAGATCCCAACGCAACGGATCTCTTTTCACTGAAAACGAGTTACCTCGAACAAGTGTTCACAGAACATCCGCAACTGTTCGAGGGTCTTGTAAATGCTGCGTCTCTCAAACAACAACTCAAGGCCACACAACGGCTGTACAAGCTCATCCCGCGTTATCGACATGCCAAACAACTCCTTGATGATGGACTCCATTCCGCACAAGCCGTGAGCCAACTCGGGCAAAATGCCTTTGTCTCGCGCTACGTGGAAGACTTTGGCAGCGAAGCGCTCGCCTTGGAAACTTATCAGCGCGCGGAGTCGATCGCGGAAACATCTTCTCTCTTGTTTGGGCAGTTTCATGAGACACTGACGAAGCAACGTTTGCCTTCTGTTTCTTCCGGAGTATCGGAGCCTCCTGTAGAGATTCCCAATTGGTCATCCTTGTTTGGACACTTTGATCTTTGTGCGTGTGCTTCTTGCCAGTCCATGACAAGCCCAGCGGCTTACTTCACCGACCTTCTCCACTTTTTTTCATTTCGTAAGAATTCTCCGTCTTCGCCTTCTGCGGAAGAAGTCTTGTTGTCTCGGCGTCCAGACCTTGGAGAGATCGAGCTAAGTTGCCAAAATACGCACACAAAGATGCTCGCGATCGACCTACTCAACGAGGTCTTAGAAGATCTGCTTGTGCCTCCACCTACCTTTTCTCCGCCTTCTTCTGTCGCCTCAAACAGTGATCTCCTTGGCACTCTCGGGCAAAGCAAGCTTCCTTCCTCTTTGGTCTCTGCGTTTGGGCTTGATGAGAGGGATCTTGTGGAAGTGGTTGTCCCCAAAACAACATGGCGCATCCATACTTCGGCATTCAGTTATTTGCTTGAACATGACAGTGATGCGGGAACTTTGCAACTGACAAAACGCAGTCGGCAAACCTACGGCGAAGAAAGCGCTTTGCGTATCCACCCAAGCTATCTCAATACGAACGCTTACGCACAGATGAAGGCGTCGAACTATCCATGGGATGGGTGTTTTGATTTGTGGGAAGAGACCTCTCGCGTGTTCTTACAGCGTCTTGTTGTACAGCACCATGAACTTCGCCAAGCGTTCCAAGAGCCAATCCAAGATCTCTCATGCCATTTTCTTTTTACGCAGGAGCAAACAGCGCGATCTTACTTGAAGATCAACGAGTACGAAGCTCTGATTCTTCAAGGAACGAGTGGGGCCGCGCTCTTTGAGCTTTGGGGGCTGGAAAGTGCAGGGGATGTGGATTCTTTGGACAATCTGGCTATTTTGCTTGAAAGATCCGGGATTTCGTATCAAAAGCTCCAAGACTTACTTCAAACGCGTACGCTGAATCCCACGCGCTCGATCTCCATCGTTGGCCAAGATCCAAATGACCCGAATGATCTGGATGATCCTGCGACGTGCGATCTCGCAAAGTTGTACCTCGCGGGTTATTCACAAGCCTTTGCTGCAAAGTTTGTGCGGTTTGTTCGACTCCAAAGAAAGTTGTCCTGGACAGCAAGAGAACTCGACCTTGCGTTGGAGATCTTTGCACCTCAGTTGCCAGAAGCACAAGCCACACTGTTTCAAGAACTTGCTTGCGTGGACTTTCTCTCGAAAAGGTTGAAACTCTCAGTAGAAGAAGTTTGTCTTTTTTGGGGCGATTTTTCCTTGGAAGGAGAGAAGACGCTCTACCACAAGTTGTTTTTGGAACCGAGCCAAAGCTATCCGCTTGCCATCTCTTTCTCGCCTGTCGTGACGGTCTCTTCACTGCAACCATCGTTTCATACGACAACGCTTTCTGTGCTGGATGCACTCTCGCAAGCCACACTGTTGCGCTCTCTCCATCTCCAAGAAGACGAGCTTTTGTTGATCTTTCCCAACGGATCTCCGCAAGCGACCAACACAACGTTAAGCACGTTGGCAAGGCTTGGGATCTTGGCCCGTTCTTTGGGGCTTTCAGCAACTTCTTTGTTACAACTCAAAGATCTCCTTGGACTCGATCCTTTTGACACGAATGATATCCACCAAGCCATGCGTTTTGTGTACGTGGCTGAAACACTTCGAGAACTTGGGATCTCGGTGGATGCGTTTCGCTATCTTGCAAGGGGCGAAGGATTCGCGTTTTTTGGAATCCGCGATGAAGGGGTCGCAAACTTTCTCCAACCACTTCGTTTGGCCCTGCGCGCCGTGAACGAAGCTTATACTTTGGGAGAAATGGAACATCGAGCGGTTGTTCAGAGCGGGCGAGAACAGCTTGTTTCGCTGATGTGGTCTTCAAGGTTTGTGGATCGACTCCTCCAACATTTGGACGATCAGGCAGCCTACCACGTCTCGCTTGCTGAACTCCCAGCAGGCTATGTGTTCCCTGCCACGCTCCAAGAACAGATTCACTATTCCACCGACACACAGACACTTTCTTTTCAAGGTGTGATGTCGGCGAGCCAGAAAGCCATCTTGGATGCCAGTACATCCAACAACCCTTTATTGAACGCTTTCCAAGTCTTGTACAACTCGGCGCGTGATCTCATACTTCCTTGGCTCGCTCATCTCGAACCGCCCGACTGTTCGGTTGCCCTGAGTTCTTTGCCATCCTTCGCGATCCCTCGTTTGTATCAAGAGCGATTTTTCTACCCTATCGGAACACAAAGACTTCACTTCATCGGGTGGATGGAGGAAAACGAGAGAGATGAGCTTTTGTCTCTGCATGCCGATGTAGGCTATCAAGCTGCGGTTCAATCGCTCTATACCGCATCTCACCAAGCCCCAAACCCAGCATTTTACACAACAAGCGAAGGAGAGGCGCTTCTCGAAGAAGAAAAAGAAGTGCGCTTGCGCTCCTTTGTCGAAAAGGTCTTCGCTTGGGGGCGTCAGAAACAAGCCCGCACGACAGTCCTACAGCAAACGAGCCAAGCCTTTTCATTGGAACTTGATGTCACGAAGACACTTCTTTCAGTCTTGCCTTCTGTTTCTCCCGAAGTGCAAAATGTTTTGGAGACCTTGTCTGGCTCTCGGCTTCCGCAAAGCCATGACACTCTCGCGTGGACAGAGAGCAACTTTGACGTGTTGTTTCAAGATGTCCGAAACATCGCACGCTTTACTCTTTTCATCCGCCATTTGAAACTCACGAATCCTTCGGCGCAGATGTTCCTCACGCATGGCGAAAGCAAAGGTTGGTTTTCTTTCTCTCCGCAATCTTCGCTTTCTTTGTGGTTGTCTGTGCCTAACGGACTCGCGTTGACCTCTCTCCAAAGCTCTATCTCCTCGAAAGGTTTGGAGGAGATATGGGGGGTCGCTTTTGCTGAGAACACGACAAAGGCAGCCATCCACGCTGTGCTCGCGCGTGTGATAGGCCTGACAACAAACGATCTGACGGAGTTGGATGCAGCGTTCAGCTTGGTTCTCTCGTCCTACCAAGCTCCTGAGGTATTGGAGCGACTACAAAGATGTGCCAGATTGCTTGCATCCCTCGGTGTCTCCGCGCAAACAGCGCTTTCATGGTCTCTGACCTTGTCCGAGATGGAGACTGCCAATGCGATCAAACAGGCTGTCAGAGAGCGTTTTGGCGACGAGCGATGGACCTCGATTGCCACGCCTCTCCAAGATCAACTCCGTGAGCAACAACGGGATGCTTTGGTCTCACACTTGTTAGCGCATCCTCTCAAAGACGCGCAACAACAACCTCTTTGGCATAACATCGAAGGACTCTACGCTTATCTCTTGATGGATCCGCAAATCAGTCCTTGTTTCCAAACCTCTCGACTCAAACATGCGATCAGTTCTGTGCAGTTGTTCGGTCAACGTTGCTTGTTGGGGTTGGAGTCCCAAGTGACGGCGGATAGCCAACAAGACGATCAGTGGGAACAGTGGCCGTGGATGAAAAACTATCGTTTGTGGGAGGCCAACCGCAAGGTCTTTTTGTATCCTGAAAACTGGATTGAACCTGAGTTGCGACCTGATAAGTCGGCTTTTTTTGAAGAGCTTGAAAGCGAACTTTTGCAAAGCGAGATCACCCAACAAAGCGCCGAAGATGCTTTGCGACGTTATCTCGAAAAGCTCGATCAAGTGGCACGTTTGGAGATCGTGGCGCTCTACCATCAAAGTGGCACGTTTGGAGATCGTGGCGCTCTACCATCAGAGAGATGCGCGGCCTTATACTGATATCTTGCACGTTTTTGGGCGAACGCCATCCCACCCGCACGTCCACTACTACCGCCAACGTACCACAGAAGGTCGTTGGCTCCCTTGGGAACGCCTTGATCTCAATATCCAAAGCGAACATCTGCTTCCCGTTTTTTGGAACCAACGCCTCTATCTTTTTTGGGTAACTTTTTCTGATGTGGTTGGTAAAGTCGTCTCGAATCAGGTGAATGAGCCTCCTCCCAAGCGTTGGCAACTTCAATTTCATTGGAGCGAACGACGTGATGGTGTGTGGACTGCTCCTCGGAATCCAAGCAAGCTTTTGCTACTACCTGAAGGAGAAGGCCCAAATGAACAAAATGCCTTCCCAAAAGAAGGTTACATCTTCCAAGCAGAACCCGAAAATGGTGTTTTGGAACTGTGGCATACTCACCCCAAACATTGGGAGTTAGCGTCTGGTGCCTTACCTCTTGTGGATGTGTTGAGAATGACGCCACGAGGCATGTCGGAGATCCAACAAGAGCCTTCACCGCAAAATCAAAAGGTGAGTTCGAGGGTCTTTCCTGAAATGCGCATTCGAGCCCACTTGCTCCGAGAAGCCAGTGAAAAAGACAAAGCTAAGCCTCTTCAAATCAAAGAAGGTACAACTCCAAAAATCCTTCTCCTACGAACATCCCAAAGCAATGAGTTCGCTTACCAAGTCCTTTTAGGAATGGAAGACTTTCTTTACACACCTGGAACCATCCAAGAAGGAGTTTTGTTTGCTTCGTCTCTTGTTTATCAAGACGTTTCTCGCAGCTTTTTGATCACTCCTGAACTGGTTCCTTCCTATGAGTCGGTTCGAGATGAAAACAACCAAGTGATCGGTGCGCGAGTTTACGGTAGCAAAGTACGTGGCTATCGATTTTCCCCGTTGTATCACCCATGGCCAGAACTTTTTCTGGAAGAATTAAACCGAAATGGTGTTCGCGGATTGTACAAACGTTCACTACAAATAGAGCCGACCACATATCCGCAAACAAAAAGCTTCTCATTCTCCGCTACGTATGATCCGACTTCTTCCGTGCTTCTGACGGATACCTTGGGGACACCGCTTTCTTTGGATGAAGAGGTTAGTTTTCGACGCGAAGATGCTTACGCTTTTTACAACTGGGAGCTTTTCTTCCACGTTCCTTTGTTGATCGCGGAACAGTTGCGACAGAATCAACGTTTTGCGGAAGCCCAAACATGGTATCACGCGATCTTTCAACCCACTGATTCTTCGGGCTTTTCTGCACCTTCTCGTTACTGGCAAACCAAAGCTTTCTTCGAGGAATCTTCTGGAACACCAAACTTCTCGATTCAGTCGCTACTACAACAGCTTGCACAAGGAAAAAGCCTACCCGCGCTAGAAAATCAAATCAAACAGTGGCGGTCGAACCCCTATCAACCTCATCTCATCGCGGAACTACGCAACTCTGCTTACATGAAAACAGTGGTGATGAAGTACATCGATAATCTCTTGGACTGGGGTGATTATTTGTTCCGCCAAGAAACCATCGAAAGCCTTAACGAAGCCGCGCAACTCTATATGTTGGCATCGGAGTTATTGGGGCCTCGTCCTCAATTTCTACCTCCTCGTTTGCAGCCGCAAACACAGACCTATAACAGCATCAAGCCGTCTTTGGATGCTTTCTTGAACGCGATGATCGAGATCGAACATCTTGTCCCTTATCAAGAACCCACCCCACGTAGCGGAGGTGTTGCGTCGTCGTTTGTTCAATCAAAAACACGTTCTCCGATGCCTTCGTTGCCCAAGGTTCTCTATTTTTGCCTTCCCACCAATGAGCATTTGGTTGGATATTGGGACCGTTTGGAAGATCGTCTCTTCAAGCTGCGACATTGCATGGATCTCGAAGGCCGTGTTCGCCAACTGCCTTTGTTTGCACCTCCCATCGATCCCCGCATTCTCGTTCGTGCAGCAGCGACAGGTGTGGATATCGGCGATGTGCTCGATAATATCCACGCTGAACTGGCTCCTTATCGTTTTGTTTTCCTACTTGGAAAAGCACAGTCCTTGTGCGCTGAGGTGCGACAACTCGGTGAAAAACTCTTGTCCTCTCTCGAAAAAAAAGATGCAGAAGAGATGTCGCAACTGCGGGCAAGCCAAGAAAAAATCATCCTTGAGCATTCTCGGAAAATTCGAGAGATTCAAGTGGAAGAGGCAAGCACCACGCTCGAAAGTTTACAAAAAGCCCGCGAAGTGGTTTGGACACGTTTAGAGTACTACCAAAAATTGGAGAGTAGAAATAAATCTGAAGAAGCCTATATCAGCAATTTGCTTCGCGTACACGGACAAATGGAAACTGCCCAAGGACTCCAACTCGCCGCTTCTGCTGTTGCGATCGTTCCTCAATTCATTGGTGGAATCGCTGGACTCTCTTCTCCATTAGCGGGATTTGTCATGGGAGGACAACAGTTGGCTTCTGTGTTGAAGATGGCGGCAGATATCCACCAGACGATCGGCCAAGGTTACAGCCACAAAGCCACGATGGCTTCGATTGAAGGTGGGTATCAACGTCGTTGGGAGGAGTGGAAGCAACAAGAGAAGCTTGCTGAAAAAGAGCTTGCACAAGTGGAAAAGCAAATCGCTGCTGCAGATCTGCGACTTGCTATCGTAGAGAAAGAGTTGGAACAGCACGAGCGGCAAATCAAAAACGCCGAGACCATCGAGGCTTTTCTGCAGGACAAATACACGAACAAAGAGTTGTATCGTTGGATGACAGGACAACTCTCGAATCTCTACTTCCAGACTTACCAGTTGGCTTATGAGATGTCCAAGCGGGCCGAACGCGCCTACCATTTTGAAGTCGAGACCCAAGAAAAGATGGTGCAGTTCGGCCATTGGGATCACCTCAAACAAGGTCTTCTTAGCGGTGAACGCTTGGCCCATGACCTGCATCGTATGGAGTCTCGCTATCTTGAACAGCACAAACGCACGTTCGAGTTGACCAAACGCATCTCTCTTGCGTCCCTTTCTCCCGCTGCTTTGTTGCAACTCAAGCAAGAAGGGGCTTGTTGGATCGAACTTCCCGAAGTGTTGTTTGATCTCGATTTCCCCGGCCACTTTATGCGCCGTATCAAGACGCTTCAGGTCACGATCCCCTGTGTGACGGGCCCTTACACGCAAGTCAACGCAACGCTGACCCTTCACAAGCATACCATCCGCCACCGCAAAGACAGCACGGGTGATTACGCACGCCAGTCCGAGGAAGATGCGCGCTTTACGGATCGTTTCGAGGTCACTTCCATTGCGATCAGCCGTGGTCAGGAAGATGGTGGGATGTTTGAAACCAATCTACGCGATGAACGCTATCTTCCTTTCGAGGGGGCGGGCGTGATCAGTCGCTGGCGTTTGGAAATGCCCACGCCCTATCGCGCTTTCGATTACAACAGCATCTCTGATGTGGTCTTGACCTTGCTCTACACCGCACGGGATGGGGGAGAACTCCTCAAGCAAAAAGCCCTCGCATCTCTGGATGCTTCTGTCAACGCCATCGCGCAAGCGATCCAAGAAAGCGGCATGTTACGTAGCTTGAGCCTCAAACAAGAAGCTGGCACCGCATTCCACGCTTTTCTTCATACACCCTTGAGTGGGAATATTGCCCATAACACGACCTTTTCGATAGGGCGTAAACACTTTCCCTACCTCTTCCAACACAAAGATCTCTTGTTGAAACGGGTCTCCCTCTTGGTTGCTTTTCGTGACAAGGAAGCTGGCCAGCTGGGGAGTTCTCTCTTTACGTTGCGTCTGGCCCGTACTGCGGAAGGAGATGGACGGTCGATCGCTCTGACCCAAACCAGTGGTCTGGCTGGACTCCCAACGGGTAGCACGACCGAGGCAGAGTTCACGCAGGGTGCTCTTGCAACACAAGAGACATGGAGAATGTGGGCCAACACGAGTGATCTGTCCGCATTATCCGGCCCCGTCCCCTTTCTTACTGCAGAAGACCAACTCAACCCCGAAGTGGTCGAAGATATCATCCTTTTGCTTCACTACCAGATCGACACCACAAATTAAAAGGCCGAAATCCTAGAAAAAGACTTGCTCTGTCGAGAAGAAAGCCTAGCTTTCAGAGACTTTTCTCACAAAGGATTCGTGTGGATGCAAAAGAAAGAGACCCAAGCTCCGTTGATCTCGATGAATCGACAAGCCCCATCGCTTCAACTCCCCAAAGGCGGTGGCGCGATTCGGGGCATCGATGAGCAGTTTTCCGTGAACACTCTTCAAGGAACTGCGGGGCTGCAAGTACCGATCTTTGCCTCTCCCGGACGTGGCATGGCACCTTCGCTTGCGCTGTCTTACGATTCGGGCGCTGGCAACGGTCCTTTTGGTCTGGGCTGGTCTCTGGGACTTCCTTCGATCTCTCGCCGTACAGACAAAAAACTCCCGACTTACCGCGATCAAGGGGAACAAACAGATCGTTACCTGCTTGCGGGGGCGGAAGAGTTGGTGCCGACCTTGCTGCAAATCGGGCAGGGCTGGCAACCTGACATCTCCGAACGAATCGAGACTGGAGAGACCTACACCGTTCAGCGTTTTCGACCTCGGATCGAAGGGGACTTTACACGCATCGAGCGCTGGACACATCGCAGCACAGGGGAGATCCACTGGCGCACACGGAGTCCTCAAAATATCACGGCGATCTTTGGTCGTTCTGCACAAGCTCGAATCGCCGATCCTTCGGAGACGAAAAAGATCTTTCGATGGTTGCTCGAAGAAGAGTTTGACGACAAAGGAAACGTCACCCAATACCAGTACATCGCAGAAGACCTGCTTGGTCTCTCCAAAGCCGAGCTTGCCGAACACCACCGTTTCGCCCAACCGACGCAGCCCCAACGTTATCTCAAGCGTGTCCTTTACGGAAACAGCGTCCCTTACCAACGCCAAGGATGGCTGTTTGAAGTAATCTTTGATTATGGTGATCATGCCGAAGAGACGGGAGGGATCGCTTATGCTTCTTCCCAGAATTGGCCTGCCCGCCTTGACCGTTTTTCTACCTATCGTGCGGGCTTTGAGATCCGTACGCTGCGGTTGTGTCAACGAGCGTTGATGTTTCATCACATCAATGCTTTGCGTGAAAGCCCCACACTCGTCAGGAGTACGAACTTTTCGTACGCAGCGTCTCCGATCGCAACGACTTTACAGGGTGTGTCGCAAACAGGCTACGTTTGGAAAGATTCGCAGGGTCAGTACCTTTCGCGTTCTTTGCCCCCGATGGAGTTCACCTACAGCCAAGCCAACATCGACGATCAAGTCCACGTCTTACCAAAAGAAAGCCTCTTCGATCTCTCCGAAGGGGCCGCTCATGCGGCGCAGTGGGTCGATCTCGAAGGGGAGGGCCTGCCCGGACTTTTGGTGGAGCAGGACGGAGCGCTCTACTACAAACACAACCTTGGCTTCTGTCAGTTTGCACCGCTCAAAAAGCTAGAGACCTTGCCCAATCTACGTCCCGGCCAAGGTCGTTTGATGGATCTCGCGGGAGATGGGCAGCTTGAACTGGTTCGGTTGTCTACTGTGGAGGGCGGATATTACGAGCGGGAGCGAGAAGGGTGGAAGTCCTATAAGCCTTTCTCCAAACAACCCAACTTGCGTTTTGATGACCCGAACCTGCGTATGATCGACCTTGATGGCGATGGACGTGCCGATCTGTTGTTGGCGGAAGAACAGGTCTGGCGGTGGTACCCGTCCCTTGGGGAGAAGGGCTACGCGTCCAGTTTGTCCCTGCCGATGGCCCTCAATGAAACAGAGGGGCCGCGATTGGTCTTTCATGAGTCCGTACAGTCCGTGTTCTTGGCGGATATGTCGGGTGATGGACTGACGGACCTTGTGCGGATCCGCAATGGCGAGGTGTGTTACTGGCCGAACCTTGGCTATGGTCGTTTTGGGGCCAAGGTCACGATGGCCGATGCACCGCACTTTGCACGCCCCGATCTTTTTCATCCTCAGTATCTGAGGCTTGCAGATGTCGATGGTTCGGGAACGGCGGATCTGTTGTACCTGCAACCCGATAGGATTCGTCTGTGGTTGAATCAGTCGGGAAATGCTTGGTCTGAAGCGACCACGCTTGCAGCTTCTTTACCCATCGATGTGCTTTCTGCGGTCTCCACAGCCGATCTCAAGGGACAAGGCACCACTTGTTTGATCTGGTCTTCCCCCCAACCCCAGCAGGGTGGCGCATCCATCCGATACATCGACTTGATGGGAGGCCAAAAGCCTTACCTGATGACCTCCGTGAAAGACAATATGGGCGGAGAGACGCGGATGATGTATGCCGCCTCCACCAAATTTTATCTTGCGGACAAACTGGCTGGTCAACCGTGGGCCACAAGGCTGGCGTTTCCTGTGCATGTCCTTGAACAAGTCGAGGCCTTCGATCATCTCGCACAAACCAAGCTCTGTTCGCGTTATGCGTACCATCATGGCTACTTTGACGGAGAAGAACGCGCGTTTCGTGGGTTTGGTCGTGTGGAACAGTGGGATACGCAGACCTACAGCGCCTATGCAGGGGCAGGTTTGTTCACACAAACCCCTACCGTTCATGAGGAACGCTTTCATCTTCCCCCTGTGCGTACGGTCACATGGCACCATACAGGGGCTGCCTTTGAGCAAGAACAACTCGAAGAGATCTATAAAAAAGAATACTATGCAGGAGACTTACAAGCTTACTTGCTTCCTGACACTGCGATCCCTGCGGGGCTTTCCCCCCAAGAACAACGTGATGCTTACCGCGCTTTGAAGGGAGGGATGCTTCGCCAAGAGGTGTATGCTGAAGATGACACCCCTCAACAGGCACATCCCTTCACAGTGACCGAAGGTTGCGCCCGTGTGCGTTTGCTTCAACCTACACAAGATGGCTTTCTTGCGGTGTTTTTGGTCATGCCTTCGGAGAGTTTGCAGTTCCATTACGAACGCCACCCAGAAGACCCACGCATCCAACATGAGATGACGCTTGAAGTCGATGCTTACGGTCAACCCATCCACACCGCGCAGATCAGCTATCCCCGACGCAACCCACCTGCGGGGATGCCCGAACAAGCAGTGCTTTCTGTCGTGACCACAGAACATACACTGATCCATGCAGACCAACAGGTCGGATGGTATCGCTTGGGGATTCCGCAAGCCTCGCGAAGCTACGAAGTGACGGGGCTGAGTATACAACAGTGGACTCCAGCGACCCTTTTGCAGCAGCTTCAAGCCGCATCGACTCTTTCGTATGAGCAGACCCCCACGCATGGACTTGTGCAAAAACGATTGTTGAGCCGCACACGTGCATTGTACGCCAAAGACGATCAGACAGGGCCTTTGGCAGAGGGACAAGTCGAGTCTCTAGCGCTTCCCTACGAAAGTTACGAGCAGATCTTCACTTCGGGTTTGTTGCAAGAGGTGTTTGACAGCAAGGTGGATGCGACTCTCCTACAAGCTGCGGGCTATCAGTGGTTTGATGGGGTATGGTGGGCTGCTTCGGGTCGTGCGGTCTTGGACGCCCAACACTTTTATCATCCCATCCAAGAGATCGATGTTTTGGGCCATACCACGACCCTAAGCCATGACAGCGAACACCTATTCCCGACCCAGATCGTCGATGCCTTGGGCAATACCACCAGCGCCCAGATCAATTATCGCGTTCTTCAACCGTGGGAAGTCACTGATCCAAACGGCAATCGTACCCAAGTCGCCTTTGATGCACTCGGCATGACCGTGGCATCCGCTGTGATGGGCAAGAGCAACGAGACGCTGGGTGATACCTTGGTGGGTGTGGAACCTGATCTGGACCCCACGGCGTTGGCAGCTTTTCTGAGCGAACCCAAGCTCCATAGCGCGGCCTTGCTTGGGCAGGCCACGACACGCTTTGTGTACGATGTCACGCGCTATTACCTGAGTGGTCTGCCCAATGTGACCGCCCAGATCGAACGCGAAACACACGTCTCTGAGTTGGGGCAAGGGGAAACCTCGCGCTTGTTCCATAGCTTTGTGTATGCCGATGGTTCGGGGCGAGAACTCATGAAAAAAGCCCAAGCGGAGGCCGGGCTGGCTCCCAAGCGCGATGCCAACGGGGACTTGGTCTTCGATGGCGAAGGCAAGTTGGTGATGGAGCAGACCTCTTCGCGGTGGGTGGGGTCTGGGGCGGTGATCTACGACAACAAAGGCAACCCGCTGAAAAAGTACGAGCCTTTCTTCAGCAGCACGCACGACTTTGAACCCGAAGAAGAACTCCGTCATTGGGGCGTCACATCGCTGATGGTGTACGATGCGCTTGGACGAGCCTATCGTACGGAACTTCCCGACGGTACCTTCTCTCGTGTGACCTTTGATGTCTGGCAACAAGTCCACGAAGATCCCACAGATACGGTGTTGGAGAGTGCTTGGTATGTGGAGCGCGGTTCCCCCGATCCTTTGGGAAGCGAACCCACGACACCCGCAGCACGCGCTGCCTATTTGAGCGCCCAACACGCGAACACCCCCAGCTACATCCATTTGGATGCGATGGGACGGAGCTTTTTGACCGAAGAAGACTCGGGTAGCGGTGTATTACTTCCCACGCGCTCGGCTTTCGATGTGGAAGGCAACCTCCGCAGTGTCACAGATGCTCGTGGGAACGTGGTGATGGCGTATCGTTACGATATGCGAGGTCCAAATGCAGAAGAACAAGAGAAGATCGAGAAAGGCGAAGGACAACAGGAAAGCCACCAAGTCACAACCGTGAGCATGGATGCTGGGCAGCGCTGGGTGTTGCGTGACGTGCTTGATCGCCCGATGCATGCCTTTGACAGTCGTGGACATCATCTCTCCACCACGTATGATCTGCTGCATCGACCGACGCATCAGTGGCTGACGAATGCCTCGAATCAAACCAGCTTGCTCTCTTATACGGTGTACGGAGAAAGTCTGGGGGCCAACGCCAGCCAAGACAACCATCGCGGACAGATCGTGCAACAGTACGACAGTGCGGGGCTTCAGCATGTTCTAAAGTATGACTTCAAAGGGCAAGCCATCGAACAATCGCGGCGATTTGCGGTGGAGTACAAGCAGCTACCCGATTGGTCGAGTCTTGGGATGATCACCGACCTGACCCAACTGGCCCAAGCTTCGACATCTTTGTTGGAGAGCGAAGTGTTCCTGCATCGCGCGTCTTTCAACGCCCAAGGGAAGCCACGCAGCGAAGAGACACCCGACGGAAGCGTAACCCGCTACACCTACAACGAGGCTTCCCTGTTAGAAGCGATCTTTGTGCAGATGCGCGGGGCTGTCGATGGCAACAGTGACCCTGTGTGGACACAAGTGGTCAGCAACATCGACTACGACGCAAAGGGCCAACAACAAAAGCTCGTGCGCGGAAATGGCGTCGTCACCGAATACAGCTATGATCCCCAAAGCTTTCGTTTGACAAGGCTGCGAAGCCTCCGACAAAACGCGAGTGTTCTGCAAGACTTATCCTACACCTACGATGCCAGCGGGAATCTGACCGAGCAAACCAACGCGGCCCAATCCACGGTGTTCTATGACAATGAGGTAGTGACGCCGACATGGCGTTATGTGTACGATGCCCTCTCTCGTTTGAAGGAAGTGCGAGGGCGCGAACATGCCGGACAGCAGGGAGGTACACAGCTTGATGCCACAGACTTACCGCAAATGAGTTTGGCCTCTCCCTCTGATCCCCAAGCGATGCGGCTGTACACACGGCGCTATGCGTACGATGGCGTGGGCAACCTGATGGAGGTGAAGCACCTGACGCAACACGGGGGCTGGACACGGCGTTACGAATATGCTACGAACAACAACCAGTTACGCAGCACAAGCAAAGCCAGCGACGACCCGCAGTTACCTCTGCCCATACGCTACGAACACGACACCCACGGTAACCTCACCTTGATGCCGCATCTGCCGACGATGAACTGGGATGTTTTGGATCGACTCCACGCAACCAGCCGACAGGTCGTGACGAATGGCACCCCTGAGACGACATACTACGCGTACGATGGAAGTGGGCTACGCATGCGAAAAATCACCGAAAGACAAGCCAGCACGGGTGTGGTGCCCGCAAAAAAGAGCGAACGCTTGTACTTGGGGAACTGGGAAGTGTATCGCAGCTTCCAAAGTGACGGTGTGACCGTAGAGATGGAGCGAGAGAGCTTGTCTGTCATGGAAGAACAACAGCGTCTCGCTTTGATCGACACGAAAACTGTGGACGCTGGAGATGTGGTGAATTCGCCGTTGTCTATTTGGCGGCTACAGTTGGGAGACCACCTTGGCTCCGCAAGCCTCGAAGTCACCGAGGATGTGGCGGCTGGGGTGATGACGTATGAAGAGTACCATCCCTTTGGCACTTCTTCTTATCGTGCAAACAACAGTGCCATCGATGTCAGCGAGAAACGCTATCGCTACACAGGCAAGGAACGCGACGAAGAGAATGGTTTCGGTTATCACGGCGCGCGCTATTATGCTTCTTGGTTGGGGCGGTGGACCGCTGTCGATCCTGCGGGTATGATCGATGGGGCTAACTTGTATGCTTACGTCAGAAACAACCCCGTACGTTTCCACGACCCAACCGGACGAGCAATTCATCTCGATATCTCGGCAATGCATGCGAACACACCCAAGGAACGCCTTCAGTTTGCAGGACTCCTTCAAAAAGAACTCAACACTCTCTTTGGCCTTTCTACTGTTTTCGACGAAAAGAGAGGAGAACTGGCCCTGCAAGGCTCAGGAGAGAAAGGTCGCTTTACCAAAGAAGATTACGAAAAAGCTCTTTCCACAGCAAAGGGAAAACTCTCCTTTGTGGGGATGACAACAGAGGGAAGGAGAAGCGCTTTGCACACGGTGGAGTCCTTGGTACAAAGTCTGACTCCAACAAGGCTTGTCGATTCACCCGAAGTTCGAAACATGCGAAGAACGATTGCGATACAACTTGTGACCAAAGTGCCCGATGGTAGAGTGTTCGGTCACTATAAAACGTTGGTAGATGCTCAGTCTTTTGCCCCAGAAAGAAAGTCCGTCACATTGGATTGGAAGGAGGCAAAGTACACCCGTATGAATGCGAGATACTTCATCAAAAGAAACTTGTCTTTCCTTCCTTTTCCTCTTCATGCAGATCCCAAGCAAAAGACGGGCATTCGTTATTTGGTGGCAGCTGGTGTTCATCCGCGTGCTTCCTTAACCTACGGGGTTCTTTTCATTTTATTGCACGAAGTGAGGCATGATATTTTTAATGAAGACGATCCAACAGATGGTGATAAAGATCTTCAGGGTCCCGTTGTGAGAGGCATCAACTTTTTACGAAAGGCACTCGGTCTCCCTTTACGAACTCATTACAGTTCACAGTATGGATTAGAACTGAGAAAAATTTATAGCTCTCTGTTTCCGGTGGGTTTGAGTAAACGCTACGTCATATTTGAGGGAGGGGTAATCAGTCGATGAGCTTTCTATTGTCCCTCTTTGTTCGGTACGTTCACAATATACAAAAATGCTCTCAAATCTTGAGACATCTAAAGAATATTTTTTTCTTTATTTTGTGTTTTTTCATTTTACTACAAAATGTATATGCTTTTCATGGCGATGTAAAAATTTTTTATATCGTTCAGAGTCCCTCGCCTCGTTGTTTGAAAAGAATGTATCGCTCTGTTTTTCTCTATGATATTATTCGATTTACCTTACAGCCCAAATATCGTGAAACTCCTCTCCTTCACGTTTCTTTCTCACCAGAGACTTTTCAGGCTTATTACCGAGCAAAAATACTTGATGGAGATCTTCGTCAAATAGAGAAAATAAACTTAGCTCAAATTACATTGTCGAGCGAATTTCGGAAGCCAGTTGTTGTTTTGCTGAAAAAAGAAAAAATCATCAACATCTATCGAAAAATGATCGTTCAGGCCCTGAAAGACAAAGACGTTGTGGAGAATTTTTCAATCGAGGTGTGTGGACCTCCAAAAGCAGAAGAGGTTCGTAAAAAACTGCCAGATGTTCTCCGTCACCTCCAACAAGGAAATATCCTGGAGAAGATGGTTGCCTTGCTCTCTTTACAAAGCGATCCAGCCTTGGTGCGGCGATATCTCGGACGAATCCTTCGTTCGTTTCAACATCTTGTCAAAGGAGAAAAAGAGCTTTATGTCGTAGAAAAAGCTTTGTGGAAAGAGATTGCTCGTACGCTCTCTCTGCTCCCTAAAAAGCATCTCAAGCGCCTTTTACGATCTCGCTCTGAGGAGGTACGCTCTTTTGCTGTGCATGCTCTTCTTTTAAAAGGCGAACCTATTCAAACCCTTCTTCCTGTTCTAAAGAAACTATCCTTGTCGAAAAAGCCAAATATTCGCTGGTTCTCCTGTTTTAATCTTTATGTTGCCCTCTCGCAAAAAAACAAAACAGCAATGGCTCTCCTTGTATCAGCTTTAAATCAAGAAAGAAATATGCAGAATGTAGTTTCTATTGGAGATTATATCTACCCTTTTTTGAGAGATGCTAAGGAGATTGATTTTTTTTTGAATAAACTCTATCCTATTTTTAATGTACAGTTCCAAACCGAGATTTTGACGCTCATTAGAATTCGACAAGACGAAATCTCCATTCAAACACAAGAAAAAGTCTTTTCCTTCCTTCTTGATTACAAGAGGTGGAAAGGCATACCTCTTTATGATGGACGGAGGTATACCTCATTCGTTCATAAGATCCAAAGACGTCGCAAAGCAAGGAAGAAGCCGTAAAAAAATTGCCCTCACGCTACGAACACGAAGCTCACGGTAACCTCACGTTGATGCCGCATCTTCCGACGATGAACTGGGATGCTTTGGACCGACTCTACGCAACAAGCCGACAGGTGGTGGCGAATGGCACCCCTGAGACGACATACTACGTGTACGATGGAAGCGGACTACGTATGCGAAAAGTCACCGAAAGACAAGCTGGTGTGGGCGTGACACCTACAAAAAAGAACGAACGCTTGTACTTGGGGGATTGGGAAGTGTATCGCAGCTTCCAAAGCGACGGCGTCACCGTAGAGATGGAGCGAGAGAGCTTGTCCGTGATGGAAGAACAACAGCGTATCGCTTTGGTCGACACCAAAACTGTGGACGCTGGAACTGTGCTCGCTTCGCCGTTGTCTGTTTGGCGGTTGCAGTTGGGAGACCACCTCGGCTCCGCTTGTCTCGAAGTCACCGAGGATGTGGGGGCTGGGGTGCTCACCTATGAGGAGTACCACCCCTTTGGTACCTCTTCTTATCGTGCAAACAACAGCGCCATCGACGTCAGCGAGAAAAGATATCGCTACACTGGCAAGGAACGCGATGAGGAGAATGGTTTCGGCTACCACGGCGCACGCTACTATGCTCCTTGGCTTGGGCGGTGGACTGCCGCCGATCCTGCGGGCATAATCGATGGGGCTAACTTGTATGCTTACGTCAGAAATCAACCCACCATGTATTTGGACTCATCTGGAAAAAAGAGTCAAAAACCAAGAGTTTTTGTCATTGGTATTGGCCACGACAAAGACTCTTTTTTTCTTGCTGCGGAAAGGTTTGTAAAAGAACTCAAAGCAAAGGGGATATTGAGGAAAGGTGATCAAATCGTTCTCTTTTCCCAAAAAGAACTCCGCAGAAAAAAGCTAGAAGATGTGGAGAAAGCAAAAAATAGTAGAGAAAGATGGGTAAAAGAGCTAAGCAAAGATTATCAAGTCACATCAATCCTTCAAAAAACAGGAGATATGTTACCTGTTGCTCACCTTAGAAATCTCACTATCGATGTTTTCGCTGTTTTTTCTCATGGATCACCAAGGCACAAGCCTCGTTGGGGAGAGAAGGATCCAAACCAAACTCCGAGTGGAGGGTCTTGGGTTACAGAAGAAACATATTTAGACTCTTCTCAAAGTCTTTTTTCTCAATTGAAATTTTCTTCTGGAGCAACGTTAGGATTCTTTGCGTGTAGCTTAAGCGGATTTTTATCCGACGCTTACGCTGGATATTATGCAAAAAGCCTTTCTAAAAAGTTGAGTGCTGTGCTTGTCTTCTCTTTCAAGTCAAAAGCATTCTTTGGTTACACAAGGGGTTCTTTTGGAAGAAGAGGTAAAAGAATGGATGTTTTGAGAACAAGGCGACAAGGGAGATTCTATTTATGGAAAAAAGGTCAACTCACCAATTTAACCGCAGGCGTTGATATGGGTATCGAAAAACCCAAAAATTATGTGCATCAAAAGGGAGCTCTTTCTGTCTTTGTCTCTTATATTGATTCTTTCTTTAAAAAAAGAGGAAAATGAGGGGGTACCAGTGGTCCGAAAAATTATTTTATTGGGTGTGTTTTTTTTGCTTCTTCAACCTGCTTATTCAAATCCATCGAACAAAGAACTCTCTGCGCTTTTGAATAAATTAAAGAAAGAGCTTCAACCTTTTAATAAACCTGATTACAAAAGTGTGCTATATGAATTAGGAGAAGATCTTATAGAAAGCACACCTTTCTATATGAAGAAACACTTTAGGAGCTTGTGTCCGACGCTTATGAAAATATATCCCAAGTTGCCAAATGTTGAAACTCAATTGCATGTTTTGGGCATCATCTCCAGCTTAGGAAATGAAAAAAAATGCGCTAACTTGCCTTTTCTTCACTATATATCTCGCAGGACCCCAACCTTAGATTTATTTATATCTCAAATTATTATGGAAATGCTTGTTCGTAGAGAAGTCCCTTCTTTAAAAGTTTCGTTATATGTAAAAACACACATAAAAACATACCTTCACCAAAAAGAATATAGCACAGAGCGAATGCTTAGAGATACACAGATCCTCGTTCAAATGAAACATCGGGAGAGAAAGATTGAACAACTCATTAAGCAAAAAACTTTATCAAAAATAAAACGCCAAGAAGATGTAAAAGATGCCCTAAAAATATTGGGCATTCTTTACGAAAGAGAGCCACACATAACACACCTTCTCTTTTCTTATCTGAAGGAAAAAAAACACCCGTTGTCTCACACTGCGATAAAGGTACTTGCGAGCTATATGTTTTCTAAGCTTCCTCAAGACAAGCAGAAAGAACTCGCTGTTCACCTCAAAAAAAGAATCGACTATCTTTATACCATCTTCATGAAACCAAACCAGAAAGCACCATCTTATTCGAGAACAAGAGCTGCT
>Ga0154020_10002789_pt1 | contig 21267 bp, 15 predicted proteins | sample Klosneuvirus_201_FD_109709 | JGI IMG/M metagenome (GOLD analysis project Ga0154020, IMG submission 109709) | Active sludge microbial communities from wastewater, Klosterneuburg, Austria - Klosneuvirus_20160825_MG | ecosystem: Engineered > WWTP > Aerobic digester > Activated sludge | place... | reverse complement strand
TCGGGAAACGAGGAAACGGCCAGCGTCACGGAATCGCGTTGTTTGCTTCCGCAGGCATCGGTGGCCTCCACCCAAAACAGGCCGGGAGTGGTGGCGGCAAAGGTGGCGCCGGTACTGCCGTCGTGCCAGACGTATTGTACAAAATCCGATCCGGCGGAAAAGACCACGGTACTATCGGCGCATAAAACGATGTCTGGGCCGAGGTCGAGCGGCGGCGGCAGGGGTAGACGTACTACGGTATTACTCAGGTTATTTTCGTAGGTACATTCCTCGGTAGTTGGGTGTGGCAGATTGTTCAGGGCAAATGGCGTGGGCGATGAACCGTCAAAATTGACTACGCCATACAGCGGGTAGGTTCCGTTGGAAAGAGGCAGCATGCTGCCCGCATCGGGATATGTACCGGAGTAGCAGGTTGTGTTCTGAAGTGGGTTTAGGGTCAGGTTCCCGAGATGTGTTGCCGGGCCGGCGGTTGGATCGGTGGTGTAGAATGCCACGGTGACGGCGTTTGGCAGCGGGCCGGCTCCAAGATTGCAAAGCGTGTAGTGGAGGTCAATTTGGCCGTTGGTACACGCCACGCTGTCGGTCTGAAATGTCAGGTCGTAGGGGGCATGTTGAATGTGGTAGGTCACGATCGTGTCGCAGCCCTGGAGACCGGGCAGGGTGTCGAGGACGATACCGGGTTGGGAGTAGGTCTGGCCATTGATGGTTGTGGATTCGCCGGGGCAGAGAGTGATGGGGTGGGAGAGGGGGATTTGATTACCAAAATCTGAAAAGAAGCCAAAACGACACCCTGTTATAGCTCCTCCATTTAAAAAGCCCATTTGAAAATCTCCAAGAGTATTTTCGATAATCGATGACTGATTAGTAGGCACTTCGAGATTTGAAAATGAGATAACGGAAGACACATATTGGCCATTAGACCCTGGTACAATTTGAAAACTATTAGGGAGTATAAGATTTGGGTTGCCATTTAACGTAAATGCGGATTCATTTCCAGCTTCAGTAACAAGGAAGACATAAAAGTTCTCATTGGTTGAACGAACAAATCGAACAGAGGACGAGCCAGAGCAGTCCAATGCTGGCAATATTTCAGATGCTAATTCACATCCAACTCCTGTCATCTGATGTAGATATACAGGGGATGAGGATTCAATAAAATGCCCCCCAGTTGTTATTGACAGAATTAATGTTTGACCTACATCAATTACACCTTGAGATACACCATCCAAGGTGATCTGTGTATTGGGAGACGTAGATACAACAAACGCAAATTCATTGCCATTTAAAAAGCCCTTTTGGACAACGTATTTTGTTCCAATTTTTTCAATTGGAACAATCTGAGTGCCTGTAAGGTCTCGACAAAAATTACCAAACAATGCACCTCCATCTAAGCCATCATCTTTCATAGTAATAGCCACGGGCTTATTTGCAACGATTTTTGTTCCACTAGGGTGTTCGTTCGCAAATAAACTTGATGACTGGGCAGAGTATGTTTGGCCTTTGTTTATGAAAATCGCAAGTGGTTGATTCGCTGGACCACCAATGATTGGCTTAGTTGGAGTAATAGTAACCATCGTATTGTTTTCAGTTGCAACAATATCGAACGCAGCAGAAGGTAGAGGATTAAATGTAGTTGTATTATTTGCTATGTTTTGGAATGGTATAAAAAATGTATTTCCTAGCGCATTTTTACCTTTTAGAGAAAAAATTTCTGGATTTTGAGGCGTGGTCCCAATTACTTCATAATAGGCTGTTATTGGGCTTGTTGATTCAATAAAAAATCCCTTATTAAGAATCGTATTAGGAGGAGTGTTTTCTACGGCATCAAAATTGGGAGGGAATAAAATTGAGCCAGTGGAGTTTGCCGGGATGAAAACAGATTTAGGAAGAAATGCAGGGTTAGCTGGCTGAGTTAACAGTACCGTTGAAGGAAGTTCATACGTTGAAAATCGAAAAGCAACAGGGCGGTCATAGTTTGATGAACCACCGTTCGATACTTCCGGACAGACAAACCAAAATTTTGTGTCTTTCTGTGAATACAGAGTATTTAAACTACAAATAAAAAGGATAATAAAAATTATAATATTTTTCATTGCACGTATTTTCTTTGATAAATAATGGTCCGTTTTAGCATAGAAACAATATCGTATCCTTTTTGAGAAAGGAACTCGTAAATGAGTGATTTAGTCGGGTTCAGTAAATCAAAGTCTAGGTCTTCGACAAGGACATATTTTGGCGAGTATTTTTCCCAATTATTAGATTGGAGCACTTGCAAATCTAAGCCTTCTACATCAATTGTAAAAAAATCAATTTGTATTCCATCCGGCAAAAACTCATTTAGTATATTGCTTAGTGTCTCGGTTTGGACATCGATTTTTTTAATTATTTTATATGGGTTTCCGGTATTTCTTTCATTTGCCAGATTTAAATCGAATGTGTTAAGTGCTGGTTCATTAAAGCAATGAAAAACAATGACTTCAGATTTTGAGCCAACACCTATTTCCAAATTGATATCTCTTCGTCTCAATATATTAAATGCCGTCATGCTCCCTGGCGTCGGGTCTATATTAATGCCCTTCCATCTTTTTTTGTAGAACATCCAAGTGTTGGAAAAGCGGATAGGGTGATGGGCTCCGATGTCTACAAAAAAACCTCGATAATTTTTTGTGTTTTCATAGAACGATGCAAGTACCACGTCTTCTCCATCCTGCGAATAACTTTTTTTGTGTCTAAAATAGTCTAAAATAGAAATCGCAAAGTGCTTTATTCTTTTTATCATTGCTTCAAATCGTTTATTTTATCTATAAAATGAGAAACTACTACTAATAAGAAAAAATATTTGAGTGTAAAGTATTTAAGCGAATACTATTTACCTTGCAGTCGTAAAATAATCTTGAATATAGGTAACAGAAATGCGTTAAGAATGAAAAAGTTGCTAAACAAAATATTTGTAATTTTTTCTTTGGTATCGATACACTTTGTGGTAATATCACAAACCCCATCATTTATTAGGTTTGGTGCTCATAGGGGACTTCCAAGTGACTTAGTCTACAGTACATTTCAGGACAGCAAAGGTATCCTTTGGTTTGGAACTGACCAAGGCTTAATATACTATGATAACAATAAATTTCGTGTTTTTACAACTGAGAATGGACTGCCTGATCCTGAGGTGTTAAATATATGGGAAGATAGTCGAATGAACTTATGGATTTCGTGTTTTAGACAAAAACCATGTTATAGAAAGGATGGTAATTTTATTACACATCGCCAAGATTCAAGTCTTCGAAATGTTATATTGCATTTGGGAATATGTAATTATTATGAAGATGAATATAAAAAAGTATGGTTATTGGGGTCGATCGCTGACATTTATAGGCTTGATGAGGATTCGTCAAAAATAACGACCTTCCCTGATGCGATACTTTATCTTAAGAAAATTAATGGCAAAAGATATGCACTTGCTACTACTTCAATATTTGATTTTAACACTGATGAGCCATTATCTATTTATAAATTTGATAAACAAACATTGGTTTCAGATGGAACTGAAGGGATAGATAATATTGGAAATAGAATTTTATATTCTTTTAAAGATAGAATTGTATTGTTAGAGATAAGGAATGGCAAGGTATTTAGATTAGACAAAAAATTAAGAATAAGTGGCCGCGTCTACACCGACCACTCCGACCGTTTCTGGGTCTGCTCGCCCTCCCTTGGCGCCATCTGCTTTGACAACGATAAACGCGATTTGTCCAACCCAAAGGTATACCTGCCGGGCAAAAAAACGACCAGCATGATCGAGGACGAACAAGGAACCTTTTGGTTCTGTACGCTTGACGACGGGGTGTATGGCTTGCCCATCGGCGCGCCAATCACCTACAACAAAAACGACGGCATCCGCTCGAACAATCTGGTTTCAGTAGCACGGGACAGCGCCGGGCGCATCCTGTTCGGCGACGACGAGGGCAATATGAACATCCTCACCCAAGGTCGCCTGTCAGTCAAGCGGTACCAGTCCATAGACGGCTACAACCGGGTGCTCGGCATATACCCGCTCGCAAAAAACGAAATCTGGGTCGTGACCGACGAAGGGATTTACATTCAATACGACGAAGGTAAACGCATAAAAGTCCAAGCCCCCGGCAGCCCCAAAACCATATTCCCGGACGGCGACCGTGTCTGGTGCGGTACCTCGGCAGGCCTTTTCGAAATCACACGACCCTCCGGTTTTGCACACAAGCACTCGCCCCAACGCATTACTGCAATTGCCAAAGATTCGGACGGCATTATCTGGACCGGTGGAATCGAAGGAATACACAACTCGACAGATTCCTTTCAACTCAACTGGGGCGCCCGGTTTCAAGAACTGCAAAACCGTATCGTGGCCATTCAGAGCGATGGAGGCCGCAACCTCTGGGTGGTTACCCCAACCCTCGGACTGCTCCGGGTGGAAGTGCGACAGGGCCGTGTCCTGCGGGTCGTTCGGGCCAATGATTTTCTGAAACAACCCATTCATAATATCCACGCCATACATCGGGAACCATCCGGATACCTGTGGCTGGCGACCAACAGAGGCATCTTCGGCCTCAACCCGCACAATTGGTCGGTACTGCGCTACAACCACCACGACGGACTCGCCAACAGCGACATCAAGTCCATTGTGGTTCACGGTGATACGCTTTGGGCCGCATCCCCCGGAGGACTAACCCGGATGCTGCTTGCACCCTTGCCCCCAAAGGGGAAGTTCCCAACCTATATTACAGCAGTGCGGTATTGGGAAAAAAACGAAGTTCGGGAGGTCTTTCTCAACGACGCGCCCTCGAAAACACGTACGACCGTGCTACCGCTCGGCGCCTCGCTTGTGGAAGTGGATTTTGCAGGGCTCGACTACCGAAGCCGCGGCAACCTCCTGTTCGATTGTGTCATCACCGAAGAACTTCCCCCCATCCAATGGATTACCACAGACAATCTGGTGCATTGGATCAGCAACGGGTTTCAGGGGAAGCCCGACACGATCCGCCTGACCAAGTCCGGCCTCGATTTTGGTGTGAACATGCCCCCCGGCAGGTATAAACTTTCCGTGACGGCACTCACTCAAAACAACGTGTACGGGCGTCCATCCGGCGAATGGGCCGTGGTTATGCCTGCCCGCTGGTATTCTACCATCTGGTTTTTCCTGACAATTTGGGTGCTCACGGGACTTGCCATCATTCGGGTTTATCAAATTCGCGACAGGCTTCGGCTCATGGCCCTCGCCGTTGCCCGGTTCCGGCTCGTGGCGCTTCAGGCTCAGATCAATCCGCACTTCATCGGCAACGCGATCAATGCCATCCAGCGCTTTTTCTACCCGCCAAATCCCACGAAAGCCAGTACGTACACCGCCACTTTTACGGGTATGCTGCGCAAAACGCTGGATTATTCAGAAAAAACCTTCATCCCCTTTGAAGACGAGGTCGCTTTTTGCCGGCACTATCTGGAAATGGCCCGGCTTCGGTACGGCGACGACAAGTTTACCTACACCATCACGGGCACCGAAAAAATACCGGCCGACCTGCCTTACCCCTCTCTGTTCTTCCAGCCGATTCTCGAGAACGCGACCATTCACGGAGCCGCCCCCAATGGCATTACCACGATAGAGATTGAATATACCCTGCGCAAAGGCAGGCTGTACAGCACCATTTCCGATAACGGCCCAGGCCTGAACGCCGGAAAAGACGGCTCGGCAAACCAGGCGGACTACAAACGCCGATCAAAAGGTATCGCCATCCTGCAAAACAAGGCTTTGACGCTCAATCAACTCTTTGATCTGGACCTGCAAATGGATATTCGGGACCGATCTGAAATCTCGCCCAAGGAGCGGGGAACACGCGCCGTCGTGTCGTTTGATGTCCAAAAAATCCAAAAAGCACCGCGTATGCAGGCGAAGATTGAGAAGTACGCAGTACCTTCCGGCCATTAACCCGGTATTATTACACGCATGAGACGAATCAATGCCATCATTGTGGACGACGAAGCCAGCGCCGTTCACTCCCTGAAAGGTATGCTGGACGAACTTTGCCCAATGGTATCCATTCTGGGTACAGCCGGCTCCGTCGAGCAAGGCGTGTCAATTGCTACTCAATACCGCCCGCAAGTAGTCTTTTTGGACATCGAAATGCCACCCAACGGCAACGGGTTCGACTTCCTTCGACAAACAGAACATCTCCACTTCGGGGTCATCTTTACCACGGCATACCAGCATTATGCCGTTCAGGCCATCAACGAATTCCAGCCCTGGGCGTATTTGGTTAAACCATACAAAGCAGCGGAACTGGTGCAGGCCGTACACGTCGCCGCCATGATGTCAAGTCAAACGGATAAGCCCGGCGCCGTGCAGCACCAACCCAGGGGCGTCATCCTCAACGATATGCGCAAGGGGAACGTGGTGGTGCGATACACCGACCTGATTTGCTGCCTGACGGAAGGTTCGCTCACGGTTTTTCACTACTACCATAACGACAAAGTGGAGAGTCTGTCCGTTTATCGCAGCCTCCGCGAAATCGAGGCGGAACTGCCTATGCACCTCTTCTGCCGGGTACACCACGGCGCCCTGGTCAATATGGCCTACATCCGCCGCTATGAACGCATCAGCCGTTCGGGCAAAATTTACCTCGATGCCGACCTTTCCGTGGAGGTCTCCACACAAAAAATGGAACACTTTGCCCGCGAGTTCAACCTGTTCCTGAAAGGCGCCGAACTGCCGGAGTCGAGAAAAACCAAATTGTAAAAAAGGCAACACTTGCCCTATGCCGGTTGGCGCTGCGCCACAAACTCCGCAAATTCCAGCAACGACTCAAAACGTCCCGCCACAACCAACCCCGTAAGCGCCTGCGCCTCTTCGGTCTTGCCCGCAATCAGCGCCATATGCATGCCCAGTTCCAGCCCGAACTGCATATCGGACAACGAGTCGCCCGCGATCCACGAGTGTTCGAACCGAATGTCCGGGAAATCGGCCAGCGCCTGCAAGGCCATGCCCGTGGCCGGTTTTCGGCAAGCACAGCCCGCATCGGGTCGGTGCGGACAATGGTAAATCCGGTCAATGCGCCCACCTGCCCGCCGGATACCGGCGAGCATCTTCCGGTGCACCGCAGCGAGATCAGCCCCGCGCATCAGCCCTTTTCCGACGCCGGCCTGGTTGGTCACCACAACAATGCGCCCGAAGTGCCCGGCTAACAGCCGCAGGGCTTCCAATGCTCCGGTCTCGAACATAAAATCAGCCGGCCGGCGGATGTAGTCGCCCACCGTGCGCCGGTTGATCACGCCGTCGCGGTCAAGAAAAAGAGTCGGTTGCAGCATAACATTGAGTGATTGAGTGATTGAGTGATTGAGTGATTGAGTGATTGTCGCGGTCAAGAAAAAGAGTCGGTTGCAGCATAACTCAAAACTCGAAACTCAAAACTGTCAAAAGTCTGTACCCAAAGCAATGTGTAGCACCGGGTCCTGTACCACGCGGGTTTCGATGCCCCAGCCGTAGTCGAGCCGGACATACATGCCGAAAATGGGCGCACGCACGCCTACGCCGTAGCCGGCCACAAGAGGATCGCGGAAGTAATTGACCTTAACCGTGATGGAGGGCTGTGCGGGTGGTTCAGGGTAATATTTGTACACGGTGTTCAAGGGGTTGTCGCCGTCGTAAGGGCTGCGGCCTTGCCACGCCGTACCAATGTCGAAGAACCCGATGAGTTGAAAATTGCGCCAGAAATTGCCGAGTACGGGCTTTTTCGACAGGTACTTGAAGATCGGAACCCGCAGTTCGCTGTTGATCAGCGCGTACGAGCTGCCGTTTCGGATATTTTGTTTGAATCCGCGCAGGTTGGCGGCCAGGGTCTGGTAGGCGAAATTGCCGCTTTGTGGCACCGGAATGTTGTCGTTGAACGACGGGAACAGCCAGTTTTCCACCCCGCCAAGGAAGTACAAAATGCGCTCGGAGCCAAAGGTAGTAGCCGCCGCCACACGCACGGCGATGATGGAGTGCCGGGCAATCGGCTGGTAGTGCCGGGCGTCTATTCCCAGCACGGTCATGAAACCGGTATTGAAGCGCAGGCTCCACGTCGGCTCGGTGTTGAACTCGAAGCGCTTGACGGCTTCCACGAATATTTTGGCGCGGGAACCTGTGCGCAGGTTCATATCCACGTCCACGGTGTTGTCGTACACGGCGCTCAGGCGCAGGGATGCGCGCTGCTCGGCGTATTCGGGCGTTTCGAGTGTTGACTTGTTTGTGGTCAGGGTAATAGCCCGATCCTGCCGGAGGGTACCCATGACCCGGAAACTGAGGAACGGATCAACCGGGTAACGCAATTCGACCTGGCCCAAAAACGTATTGGTGCGCACCTGCTCCAGATTCGATACTCCGCCGGTGGGCGCGTTTTCGATCGAGTTGACCACCGTTTTCCGGTACAAGGCGAAACGTTTGTCGAGCCGGCGTTTTTTATTGTCAAACCAAAGGTAGTACTCGGCGCCGTTGAACGTGGTGGGCAAACGAAAGCCCGCCTCGATCACGTAGTCCTCCAGCAAGTCCTTGAAATTCGCCTTCAACAACACGCCGGGCGGGGGTGTGCCAAACCCGACGGGCGTGCCGGCGTAGCTGTCCAATCCCTCGAACAGGAGGTTGTTGTCAATGGTGGTGGAAATAAAGTCGGCCCGAAAACGGGTGCGGTACGGCACGATGCGCGATGGTTGAAAACGCAACACGCTCCCCTGACGGTTGGCAAGGCTCGGGCGCTCGAACGGTTTTTCGCGCATCGGCAATGGCTGCACCGTGTCGGGAGCCATTTTTTCCGGTTCGGTTGGCGGCGGTGGCGGTGTGCCGGAAGAGCCCGTTGCGGGTGGCCCCGGCTCCAGCAGGTACTCCGGCACCTGAAACATCCAGCCGGGGTTCAGGATCAGTGTCGTGTCCGCAGGCTTCGCCCGCCAGACGGCTCCGCTGATCGTATCTTCCTCGACTACCACGACAGGCTGATCCATGCTTGGTCGAGCCGGAACCGACAGGCCCATTGCCCGCAGAGACAGTTCGCGGTAGCGGGTTGTCCATGCCGGTATCCGGGATTCCGGCTGCGCCGGGTGCAGGAGAATTTGCGTCTTGCGATCGCGGCGGACCATTTCCGCCACCTTCCTGGCACGGGGCGCCACATGGATGGTTTCGATGTTGCGGTCGTAATTGGTCTGGTTGTAGGTGACCGGGCGTTTTTTGAAGACCGGGTAGGTGCGGATGCTGTCGATCCGGGTAGAGTCCACGTTTTGCAGCACCGTGTCGAGCGGAGCAAGGTAGAACAGGGCGCGTTCGGTTGGCCATTCGCCTGCCTGTTGCATATTTAGCGCCTTGATCTCGACGCCGTCTTTGAGGTAAATAATGTCCTGGTAGTACGCGGTGTAGGTCTCCAGATAACCGGCCTGGCGATTGAATACCCCGCTCTCGTCGCTCAGGAAAGTGACATGCGTGCTGTCCATGCCGATCGGTACGCGTTCATCGGCCTGGGGCGTGTTCGTCAGTCGGAGCAGCTCATTGCTGCGGGTATCGAGGTCAAAGAAAAAGACATCGAACTGCCCGGTCGGCAGGATGGTGTCGAGGCGTTGGGGAGAGAGGGTGTCTGTCAGGCGGTTGCTGGCGAACAGGATACCCTTGTGGCCGTCGAGTACGGCGACGGACGCATCGAGGTCGTCCCAGAAATCCTGGGTCAGGCGCTCGGTGTTTCGGTTGGCGGTGTTGTAGAGGAACAGGTCGGTATAGCCTTTCACGCAAGCCGAAAAAACGAGAGAAATCGGGTTTGCATAGTCCATACTGTATACCCGTTGGTATTCAGGCGAGAGTATGGCCGACTCTTTTTTCAGCGTTTCGCGGTCAATGTGCACCACCCGTGGGGCATCCCGGCGTTCGAGCAGCACGGTGAGCCGCTGGTTATCGGGGTGCCAGGCCAGCAGGGGGTAGTTGAGGTCGGTGGCTTGTTGGGCGTTGCGCACACCGCCTTTGAGGAGGCGCCTGCGTTTGCCGGTTTTGAGGTCTTGCATCCACACCTTCCATTTGCCGATGTCGTTGCTCACCCAAGCAATGCGGTTGCCGTCGGGGCTTATTTTGAGTTGGGAAAGGGTCGGGTTGCGTTTTTGTTTGATGGGAATTTCACTTTTCACATCGGGTTTTCGGGTTCCCTGATCTTCATCGCGGTAGCGCTGGTGGAAATATTTCATGAGCGCGTCGGTGGTGCGCTTGTACCCGCCGCCGAGTACGTACAGGAACCCGGCATCCATGCTGCGGTTGATGCGGGTGAGGTAGATCAGGTTGCTGATGGTGCCCTTGCCGAAGTGCATGGCGATGTAGTACCAAAAGGCGTGTCCGGCCAGGCGCGGATGGTCGCGGGCGAGTTTGTCGAAGGAGTCGTATCGGCCCGACAGAAACAGGTCGCGCATGGAGTTGTCCACCCCGGTATTCCACTCTTCCCCACAGTAAGCCGTGAGGCCAAATGTGTACCAGCCGGGCAGGTTGAGCAGTACGGCGTTTTGTACGATTTCCTGCAGGTTGGCGCCGAAAAGCATCGAATTGAGGAGCACCCCTGCGGTGCCTTCGCGAATTTGGGCTTGCAAGTTCCGGTGGTTGCCGTCGTAAAACACGAACACCTTGTTGCCCAGCACTTTCGTTTCACCGGCCTGAAACTGGAACAATTCATCTTCGCCGATATTGCTCTGCTTCAGGTCGGATATGTCGCTGAACACCAGCAGTTCGATCTTTTCCGACATCTGGTGCTCCAGCATTTGCTGCACGAGGCCGAAGTCCATCTCGGCTATTTGCAGGGCGGACTGGGCGATGTTGCGCGCGTCGCCGTACCAGTAGGTGTCGAAGTTATGGGTTTCGTAGTGCATCCACTCGTCGAACTGCCGGTGGTACTGCACCCGGTTTTTTCCAAAAGAGGTTTGCGAGGTTGTTTGTGCGAGCACGGCGCCGGGCGCTGCGCCCAAAAGCAGGGCAAACAGGCAGCCAACAATGCGCTGGAAAGTGAAAATCGGTCGAGTTACGTTCCGCATGGGCAATTGTGCTTGGGTTCGGAGCATGTTCTGAAAATTTCCAACAGGCTCTCCGCCCAAAAGTGGGGCATTTCAGCGGAATCAACAATGCCGCCGGTGGCAAAACGCGTATTTGCCGGCAAAGTTTTTTTGGTAGTGATGAGCGATGAGTGATGAAGGATGAGCATTTTTGCCATTGTCAAACATAGTTACCATGGCAAAAGAACAACGTCCACGAATAACCCTCGAACAAAACGGCTTCGATAAAGCGCTGGAAGGACTGGCCCTTTCCGGCCTCATCGTGTTGCTGCTGCTACCGGTAGTGTATTACGCCGACCTGCCCGACACCATCCCGCAGCATTTCAACGGCAGCGGCGAAGCCGACGGGTTCGGCTCGAAAACATTTCTCTGGTTTTTGCCTGGGATCGGCGCCGCCATCTACATTTTTATGACGATGCTCAACCGTAGCCCGCATCGTTTCAACTATACCGTTACGATCACCGAGCAAAACGCCGAGGCGCAATACCGGTTGGCTACCCGGCTTGTCCGGTGGCTGAAAGCCTTTGTGGTGCTCCTGTTCGCCTATATCACGTGGGGCGTTATCGATGGTGCCATGTCCGGCAAAACCTCCCTCAGTCCGTGGTTTTTATTCGTAGTGCTGGGCATCAACTTTGGCACTATCGGCTGGTACTGGACGGCCTCCTGGCGGCAACGAAGGTGAAAGTCTCGTTATTCGTTCAGGCTCCAGTCGTACTCCGCAAAACGAATGACCGCGTCGGCGTTCAACGGCGTCCCGGCATAGCGGTTCAAAAACGCAAGCAGGTCGCCGAAATCGGCGGCATACCACTCAAATATCTTGTTTACCGAAGCCTTGTCCGCTGCGACCGTGTTGTACGCCGGATCATTGATAAACTGACGAGTGCGTTTTTCCAGCGTGCTTTCGAGATTGTCGGCGGTGTAAGCGCGGTTCAGCAGCGGCGGACAGGAGCGGGCGGCGCAGTTGAGCGCGAAGTGGATACGCGCGTCCTTGAACCGGGGCCGGAGAATCTCGTTTTCGATCTGGTTCAGGCTGTACGTTTTTCCGCCCAGTTCGATGCGTTTCATATCCCAGGTTTTGCCGCCATCGAGGTTCGTGATGCTCGTCACAGGGTAGTTCTTGACGATCAGGTCAATAGTGAATGCGTTGTACGCATTGATCCAATAGGCCATTTTTTCGGCCCGGCTCCAGGAGTCGGCGGGTGGGTTGGCTGCCAGCGTTTGCAGGTAGGCATCCAGTTCGGCCTTGTCTGCTTTGAAGCCCTTGTAGTGCACCTTTCCGCTTGCGTCGACGTGTTTGCGCAGCAACTTGTCCCAGGAATCATGCAGAGAACTGCCGGTTTCGGGTTGAGCGGGTTGAGCAGGTTGAGCGGGTTGAGCGGGTTGAACGGGTTGAACGGGTTGAGCGGGTTGAGCGGGTTGAGCGGGTTGAGCGGGTTGAGCGGGTTGAACGGGTTGAGCGGCCGGCACTTCGGGCACCCTGGCGGCAGGTTGAGCGGGAGTATCCGGAGTAGACGGCGGTGGTGCTGCGGCCTGCGGCGTTTTGGGACTGTTGGAGCAGGCCAAGAGCAAAAAGGCGATGAGCAGGACAGGTTGGTGTAGAAAACGGAGGTGCAGGAGCATGTGGCGTGTTGTTTGGTTGATAAACCTGCACAATGTACGCAGGAAGGCGAGGCCGGGTTTTTGAAACACGGAAAAATCTGGGTGAATTGTCGTGGAGACCTTCCAGGTTTTTGAATATGGAAAGTCTGTCTTCCCGAAAAGGGCCTTGTCGAAGGGTGGTAATTTTTCCTACTTTTGCCGCCACTTAAGAAGTAGCGCCCAACCCTAAACCTTCAAACCCTCCAACCAGAAACCTTCAAACCGTGTCCGTCAAAGTACACCACCTCACCAAAATGTACGATACCCAACACGCCGTGGACGACATCTCGTTCGAGGCGCGCAAGGGTGAAGTACTCGGCTTCCTCGGCCCCAACGGCGCAGGAAAGACGACCACCATGAAAATTATCACCGGCTACCTGCCCCAAAGTGCGGGTACCGCCGAAGTGTGCGGGTTCGACGTGACGGCCCAGCCCATGCAGGCCCGCGCCTGTATCGGTTACCTGCCCGAGCATAACCCCTTGTACCGGGACATGTACGTACGTGAATACCTCGAATTCACCGCCGGTATCCACCGTGTGCCCAATCCCCGCCGGCGTGTGGAGGAAATGGTGGATCGCACAGGCCTGAGTTCACACCGCCACAAACACATCGGCGAACTGTCCAAGGGTTACCGGCAGCGCGTGGGCCTGGCACAAGCCCTGCTCCACGACCCCCAGGTGCTCATTCTGGACGAACCCACTTCGGGCCTCGACCCCAACCAGATCGTCGAAATCCGCCAACTTATCAAGGAATTGGGTCGCGAAAAAACCGTGATCCTGTCCACACACATCCTCGGCGAGGTAGAGGCCGTGTGCGACCGCGCAATCATCATCAACAAGGGAAAAATAGTCGCCGATGCACCCATTGCCGAACTGAAACGCCAGTTCACCGGCCAAAGCCTCGTGACCGTGGAGTTTGGCGAAAAAGTGGACAAAAAACTGCTGGAAGCCCTGCCCCATGTCCAAAAAGTAGAACTCCTCAGCCCTAATCGCTGGCAACTCGCTGCCGCCTCCGACCAGGACTTGCGTCCCTCCCTCTCGGCCTTTGCTTCCAAACACAAGCTCACCCTGCTGGAACTGCACAAGGAAGTCTTCAGCGTGGAGGATATCTTCCAGCAACTCACGCGTTGAATGGGGAGTGTTTTTGTGTTTTAGTGTTTTTGTGTTTTGGTGTTTTAGTGTTTTAGTCTACCGTCCACCATGTTTGCTATCTATTTCAAAGAAATAAACGCCTTTTTTTCCTCGCTGATCGGGTACATCGTCATCGGAATTTTTCTGGTGCTGATGGGCCTGGTGCTTTGGGTATTTCCCGAGTACAGCGTACTGGAAGGCAACTTCTCCAGTCTGGATACGCTTTTTTCCATGGCGCCGCTGATCTTTTTGTTCCTTATCCCGGCGGTCACCATGCGCACCTTTGCCGAAGAAATGCAGACGGGCACCATCGAGTTGCTCGTGACGCGCCCCATCTCCGACTGGCAAATCGTCGGGGGCAAATTCCTGGCTTGCCTGACCCTGATCGTGTTTGCAATACTGCCCACGGCGTTGTACTACATTACCGTGTATGCGCTCGGAGCGCCTCCCGGCAACCTCGACTCCGGAGGGATCCTCGGCTCCTACATCGGCCTGCTGTTTTTGGCCGCAGCCTTCGCCGCCATAGGCATCTTCGCTTCTTCCCTGACCAACAACCAGATCATCGCGTTTCTCCTGGCGGCCTTTTTGTGCTTTTTCGTATACCAGGCCTTCGACCTGCTCAGCCGCCTGCCCGTTTTTTTCGGAAAAACAGACGATATCGTACAGGGCATCGGCATACAGTACCACTACGACTCCCTGAGCCGCGGTGTGCTGGACTCGCGCGACGTGGTGTACTTCCTGTCCTTAGTGGCGGTATTCCTGGCGGCCACAGTGCTGTCGCTGGGTCGGCGGCGCTGGTAGGTTGGGGGGCGAGCGCGAGCAAAAACCACCACAGATTACACAGATTAACACAGATTTATCTATGCATATTCACGGGTGACTCGAAGTCACCCCGTGAATAAACCAACACGTTATTGAAAATATCTGTGCTAATCTGTGAGAATCTGTGGTGGTTTTTACGCTCTAGAGGACAACGCGGAAACTACCACTCCCCCGCGTACCCAAGTTCCTGCCCGCTCAGGCTTTTCAGCCGTTCGTACTTCATTCGCACGAGTTGCCGGAGGTGCAGGTGATCGTGCGCGAGCCAGTTGGCTAAGAGCATTTTGGCGCCCATGGCCCCCAGTTTGGGATGCTGATAGGCATTGTCCCATACCGGCTCTGTCAGCGGGGGCAGTTCCTGAAGCCATTGCGCCGATTTCTTGCGCTCGCGAACAAACTGGTTCAGCATCTCCTCAAAATTTTGAGCGATGTATTTCCGCTCCTGCACCCAGCCCGGTGGGTCAATCGGCGGCATGGGCTGGTCGGGTGTTTCGAGCACGTGGCGGACGCGCGCACGGAAGTCCTCGCGTTCCTCGTCGGTCAGGTGGCAAACGATTTCGAGCAAGCACCATTTGCCGGGCGCAGGACGCCACAGGTACTCCTCGTCGGAGGCGCCGGAAAGCAGTGCGACGAACGCAATGGTGTTTTGAGAAAATTGCTGGAGGTAGGTGTTCAGATTCATGTTTCAATAAACGTTGAAGGCACGTGACAAAAGTACCGGGACTCTGACGATGTTTTCCAACGAAACCTACACATAAGTGGACAACCGAGATTCGGATTTTTTTCATAATGCATCAAACCCCGGCGCAGGTATTCTACAACCTGGCAGAGCACTACCGACTCGCCCGCGAAGACGATCTGGCGTTTGTTTGGGACGAAAAGCCCTAAGCCGATCGGGTTGAGGGCCTTTTCCCGCTCCTGGCCGCCTGCAAGAATGCTTGCAAGGAGTGCTTCATCTGTCATCGTTCCGGTATTGGTAGCATGAAACCGGGGAAAGGTTCCGGTTGCCGTTCAAGGGCTAAGGTGCTTCTACTTTCCCGGACGGAACGAGCAAGCATTTAGCCCTTCCAAAAAACAAGTAGAAAAAACTGATTCCGAATCCGGTTCAGAGCGCACTTCATCCTTGTTCCCTTCCGAAAAAAAATTTCAAAAAACAGGAACCGCTTTGGCGCTTACTGCTACGAATGGAACGTGCACAAATCAGTTCCACTCCCCAAGAACATATTACTCACTTCTTGCTCTGTTTGAAGCACAGGCATACAAATCCAAACCACACCATGATTCGCATTTTTGTATTTGCATTGTTTTTCCTCCGAGCCATCGCCCCATCCCTGCTTGATGCCCAGACAACGGACTACTCGTCGGGCATGCACCTGTCGGTGCGCGGCGGCCTGGATTTCCCGTCCTACCCCGGTTTTTCCACCTACATCCAATACAAGCCCGGACTTTCGACCGGTATTTCCGTCGACTATTACTGGGGCCCCTTAGGTATCGGGGCTGATTTAGATTACTTGGCCAACGCATCCCAAAGCACATACCCGACACAAAACCTGTATCTGTTGATGACGGAACGGTTTGTGAATTTTCACTTGGAAGAAAACCGGATTGACCGCTTTTTTTTGGGAGGCGGGTTGAGCCTGAAATTGCAACCGACAAGGAATTTTTCAACCGAATTGAAAATCCGGGGCGGGATTTCCTCCATCTCCGGCGGATACACGCTACTGATGGGCGCTCCGCTCCCGTATGCCTTCGAACCACTGAACTTTCATGCGGGTTTTGAGCAGGCCGACAATGAAGCCGTGCCCGCAGGCAAAGGGCAAGTAGAGTTCAAGTATTTTTTCAGCGAGCAGGTCGGCATCAATTTCGGGGCGTATTTTGTGTATCAGTCCAAGGTCCGCGAAGCATATGACCCACCGTCGGGTATTTATTCCGGGTACTACCCGTTTGTCACTACGGGCGATATTCATTCCATCGAGACCGATTTTATTCCCGCATTCAGCCCCTGCACCTGCGATTACACCTCTTGGGGAGTCACCGCCGGGGTTACTATTCGGATACCGGGAAATCGTGAGAGCGTCGCTCCGCCCCCTCCAACTTCAACAGGAAACATCCGCGTGACGGCACGTGATATACAAACCGGTCAACTGCTGCCCAATACCCAGGTGGTGCTAAAAAATGCGACCGGAACCGAAATAGCCCGGGGAGTATCCGATGCTAACGGCGACGTGTATTTCCTGGAAAAGCCGTTTGACAACTACGTCATCGAGGGCACGCTGTTCGACAAAAGGCTCCGGGGCAATTCGATTCGGCGCACGGAATTCAGCAGCACCAGCCGCCAGGTGGAAAAGGAAATCCTGTACGACGATCCGAATTTTATCCTGCAAGGGCAGGTCGTGAAATGCAACACCAACATAACCATGCCGAGGGTATCGGTGGTGCTGAAAAATCCTGGTGCCGCGTCGGAGAAGCGGACCAATACCAATGAAAAGGGCGAATACATTTTCTACCTTAACGGGAGGAGCGACTACGAGATTTACGCCGGCAAGGAAATGCACATGCCTCAGATTGAATATTTCTCCACACGCAGGTACGACCGGAACAAGACGCTTTTCATTAAACTGGAAATCTGCATGGATGCGCTCGGATGCGGCGATATATACCACGTCTATTACGACTACAACGAGAAAGACCCAAAACTGGAAGGCAAACGGGAACTGGATGTTGTTGCCCAGTTTCTGCGCGACAATTCCCGCCTGAAAGCCGAACTTCAGGGACATACCGATATTCGGGGCACGCACGATTACAACGACAGGCTGTCGCGCCTTCGAGCCGAAGAGGCCAAGCGGTATCTCGAAGCACAAGGAATTGTGGCTAATCGCCTGACGGCAATTGGTTTCGGAAAAAGGCAGCCGCTCGAAAAGTGCAACAATGCCTGCAACGAGAAAGAAGAGCACGACCATCACCAGAAAAACCGCCGGACGGACGTGAAAATCATTTGCCCGGATTGACTCATGTATCAGGTTTTACAAGTCGTTTACATCGTTTTACAGGCTTCTTCAAGCGCCGGATGTAGCAGTCGGTACCTTTGTCCCTCAAACACACACACATGAAAAAGTCCAGACTACTCCTTTGCACGTTGCTATGCAGCGTCCTTTCCATCACGGTTTTTTCCCAGGAGGCGTTTACCAACTGCTCCGCCGCATTTTTGAACAGCAAACTCGTAGTGGACGAGTACTCGCCCTCCGGCAAATGCACCCTGCCGGATACCGCCACCGGCGAACTGACTGTGTGCACCGCCAACCTGTCGCCCGAAAACAGTATTCCGGTGGAAAAAATCAAGTTCAAGATTGCCCTGCGCGACAAAAGTACCGGAACCCTGACCATGTTTTCCAACGAAACCTACAAACAGGTAGACATCCGCAAGGTGCTGACCCGCTGCAAAAAAGGCGACCACATCGTGCTGATCACCACCGATACCGAGTATTCATTGCCGCACAACGAGATTCAGGTTTTTTAACACAGAGGGCACTGAGCCTTTTCACAGAGAACCACAGAGAAATTTGCTTGGAATCAAACTCCGTGGTTCTCTGTGAAAAACCTCTGTGCCCTCTGTGTTAAAATAATCTCCAGAAGTCTCCGTGTTTAAAAACACTCCCGAAGGTACATTTGCACAAATGTTCCAACTTTTCCCGTATCGAAAAATTGCCCTGACGGGCGCTCTGATTCTGCTGGGCCTCGCGCTCATGCAATTTCTCCAAAGTCCGCAAAAGCCGCCTTCGGAGAAAATCAACCTGGCCCTGCGCCGGACGGCTCACCACCTGCTGGCGGCAGCGGGCGACCGAACATCGCGCATACCGCCGGTGCAGCAACTGGAACCCGGCACCTGGCTCATACGACTGGAGCACGCGTTCGATTACAACCGGCTGCCGTCCCTTTTGCAGGAATCGTTCGACAGGCATGGTATTCATCAACCCTACGATGTGGCGGTGCTGCGCTGCCTCGACGACGAACTTCTGTTAGGCTACAACGCTCAGGACTATGCCCGCGACAGCACGGTGCCCTGCGGCGGGCGCGACATGAATGCCGAGTGCTACAATTTGCAGGTCACATTTGGCGATACCACACCAAGGTTCGGGTTACTATGGGCGCTCTTGCTGGGCGGCTTGACCCTCGCCGGAGCGCTGTTTTTTCTGAATAAACGTCGCCCGGCGCCTGTTGCCGCTTCTGCTGCCGAATTCAGGGGGCTGGCTTTCGGCAACTCGAGACTCGACGTAGCCAACCAGGTACTGGTGTGTGGCACCGTGCGCCACGAACTAACCTACCGGGAAGCCAAGTTGCTGCACCTGTTTGCCGGCCGGCCCAATCAGTTGCTCGAACGCGAATACATCCTGCAACAGGTTTGGGCCGACGAGGGCATTCTCGTGGGCCGCAGCGTGGACGTATTCGTGTCGCGCTTGCGCAAAATGCTGCGCGACGACGCAAGTGTGCGAATCGCGGCGGTGCACGGGGTAGGGTACAGGTTGGAAATAGTTTAGAGTTTAGAGTTTCGAGTTTCAGCCCACGGGTTTACTCGTGGGAACGGTTGTCAAATCAGTCAATTGCCTGCTCGTTTTTGGCCCGCTTGATCGCAGTGCCAACGCGCTCGAAAAACGCCGGCGTGGGGCCTTCGCAGCGGTACAACTGGTTGCCGTGCTGCCGGGAAAGCGGCATGTCCAGTTCCCATACTTTTTCGATCTTTTCAAAAAAGCCGGGCATGTCGTCGCCCAGTTCGTCGTTCACATACAGCAGGGTTTTAAAATTTGCCGGCAGGGAATCGGGCAACCAGTAGCGGTAGTTATCGCTGAAACTTAGCACCTGCGGCACGCCGTACCGTTTGCCCAATTGTTCGATGGCGCCCGCCTGGCCATAGTTTTCGGCGTAAATGGCGGCAGTGGCTTTGTCCGGTTCGCGCTGCCAGGCCTGGCCCGCCGCGTCGGCCAGTTCCTGCCAGCCAATCATATCGGCAAAGTCCTGCGGCAGCGCGTGATATTCGCCGTCCTCCCAGCGCAGCACGCCGTTGAGTCCTGGAACATCCGTCATATTTTCCATGAGCTGTGCCTCCTTTTCCGGCGGAAACAGGGGCAACACGGCAGGCATGACCACCATGCCCAACAGCAGCATCAACGCCGGAATGGCAACCCGCATCCAGCGGGTCCGCCGGGCTGTAGCGCGCTCCAGAAATGCAGCACCGGCCGCCACGAGCACCGGGTACGCTCCCAGCGAATAGTAACTTTTGGCGCTGAACGCCAGCAACACCGCCAGCACGGCGAGGTACATCCAGCCGAAAACGCGCCAGGGGGTGGCTGTTTTGGCGAACAGCAAAAAATGCAAGCCGCACAGCCACACGGGAAGTGCCGGCAGGAAAAACCGCAATTGATCGCCGAAGAAATCTCCAGGAGTCACGTGGGCAAACTGCGTGGCGGCCAGTTCGCCGATGTGCCGGAACACCGGGAACTGGTGCTGTGCCTGCCATACGAGGTTTGGGGCGAACACGAGCAGGGCCAACCCAGCGGCGGCGTAGAGTTGTTTTTTTGCAAAAATGCGCCATTCTTTCGTGACCAGCAGCCCGGCCACGATGCCGAAGAGGAAAATGAGCACAGAGTATTTGTTCAGCAACCCCAGCCCGGCCACGGCGCCGAATCCCAGCAGCCACGACGGTTTTTCGGTGTTCCGATATTTCAGAAACAACCAACACAGCAACGTCCAGTAAAAAATGTCGAACACCACGGGCTGAAACATCAGGCAAGGGCGCAAAAACGCGCCGCAGGTAAGCCCGGCTAATCCCACAACCAACATGGCAAATATGCCCGACGAGGCCGGTTGCTCCTCCGTTTTGTTGTGCAGCATTTCCAGGGCCATCAGCCCGGTGAGCAGCACCGTGGCAGTGCCGAATAGGGTAGAAATGAGTCGGATAGCCCAGGCTGATCCGCCCAATACCGTATCGCCGAACCAGGCCCAGAACCCGATGCCGGCCGGCACGGAGGCGTAGCCCCAGTCGAGGTGTCGGCCCAGAGCGAGGTACAGCAGTTCGTCGCGATGGAAGGACCACTGGCCGTTGAGGAACAAGTGAAGTTGGAGTTTGACGGCCAGTAGAAAGAGAAGAAGTCGGAGGGCGGTGTGGTGTTTCATGTTTTTTGTAAAAAGCATTGACTGTTTACTGTCAATAGTCAAGTAAGTGTTTTTCACTTTTCTGAACAACCCCCACTTTTGGCAGACAAAAGTAAAAATCACTGCTCGCGCCACCAAGTTTTAGCACCTGCGGTATTCACATTTCCTCTTCCTGGCTTTCAGATGTTTAGCCCCGAAGGGGCGCTATCCTGCAAGGCAGGGTGCAGCCCTGCCTCCGACGATCCACCGTGAGTAAGCCCTGAAACATGAGTCATCCCGAATTTTGAGCCAGACAAAAAATCAGGCAATTTGAGATGGCCAATCTTAGACGGTAAACATAAGTCATCCCGAATTTTTAGGGAAACATGGACTTCGTAAAAACATGTACCGACATTGGATGCATCAGACATCCCGGTTACGACCGCTCGCGCGTAATGGGCGGGGACAAGCCCCGCCCCTACCT
>Ga0154020_10002787_pt1 | contig 21278 bp, 20 predicted proteins | sample Klosneuvirus_201_FD_109709 | JGI IMG/M metagenome (GOLD analysis project Ga0154020, IMG submission 109709) | Active sludge microbial communities from wastewater, Klosterneuburg, Austria - Klosneuvirus_20160825_MG | ecosystem: Engineered > WWTP > Aerobic digester > Activated sludge | place... | reverse complement strand
CCTGGGTCTCCTTGCGCTTCGTCGCCAGCTGGAGCGCCGCGAGGCGCGACTGGGCCAGGAGCGCGAAGCCGAGGCCATCGAGGGCGAACCTCGACTACCCGGCCTGCGCCTTCCAGCGCCAACTCGCCAGGTCGCCCTCGGTGTAGGTCTTCTCGAGCTCGGCCCGCGCCCGCTGGTAGGGGACGACCACCGGGTCGAAGCCCTGCGGGACCTGGAGCGTGGCCCCGGCGAGCTGCTTGTAGCCGCCGAGCTCGAAGCGCACGAGCGTGCCGATCGACTGCTGGGCGTTGCCGGCCCGCGCCTGGCGGAGGAAGCGCTGGTCCTGGTAGGTCGAGGCCGAGAGCGTGAGGCCCGCCCCCGAGGCGAGGTACGAGGCCAGGACCCGCTGGGCCGCCTCGCCCGAGAGCTCGCCCGTCATGCGCCGGTAGGCGGCGTCCGTCGGCCAGCCCCGCTTGAAGAGCTCCGGCTCGAGGGGTACCCCGCCCTCGAGGAGCTCGCACACGGCGGCCAGGTGCTCGCCGGACTCGAAGCGCAGGTCCTGCGCGGAGAGGGGGGCGGCCGCCAGGAGCCCGGCGATGACGGTGACGAGGGCGCCGTTCCGCATGAGATCTCCCCGCACCTCCGGTGCGAGGGCCGCCTGGCCCTAACCCGAAGCGGCGCAAACTCCGGCCGAAGGTAGCAAGCCGGCGGAGGGGGGGCAACGGGCGGAACGGGGCGGGCTCGCCCGCCCCGGCTCCGGAGGCGCTGCCCTGCCGTTCTGGCCTCGCCTGCCCGTTTGGCAGCGGGCGTCCAGGCCTCAAGTGCCTGCGCCGCAAGGCTCGTCCTGCGCGGCACCGACGTTGCTCAGCCCGCGCCGTCCTGCCCCTCCGGCAGGCCCCATCCCATTCCCAACGAGGCCAGACCCATGGGTACCCGGATCCGTCCGCTCAACGACAAGCTCGTGATCAAGAGGCTCGAGGCCGAGGAGAAGACCAAGGGCGGGATCGTGCTGCCCGACACCGCCAAGGAGAAGCCGAGAGAGGGGCGCGTGATCGCCGTCGGCGACGGCAAGCTCCTCGACTCCGGCAAGCGCGCGGCCGTCCAGGTCAAGAAGGACGACCGGGTCATCTTCAGCAGCTACGCCGGGACCGAGATCAAGATCAACGGCGAGGACCTCCTGATCCTCGACGAGTCGGACGTCCTCGCGATCGTCGAGGTCTAGGCCATGGCCGCCAAGCGCATCGCCTTCGACGCGGAGTGCCGCCAGGCACTCCGCCGCGGGGTCAACAAGCTCGCCCGCGCGGTCAAGGTCACGCTCGGCCCCCGCGGCCGGAACGTCGTGATCGCCAAGGCCTTCGGCGCCCCGACCGTCACCAAGGACGGCGTCACGGTCGCCAAGGAGATCGAGGTCGAGGACCCCTGGGAGAACATGGGCGTCCAGATGGTCAAGGAGATCGCGAGCAAGGCCAGCGACGTCGCCGGTGACGGCACGACGACGGCCACGGTGCTCGGCGAGGCGATCTTCGAGGAGGGGCTGAAGAACGTGGTCGCCGGCGCCAACCCCATGGCGCTCGCCCGCGGGATCCAGGCCGCCGTGAAGGCCATCGCCGACGACCTGCAGAAGATGTCGAAGAAGATCGACACGAAGCAGGAGATCGAGCAGGTGGCCACGATCGCCGCCAACAACGACAGGGAGATCGGCGGCAAGATCGCCGAGGCCATGGAGCGCGTCGGCGACGGCGTCATCACCGTCGAGGCGGGCAAGTCCCTCAAGACCGAGATCGAGTGGGTCGAGGGCATGCAGTTCGACAAGGGCTACCTCTCGCCCCACTTCGCCTCGGCGCAGGACGAGATGAAGGCCACGCTCGAGAACCCCTTCATCCTCATCCACGAGGAGAAGATCTCGACCGTCCGCGACCTCGTCCCGGTCCTCGAGCAGGTCATCCAGGCCCAGCGCCCGCTGCTCGTGATCGCCGACGACGTCGAGGGCGAGGCGCTGGCCACGCTCGTCGTCAACAAGCTCCGCGGCGTCATCAAGGTCTGCGCGGTCAAGGCCCCCGGCTTCGGTGACCGGCGCAAGGCCATGCTCGAGGACATCGCGGTCCTGACCGGCGGCAAGGCCGTGTTCAAGGACCTCGGCCTCAAGCTCGAGACCCTGCCGCTGGCCGACCTCGGCAGCTGCGAGCGCGTCATCGTCACCAAGGACGACACGACGATGATCGGCGGCAAGGGCGAGACCGCGACCATCCAGGCCCGGGTCAAGCTCATCCGCCAGGAGATCGACGGCACGACGTCGGACTACGACCGCGAGAAGCTCCAGGAGCGCCTGGCCAAGCTCTCGGGCGGCGTCGCGCAGATCAACGTCGGCGCGGCGACCGAGGTGGAGATGAAGGAGAAGAAGGCCCGCGTCGAGGACGCGCTCCACGCCACCCGCGCGGCGGTCGAGGAGGGCGTGCTCCCGGGCGGCGGCCTCGCCCTGCTCCGGGCGCAGAAGACGCTCGACGGCGGGCTGGGCAAGACGGGCGACGAGAAGCTCGGCGTGGACATCGTCCGTCGCTCGCTCGAGGCGCCCGCCAAGCAGATCGCCGAGAACTCCGGCCTCGACGGGCAGGTGGTGATCGAGCGGCTGCGCGCCGGCGGCTTCAAGGACGGGTTCGACGCGCTCAAGCGCGAGTACGTCGACATGTTCAAGGCCGGCATCGTCGACCCGACGAAGGTCACCCGCTCGGCGCTGCAGAACGCGGCCTCGATCGCCAGCCTGCTCCTGACCACCGACGCCATGGTGTCGGAGATCAAGGAGAAGAAGAAGGCCGGCGCCGGCGCCGGTCACGGCGGCGGCATGGGCGGCATGGGCGGCATGGGCGGAATGGGCGGCATGGGCGGCATGGGCGGCATGGGGGACATGGACTTCTAGTCCGGTCTCCCGGCTCACCACCGTTCAGCTGAACGCGAAGCGGCGCGCTCCTCGGAGCGCGCCGCGTCGTTTCCGGAGGGGAGGAAGACCGGGCACCGGGCGCTCCGCGGAAGCGTCCTGGCGAGCCGCTTCGCGCCGGAGGTCGAAGCGGGCCGCGCGCTTCCACCGGTCCAGGACGCGCTCCACGGAAGCGTGCGCGGCGCGCTTCCGCCTGGGCCTCTTCGGGTGGCGCTTCGTGACCTCGCCCTCTGGCACCATCTCCCCGTAGAGCTCCGGGTGCGCGAGCTGCTCGACCACGCCCAGGCGCCACTCGGTGTGGCCGTCCTCGGTCGTCTCCGGAACCACGAGGAGGTGGAAGCGCACGTTCGTCGGCTGCTGCTTGCTCTTGTCCGTCCAGGGCCGCTCGTACGCGACCTTGATCCTGACGTGGGGCGGCGTCCCGTCGTCGACCGAGTCGAGCACGGCCCCGTAGGGGGTGCTGTCGCCATCCTTCTTCACCGGCGGCGGTTCACACGGCCCGTCGTCGTCGGCCTTGCCAGCCTGGCCGCGGATCACCTCGGCCAGGGTGTAGACGAAGACCTCGGACTCGTCGGGCCTGTACGGTGGCGGATAGACGATCGCCTGGTCGGAGTCCCAGAAGGACGAGAACTTCAGGCGACTCATGCGACCCAGCGCCTCGTGGGTCTTCGCGCTCATGAGGTCGTAGAGCAGGTCGTCACAGCCGTTGTACCCGGCGTGCTTCACGAGGTCGAAGAGCGCCTCGGGAGTCTCCGCCCGGCCCGCGTGCGGGAGCCGCTCCGGCTCGCAGCAGGCCGAGGTGCAGCCCGACGCCAGGAGGAGCACCAGGCCGACGACCCACCCGGCCACGCTCCGCGGGAGCGCGCTCCCCGGAAGCGTCCCCGCGCGCGCATGCCGCCGGAGGTCGAAGCATGCCATGCGCTTCGGCCGCTCCAGCCCGCGCTCCACGGAAGCGTCCACGCGCTCAGCGCCCCGGGAACTCGGTGACCTCGCCGATCGGGCTCCCCCCGACGCCGTCGTGGAGCTGCTCCCACAGCCCCAGGCGCCACTCGGTGCGACCGTCCGCGGTCCTCTCCGGGACGACCAGGAGGTGGAAGCGGACGTTCGTCGGGCGCCGCTTCCCCTTCTCGCCGGGCCGCTCGTAGGTGACCTTCACGTGGCGCGGGCTCTCCTCGTCGTCCGTGTCGAACACGGCCCCGAAGTGCATGTCGTCAGCCGCCGGCGGAGCGCACTCGCCGTCCTCGGCGACGCCGGCCAGCCCGCGCACGACCTCGGCCAGGGTGTAGACGAAGGGGGCCTCGTCCGGCTCGGCCGGGGGAGGGAAGGGGTAGACGATCGCCTCGTCCGAGTCCCAGAAGTTCCGGAACTTCCAGCCGGGGATCTCCTTCCGGGTCCTGGCGCTCATGGCCTCGTAGAGGACGTCGTCGCAGCCGTTCCGGCCGGCGTGCTTGACGAGGTCGAAGAGGGCCCTCGGGGTCTCGGCCCGCCCCTCGAGCGGCAGCCGCTCGAGGTCGCAGCAGGTCGAGGCGCAGCCGGGGGCTCCGAGGACGACCGCGGTCAGGGTCGCGAGGAGGGTCCGCATGGGGGGCGGAGCCTACCCGCGGGGAGGAGTTCCGTCCGATGTTCGATCGCGTCCGCGCCTCATCTTCAAGTCGTCCTTGGCCTTCCGGCCACCCGTCGGTTGCCGGTCACGCCGGGTCTGTGCTAGATGGTTGCGACGAGGGTCCGATCGGAGGGCGGGGGCGTAGCCGTCCCCGCGCGAGGAGCGCCGCACGTGGCAGGAAAGAAGCTCATCGGACAGATCCTCATCGAGATGGGGTACGTCACCCAGAAGGAGGTCGACGCGGCGCTCGCCGACCAGAAGAAGGCTGGCGGCAAGAAGCTCGGCGAGCTCCTGGTCGAGGGGAAGTCCTGCGACGAGGAGCAGGTCGCCAAGGCCATCGCCCATCAGGCGGGCCTGAAGTACTGCCAGATCAGCAAGTTCTCGGTCCCGCCCGACGTGGTCGGCGCGGTCTCCAAGGAGGCCGCCTCGGAGCACACGATCATGCCCTTGAAGAAGGGCAAGCGCTCCCTGGTCGTCGCCTCCGAGAGCCCGCTCGACTTCTTCGCCCTCGACAACCTGCGCTTCCAGCTCGGCGTCGAGGTCGAGGCCGTCATCGCCTCGCGCATCGAGGTCCTGGCCGCCATCAACAAGTACTACGGCGAGACGAGGGGCATCGAGGAGGCCCTGGACAAGCTCGGCGAGACGATCGAGCAGCGCGGCGTCGGGACCGGCGAGGACGACGAGGACGGCGAGGGCGACGACGCCCCGATCATCCGCCTGGTGAACCAGATCATCGCCGAGGCGGTGAAGAAGCGCGCCAGCGACATCCACGTCGAGCCCATGGAGCGCAAGGTCCGCCTGCGTTACCGCGTGGACGGCGACTGCATCGAGCAGGAGCCCATCCCCAAGAAGCTCCAGGGCGCGCTCCTCTCGCGCCTGAAGATCATGGCGAAGATGAAGCCCGAGGAGAAGCGCATCCCTCAGGACGGGCGCATCAAGATGAAGCTCCAGGGGCGCGAGATCGACTTCCGCGTCAACGCCCTCCCGGCCACGCACGGCGAGTCGATGGTCCTGCGAATCCTCGACAAGGAGAAGGCCCTCGTCGACCTCGAGATCCTGGGGCTGGCGCAGACGGACTTCGAGAAGTTCAACAAGATCATCAAGCGGCCGAACGGCATCTTCCTGGTCACCGGCCCCACCGGCTCGGGGAAGACCACGACGCTCTACGCGGCGATCAAGAAGCTCAACAAGCCGGACATCAAGATCATCACGGCCGAGAACCCCGTGGAGTACAACCTCGAGGGCATCAACCAGGCCGAGGTGCACCACGAGATCGGGCGCACCTTCTCCGTGATCCTCAAGGCCATGCTCCGCCAGGCGCCGAACGTGATCCTGGTGGGCGAGATCCGCGACGAGGAGACCGCCACGGTCGCCATCCAGGCCGCCCTCACGGGACACCTGGTCTTCTCGACCCTGCACACGAACGACGCTCCGTCGTCGGTCTCGCGCCTGACGGACATGGGGGTCAAGCCCTTCCTCGTGGCCAGCGCCGTGGTCGCGATCCTCGCCCAGCGCCTCATGCGCAAGCTGTGCTCCCAGTGCAAGGCGCCGATCGACCCCAAGTCGATCCCCGACTGGCAGCTCGCCGCCGTCGGGCTGAAGCCCGAGCAGCTCCGCGGGCGCACGGTCTCGGGCCCGGTCGGGTGCGACAACTGCAACGGCGGCGGCTACCGCGGCCGGGTGGGCGTGTATGAGCTCATGGAGATGACGCCGCAGCTCCGCGAGCTTGCCTTCAACGAGGCCCACACGTCCGAGCTCCGCAAGGCGGCAGTGGCCGGCGGCATGTCGAGCCTCCAGCAGGACGGGGTCCGCAAGGTCCTCGACGGCATGACGACCATCGAAGAGGTCCTGACGATCACGCACCGCCAGGACCTCAAGCTCGGGTAGGCAGCAGGCAGGGGGACGCGCGCATGTCCGTGCAGATCGACAAGGTCCTCGACCTCGTCGTCGACAAGGGGGCCTCCGACCTCCACGTCACGGTCGGCTCGCCCCCCGTGGTGCGCCTGCAGGGCAAGCTCCGGGCCCTCAACACGCCGCCCCTCACGGCCGAGGACACGATCGCCCTCATGAAGTCGATCACGTCCGAGCGCTGCCAGCAGGAGCTGGCGGAGAAGGGCGGGGCCGACTTCGGCTTCGGCTTCGGTGACAAGGCCCGCTTCCGCGTGTCCATCTTCAAGCAGAAGGGGAACGTCGGGATGGTCCTGCGTCAGATCAGCAACAAGCTCCTGTCGCTGGACGACATCGGCCTCCCCCCGGCCATCAAGACCCTCCTGAACCGGCCGCGCGGCATGTTCCTGTGCACGGGTCCGACCGGCTCGGGCAAGTCGACGACCCTCGCGTCGTGCATCGACTTCATCAACGCCGAGATGGACTGCCACATCATCACGATCGAGGACCCGATCGAGTTCTATCACTCGCACAAGAAGTCGATCGTCACGCAGCGCGAGATCGGCGTCGACGTCGGCTCCTTCGACGAGGCCATCCGCCGCGCCCTGCGTCAGGACCCCGACGTGATCCTGGTCGGCGAGATGCGCGACCTGGAGACGATCTCGGCCGCGATCACCGCGGCCGAGACGGGCCACCTGCTCTTCGGCACCCTGCACACCATGGGCGCCGCCGAGACGATCAACCGCATCGTCGACGCCTTCCCGACGAACCAGCAGGAGCAGGTCAAGACCCAGCTCAGCCAGGCCCTCATGTGCGTCATTAGCCAGACGCTGTGCCCGAAGGCCGAGGGGTCGGGCCGCTACGCCGCCCACGAGATCATGGTCCTGACGCCCGCCATCGCGCACCTCATCCGCGAGGGCAAGATCTACCGCATCAACTCCGAGATCCAGACGGGCGCGCGCTACGGCATGCAGCTCATGGACGACGCGCTCTTCGAGCTGTTCAAGAAGCGCAAGATCAAGTACGCCGACATGATGGAGCGCTCGGTCAACCCGAACGAGATGCTCCAGAAGGTCCGTGAGAGCGGCCTGGCGGGCCTGGCGGGGGGCGCCGCCGCGGTGGCGGCCGCCTCCGCCGCCGCAGCTCCGCCTGCCGCCGCTGGCGGGGACGAAGAGCCGGCCACCTCGGCCCGGCAGAAGAAGAGGTAGCCCGTGGCGCGCTCGATGGGCGAGATCCTCGTCGAGATGGGGTTCGTCGACGAGGCGGAGGTCGAAGAGGCCCTCAAGATCCAGGAGGGCGAGGGCGGCAAGCTCGGCGACATCCTCATCAAGCTCGGCTACGTGTCCGAGCCGGACGTCCTCTTCGCCCTCGCCGAGCAGACCGGCATGGAGGTCGCCGACCTCGACGACACCGAGGTCGAGCCGTCGGTCATCGACATGATCTCGAAGACCTTCGCCGAGACCTACCGGGTGTGCCCGGTGGGCAGCGAGGGGGGCGTCGTCGTCGTCGCCCTCTCCGACCCCATGAACCCCACGGTCCTCGACGACCTGCGCTTCATGCTGAACCTCGAGGTCCGGGGCGCGGTCAGCACGCCAGAGGCCGTCGACCGGGCGATCCTGAAGTACTACGGGGCCAAGGAGGACGACTCCCTGGCCAAGGCCATGGAGGAGGCCGGGATCGACATCGATGGCATCGAGACCATCGACGACAGCGGCAAGAAGGTCGAGGACCTGGAGAAGCTCTCCGACTCGACGCCGGTCGTGAAGCTCGTGAACCTCATCCTGCTCCAGGCCATCAAGGACCGCGCGGCCGACATCCACCTCGAACCGTTCGAGAACAACTTCAAGGTCCGCCAGCGCATCGACGGCGTGCTCTACGAGATCAAGCCGCCGCCGCCGCCGCACCTCGCCTCTGCCCTGTGCTCGCGCATCAAGGTCATGGCGGGCCTCGACATCTCCGAGCGCCGCCTGCCGCAGGACGGCCGCATCGAGCTCAACGTCGGCGGCAAGCCGGTCGACATCCGCGTCTCGACGCTCCCCGTGGTCTACGGCGAGGCGGTCGTCATGCGCATCCTCGACCGCAGCAGCGTCGACCTGGACCTCAACAACCTCGGCATCCGGCCGAAGGACCTCGAGGTCATCAAGGCGCTCATCAACAAGCCCAACGGCGTCATCCTCGTCACCGGCCCGACCGGCTCGGGCAAGACGACGACCCTCTACAGCTGCCTGTCGGACATCAACACCATCGACCGGAAGATCATCACCAACGAGGACCCGGTGGAGTACGACCTCCCCGGGATCATCCAGGTGCCGATCAACCCCGAGGTGGAGATGACCTACGCCAAGGCGCTCCGCTCGATCCTCCGGCAGGACCCCGACGTGATCTTCGTCGGCGAGATCCGTGACCTCGAGACCGGCGGCATCGCGGTCGAGGCGGCCCTCACGGGCCACCTGGTCCTCTCGACCCTGCACACGAACGACGCCCCGTCGGTCGTGACCCGCCTCGTCGACCTGGGGGTCGAGCCGTTCCTCCTCAGCGCCGTGCTCGAGGGCGTGATCGCCCAGCGCCTGATCCGCAAGATCTGCGTCCAGTGCAAGGTGCAGTACACGCCGCAGATCGAGGAGCTCTTCGAGCTCGGCCTCAAGCCCGAGAACGTGGCCGGCCGGACCTTCTACTACGGCGAGGGCTGCAAGGTCTGCAACAACACGGGGTACAAGAGCCGCCAGGCCATCTTCGAGATGTTCATCGGCACCGAGAACCTCAAGCACGCCATCGCCAACAAGGTCCCCCTGGCCGAGCTCAAGAAGGTGGCCCGGAAGGACGGGATGCGGACCCTCCGCGAGAGCGGGATCATCTCGATCTACGACGGGACGACCACGATCGAGGAGATCGTCAAGGAGACCGTCTTCCACTGACCGCGCGCCCCTGGTGAGCGGGACGACCGCCCGCTCCCAGCCGTCCGCGCTCCCCGCATCCGCGGAGCTCCGCGCCCCTGCTCACGCTTCCCGGAAGCGCCGGAGCCGCTCCCGATCGCCCGAAGCGCCTGTCAGGCCACGGGCAACGAGGTCCCCATCCACCGGGCGGGCGAAGCTCACCCGGGAGGGCCGCGCCGTCGTGCCGAAACCCGTTCTCGGCGGTCTGAAGCGGGGAGGCCTCCCGCCTGGCTTCGTGGGCGGGTATGGGCGGCTTCAGGGGCCGTTGCGTTCAGCCTCACTGGCCCCTAAGATCGGGCCCGTTCAAGCCCACGAGAGGTCGCCCTCATGCCCTCCTTCACCTTCGAAGCGGTAGACGCCAAGGGCAACAAGGTCAAGAAGGACGTCGACGCGGACGACCGCGACGACGCCATGACCAAGATCAAGGGCATGGGCCTCTTCCCGACCAAGGTCAAGGAGAAGGAGGGCGGCGGCGGGCCGGCCTCCGTCTCGGCCTCCCCCGACGGCGGCAAGAAGCGCGGACGCGTCTTCTCCATCGGCGGCGTCAGCCTCCGGCAGCTCACGACCTTCACCCAGCAGCTCTCGACGCTGCAGGACGCCGGCCTCCCGATCGTCCGCTCGCTGAAGATCCTCGAGGGTCAGCTCAAGCCGAGCCTCCTCAAGAACTGCCTCATGGATGTGGCCGAGGACGTCGAGTCCGGCGCCACCCTCTCGGAGGCCATGGGCAAGCACCCCCGCGCCTTCGACCGCCTCTACGTGGGCATGATCAAGGCCGGCGAGGCGGGCGGTGTGCTCGACACGATCCTCGACCGCCTGGCGCACTTCATGGAGAAGTCGCTGCGCCTGAAGAAGAAGGTCATCGGCGCGCTCATCTACCCGATCGTCGTGACCGTCGTGGCCGTCGGCATCCTGGCCGGCATCATGAAGTTCGTGATCCCGGCCTTCCAGAAGATGTTCAAGGAGGTCGGCGTCAACCTCCCGGTCATGACCGAGATCCTGCTCGCGGTCTCCGACTTCGTGCAGAACTACTGGTACCTGATCCCGGGCTTCCCGATCCTCGGCATCCTCATCTGGAAGGGCATTGCCTCCACGCCGAAGGGCAAGTTCTACCTGGACAAGTTCCTCCTCTATATGCCCGTCTTCGGCGTCATCATCCACAAGTCCTCGATCTCGCGCTTCTGCCGCACCCTCGGCACCCTGATCTCGTCGGGCGTGCCGATCCTCGAATCGCTCTCGATCGTCCGCGAGTCCACGGGTAACGACGTGATCGCCAAGGCCATCGACGAGGTCCACGCCTCGATCCGCGAGGGCGAGACGATCGCCAAGCCGCTCCAGGAGTCGGGCGTGTTCGACGACATGTGCGTCAACATGATCGACATCGGCGAGGAGACCGGTGAGCTCGACAAGATGCTGGTGAAGATCGCCGACAACTACGACGACGATGTCGACGTCGCCGTCGAGTCGCTGACGTCGATCATCGAGCCCATCCTCATCGTCGGCATGGGTGGCGCCGTCGGCTTCATCGTCATCGCGCTCTTCCTCCCGCTCATCGAGCTGATCCAGAAGCTCTAGCGGCGTGCGGGACGACGTGGTCGTCCTATGAGCGCGCAGGAACCCGGACGGGTCCGCCTCGCCGTCGTCTTGCCGGCGGACGGGCCGCTCCTGTCCACGCTCGTCACCGCTCTGCCCCGGCTCGCCGCCACCGCGGACCTCGTCCTGGTCGGGCCGAGCCACGGGTCACCGATCGAGTTGGCGCGGGACGTCGACGACATCGGCGCTGCGCTCGCGAGGGGCGCGAGCGGACAGGTGCGGCTCGCGGCCACGCACGACGCGGCGCTCGCCCTGGCCCGGACGGCTGCGCGTGCTGGTCGCGTCGACGGAGTGCTCGCCGCGCCCGCCGCACGCTCCGCGCGGCTCCACGTGCGCGAGGGGGTGCGGGTCATCGAACCGCTCCCTCGGCCGGTGGACGTCGTGAGCCTGGCCGCAACCATCGTCGCAGCCCACCAGGTCCTCCAGCGCCTGGGCGCGGCGCGCCCCCGGCTCGTCGTCTTCGAGCCAGAAGGCCAGGTGGCCCCGGATCGGCTCGCCGCGGCGCTCGACGCCGCCAGGGAGTCGGGCGTGGACCTCGTCGGGCCACTCGCGCCTGGCCGCGCGGTGCTGGAGCGACAGGACGCCCTGCTCGCCTGGACCCGGGCGCAGCTGGAGCTGCCGCTGACGCTCCTCGGGAGCGGTCCGACGACCCTGGTGGACCTGACCGACGGGGAGCGCTCCGCCTGGGCGGACCCGCTCGACGAGCCCGGCCTCGCCGCCGCCTCGACGCGCCTCGTTACCTGGGCGCGGGCCCACGGTCCGAGCGCCGCGACACGGGAGGCCGAGGCGCGCCGGGCGCCGGTCGTCGCAGTCCGGGCTCCGACGACGTCCGCTGCAGAACCCCGCTGCCCGTACTGTCGGCGGCGCGTCGACGAGTCGCCGGGTGACGCCGGTCCCCCGGGCCCCCCGATCGTCTGCGCGGGTTGCACGACACAGCACCATCGCGACTGCATCGCGGAGCACGGCGGCTGCACCGCCCTCGGTTGCAGCGCCGACCGGGGCCTTCGCCTCGGGGTCTCGCTCCCCTACCGCGGGATCGGCCTGGAGGCCCCCGCGCGCCGCCCCTTCCTGGCCGCGGAGGGCGGAGACGCCGGCGGAACGGTGCTGCTGCGGATCGAGGCCGCGATCGACGACCCGACCGCCCGGCCCACGCGGCGGTCACTCGCCCTCGAGCTCCCCCGGCGGCGGGCGGAGCGCGGAGAGCTGGTGCAGGGCTTCGTCGCGCTCCACACCCCTCGGGCTCTCCGGGTCCGTGGAGGCGTCCTCCGGGTCCGGACGCTCATCTCTACCCGGCCCCTGCAGGACACCGGGGCGAGCCCGACCGTGACGCCGATCCTGGACCGGGAGGCCGTGTTCGTGGGCGACGCGCCCGGGGGCGCCCTCGCCCGACTCCAGGACGGGGTGCTGGCTCTCTTCGGCGGAGCGGCGGGCGGCCTCGAGGTTCCGGCCGGCGTTCGGCGCTGGCCGATCTCGTTCCGCCTGGCGCAGGATCACCCGGCGACGCTCACGCATCGGCGGGCCGGTTTCGAGGAGCATGTCCGGACGACGCTCGTTGCCGTCCTCGACTCGGACGCGACCGAGGTCGAGCTCGACGTCGCCTGAGGCGAGTGCTCACGCCGCGCTTGAGCCGTGGTCCTCCGCGCGGGCATCGGTCGCGAGCGCCTCGTCGACCCAATGGCTCACCTCCTTCCAGCGACCTCCCGCGGCCACGCCAGGCGCGGGGGCATCGGACACCTCGAGGTACCGCGCACCCGTGGCGGGGAGCTCACGCCCGCGGGGATCGAGGAACACCACGCGGTCGCCGCCCCGCTCGCAGCCGTACCCCCCCTCGTGCACGAGCCAGTGGTGGTATGCACACAGGAGGAGCAGGTTCGCCATGTCCGTGGGTCCGCCCTCCGTCCAGTGCACGATGTGGTGGCCGCGGAGCCAGATGCGGGTGGAGCAGTCGGGGAAGCGGCAGCCACCGTCACGGATCCAGAGGGCCCACAGGAGCTTGTCTGGAATGGTCCGGCGCTTCCGGCCGACATCGAGCGGAACGCGCCGCGCATCGAGGATCACCCGACAAAGGACTCCGTCGCACGCCAGCCGCCTCACCGCCTCCGCCGGAATCGGCGTGCCCTGCAGGAGCTGAGATCCAGGGGCTCCGTCGGTCCGCTGCAGGCCGAGGAGCGTCTCGAAGTCGATGGTGACGCCCACCACGTGGCGAGTGGCGAAGTACCCGTCGTTCTTCCCTTCGAGGTACGACGAGGAGAGCGCGATCAACGAGTCAGCCAGCCGTTGCGCGTTCACACGCCGAGGTCCCTCGCTCTCCACCTTCGTCGCCTCCGCCGCCTCGGTGGCCGGCGCCTCGACGTTCGGCGTGGGCTCCTGGGCCTCGAACGTCAGGGCGCGCGCTTCGGGCTCCGGCGTCTGCGATGGCGCCGCCTCCGTCACGGCCAGCGCGGGAGCCGTCGGCGTGAGACGCCGCGCTGCCGTTTCGAGAGCGTTCCGTACGAGCAGCCCCTCCTCCGGCAGGAGCCTGGCGTCCAGCTGCACCAGGCCAGACTCGAGGGGGCGCCACCGAACGGAGCGCTCGGCCGCGCGAGGCGGCTTCTTCGCTGCGCGTTTCCGGCGGATCTCCCGGCAGATCTTCGTGAGATGAGCGCCTGAGCTCGTGGTCGCCGCGTCGAAGAGGACCCGTTGGTCCTCGACGGTCCCGACACGCGTGATGTCGCGCACCTGGGAGTAGTTGAGCTCTCCGGACGCGAAGCCGTCCCGGATGACGGGAAGGTCCGGGAGCGCTCTGGCCACCCGGACCTTCTCGCGCGCGGTCACGAGGGCGATCCCGCACCTCCATGACAGCCAGTCGGCGCAAGAGCGCCGCCTGTCGCTCTCCCACCAGCGCCCCTCGTCGAAGGCACGCACCAGCTCCACGAACTCGCTCTCGCCCAGGCTGATCCGCGCGTAGAGGGCCGCGATCCGGTCCCCGAGCGCGATGCCCTCCTGGAGATCAGGCCTCTCCACCGACGTGTTCGATGTCGACATGACTCACCACCCAGCACGAACATTAACCGACCCCACTGACACGCCCGTCGGCGCAGATTGGCCCGGGCGGCCGATCCTGCTGTATCCTCCGCGGCAACACCCATGAAGATCGCGCTCTCGCATTTGTTTCCATGCACGCCCCTGGAGTTCTTCGACCTGCTCGACGACCCCGCGTTCGAGGCCCTGCAGAGCCGGGAGTCGGACATGCAGCGGGACATCGTCGAGCAGCGGACGAGCCCGGACGGGACCCGCTACAAGAAGGTGCGCTGCAAGCCGAACCGGTCGGTGCCGGGCTTCATCAAGCCGCTGCTGGGCCCCGAGGGGATCGTCTACTTCCAGGTGAACGAGGCGACCCCCGCCCAGGGATTCCTCCGCTGGTCGGTCGAGGTCCCTGCCTTCGGCGAGCGCATGCAGGTGAAGGGGACGACCCGGATCCTGCCGGAAGGGACCGGCTGCCGGCGGATCATCGAGGGGGATGTGACCGTCAACGTCCGGTTCATCGGCGGCCAGATCGAGAAGTTCGTCGCCGAGGACGTGCAGAAGAGCTACGAGAAGACCGCGCGGGCGATCGCGACCTTCATCGCGTCACGTCCGCGGTCGACGTAGACTCGGGGGAGCCGGAGGACCCATGGCCACCAGCAACAGCGGCGCCCGCTCGACCAGCAAGAGCACGATCACGACGCTCCAGCCCACGAACTGGCTGATCCAGGCCTCTCCGCCCGACATGGGGGAGAACCGGACCCGATGGCGCTTCGGCGTGTTCGAGATCCTCGACGAGCGAGAAGGCCCCTTCAAGCCGAGGGTCCTCCACACCGTGTATCGAGGCGTCGTGGAGCTCGACGCGCAGGAGCTCCCGCCGCCGGCCGACGCCTTGTTCGCGGCCAAGCTCGAGGACGCCGTGGTGCGGAAGTACAAGACCCAGGCCCACGGCTGACGCTTCCGCGGAGCGTGCCGGGCTACTCCCAGCGCGCTCCCCGTGATGTGGCGTGGAAGAAGCGCGTGCCCGCGTGCGCCAGGCGCCCGAGCTGCGCCTGGTCGAGGTTGATGCCCTCGGCGTTGCACCCGACGAGGGTCGCCCCGGCGAAGACGGCCTGCGGCGCGTTCACGCCGCGGAGGTCGCACGAGACGAGGAGCGCTCCGGTGAGGTCCGCCTCGCTCAGGTCGACCTCCATGAACCGGCAATCGATCAGCACGGCCCCGCAGAGCCTGGCGCGCCGCATCGACACCGGCGCCCGCGCCGCGTCGAACCGGCAGTGCATGAGACGCGCCCCGCGGAGATCGGCCCGGAAGAGGTCCGAGGCCCGGAAGGTCACATCGGAGAGGGTCGCCCGCTCGAAGCGGGCGTTCATGAGGTGGCATCCCTCGAAGGTGACACCCGCGAGCTGGGCCTCCGAGAGGTCCGCCTCGTTGAGGTCCGTCCTGCGGACCCGACAGCCGGGGCCCGGACCGGGCGCGGCCTCCGTGCTCGGCGTGCCGTCCGGGACGTCGAGCTCCGCCCGATCGAAGGTGGCGCCGCGGAGGGACGCCTTACGGAGCTTGACCCCATCCAGCGTGGCGCCCTCCCAGCGACTCCGGTCGAGGTTGGCCTGGATCAGGTTCGTCCCGAGGAGCCGGGCCAGCCCGACCTCGAGGCCCGACAGGGGGGCGTTCGACAGGTCGACGCCGAGGATCGTGTCGGCCCGCTCGAGCCTCGGGCGCTTCTGCAGGACGAGGAGCAGCTCGTCACGCGCGTGGGGGTTGTACTCGGCCACCTACCCCTGCCCCTGCTCGACCTGACCCTCCGTCTTGCGCTCCTCGTAGAACTCGGCGGTCTTCTGCCGGTCCGTCACGATTCCGAGCGCCTCCTCGATCTCCTTGGTGAGCGCGAGGCACGAGGGGCCATCGCCGCCGATGACCTTGATCGTGACGTTCCCCTCGTCGTCGATCTTGATCTCCAGCTCCTGCTTGTCGGCCATGCGTCCTCCGTTCCCGGTTCGTGCTCGGAACCTACTGCCAGCGACGGACCTTGACGGTCACGACTTCCTTCTCGTCTGTCTGCTCCTCGACGATCTGGTAGCCCTTCTTCTGGACCTCGTCGACGACCTTGTAGTAGGCGTAGTTCTTGTTCACCGACTTCATGAACTTGTCCTGCTCGATCCCGGCCCGGACCTGGAGCATCTCCCAGTCCCCGATGAGCGAGTAGCCGTCCGCCGTCTGGACGACGCCGATGTCGTAGCTCGACTTCGTATCGATGACCGCGATCGCGTCCGCGAGCTGGCCCTGATACCCGCGCACGTGCGTGGCGTCCTCCTTGAAGGTGAAGCCGAGCTTCTCGACGGCCTTCTTCAGTGTCACCAGGCACTTGAGCTTCGTCTGGACGGTCGTGAAGTGGGACATGGGCTAGATCTCGAGCTTCCGCCCGCTCGCGCTCTCCTCGAGCTGCACGGGCGTGGAGGCCAGGCGCGCGCGGTTCTTGGCCCAGTCGCGCATGGTGGTGATCTCCTCCTGCATGGTGCGCGAGAGCGGCACCGTCTCGGAGATCGACTGCTCGAGGAACCGGTCCTCGATCCAGTCGATGGACGCCTTGGGGTTCTCCTCGAAGGCGTCGTAGAGCGCCGAGATCACCACCTGCTCGATCTCCGAGCCGGAGAACCCCTCGCTCTGGTCTGCGAGCTGCTCGACGGCGAGCTTGCTCGGGTCGCGACCCCGACGCTTGAGGTGGATCTCGATGATCTGCTTGCGCTCCTCCCGCGAGGGGAGGTCCACGAAGAAGATCTCGTCGAATCGACCCTTACGCAGGAGCTCGGACGGGAGCATCTTGATGTTGTTGGCCGTGCCGATGACGAACACCGGCGAGGTCTTCTCCTGCAGCCAGGTGATGAACGTGCCGAACACGCGCGCCGTCGTCCCGCCGTCCGTCTGACCGGAGCTCTGGCTTCCGGCGAGCCCCTTCTCCAGCTCGTCCAGCCAGAGCACGCACGGCGCGACCGACTCGGCGGTCTTGATCGCACGCCGCATGCCCTCCTCGGAGGCGCCCACGAGCGACCCGAAGACCTTGCCCACATCCAGGCGGACCAGGGGGAGCTCCCACAGCGCCGACACCGACTTGGCCATGAGCGACTTGCCGCAGCCGGGGATCCCCAGCATGAGGATCCCGCGCGGCTCCGGCAGGCCGAAGGCGCGCGCCTCGCGCGTGAAGGCCTGCTGACGCTTGGCCAGCCAGGCCTTGAGGAGCTCGAGGCCGCCGACGTCCCGGAGCGCGTACTCCGGGCGCAGGAACTCGAGCGTCCCGCTCTTCTTGATGATCTGCTCCTTCTCGGAGTGCACCACGGCCAGGTCGAAGTGGCGCACCATGATGAGCGAGCGCGAGAGGACGCTCTCGATCTCGATCTCGGTGAGCCCGAGCCCGGCCTCGGCGACCTTCAGCTGCTGCGCCTCATCGGCGAGGAAGTCGCGCCGCCACGCCGCCGCGTCGGGGTACTTGTCCCCGGGGGTGAACTGCTTGGCCACCCGCACCACGATCTGCTTGACGTCGTCGATCGTGGGGAGATCGAAGTCGACGACCGCGAACTCCTTCTCCAGCTCGGGCGGGATCTTCTGGATCGGCGAGAGGAGGATGCAGGTCTTGTTGTGCTTCTTGTCGTCGACGATGTCTCGGGCCACATCGCGGAGGTGGCGCTTGACCGCCGCCTGCCCGATGAACTCATGGAAGTCGCGGATCACGAAGATCGCGCTCACCGGCTCCTTGACCAGGAACTTGAGGGCGTCGATCGGGTCCGTGCAGTCGGGGTTGCTGCGCTGCAAGGGCTTACCGTCGGGACCGGCGACGGTCGCCTCGAAGCCCTTGGTGTGGGACCAGAAGTAGATCGAGCGTCGGCGGTCGTCCGCGATCTCGCGCAGGATGCGCTCCACGCGCTTCTCTTCCGAGGAGACGACGTAGATCAGCGGCTGCCCGGCCCGGACCTGGTAGAGGATCTGCTGCTTGCTCGTCACCGCGCCGACGGCGCGGTCGAAGCGGGGGGAAGGCGCGGTGGCGGTCGACTCGTCCATGCGGCTCGGGTCTCCTGATCAGTCCAGCTCGAGCCGGCCGATGCGCCCGCTCGTGTTGTCGTCGTCTTCCGGGGCAGCCGATGGAGCAGGCCGGGCCTGCTTCGGCGGGGACTTGGGCGCGGGGCGCGCCGGGGAAGCGGCGGGCCGGCCCTGCGGGCGTCCGCCTTGACCCTCGAACGGCGCCGGGCCACCCCGCGCCGGCGGGGCCGGCGGCGGCGAGGGAGCGGGGTCCACCGTCGGCACGACGATCGCCCCGGTCGGCGTGCGGGCGCGGTTGAACTCGACCGTCACCCGCTCCCCGAAGGTGACCTTCTGGTTGTCCACGATCAGGACGGCGCGCCCCTCGGCATCGATCGAGAAGCCCTCCAGCTGGGGCAGCCCGGTCTTGCGCTTGAGGCCGTCCACCAGCCGCGCGAAGCGGCGCACGGGGGTGTCCTGCGGGTCCTGCTCCGCGGAAGCGTCTCGATCGCTTCCGAGCGGGTCGGGGAGCCGCTCCTCGGGCTCGCTCACGCGCTCGGGGATCGGGATGTCATACGGGAGCGTCTGGTCGAAGACGTAGGTCTTCTGGAGGTGGCAGACGAGGTCGACGAGCTCCTCGCGGGAGCGCTCCTCGAGCGCGCGACGCAGGGCCTCGAGCGCGCCGCGCGTGTAACGCAGCCGTTCGGTCTCGGGCGGCAAGTCCCCTCCAGCTCCCTCGCGGCCTCACGACAGGCGCGCGAAGGCGGAAGTATACAACGCGCATCGCGCTGGACCGCGCCCCGAGCCCTCTCCCTGGGAGAGCGGGACGGCTATGCCCCGTCCCAGCGGGCCCGCCGCTCCTTGCGCTGCGTGTCCTTGGCGCCGCTCTGGATGCGGGCGCGGAGCTCGTGGTGCATGGCGAGCGTCTGCCAGTAGTTCTCGACGAGGCTCTTCATGAAGTGGCCCGCCACGAAGTACGTCGGAAGCCGGTAGGCGCCCTGCTCGCCCACCGCGGAGCGCGGAATCCCGTGACGCTCCAGAAGCTCGAGCACCGCATCGCCGACCCTCCGCAGGACCGCGGCCACCTCGGGGTTGGCATCCAGACCGCGTGCATCGCGCGGCGGGGGATCGGAGCGGTCCCAGGTCCAGAGCTCGAAGCGCGCGAGCCGATCCCCGACCTCCGCTCCGAGGACCTGGCTCATCTTCGCCGTGTCCTCCTTGAGGCGCCGGACGGCGGTCGGGTCGAGGCCATCGGCCTGCTCGCACTCCTCGAAGACCGTCTTCACGGTCCGCGAGACGAAGGTCGGCACGTCCGTCCGCAGGACCGTGGCCATGTCACGGGCGTCACGCCGGAGCCGCTCCTCGAGCTGACGGAGGGTCTCCTCCGCGTCCTCGAGGTCGCGCGGGTCCAGCGGAGCGAGGGCGCGGCGATCGAAGCCCGTCGAGTGGTCGTCCATGGCCAGCCTCCGTCGCGGAGGATAGTCGATGACCGAGGCTCCTAGGAAGCGAGGCTCAGCGGCTGCCGGGCGAATCGACCGGCCAGCCCCGTCGCGAACCCGAGGAGCAGGGCCTGATCCTCTGCGCTCAGGTGAGCGAGCTGGTCGCCGATCACCACGCGGAGACTCTCCCCCGCCATGACGCGGAAGCGATCCTCGCGCTCCAGCCGGTCGGTCTCTTCCGCGACCACGAGGCGCGCCTTCTCGGCCTCGACCGCGAGCGCGGCCTCGCCGTTGCGTGCGGCGCTCTCGAGGACCTGCATGTCGACGACCACGACGCCCTCCTGGCCGTCGAGCGCAGGGTCGACGTCGCGAGGCATCCCCAGGTCGCAGATGATCATGGGCCGCCGCTCGCCAGCCGCCTTCCGGGCCGCGAGGGCAGGAGCCAGCACCGCAGCGGGGATGACGGTCTCGGTCGCGGCGGTCGCCGCGAAGACGAGGTCGACCCAGGGGAGCGGAGTGGCGAGCAGCTCATCGATCGAGAGCGCGCGGCCGCCGAACCGCGCCGCGAGCTCCTCGGCCTTGCTCTTCGTCCGGTTGACGAAGACCCGCTCGCCGGGCCGGCCGGCCAGGGCCGTGGCGACCTTGACGGTCATCTCGCCTGCACCCACGAGGAGCGTCACCCCGGGCCCCTCGGCGCCGAAGCACTTCTTGATCTTGCTGACGGCGATCGAGGCCGCAGAGGTGGGCGAGCGACCCAGGGCCGTCTCCGCCCGGACGCGGCGCGAGCAGGAGAGCCCCCGCTCGAACAGGCGCGCCAGCACAGGACCGCTCAGGCCGTCCTTCTCGCAGCAATCGGCGGCGCGGCGGGCCTGACCCGCGATCTCGGTCTCCCCGAGCACCAGGCTGTCGAGCGAGCTCATGACGTTGAAGAGGTGGTGAACCACGTCACGACCGGTGAGGACGAGCAGCGCGTCGCTCGTCGCGCTCGCCCCGCGCGCCGCGAAGAAGCTCGTCGCCGCCCGCTCGAGGGCAGCCCTGGAGGCCGTGGTCGAGAGGAGCGCGTAGCACTCGACCCGGTTGCACGTCGCCAGGTAGACCAGCTCCTCGGCGCCGAGGGCCGCCTTGAGCTCGGCCTGCTCGCCGACCGCCTCGGGCTTGATCACGAAGTCGCCCAGGCGACCCATGCCCACCCGACGGAACGACGTCGCGACCAGCGCGAGCCGCTCCAACCAACCCGGCGCCGTGGCGTCCTGGCTCATTCTTCCCTCTCCACCCCATTTCAGAGCAAGGGCCCATCCGTGCACAAGTCCTGCGAGCCCAAGGGCGGAATCGCTGCAAGGGCGTGCCGCGCGACATGAACCGTGCACATCGTGCGCGATTCGGAACGGATCCAACCCGTGCGCTGGCGGTCCTTTGTGGACCCTTGTCAAGGGTCCTTCGAGCCGAGGAATCGCGCCCGGAAGCCTTCGAGACGCTCCGCGGAAGCGTCCGGAACGAGCGCGGGCCGCGACGTTCGTCGCGGCCCGCACCGGGGAAGTAGGAGGGTGTAGAGAGAGCTAGTTGAACTTCTGACCGTTCTGGATCCAGGTCATGATCTTGGTGTAGTTCGGGTTCGCGCTGTCGAAGCGCTGGCCACCGCCGTGACCCGTGCCCGTCGCCTTCACGAGGAGCGGGGAGGTCGCCGGGGCGCCAGCGTTCACGAAGCTCTTGACCTCGGTCCAGTCCTGCATGTCGAGGCTGCGGTTGTTCGAGAGAATGAACTGGGAGGTGCCGGCGGCACCGCCCGCGACGTGGCAGCTGTTGCAGTCCTGCATGATCGCGCGGACGCCACCCAGGTAGCTGTCAGCAGCCGGCGGGGTCGGGGTCGGGGTCGGGGTCGGGGTCGGGGTCGGGGTCGGGGTCGG